>Ga0065711_1044414_pt1 | contig 14116 bp, 8 predicted proteins | sample Hoacrofraction12_FD_59098 | JGI IMG/M metagenome (GOLD analysis project Ga0065711, IMG submission 59098) | Hoatzin crop microbial communities from Cojedes, Venezuela - Epithelial fraction 12 v2 (version 2) | ecosystem: Host-associated > Birds > Digestive system > Esophagus > Crop | place...
GGGGCCCCCCGCGCTCTGCTCTCCCCGGAGCCGGACGGGCGGGGGGACCCCCGGGGGCCGGCCCCGGGCACAGCCCCTGGCTGCGCGCCGCTCCTTTGTCCGGGCGTCCCCGGGGCCGGGGCCGGAGCCGGGGCCGGAGCCGGAGCCGGAGCCGGAGCCGGAGCCGGACGGGGGGGCTGCTCGCAAGTTTTCGCCTTCTTTCTGCTCGGCGAACGCGTTTTCGCAGCCGACTGAGAGCGCCGAACTGGCTGGCGGAGCGCTGGGAGGGCTGCGTGGGGGCTGAGGGCAGCCGAGGCGCCTTTTCAGTGCCCCCTCTGGGAAAACACCGCGTTTTCAGGCATGACTGACCCCAAAGGAACCTCACCCCGGCGGCCGCACCGCCGAACTCCCCCGAGGGGCTGGTAGAAGACCCGCTGGGTGTTCGGGGCACTTCGCTCCGCTCGCACCCCCCTCCAAGCCTGCGAGCTGCTGACCCCCCCCCGTTCCCCTTGCTGCAAAAGACCCTCTGCGCTGCAGGAAAATGGCACTTAGCTGATAGTCCCGTGGGCCTGCAGGCGTGGGATCCCGCTTTTCACTGACCCCCTGCTACTCAGGGCTTCCCTGCCTTGCCCAGAACTTACGGTCCCGCTGCGGGCTTGTACCAGTGCGTTGCTGTCCCCGGCACTGAGGTGAAGCTAACTGTGCAGGCGAGCCTGCTACAGCTGTACAACCACAGAAGGCAGTGCAGAAATGTGCAAAGTTCTGTTACCTGTGCGTTTATTCCGCACCAGGTTTAACAGGTGGAGTCTTCTGAGATGTCAGAGCTCCCTGCAAAGCGAGTGTTAAAGGGTATTAGTTATTATACGTTATTATTATACAGTATTCTGCAATATAAGCCAATGCTCGTATTTTGGAAATGTATAAAACAGATTTCCCTGCCAAGTTTATAGCCGTGGCTGTCCCATGTTTGGTGAAATGGGGGAGTCACAGAGATGTGTTGATTTTATGAAATCAGGGTACATAATACTGACGAAAAATATTACAAATGCATTGTCTTCTTCCTGTGTATGGTTCAGAGTCCTTCGCTAACAAACTTGCCAGTCTTAAGTAATTAGTAACCACACTTATCTTTCCCTCCCCTTTATTCAAATATGTACACCTGGGGGACAACCTTGCCCAAAATACAACTCTGTTGTTTCTGAAGAATGACAAGCCTGCATTTGGTGTGAAAAGCTGAATCTGCCCACACTGAAGTTCTGCTGGGCTGCGAAGTAAGGTTGCTGGCTCTGGAGGGGGTACCTTAAGCACATATCCTTGCATGTGCCACCTGGCGCACAGTAAACAAGGAACCAGCTTGTCTGGAAACACAGTCTGCTACCCCACATCCACATGGTGCACGTGGAATAAATCTCAAAAAACTGCAATTTCTGTCTGCCCATTTTTCTTCCCTTTGTTGTTCACAGTGTCTGCCCTTCTACACCTTCACCAAGCTACTATGGCTGCACAGACTGCAGATATTTTTATCTTCACAAAAAGAATAACGTACAACTAACAGTTTTTTTCTCTACAGCCGTAGTAATCTGAGTGGGACTACAACTATGACCATTTGTTTAACAGTTTTGCTATAGGAGGAAGTGCTGAGACATAAGCACAATAAAGTTCACTATGCTTCAGGATACAGGGCTGCGAGGAAAATATCCTCAGACTTCCTTCTGTTTTGAAAACAGTCCACGCACTGCTCCTAGAATAGGAGAGAAGCTTCACAAGATAGCGTTCCTGCAGGACTTCGGTCCTCAGAGGCTTCATTGCTACAGATAAACCTCATCTGAGTAAGTCTTACAACGCCCCGGTGCCTTGCTTTCTCTACCCATGCAACAGAAATACCAAACCTTCACTACCATACGGTGCTGATTCAAGGTTGCATTCCCCGAGGACTGCAAAATGCATGCAAAAAGCTGTTGCAGTGCCATGATAGTGAAGCTGTTTGGGGGAAAAGTATGCTGGGTAAGGAAACGGCAGAAGCGCAGGGCTGTTTGCTTCCAGACTGGAGGGCAAAGCTCAGAGGTGAGCTGTAGCAAATGTGGTAAGAGAATAAAATAGTATCTCATCTGCTCATGTATATATTTTTTAAAAAACTCTTCAAACTACTGTGTTATAGAAGCTGGTATTGTTGAATCTGTCAGAGCCTTTAGTTTTAAGTGCATTTTACCCCAATAAGCAAACAAGTTTAATCACTTTGAGTTCTTGAAACAAGGAACCTGATTTAAGAACATCACTGTACTTCTCAGCAAGGACACAGACACCTTCACAAACGCTCAGAGTGGTGGCCCCATTTCGCTTTGACCACAAAGTACAGAATCGTTTCAAGTATTGGCTGGAGGTCAGTGGAGTCTGCTGCTGCAGACGGAAGGTGCTGCTCAACCCCGTAGGAGGTGGAGGGTGGTATGGGTGAATCCTCCTCATCCTCCTGGAGCATGACACTCTTCCTAAGCGCCTTTGTGTTGTAACAGGCAGGAAAGGTGTGGAGTGTGGGGGAGGAGGCCTCTCCATTTGTTGCTTGCAATACCCCAGTCTCCAGGACAGCTGAAACTGGTACTTGCAAAATAAATGCATCTGTTTAGCAAACCAAACCACACTTTAACATAAGAAGAGTGCCATTTAAATGTTACAAGAAGTCCATCTGAATGCTTTGCATGCTTCTTACTGATGGCTGCTTCTTCCAGGTTCCTGCAGTACTGCTTGCTGGCATGACAAGCCCTTACCAGTCTTTGTAGCTGATGCAGCAGCCACCGAGTTCAGCAACAACAGGAGCTGATCTCTGCTGGCGTTTGCTGGGTCGTGCAGGTTTATGGGCTTATGATGTACAGTATGTACATTAAACAACAGCACCAGCCGTCGCCTGGGCAGGGTGCAGCCGGGCTGGGGAAGAGCTTTCCACTAAGATACAAACTCTCCTGGTCAGGTTCCCTTGGATTCCACAGGAGTTTTGTCACTCTCTTCAAACCCATTTCTCTTCAGCAAAAGAAAACGTGCTTTCTCTATGACTAGAGGGTGTAAGCATAGGACCATGCCACAAGCATTCAGCATTGTAATTTGATTTGGACCCAAATGTCATCTGTGTGGTCTGGACTTTGTTCTGGGCTATTAGGGCAAATACAGAGAGAGCCCCAAACTGGATGTGGGGAAGGTAGGGTATGGGTATATACCAGTAAAAGCTTGGGCTGCAAATGGCATTGGCTGATAAGACAGAATGGAAAATATTTTTAAGGTCTGGTATTTGATTTCATCCTCAATATTTTGTGAGGAAAAAATCCCTTGTGCAAAAGAAATGTTTTTAATGCAGAACCAGAGAAACTAAAGAATTCACAGCATTAGTGATCTGGGTATTGAATTTTCACAAAGCTTATTTAGTTGAGTGCTGGATACCAAATTTATGTCCATGGAGATAATGCAAGTACATTTTTGCATATTGGGTATGGCATCATAATTAAATGAATATGTAAATCAGGATGAATCACTCATGCTGTCTCTATAGTCATAACTTAGACCATACTAACAAATACTTTAAAGAAAAGAAAGCGCGTTCCTAAGCAAAGTGAATTGAGTGACATACCACAGCTGACCATCTGCGAGCACACCACAGGTGAAAAATCCTGACTTTCCCTTCTGCTGCAGCTCCGGGACACGTACTCCAAGAGCGGCATTGCTTGTCTCACCGGGGAGGAAATCGGAGATTTCATCCAAAACTTGGATCTAATTGAAAGCGAAGACAGAGCGGCTGACCCCTGCTGGCAAGTAAAGTGGCACCTGGGAAAGTTAATTAAAAAGGTATTTGGGAACCGACATACTGAAACAGTGGTGATGTTATGATTTAACGAATCCTAATAGCAGAATAAAGGGGGGCTCTCAGATTGTTTTATTGCAAAGCAATAGCCAAGCCACAGCTTCAGCCACAGAGCGCTTGCACTGAGGCAGAAAAACCCCTCACAGTGGTTTCACTAGATTCAGGAAATAAGAAGGCAAAGACAATCAGTTTTTACTAAGCTAATTTCAGTGGCAGGTTGCTTGTCTGAAATACCTCAGCGCAGAAGCCCTTGGCTTGCGCCTGTTGTCCACCTGCCCATACAGAGCGTAGGGCCAGCAGAGGCATCACTGCCTCTTCGGAAAGACAGGGAGATTGGCACGAGGAAACGAGATGCGGCGGGGCACGGGGAGAGGTAGAAAGGTGCCTGAGGAATGGTCTGCTTGCGAGCTGCGTACTGTGTCAGGGAAGGAAAGAGCGAGCGAGCACACAGCATCGGGCACAGCACCTTCCTGGCTCAGCATTCAGAGAACACCATCTCCTGCGTGACTTATACACAATGCGTATAATTTTGGCTGCAGAGAAGAAAATAAGCCTGGCTGAGAAATCGGAAAGGCTAAAATCTTCTGCAGCGGTTTTCAAAAACCTGTCTTTAGCACAGAAAAAAGCTCATCCATAAAAATTCACTTCTGGCTGAAACTTACCTGGCAAGTGTTGCAGCCCAGGATGGATCCTCTATCTGTATGCAGAGATCTCGGCTCCTTTGGTGGAAGTTCTGCCAGCAAAGACCCTGAACTTCTGCATAAAGAAAACATTGTTTAATTTGGTGGGCATTTACACATCTAATGTACCTACTAGCTCCCTGACTGCTTAAAAAAGATAGCCTGGGTGGCAGAAATAATAATAAATTATAATTACGATAATGATAAGGATTATGATGATAATAATAACAATCACAACAATAATAATATAGATGGATGGATAGATGGATAAATAGAATTGCGGCAGGGTGGGACCCGTCGGTAAGTGGCAATACAGGGCCCACACTCGTCGCCCAGGTCAATCGTCTCAAACCATCAGCCCGCTTGCTGCAGCTGCACCACTGTCGGTAGCCAAACTTGTTCCTTTCAGCAGTCAGCAAACAGTTATAAAGAAGGGGAACGCACAAAGTATGATATGCTGGCTTAAGAGCTTAGATGGATAAGTGGTTAGAGGTATAAAAATAAATGAAATTAATTTCTTAGAGCCAAGGTCCCACAGAAGTGCACACTGCCAAGTGTTCTGCAAACAGAAGCTGATGCTTCTACACTGTATCTCTTCTTATTTGAGAAAACCATGAGGGTCGCGTTTTCCAACACACTTAAAGCCCAGATGGCTGAGCTCTCCTGAAAGTGTTTTCCCATGTATTTAGTTACATAAAAGTTGTAAATATAGAAATACTTTATTACAACAAATTAATGGGGTTTTTTTGATTTGCATGTTGATCAAGCTCAGAATACCATTTATTCATGAGTTTGAGAAAGGAGTGTCTTGTTCCTGTACCTGTCAGTTTCTACTGATGAACTAATTCATTTTCTCTATGTTTGTTGGCAGATGATGGCAAGAAGCTATGAGGAAAACATATCTGCAGTCAACGGTATTATAACGATTTTAGTTTCTGTGGCAAAAAGTTGCTGCTGGTGGCACCTGATGTGTAGTGACTCAAGGAACTTTTTACAAGTGCAGAAAACACTGGCTAAGATCTTGTACTGGCAGCACATCATTGAAAAATTATTGCTTATTACTAGAAGGCAAATTTTCAGGAGCCAGAAATATGGTCAGGTGGTTAGAGGAAGGTAACCAAGGTGGATGCAGAGAACTCGGCTTCTAGACCCGAGCCGCACAGCGTCCCTGGGAACAGGGAGCACTGAACTGCCGTGTGCAGAGCACGGTTAAGGAACAGCCCTGCTGAAGCTCATACAGCTCTAAACGCGTCGAGCGAAAGCATGGTGACCTCCAAGCGGAAGCTGGGAGTAAAGATGATAAATACTTAGCCATAAAAGATACTGATTGTGAATGTGAAAATTTGGTACTGTGGGATATTTTACGTTGGCTGCTCATAATTTTGGGGTGGGGCAAGGAGAAGAAGGAGAACAAGGAGGTATATAAAGACATTTCAAGGAGACCAAGAGCAAAAGAGACACTTGAGCCTTATTAGCCAATACACAGCCTTCAGTCTATGATTTAGTCAATTAAAAAAATAACATCCGTATTCCTTAAAATCAAGTCCGATGGGGCAGATGTGCTTTCTTACAGCCTTGCTTCTAACATGAGGTTCCATTTCTCATCTTTCCTCAGCCGAAAGAGCCCTCACGCTGTCACACACTGAGGGGCAGCCACCACGCAGCCCTGGCAACAGGATCGCAGCGCATCTGACGGGCAACAGCAATAGGAAGAATTCTCTGTCCCCACGCAGTAAGGAAAAACCTTTAAAAATAGTTAGAGATCACAGAAATTACTCTCTCGTTGCTAGCCCGCTGCTTACATACACTTTTTAATACTTGCATTGAGTTAACCATCAGAAGCAAATCATTAAAAACTCATCTTGCCCCAGACAATGTTTTTTTCAGCTAATTCTCGCAGGACAGGAGAAAGCTCGTTCCCTCCGGGTACCTTACTAACTTCTCTTCTGGAACTTTCATTAGGGGAAAAAAAATAAATATCCTTCTTCCTAATGTGAACTTTTCCTCTTTTCTTTCCTTTAATGTCCTTCTGTTAGTTGTGCGAGTCCCAGCTGCTGTGGTGACAGACCTGTTAGAAACGTGAGCCAGGGACAGGAGGGACTTGACATTCAGGCCGTACTAATGAAAGGCTTGGAAGGGTTTCTACAGCTTAGGCAGGTATCAGACACAAGTGGTTATTTTAACTTTGTTACTAAGTAACAACATGAACATGGTGATTTTTCTCTCCTTTTGGAGCACGAAAATTAAAACTAAAGGCAATTCACATGAATTCCCACACAGAGCTAAACAACGTACTCCTGGATCTTCAAATTGTTTTGAGAAGGGACCTAGTAGCCACTGGGAAGAATGGGTTTCCGTACTTTGTTGTTAAAAAATCAGACTCCCCGACTAGCAGACACCTAGCTTCACTACCCGGCTTCTAATTTAACTTGTTCTCTCTTTTTTCTCAAGTAGATTCCTCACCCAGAAGAGGGAACGGACAAAAAATAAGCAACTGGGAATCATCGAGGAAAGGCCACTCTTTCCTGTACAACGTGGAGCTGAGAAATGGCGAGTTAGTGATACCCCAAACCGGCTTCTATTACATCTACTCACAAACTTATTTTCGCTTCCGTGAAAACGAGAACGAGGATTCGGATTTGTTGGCACAAATCAGGAACCCCAAGCAGCTTGTCCAGTATGTTTACAAAGTGACTAATTACCCAGAGCCCATTTTGCTCATGAAAAGCGCAAGAACAAGCTGCTGGTCTAAAAAGGCAGAATATGGCCTTTACTCCATCTACCAAGGCGGTGTGTTTCAGCTGAAAAGAGAGGACAGGATTTTTGTCTCTGTCAGTAATGGTGACATAGTTGACATGGACAAAGAAGCAAGTTTTTTTGGAGCCTTTATGATCGGTTAAAAGATGAAAATCATGCTCCAAAGGAGCCAGTTTTTCCTAGTCGGGACCAGCTTAAAATTCTATAAACTAGGGGATAATGAGCAAACACTGAAGCAATACTGACAATACCAGGCTCCCCTTTCTCAGCTCACTCGGCGCGAGGTCCGACCGTGCCGAACACTCTCCCACCAGCCGTGAAGGAGCAGCGATGCTTAGTGCAGGCATGGGCACCACAGCTCGCTGCCCGGCCAGGCTGGGGACGTGCGAGGATTTTGCACGCCGCAGTTGATACCTTCAGCCAGAAGTCCGGGCAGGTAAGCGCTCGCCAGCATCTCCACAGAGATGCTCCACACCAGCTCAGCCGCGGCAGGTGGGATGGGGGATGCTCCGGGTCCAGTCACTTGAGGCTGAGACTGGGGATCAGATTTTATTCGTGGTCTCCACTGGGACCCCGTCTTGAAAATCTCAGCTCCTTTAAGGAGCCGTTGCAAGTACTGCTTCCCAGATGCCTGCAGAATTACCCTGGAGGTTTTTGTTCGAACCTGAGTTTTACAAAAGTTGAAAGGCCATCAGAAACTCAAACTGCGCATCTTCATCTCATCTAACAAAGCCCTTAAGCACTTAATTAATTTTAAGCGCACGGTCTGACGAAATCAGGGTATTTACATGCTTGAAATTAAATATGTGCTTAAGCATTTTTCAGGATCATGGCTTGAGTAAACACATTAGTCTGTCTTAATCAGGATATTGTACATAAAACCAGCTGCTGAAATGGCACAGAAGAGGTTTTGAAATCAATCAGTATTTTGATCAGCACATTATGATAGTGCCTATTTACTTAATTGCTGTGCTGCAAAGATTTCACCAGGCTTCCAGTAGGCTCAGTAATGTAGCTGCTGTTAAAATTGTTGACAGCAAGTACTTGATTCAGAAAAAAGGTGGTTTTCTGTAAATACTGAATTCTGTTAGACATTTGCCACAAATTAAGCGTGACATGGTTCTTCCACTTTTTTTGTACTGGCCTGTATTTGGTAGGATGTAACGCAGAACAACACACCCCAATGACTAATATTTTAAGGAAAACACAACTCTCCGTACTTAACCAAGAGCGGCAATTTGCGTAACGATGTTTTGAGTTTTATTTTATTTTTAGGAATGGGTGGAAAATTGTAATGATTTTTTTTTAAACCACATTATTTTAAAAAACTGTCCCCTGTATTTTTTAGTAAGCTGTGTGGGCTAGATCCCCAGCAAAAGTCAGGTAGCATAAATCAGTACATCCGCGGCGTTATCAGTGGAGCAATACCAGTTTGCACCATGAATGCATTTTGCCCAGGTTCAGAGAAAACGGTGGGGAAAAGAAGGTGAAAGGGAAAAAAAAAATTGGAGGGAAAGGAAGACAGTCGTTCTGCAAATGTTGCTTTACATCAGCAGCATGATGCCAGGAGAAAGTTGGGTTGTCTATTTTTTTAATATGCTAAGGTTGCCGTGGGAACCTTCACATTCACCTCCACTCTCTGGTAATTAAATCACATGCGAGTACAGCCCTCGCATATGGGCCTGGCAAGTAAACATGCATCATTCATCCTACTACTTTGTCAACAAGAGGAAATGAATCGGCACAAGCCCCTGCGTCGATCTTGCCATTCAGAAAAGCAGTTACGTTGGCTCGCTTCAATCCCTGCGTTTGAGCAGCAAGAGAAGAATGTCAGGAATACCCCTCCTTTTGACAGGTCAGGGCAAAGAAACACGCTGCCGTAAGCTTAAAATGGAGAGTCTTAACTTTCGCCTGCTCTTTTAAGACAGCGTCACGCATACTGTTTTCAGTGGTAATCAAATATTTGAAATCCTTTCCCGTTTACTGGAACGCTTCGGTTTGCCTCAGTCTCAAATCGTCTGTTTCGAAAGAGGACAGAAAATATTTCTGCAGTTTTCTTTCTGATGTTGGTATTTAATTCGTAAATTTTCTGCCTGCCAAAAAAGACTAGAGAGAACAAAGCTATTCCCTACATATCTGGATGTCTGCTATACTGGAAAAATGATTTTTGTAGGTTCTCCTTGCAAATGGACTGTGCTTTTCGATCCCAGCACAGGATTAACCCATGCTATCAGGTTTGAGGGTTTCTTTAGCAATTTATTGTGTTAAAAAGTTAATTTTTTTAGCAATGTTATTTTAGGAGCTTATTTGAAAGAAAATTTGTTTGAACTGTGAAGAACTGTTTTGGATTTACTGGTGGCAGTGGAGAGTCAGAAACCCTCCCTACGACTAAGAACCGATTTGTGTAACGTAGGAGTCCTGGCTGCTAGAAAGGACTGGAAGTAAACCGTGGGGACTCCACTGACTTGCAGCTGATGCTAAGACAAACTATCTACTACACACAGATTTTTTTGCTCCGTGTTCTCTCCTCAACTCTCAATGTATAACACCGTGCCAGCTGTCACCTGGGGAATGCTGGCATCATCTTCCTTTTTTATCTAAATGGACATATTCCTGCTCTCTGCACGCAGAGCATATCGCAACAGGGATCACACCAAATAATCATATTTTATTTCTGAATAATCCAAAGGCATGCTTGCCAGATACTGTCTTGGGGAGAGATTATCAAGCAATACCAGAAAGTACACGGTTGAAGATGAGTGGAAAGATGTAGCAAGTTCTCTCTGTGCATTTGCACCCTGAATCATACTGTTCATCTCACTTTATGTTGAATGGCGAATGTAGCAATTTTCTATATGTGGATGTAGGTTGTGGTAACAGGTAAATATTGTCGTTTTTCTACTTGCATTTTGTATAAAACATTTTTAGTAAGTAGTTATTTAGTCTTGCAGTGATTATTGGTGTCATCCTATGCCTTCCCTAACAACCCAGTCTGAAACCAATTTCTCTGGCGTTGGTTGGTATCGGTTATAATCCATTAAATGCCACAAACAGTTACAATGCAAAGGACAGAACGCGAGCCCTTGAGCAATGCCATGTTGTGTAATGCCGTAGAACTGGCCTCCATACCCTGGTTGGTGAACATCATCTGGAAGAAGTACGTGGAAGAAAGCACTGAAAACGTTCTGGTGAGCAGACACTACAAAACCCTGAGCACTTCCTCGAGGTCCTTCTCGTGTTTCTGGGCTTTGGCAATTACTTAAGCACCAGGAAATCTGTTTACTACGGAAACATCTAATTCTTATCCATTGCTAAACTACAGTGAAAGATACATTGAACTCAGAGGGACAAGGACCATTTACAGGTGGTGTAAAGCAGCAGTAAACTGGAGATCCCCTAATGCTGAGAACAAATGCACTCCTTGTCCCAAAAGCAAACACGGGATATTGTTTGGTCTACCCCCTCCACTTCCAAAATTTGCCCCCACCGAAAAAAGGGTACGAAACCCAAGCTATCCCTGGAAACTCAGCAAGGCATCACGTAACCTGACCCCCAGCCCCGAGATGGGAGAGGGGGCGGTTTTGTCCTGCGCGGGCAGGGCAGGGCTATGGCTGGAGCAGCCCCCATGTGCCACCGCAGGGCACCCGGCTGCTCCCGGGGGACAAACCCCCAGCAAAACTGCCCCCACCTCAGCGTGCCTCCTTTTGATGCCACCTTCTCCTAGTGGTTCCCAGTATTATCTTATTGTACTGGGCTCTTGCAGCCCCCCACGTCACTGTTTCATGCACATCTACGTGATTAAAAAAATGGAAGCATGCCTCCTGAACGGACCCATAATCTAAATACATTCAGCCCAGTGTTTGTGTTAGGCTTCATTTAGATTAGGTGGGCATGCCTCAAGGCTCGATAACCAGCCGCCTAGGTCAGTGTGTGCGGCCTCTCCCCATCCCCACCGAGCCCCACTGGAACCAGTATGCCATCACTGGGGAGCAGCAGCCCCCGCGACCACAGCCCTGAACTGCAGGGATGCCCGCAGGTTTTAAAAAGAAATTAATTGTTTCATAGAGACTGCTTTTATTTCAGCAGAGGCTTCTCTCTTTCCTGGTGTTTCCATGGGAAAGAGGACATGCCAGCTAACTGGCTTTTATTGTACCTTTCATTACTTCATCGAAATGGACTTCTATTTTTTGCCTCGCTTTGCCTTAGTAAATGTAATCATTTTTGTTTGTGTTGCAGCAGTAGCCGCTGTCCAGGTGGGATCAGGGATGCATTTGCTGTACTGCGTGCAAACAGTTAAACAGCCCCATTCAGACACTGAGATTTTGAGACATTAATAATTTTAGTTTTCAGATGACATCTAAATATTAGGGTCTGAGAAAAGACTGGATGTAATGAGCAATATGATACAAATAAGCACACTGAGACAAGATCTCATTCATCCCTCCAAGGCACCTTGTGCCATTCAGTAGCAGAAATGGAAGATAAATTGGGATATTGTTGGGTCTGATCCAATTTTCACAGGTTGGGGTTTTTTTTCATGTGGAGTTACATGGAAGTTTATCTCAATTTTCATCAGAATGATCCAAAATTTGGTTCTCCATACCTTTTTTCTGTATTAACAGACTGAAATTGCATGCTGTGTAACATGTTAAAAATCATTAGTTTTCCTCTGATTACCCGGGTGCCACAGCTAACTGCCTGACCCCCACATCACTGCTATTTTGTAATACCACGCCTTTTCCCGAGACATTCATAATCTGAACCTACACAGACCTCTCCATCAATTTTTTCTGAAAGTTTTAGAGGTGATACCGAGTTGGGACACTGGGTCATGGCAGAAATGCTGTCAAACTGCTCGTGGCCAGCAAGACAGGGCTGCAGCTTATGGCAGAAGCCTGTCGGTTTAAGAAGCTTCCTATTTTTATGGGCTGTTCTGTCAGAGTTAATATAAATCACACTCTTTGATGCACGTAGTACTTCTGCACTGAACACATCACGTATGTAACACTCGCAGCATTAGCAGACATTAGGGAATCCAAAGTTGTTCCAACCGCCTTTCAGAAACCAGCAATTTAAATGCAGCAGAATCCAAGGCACAAATTCCTCCTCAAGATACTTTCCGTTTTGTCTGACTGTGAATTCTTCAGTGCCTATTATTCTCAATTTGTATTGAGTCATGGGAATTTTGTCTTCACCCGGTAGTTGTACAGGCTAAGTGGATTAACTGCAGGTTTGCTGGTGAATTGAGCGAAGTTATCACTCCTTGATGTAACGTGAGATAAAGGTATCGACAAGAAAGTATGACCGGGAATAATTCACTACGCAATCCCATCCTCCACGTTCTGGCACTAAGGAAACTCAAATCATGATGAATATTAATAAACACACGTAAGTCAGGTGAACATCTCCGTCCAAAGCCAGGACAGCTTTGAGTCAAAACCTGCAGATCTTTAGAGAGAATGTCCAATTATATTAAAAAAATACAGGATACATCTACTACTCTCTTGCTAGAAATTATTTAATAAACATTAATAAACTCAGGGTAAACATACCTGTGGCAGGTGAACCATGTTCTCTCCCCGCTTGGTGAACAAGTGGGAGGAAGAGGGACATCACTGCCCAGGGTGTGAGCTGGCGGCGCGATGAGCTGGTGAAACATGGCAAAAAGCTAAGCTCGAAACGGATGCCTCCGAATCAGTGGCGTTAGAGCACGGCTTTGCTGATTAATAAACTAGTGCTGGTTTGAAGTCTGCTTGCGGATGTTTACTGCCGTATAAGCAACTGTAAAGACATTTGAGCACATCCTGGGTTTTACGTTAGTCGGTTGGATTACCACAATGTCATCAGCACTACTCACTGATGATGGCTGCTACACCGTAACCTATGGAAGCATACACCAGATGCTACCTTCTATTCTTGAAATTGCGTATAATAAAAGTCAAAACGTCTTCTGCCCCTGGATATAATAAAAAACCTACATTTGCTTTTCCGTGAATCATTGGAGATGATGCACCATTTTAAAACGGGACATCTCTCCCTTGAAGTCTGTTTTCCACTTTCATCATCTCTCCACAATAAAACCATAACCATTCCATATTCAAAGCCTTCACGTATTTCCATGACAACAATGATATAAACAAGAATTAAAACTTTATTGGATGAGAAGAAAATGGAATGAGTGGAACATCGGAGAGATTTCAAAACTCCATAAATAGAAACGCTCTTCTACCTTATCGCCAGTGCTCAACACAACTTTAATGATGCCGAAGAGGAGCACCAATATTTAAAGAGTTCCATGAAAGGTAAATGTCTATTATAATGCTTTTTTTAAAAAATTATTTTTTTAATGTATCTATTTTGTTCATACATCCAGTCAGTGGATACAATTCTGAATAAAAAGTACGTAACTTCTGCCTCTTTCTCTTCATTTCTCTCATCCCAATATCATCAATGACTTCAATCTTTTCTGCAGTTGTTAAAGTAACATAGAAGTACTGTTCTTGCAGCTGAGGGCAAGTAGGTAACTTTCTGCACCCTAGAGCCATCTTCCCTCACAGCTCTTATTTCTTCTGTCACCACCATCTTCACCACTGTCCTTCAGCGTATGCAAAGCAGATGCATGAATTCATTATCATGCAAAGGATAATCCCCAGTTATAATACTGGAGATTCTCCTCCCCCTCTACTCTGCCCTAGTGAGGCCCCATCTGCAGTACTCTGTCCAGTTCTGGGCTCCCCAGTTCAAGAAAGATGAGAAGTTACTGGAGAGAGTCCAGCGGAGGGCTACGAGGATGATGAGGGGACTGGAGCATCTCTCCTATGAGGAGAGGCTGAGGGAGCTGGGCTTGTTCAGCCTG
>Ga0065711_1044415_pt1 | contig 14116 bp, 4 predicted proteins | sample Hoacrofraction12_FD_59098 | JGI IMG/M metagenome (GOLD analysis project Ga0065711, IMG submission 59098) | Hoatzin crop microbial communities from Cojedes, Venezuela - Epithelial fraction 12 v2 (version 2) | ecosystem: Host-associated > Birds > Digestive system > Esophagus > Crop | place...
GGGGGGGGGGAATCAAAACCTTCATTAGAAATCAATAAAGCTCTAGAACAAGCTTAAAGTTCCTTTCCTGTGTAGAACAATGGTGTAGGTCTAAGACTTGGTATCTTGAGACCTCTTAGTGTTAAAAGAAAAGGCTGTGTCTTCTATTACAAAACAGTGTTTTTCTGCAGGTACAGAATTCCTGCTTGGCTAGTCCCCTCATATCAGAGACGTTCTAACAAATGATTGTCACCGTAACAGACAGGCAGTTTAGGCACTGAAGACTATCATCACCAGAAAGGAACCTGTTTTCTGGGGTGCTTTGTAGGTTAAGGGGGGAGAGGTTTGTGAAGCAGATATGTGTCTAGAAATACAGTCTGCAAGAGGAGAGAGATAAAGAATGGAGTTGTTTTTTTCTCTAGATACTATGAGTTGAGGCTGATAATTGCATCAAAAGTGAAGAGGATTGAACAAGAAGATATTGTAAGTCTTTTGTGGCATTTGAGTTATGGACGTGAGAGAGGAGGGAGAAAGCCTATTGAGCATGTAAAGAGCTCTCTAGAAAAAAACTGTTACAAAGAAAAGTGGAAAATGTAAAAAGGGAGAGACTTGAGAGCACCTTCAGTAGTCAAAAGTGTATGTGTAGCAAACACTTCCAAAAGAAAGAGATTTTTGACGTAATTCCCCTACCTCATATCTTGTACAGTCATTTGCAAGCTTACAAGGGTAGTGGGAGCCATGTTGCAGAACTTGGGTCTGTTCTTAAAATAAAACCAGCCCTCCACCTCATAGATTCACCCTCACCTCAGAGGGTTCAGAATGCGAAGAGCACAGGCAGTTGCTCGTGGCACGTCCTCCCCCTCCAGTCTTTCTCTTACAGCAGAACTGAGGCAAAAAAGGTGCGTTGCCGGCACGTGCTGAGACGTATTCCTCTCTAGATGCTGTAGTGGCCTCCTATTCATTTGCACCTGGCATAGATCGGAAAGTTTCCAACAGGTGAAAAATCATTTTTTACAATGTCACCTCTTCGCATTTTCAAAGCTTCTGACAATCAGTGCTTGAATTACCAACAGGAAACACCTCTGAATATGCTGGCGTGATACACAAGGTACTGGTTGTGTTTTCGAGTCAAGCCTGAACTAATGTCACACAATAGTGGAAAAGTCATTGGGCTGTTGGAGGTGCTAATTCTCTGATGACTCACGAAACTGAAGTCATAATTATGGTGTGTTTCTCACTTAATAACCCTCAGGTCCTTGTGTATGAATAGGGTCCTGGAACTGATGTTCCAGGCAAATCCCATCTCCTCCTGTTCTTCCTATTCATGCAGGTTCAGCTGAGTAATGAATGCTTATTCTTTTGTCCTAAACTGTCACATAGTACCGGGCATACCGTGGTTGCTTCACCCTGGGAGTGATTGCCCCTTACTGAAAATCATAGTGATCAATAGAGGACCATTACTTCCCTCACCACAGTTTTCTGAGGCTTAATTGCATAATGATAGTTGTGAAGGAAATGACTGCATAGCTGAACAAGATGTAGAATTGCCAGTTGTAATTATTTTTGGCAAATGGGTATGTGTGGATGCGTGTGTCTGTCTTCTTTACGTAAATGGCGATTTGGCTGCCACAGAAAAGGCGTAAGGAAATTTTGGTAGACTCTCCAAAGAGCACTTCACACTCTTACGTTTATTCAAGTTTTATGTAGTGTAAGCGTTTAATGATCTTTATTGTCCTTACAGAACAAGAATTTGATTCATTGATTTAAACCTACAACCTTTCCAGCTCTTAGTCCACCAAGGTAACTTTGGGCCAGAGAACCAAAATCACTAACGAGAAAGTACAGCTTCATCTTAGCCAGCAACTGAGTCTGCACAGCTAGACCTTTGCTGTATTGTTCTGAAAGGGAGCCTGGCACTACTGCACTTTAGCTACTTGCCAGTAGCAGACAAGCAATTGTAGGTGATAGCCAGGTTTCGGGGAAGCTCAGAGGATTGACCTCTAAAATCTAATTCTGCATGCCCTCCAGAAACAGGGCAGCCTAGGATGTCAAAGAGCAGTCCTACCTGGAGAGGGCTTGATAATGAGTAACCTGTGCTGAGAAGAGAGATTTCATTCAAATTATTCCAAGGCACCTTTTAGAATTTTTTGCCTTGTTTTCTGTGCTGTTGTTAAAAATGAACATTTTCTTAAGACAAAACTGTAATTTAATCTCTAGCAGGGCAAAAAGTGGTACTAAAGTACCAATCTACTCATGCACTGAAAATAATACTGACGCAAAAAAAAAAAATTGCAAAGCCTTTTAGCAAAAATACCTTTGGCAGCAAAATATAAAGATGCTGATAAAAAGACAAAGACATTTTGCTTATTCTGTGATTTTTTTTTTTTAAAGAATTAGAATACTTCACCTCCCTTTTTTTGGGCTATCTCAAGAAAAACACAAAATTGTAAATGTATCTAGTGTAGCTTTAATATTTGCTGAAATAATATAGCACAAGAAAGTGATTCCGTTCAGCCTTTTAAGGTGTAGTTCCAACAATATGCATTTACACATTTTGCATTACTACAAAAGCTTACCAAAATCTATTAATTACCTTATTTCCAATGAACAAGAATTATTGCATGCTTTCAAAAGAAGCTTTCTTTCAGGTCTGTCACTTGCTACTTTATATGGCAATTGTTCTTGTGTTAATTAAAATGAAAATATTTTTTTAATATCATGGCAATAGACCATTAAATATATCTAGCAAAATTACTCTGTAAGTCTTTTAATATGTCATTTCCTTTGAAAGCACAGCATTACATACTTGGCCAGCCCACCACTGAAATCGAGCAGAAGCACTGCTCTTGGTTTCGGTTGGCTTTGCATCAGGTTGCATATGATGATGTATTGTAGCATCCTCTGAAATGAACCCAGTGAAGATTCTCAAGGCAAGCAGAATGAATTTTCTTATATCCACCATGGATATAAGAGGCAGACATTGTGGCTTGTTGACAATTCGGACTATATGAAAAGTCTTCAGTGCATCTCTAGGGTATGAACTATTATTGCAAATGCTGATTTTACTAATACTGGTAAGAAATAAGAGCCTTAGCTGCCTGATTTGGTAAATATAAATGTCTGGTGTCTGTAGTCAGGCATGGAGGTCAGATGTATTTTTACTGGAATTTTCCTTTTTAATACTGGCCTACGGTTTTCCACGTGATGCCATCTTGCTATTAAGGCTCAGAGGGTATCTGTATAGAGTAAATCTTTAATATGTAACATTTAGATAGTCCTATTGCACATCAGATATAAAGCACTTCTTTTCACTCTGTATTTCTATGGAAAACTATTGAACAAAATTTACTTTTGTTAAATAAATAGAAAACTTTCTCAAGAAAAGCAAAAAGTATAGATATATATTTCATATTGTTTCTTGTTTCTTTTTCTTCCAAGTGTGAGTCTAAATTCTTTCTATTCTTCTCTATTTACATGAGTAGTCTCAGTAGGATACGTTGGACTTAAATGCACGTGTCTAAGGACGGGATATGGCTATTTCTTTACCCTACAAGTAGGCGTTGTTGATGTCCTGATTCAGAGACGCACTTCTGACTTGTGCTTTCTCTGCTTTCTTGTGGAGATCATGATGGCCTTTGTTGAGCAAACCACGTGAAATATTTTTAAAATATGGCCTGCTAATCGAGTCCCTGTGAAGTCACGATGGCTCGGGCATGCATCCTGAGCAGAGCAGCTGCTCAGGTGCTTTGCTGGCTAGGAATGATGTGGGGAATCTCATGGCTACTCTATGCTAGAAGCACATCTCAGCACCCTCCACTCCAGCGTAGCCGTGCTAGCTGGGAGGAGAGTGGGCAAAGCCAAATTGCATTTCTTCATTGTCCTGCTCTGCCCAGTCCTCACCACCTTAGACAGCAGGACTGCAGCACTGGCACTCGTCCAGCCACCACGAGGCAAGTCCCAGAAAGCTGCTTCTTTCTTCTCATGAGCCTGTAGTCCACACGGAGCTCAAGCCAACTGGCTTCAGCACACTCCTCACGAGAACTGAAGTGGGGGGAGTAGAATACAGAAATTAGCCCCATCTTTTCTTCAGCACAGAACATTGTTTTTTTAGTATATGCTTGTTTATGGGGAAGGCATTCTCCCGAGTGTATGCTTCAAAAGGTAGGAAGTTAAATTGGAGTTCCTGGCCATAGGAAACATTGACAGCTAAAGAAAACCCCACTCAATATTTAAACAGTATTTTGAAATATTTAAAGAAAGCATCCAATACAATGCCTGTCAAAAGAAGCATCTTTGCTGTGTGGGGTTCTGGATTAGGCCCTAAATGGCCCAAACTCTAACAGAACTCCCTGCCTTGAAAATAATCTTTATGATTAGATCAGAAGTGTTGCCAAGTCTATGTAGCTTACAAGGAACTGCAGAGTTCTCCTAAGATTTTGTCTCTTCTTGCTATGTGGTGTTGGCTGACGAAGATCTAATATTAAATACCTGACTGTTTTAGTACCCTTGAATCAGTGTTCATGATGTGACTTTTTAAAAGAAGTCTGTGATTTGATACCTAGCCATTGTTCCAGTCAATATCCTTGGCTTCTGCATTATAGAGACAAGAAAACAAAACTTTTTGAACTTGTGTTCCTGGCTTTTTGTATGCGCTAAATGACCATTTGTGAAACTTGACAGCATAAAATTGTACTACTGATAGTAAATGGATTTTTTTGCACTAGCCTTTGAGAGCTGTAACACATTTCAGTATTTTTACAATGTATTCTCTAGAAAGTGTGAATCTATTTGTCAGTTCTGAAAAAAATATGTAACAATGAAACCTCAAAAGATGTTATGAAGTGTACAGTTTGTGATAATTTTATATTAATAAAGACAAGAAATAGAAAAGAAGACATTTGAAATAATTTTATTCTAATTGTTTCATATGTATTTTGAACAAGAAATAAAGTGATTAAAATCATTCATTTTTTTGTCTTTCTTACAAAAGCAAACTGTTCAACAGTAAATAGAGGTTAGTGGGTTAAAATGTCTTTTTGCATTCTGTTTTGCCACAAAATAGTACTAGTCAATACTGGGGAAAATTGCTGTTGATCAGCTCCACATTCAAAGCTAACTAAGTAGATGTAGAGATCATCTTTTCCCATTTATTCTCTCTCTCTTCCATGCCAGAATTCCTTGTGCACTTACAGCATACTCCCATTGACATGATGCCATAAGATCAACTCTGAAGTGGAGAAGTCAGTTCACTTTCATTTCCGTGGGTGGGAAGAGTTAACCTTAACCTTTTGGCCCCAGGTTGAGCACCCCTGCCCATAGCCAAGTATCGTTACAAAATGTTTTCTTCTCGTGAATCTGTGACTTTATATTTCTACACCATGAAGAGGTGTAGGATGCTTTTGACAGCTTTGCAGGGTTGAAGACAGAATGTGTTTGGATGCAAACAAATCAAGCAGCTCCATTATTAACTAGTACTTTGTGTAGTGCTTTTCACATTATCTTCCCTTTCCTGTTATGATATTGTTTACTGTAATCTTCAAAGTCATTAGACCATATTTTAAATAATGGATTAATTATTCAATTTAAGATTATGCAAGTATTTAAGATTACTGAAGTATTTCACTTAAGAGACAAATCTGATTTCCAACTATAGTTTCCTAATCATTTAAATCAAACAGATGAGAACTTTACCACAATGCAAATGAAACAAAGCCAGGTTTGGACAGGGCTTAATTTATGTTTAAGTTGAATTTGTGCTAAGGACAACACATTATGAAGCAATGATGAACCAGGGTAGAAGGGCTCAAGCATATCAGATACTTTGTTGGCACTTAGCAGGACAGTACTGTTTAAAGAGGAAACATAAGATGCAAGTGTTCAGGTTCAGATGGATGTGATTTTTTTTCATTCTACCAGCTGCTTAATTCCATCTGATAAAAACTGGGAAAAAAAACCACCACTGTAGTATATCTGCAGCACTGGAGAATATTGTCTGGAGAAAAATCATATCCAAGTTCAACAAGCAGTTGCCCCTTGGCAGGCTTTTGTAATTGTCCTGAAGTGAAATTAGATATATAGTATTGAGGTTTCAATCCTGTTTCGGGTCTCTGCTGGCTGAACATTAATCTATCCCAAGTCAAATTTCTGCTAAGTTATTAAATGCAATTCTGTTCTCCACTTCAATTCAGGGACGTGTTTTACATCTGCGATTGAAAGATTTAGTTTTCTTTGAAAAACTCTTTGCCTTTATCTAGCAAGGGTAAAGTCATTCCATTTTGCCATTGCCTTTAATCTTAGTGTTTCCTCTTTGATATATAAAATACTCATTAGAGGGATGGGTTCTGATGGTTATGAGTAGTACAGTTTATTTTGGAAAAGTAGCTGTAGTTCACGTAGAAGCAATAGCACCTTCTCTAAGATGTCATTGCATTCTGTGCAATATAATTTCTTCTTAAAGTCCTAATTCTTCTTCTTCAATCATTCCTGAATGTTTCTGCGTTCCTTACAATAATCAAATTTGCTAGCCCACAGAGAAGCTGGAGAACATGCAGCTTAAAATGGTGCAAGAACCAGAAGGGAAACCAGGACCAGATTTGTCAGGAAAAGAGGAGAAGAAAAAGGGGCAAACAAAGCTCTGAGAGATTTAGCCTTCCTATTAGTTCTGTTCCGATCAAGAACCAGGAAATGGGCGTTCTCCAGGACAGCGTGATGGCTTCTCGGCTCCCTGCTGCAGGCTGCATGGGGAGGGGTGTTGGGCTGGTGGTACAGGTGTCTCCCCCTTCTGCAGTGCCATGTCCCCAGCCTGGCCCCAGTATGGGGCTTGGGTTCTGCTGCACGGTGGCAGGTTTTGCTCCTACCCCTCTCCTCCACCTGCCTCTGCAAGTCAAGGGCTCACGATGCACCACGGTGTGTTGTTTCCAGGCTTCCACGTGTTTTCAGACAACCTTGGGGAAACTTTTGGCGGCTGCAGCCTCCCTTTCCAGCTTGCCTGAGGAACACACTAAAACAGTTGCATCCTACTAGAGGAGAATGGCTCCTGTAAATAGCCACACTGTTCTACCCTTCAGCCTAGTGAAAAGTAAACCTGGTATGATTTCACAATACTCTTACACACAGAGAAGAGCACTCTGTCTCAACCAGCACACATTACTACCACAGCATCGAAACTGATAGAGAAAATCAGGGATCAGAACTGGATCCAGATCTCCTGTCTTCTAGGCCACAAAACTACCATTCCTCTAGACGGATTTGTACGTTACATGGAATATATCAGAGTCTCCCAAAGGAAGAGCTGTTATGCATATAGAGGCAGAAAATGAATTGTTATATATATGTATATGTATATATATATATATATAGTGCCCTCTTATCCGGCTAAAACATGTTGGTTCACATAAGGAAACAGAAATTTTATGTTCTCACAATATTGCCTACTTCGTCCTTCTGAATGTTGAATGAAGCCCTCCTGCCGCTACTGTTGTCGATAACAGAATCTGTTGTTTAACTGAAATGACAGATGGGTGTATGTTTAGAACTAAAGGTCCTGCATGAACTCCATTCTCTGCTGCTTGTGTGCAGCTCAGTTGATCACAACGCTGGTTGTAGTCGTACAAAACAGATTATTTTAAAATCTTTATGTCTACGGAGGTATAAAGACAGAAATCTTTCTTCACTCGTCGCACTCTGAAGATAGTACTTTGAGAGCAGTGCAAGTGCTCTGATTTGCACATGCACTGATTTTGCCGAACACGCCCACCATGCTTCAATTGCTCAATTACTCTCCCCTTTGGAATTTTAAAATGCAGCAATCACAGCCTAAGCTCTTCTGCGGAAGTGGCGAACATACTCACTCCCACAGCGGTGCTTTCTTGCCTTCTCCAGCACATATCCTTTCTGTCCTCGGGCTTCACACTATACCTCTTCAAAAAACAGCAGTTCTCTTTGTCTCAGTGTCATACGCCCCTTGGAGTAGTGCATTTTGAGTTAAGATGACCAGTCACAGTTTCCCATTTTAATTTCTTTCAGAGCTCTTCAGAATAAATTATCTTTGCTCTAATGCTGCTTCTCAAGGAAAATGAAGAAAATCGCTTCCCTCCAAAGAATAAGTGAGATTGGCGAGAGTTTGTTGTCTGTCCCAATTCTGACAAAATTTCCAACATAGAGCCTTTGAGAATCAAAATTTTCTTTGGCGTTACTGAAGAAGATTCTCTGTAAGTTTGGCTGTTACGAAGCACTCGCTGAGATTCACGAATCAAATCAAGATCTTAGACTTTACATATTAAATACCATATGCAATGTTATATCAAAACAAATTATTTGTGAAGTCCTTGCAGTAGTGGGTGGACATGTTTTATGCAAAGCTGATTGTGTTTCACCCACTGAATATTAATTTTGCCAATGGTACAAAAAATGCCCTAAAAATAATGAAATATGATAATGGTTTTGTACTTAAATACAGATGAAGCTAACAAAACAGAAGTATGGCTCACTTATACTCAAATTTTATTTAACTTAGAATTTACATTTGGGAATCCTTGACATTTGAGAATCCTTGACATTTGAGCTCTTCGTTTCTGAGCTCTGTGTCCATGAAGTCCACATGGAAACCTGCCTAACAAGCTTCTCTGCCCTTTAGCCTTGTACTTTAGGATGTGTTTGTTAAAGCCAGCATGTTAAAACCAATTCATAACTATCAGCTTCAGACATCCTTGAATTAAAAATCATTGAATAGTTTTTGTTAAGAAAACATCCTGCTAAAATCCCTCTGATACCAAGTCAGTCTGAAATGAGCTAGCTGACCATCTTAGACAGTCACCCACTGCCTTCCTCATCATTAACAAATCACAGCCAAACAGAAAAGTACCCATGCCCAGACACTGAAGGCCAGAGCCCTGACCAGCACAGCAGCCAACCTCCCAAACCTGGAAGGTATCCAGAGAGACAGCGTCAAGAAATTCTTTGCTGTTTTTCCTTTGTGGATTGTGTTTCCGACTTAAATGTGCTGAGATTTAGACAATTTCAGGCCTTTTAACTGGTGAGGTGGGCCTGGGAAACACCTGGCTGGAGAGCATCTTCTCCACACAGCTCACTAGCACAGGGAATTGGCGGTTTCGTCTTTTCTGTGTGTACAATCAGAAGGAGAAGTGTTTCACAGGAGGAACTTATAGCAAAATTTTGGTTTGTAGTGGTGGCTGCATGCTAAAAATTGGATGTAGATGTTCTAGGAAATATATGTCTGTTCTTTATTCCTAAAATATTATTCCTAAACTGTTGATCAGTTCTTTGTTCCCAAAACCTGATAAAATCAATCCAATAAGGTTAAAGGTTGGGAACTGAACACGTCACACAAGCATACAACAGTGGCAAACATCAGAAAAATATTCCCTCCTATTCTTCCCAAGCTCCAAGAAATCACTTCTGTGTTCAGAATGACCATCCACTGCAATAACACAGGGGATCATTCTCATTGTCTCACAAACATTTTCATTGGCAGCAGAAACTGGTTCGCATGCTCTAGCTGTGGCACAAGTGTTCTTTAATGAGATCAGCATAACCATAAATTCAGCCACCATTCAGCATGTTTCAGAGAAGCAGCCTTTGAGGTGGGACAGAAGGAAGAAATCCAGGATAGATAACAAAAAGAAAACAAAATATATTGTCAAACTACACATTGTTTAGTTGTCCTTGGCTGACTCCCGTTAGTTCCCTTGGCCTGGTTTTGAAGTGACTTTGCATAAATATCTCTTGCAGAAAAACAAATGTCAGTCAGGCAGATAGAACCATTTATCTGGATAGCAGGAGAGCTTTGTTCCTAATTGCTTCAAACGAGAGCAGGAAAGCCGTCTGACACTACCCATCCATGGTGCCACACGGGGTCTGAGCTACCTGACTGTGATAACCGACCCACAGTGTGGTAATACAGGCTAATTTTGGTATCCATTTTATTGTGTAAAGAACTTACAAGCTCATCCAAACTCTGACTGTTTCTCAAGTGCAGTGAATTATGTGTAATTTTGACTGACATTGTTGTCTGATAATACTTATCTGTGTGTTTGCCTGCTGGTAATAATTGGATTTAAATATTTGCATTGAGTTCTAATTGAGTTTGGCTATTGAAGTTATACTATGCAGATAAATGCAGGCTGCATACTCAAGTAAAATATCAAGCACAGCTTTCAGAATCTAATTTAAAATCTCTAAGTATTGTTTTAAAATTTCATGCTGTATGAATGACTGTGTAAGAATATTTCAAAATTAAATTCATTTTAAGTGTTTGGTTGTTTTTTTTTCTCCTACCCCTGGAATAGTATATGTGGCTAGGAAGCTCACATCTACATTCTTTCCTGTTTACCAAGGAACATAAACTTCTGTTTTCTTTCGGCTAGAGCCCCTACCTCAGCACGCCATAGGATTGTTCAGAAAGGAGCTGTTGTATTGTTCCCTTTCAGGCATGTCACCCAAAAGCCTTCCACGCCATTCAGCTGGCTCCTTTGCTTCACTCTTCGTGGCTGGTACTTAGGTGACTGGGCTCATCCCCACTTCTGTCCCCGGGGGCAGAACTTACAAAATCCGGGATCAGCCTGGGGAAGTCAGTGTCATTTGTGACATTTCACTAACTTGATGGCTTCTCTGTTTGCTTCAGGAAGGAAAGCGCATATGATGACTCTCCTCATAACAAGTTATTCTCTCCTCAATCCAGGTCATTTGCATTTGAAATGATACTTTGAAAAAAGCCAAAGCTTAGCCCTTTTCCTGTCTTCTCTACCTCCCTACCTGCATGAAGAAGAACATGACATGAAAACCCCACTTTCCTCCGAACGACGGCAGCCCTGGCATACAGCAGTTGCAGAAGGTAGTGTGGGATGCTGGTCTGTCTTCCTCCACTGTGTAAGCAAGATCATGTCCTGACCTCAAAGCAACTGGCTACACCCAACTCCTATGTTCTGCACACAAGCAGAGTCCCACCAGCACAGCCCGGAAACATGCTGTTTTCCACCAGCACAATTTTCAGTTGCAGGGTTGATTATCTGCCTTGCCCATCAGTATCTGCTCTTGTTAAACAACAGTTCCAGCCTAACTAGAATGACAAGGAGCCAGCAAAAAAAGGGGGAAAGGGAAGGGAAAGGAGAAGAAATGGAAGGTGATAAGTTCTAGTGAAAGTCATTCAGGATTGATTTTCCAAGTGTACCACAGCTTCTGTTGTTTGGCTTTTTTCACATGACTTCATGTGCTCTACACTGCAGACTGGCAGGTATTTCTAAATGATACTTTGTTGAAAAAAGTTGAGTTAAAAAAAGGAGCTATCTTTAAAACTGATTGAGCAAGGTGAGATGCTAAAGAGTAAGAATATATGGTTTCATATCTTCAAAAGCTTTCAGAGTTACAGCTGATTGTCTGGTGAGTGATGACTCTTGCCAAGTGCTGGCTTCAGTCCTAGACTCAGGAGAAATCCACTAAAAATATTTTTTTGTGTTGAATTCAGGCTCTCTGCTGCTGTCAGTATTGGATTAGTCACCAGAATATGTTACTCTTCTCTTGGTCCACTGGCACAGGGCTTGATGATGTCAATATTAATCAAAATGCCCTAGGGCAAGAACAGAGGAACACAGACACATTTCCTTCAGCTGTTTACCTAGGAAACAGAACAACTCAATGAGTTTTATCATCCATCTTCAGTAGTAATGCTTAGTGACAGCAGTCAGACAAATTACTTTGTGTGTTTAGTGTCACTTTGTATTATTTAGATTTAATAAACCAGGGAAGCTTCTTGTTTTGGAACATACATTCAAACTGCAAGCATTTTGATTCAAATATAACTATACCTTCCAGAGAAACAAATGATATAGATATACAAAAAGATCTAACATCTCTCTGCATACAAAGGTGTATTTTCCCCTGGAAAAGGAGTGTTCTGGTTCCCTGCGTCCAAAGGAGAGTTTCTGAATATGCAAGTGGATTCTTTGCAGTTCACAGTCGTGACTGTTTCTGAAACAATTCCGTTGCCCTCTGTGATGAGTAGGGTCAAGCTCACATTGTTCAGCTCTCATTTCTGAGGAGCACTGCTGTACTGGTGTACAGGACTGGCTTCTGTAGACAATCCGTAAAGGCCTTTCAAACTGATAGATTTAATTATTGTCTATCAAGATTACTATAGACTTTGTTTTAACCTTGGTATAGGGCTTTTGTCTGTACAAGGTACAAATGAGAACACAGACCTGATCCTTTTTGAACTGGGAGTTGCGAGATATCTCAGATTGCTTAGGAATCTTGCAGTATTTGTTCTGAGAGGGTTTTTTTGTTTCATTTCCCAAAATCTCAGGCTTTTACCCCACAAGAAGGTGCTAGGTTTTAAACTTTTATTAAAGCAAATGTTAGCATTATTATCGTGCTGTAAATCTGATAGTGCATCTGAAACATACCTGGAAGAGTACAGTATCACAGTATCACAGTATGCTCGGGGTTGGAAGAGACCTCTGTGGGTCATCTAGTCCAACCCCCCTGCCAAAGCAGGGTCACCCAGAGCAGGCTGCACAGGACCTTGTCCAGGCAGGTCTTGAATATTTCCAGAGAAGGAGACTCCACAACCTCCCTGGGCAGCCTGCTCCAGTGCTCCAGTGCTCCGTCACCCTCAGAGTGAAGAAGTTCTTCCTCATGTTCAGCTGGACCTTCCTCTGCTTCAGTTTATGCCCATTGCCCCTTGTCCTGTCACTGGGCACCACTGAATATAGTTTGGCCCCATCCTCCTGACACCCTACAAATTCAAAGATGTGTAAATGTTCGCATTCACCATTCACAAGTACATACCACATGCATTTTTAAATAGTCCTGTGAATTTATGACTATTTGGATTGGGAGTATTGCATATACACTCCTAAAAAGTCTGTTGTTTCCTTCACTTTTTAAGTAATATGGCCACTAAAGCTAAGGATTTTTTGAGTGCATAAATAGAGACATCATGTGCAAGAGTTTGCCGGATCGCTCCTTCTTTGTGAAAGGCAGGATTAAGCTTCCTGAGAGTGTGAGGAGAGCCAGGGTTGTCTTATTCATTCCCTGTCCTATCCATCTCCATGGACAAATAGTTCCTGTTCTGTTCATCCTTGGGAGTCTGAAACTGTTTCTCGTAGTGGTAGCCTCTGAAGCCCCTCAGTTCCCCGCTGCCTCCCTCAGCTGCATCAGTTTCATGTTCCTTTAACCTGCTGAGCACATAATGAACTAATATGAAAGTAGCATTTTCCACTTTTGTCACATAAAAAGGAAAATTTTCCCTTTGCCTTTGCTCCATCTTCCCTTGTATCCAAATCTCAGAACACTAGAAGGACAAGGCTAGCAGTCCTGCACTTCTCCTTATGCGGTACAGTCACCTGAACAGGCACATGTAGATGAAGGTAACTTGTGTCATGGTGTAATCAGGATCATAGAATCACAGAATCATAGAATGGATTGGGGTGGAAGGGACCTTAAAGATCACCTAGTTCCACCCCCCCCACACCTCCTGCCATGGGCAGGGACACCTTCCACTAGACCAGGTTGCTCAGAGCTCCAACCAGCCTGGCCTTGAACACCTGCAGGGAGGGGGCATCCCCAGCTGCTCTGGGCAACCTGTTCCTGTGCCTCACAACCCTCACAGTAAAGAATTTCTTTCTTATATCTAATCTAAATCTACCTGCTTTTAGTTTCAAGCCATTATCCCTTCATTTTCTGAGAATATTTGGGTAAAACCACACCATCAGCATAACTAGTGAGTGGGTTTTCCTCTACTGGTTCCCACACTCTGATAACGTTGAGCTCTACATGCGGATTTCTAAATGTATGATTCTTATGTCCCATGGTCGTTTTGACCTCTTGCTGTTTAAAACATTTTTTACTTTGTTGAATCTGAACAAATGCCACAGCTGAGCAAACTCTTTCAAACTCCTTTTTTTCTATCTCATTTAACATAATGACAAAATGCCTGTTACTAATAAATGTTTTAGAATCATAGAATCATAGAAAGTTTTGGGTTGGAAGGGACCCCTAGAGGTCATCTAGTCCAACCTCCCCCGCAGCGAGCAGGGACACCACTAACTAGATCAGGTTGCTCAGAGCCCTGTCCAACCTGGTCTTGAATGTTTCCAGGGATGGGGCCTCCACCACCTCT
>Ga0065711_1007793_pt1 | contig 14115 bp, 7 predicted proteins | sample Hoacrofraction12_FD_59098 | JGI IMG/M metagenome (GOLD analysis project Ga0065711, IMG submission 59098) | Hoatzin crop microbial communities from Cojedes, Venezuela - Epithelial fraction 12 v2 (version 2) | ecosystem: Host-associated > Birds > Digestive system > Esophagus > Crop | place...
AAAAAAAAAAAAAAAAAAAAAAAAAAAAAAAAAAAGAAGGCTGACATTTCTTCCAGGAATATGTTCTGAAAAACAGATGAACTTGTTCCTCAAAACTTGGGTAAATATCACAAATATTTAAAACCATCTGTAGTGACTTGGTTTGCATGACTCCAGGTATCAGTGATTTCGGCCATGCTTTTATTTCTCCACAGTCAGTAATTGCACAGGCAATGACCTTGCAAGGTATTTTTCTGGCATGAAAATCAGTTTCAGTGACTCTTCCTCCTCGGGTTGTAATTTTCTGATAGCAGTTTGGAGAAATTGGCAGAAGTAAGAGCATGTCAAGTACTACAGTGGCTGCACCTTGGGAAGCAAGATTACTTGCTCTACCTGGCCTTGGATGGGGCAACTAAGTAAGTCCTGAGCACCTGGGTGGTGGAAGGGCTGCTGACAGTGGGGCCTGAGGTAGGATTAGCAAAGACCTTGCATCTCCTGCTCTCCTTGCTGAAGCAGGCGTCTCTCATAGTTTCCTTCAATCAGAATAGCAAAGTCTTCTAACCTGTTGAAGATGCCACACGGATGTTCATGGCTAGCTTCTTAGCTTTACAATCCTCTAGAAAGGGAAACCTGCTATTTGTAGAAGTATGGGAGATCTGTGGCAATGAAGCCCTTCGTAGAGGTCTACACAGACTGTCACGTATCTTCAGCGACTTATAGAAGAATGTTCCTAACTTGTTCAGTATAGGTTTTCAACTAAAGTTCTGCAATGTGTTCCCAATGGAGAGAGACAAAATGATACGTAATGACAGTCTCCAAGATTTCATTAACCTGGCATGACTGGCAAATAAATAAATGAAATAAACTTAAAAAGCCTGGAGGCTGCTACTTTCTTTAAGATCTTGAAACATATTTCAGAACAAAATCAATTTTGGGGGGGCTTTCAGACTGGCCCCACAGGACAGTACATTAATTTTGTGGCTTCCCATGCCTCTTTACTTTGCTTGTGCTTGGTATGCGCTAGAGGTCTGTTTGATTAGGGCCTCCATTCCCAAGGGGCTATGCAGACTTCATTTGCAGTACATACACTTACGTGCATTGCATGCTTTTGCTTTTAAAATTCACCTTCCTGTTAAGCTTTTGGCCATTCCAAGAAACACTGGTGATGTTGTAAGGCCAGAGATCACTTGTAGAACCTGCACTACTCTGTCAACTGCTGATGTCTATTAGCAAAGTTTTCAGTTTCTGAATACTAAAATAAAAGCCTCTCCAGCCAGATCATTGCTAGACATCTTCTGGAAATAGCACCAGGAACTGCATGATGGAACACAGGTGCCAAAGAGCTACTTCCTACGTTGATTTGCAGCTTATCAATTTTCATTATTGTACAATAAAACAAATAATAGTCTCTATGGGATACCGTACGAACGTGTCCTCCCATTAACCTTGGATTTACAGCAATAACTCTATTAACTTCAGCAGTGTTCATTTCGCTGTTGCTCCCAGAGCAAAGTCTGGATGCACAGTTTGTAGGAGAGGACCACCTGAAAATTATTTTTTTATGTCTTTCAGAGAACTCAGACTTGAATTGCTCGTTGATGAGCAGCCCTATCTGCGGTACCAAGTTACAAGGCTGACTGAAAAAGCGTCTCTAGTTACAGTGTGAAGGTGTTTACTGGCAAGAATATTAGAATGAAAAAATATTAGTGGTAAGAAAATGGGAGCATCTAATCACTATAAGTGGACTTCAGATGACAGATAAAGTTAGGAGAAAACACACATGCAAACAAAATCACAGTGGAGCACAATGGACTAAGCTTATCCCAAGTATAACTCTAGCCAGCTGGCCAGTATCTGGTTGTCAAAATACGTGTAATGGGGAAAGAAAGAAAGAAACAAAATAAAGTACAAGATATGTTCTAGAACATACCGCATTGATTTTTTTTGGATAAATCAAGATGCCTTATATAATGCAATTCTTTGAGATAAATTACTTGTTCCTGTAACTCCAATATCAAGATATGATCCCTAAAATTTTTGTGACCCTTTTCATCCTCCTTTTTATTTCACAGCATTCTGTAAATATCCAGTGAACTATTTTCTGGTGATCACAGTAAAGAGGGGTTTTAGGAATTTTTGTACCTATATCACCGTGTAAACAAGATATGTGTATACATCTATGATTGCTCCTTCTCTGCAGTAAAAGCCTGCATTATCTATACAAGCTTATGGCCAATTGTTCTGCGTAAGATATGGGTGACATTTCTGCCTACTACTTCAGAAATTCATTTCATGTAGTTGCACACTGTAAGCTGTAAAGTAGGTTTTATGAAGCCAATAATGCAGATATAATACTTGAGGAATTCCTTTTGGTTTGGATATATTTATTTTTCCAAACATTTTGTTTGAGAGAAAATGAGATTGCTATCTGCTGTTTCCTTATTTTTTTGCAGGAAAGCAAAGGGTTGTTGACTTCCTCTCCCCTCCCTTCCTTCCTTCTTTCTGAAGGTACTGTACTCATCTGAAAAAAAAAGAGAACGAAATGATTGTTCCTGTTCTCTTTCTTAAGTCATTTGAAACACTGTCCCTGCTAGTTTTCTAAGTTTGCTGCAATCTCTGCACGGGGGGAGGGAGAGAGAGGAAGGCAGATTACCAACATGAAAGCAGGTAGAGAGTTTAGGGCAAGACTCCTTCCAGCTTCAACAACTGGTAAGTTAAGTAAAAATGCTTTTATGGTTAACTCTTTAGAAGTGCAATATCTATGCTTTTGTATTAAGAAAAGGCATTAATCAGATACACATTTAACTGATAAAAAGATAATAACCATATGCATTGACAAGCAGTGTATTTACATTATAGATATCTATAGTCTGGTTTTTAGACACTGGTGATAATTGCATACGGTTTAATCAGGGCAGAAAATAAAGTGTTTTCCAGTGAGGCTGATAATATTCATAACCTCATCCACTGTGAATTTTGCATATATAACTTCTGCTGCCAGAATCTTGTTACGGGCTTCACTAACTTTATCCTGAATGTTTCAGTAAGATTCACTGGGCCATTGCTGAAATAAAGAGAGAAGCTGTGTCATATGCAAATTGATATATTTCATGTATCATCTGCCACTGCTGAAGCCCGCTCCAACTCACCAACTTGTGCTATAGTGGGAGAAGAATTACTAGGACTCTTTTATTTTTCCTTCAAACCATACTGTGTTTATGATTACACACATTTATCTTTGCTCATCTGTTTATACGATTAGTCCAGGAACAGTGACATTTAAGACATGGTAAGAGAGTTCCAGGTTCTCACTTGAAAAAAAATAGAAAAAGTTCATGTTGTGTAGTGTGTAACAACACCGAAGGTGATCACCAATATCAGTAATAGGGTAGACTCAAATGTTTATTTGTTGTTTGCATTGTAGTTACCAATAATATTTTTCATGTTGGGCATAAATGTATCAGAACAGTCAGAAGTGGCATGTAAAATGAGTGATTGAATGGAAGAGTGTATTTCAAATATTGGAAGAGAAAAATCCCTCCCCCTCCCCACTTTTCTAAAAGCAGAATGCAGAGGCGGAGGGAAGAATTAGGACAGGTATCCTTTTCTCTGCAGGGCCTGGTCATCTTCTGGTCCACTATTTCTTCACTCTACAGCTCTCTGAAGTGCAGGGTCCTCTGCGGGATGCCCGGAGCCTGGACAGAGTGGCTCCAAATGGTAGGCAGGCATCTCGGAGGGCTGGCAGGCAGCTCGAGCTGCCCCGATCCCGATCCCAATCCCTATCCCACCTGGGCTGCGCTTCTGCCCCGGCACAGCCCTCTGCTCCCACCCCTCGCTCAACCAACTAGTGGAAAGGATTTTCTTCCCTCTNTATCTGGTGCCTTTCTGCAAGTTTTTCTATAGGAAGGAGTGATCTACNCTAAATACATCCCGATTTCTGATAAGCTGTAGATTCCCTTCGCTTCAGGAGCAGCAGGTGGGTTCTGCCAAAGGGGGTGGAAATAACTTGTTTCTTGAACTCCGTAGCTTAATGTGGCAGCTCAGTCTAGTTTTGGTACCAATTATCAGGTTGATTTGGTTATACTTAACCTACAAAGAATCCTCTGCTAACAGCAAGTAAACACCAGATGTTGCCATGAAAATCACTTGCCACATCTCTTGCCTGGGATACCTGGGTTTATGTTTTACATAGCTAAATATTGATTCAAATTAAATAGATGATTTGGAGAGCTATTTTGACTGTTACTTGTCAAACATCTGGAAAACCACTTTTTACTTCGAGTGAAGTAGAGGAGTATCCCAAACATTAAAAAATATATAAGCTCTATATTTGTAGTAGTATTTTGGTCAGACTGCTGAGTGTTAATCTGGATTACAATTAATTGCAATTACCTGTAAGTTTTGATCTGGTTAGTTCAGAAGTTCAGTTTACCATGTAGGAAAGAGACTGTTGCAGGCTTTAGGTACAGACTCTGTTTCTGAAGATACTAAACATTAATATATTCTTGATTTGGAACATGTATATGATAAATTCTTTTTTCTGAGAGATTGTCTGAAGCACGTGAGTAAGAATATGTGTGTTCGTATTCATAGTAGGTGGCCAAAAGCAGTACATGCTGTTTTTAAACCCATTTCCCGACAGTGAGCACACAGAAAGAGCATTTTTAAAGGAATCCTTAATAATTTGACAGTAAAAAATAGACCTTGAATTTTGAACTTCATTCTTATATCTAACCTATCAGGATTACTTTTCCTTCAAATAATACAACTTTGCAACCATTTGGAGTTTATCTGTTTTCACATTGCAGAACTTCTTGGCGGGATAATTGTAACATGATATAGTGTAATGGTAATTTGTAACACAACTAATATCTTTCCTGAGGTGTCGGAAAGAGAAGAGTTTTGGCTGATGTGTTATGCTTATCCCACATTGCTGAGATATTTACAAACAGAGAAGGCTATAGTCTGGGGCTGGACTGAGTACAGATCTACTACCTTGTTATGGCACACATTAAATGTTTGTGAAATTAATTTTCAGCTATTCACCTCAATGTTATAAAAAAAGAGTTGAAGCAATAAACCAAGAATACAGAGAGGTTCTGTTTATTTTGCTTAAAGACTTACTGCTTCTGTTGCTAAGAACTGTATTTATGTACATAACATACATAAGTAAACACTCAGTGTATGTATTTTCCCACAAAATTATTTAAAGCCATTATTTCCATTTGATTTGTTCTCAATTATAATGAAATAAAATACGGACAGATTTTGCTTTTGTTCTGAAAAATAAAAACAAATCTACACCAAGGGTGCCAAAGATGTTACAGAAAAAAAGCTGTAGCTCATGGAAATTCCAAGTTTACAGGTCTGATTCAGAATGCGTAGAAACTGACAGAAGTCTTTCCGTAAATACCAGTTGCTTTTTATATTTAGGACCAGCTTCTTTAACGGCAAAAACTGTTGAGAATGTGAGTTTTGATGCAGAACAGTAGCACCGAGTTACATTCCTAGTAACATTTTGGCATCTCTCATATAGATTTTTGACCAGGAGATAATTCGAATCTTTGAACTTTAAGGAATTTTTTATTGTTTTCGCATTCTTTCAAACAAGAACATCAATAAGAGCCTTGCCTTAGGACTGTCTGGGTGTAGAGCAAACGCTGGAAGACTGAGAGGCACGGTGTGCATCTTGCGGACCAACAAATTGGTGTGTTTTAGGTGCCATTACTAGTAGCACCAGATAGATATGCAGGATTTAGAATGGGAGAAGCACAGGGGGATGAAGCATGGTAGCAACCCAAGACAAACCTCATATTCAGAGGCAGAAAAGTATCAATTATCCCAGATAGCATTTCTTTTTTTTTCCAATCTTTGATATTGCAAAGCCTCGACACTGCAGAAAGACATCTATCTGAATGGACCACTCCACTCAGCCAGACATGTCAGCAGGATATCACCTTGAGAAACAAAAGCAGTGAAGGCTGCACATGGTAATTGCGTTTTTCTGTGGCTTTGGTTTAAGGACACAAGTCAGGCAAAGGTGTATAAGGAAAAGCAGCTTCTTCATAGCTGATAAGAAATTATCCATAGCTTCTGAACACTAGTGCATGGTCCCCGGTAGCAACTGATCCAATGAAACAAGCCGCTCCTTCAAACAGACCTTACAAGTACTCTGTAAACTGCTGCAGATCGTTGTAAAATTATTAAGTTGCTTGATGGACTAACTTTATACCCCAACTGATTTTTAAAAATAGACCACCTGTTAAAACCAAATGAGTATTTTCTTCTTAAATGCAGTAGTTTTCCCCATTCTAGTTTACCACCCCAGAAGGCCACTGAAAAGGAAGGAATGTCAGCTTGGAGAAAAAAGAACTATAGAGAGACAAATAATGTGAGGCTTTTAAAAAGAAGGGAAAAATATCTGGAAAAAAAGATGACTTGGGATTATCCTCTTTCTGCTGAAAAGCTGATATTCTGAAACTGAGGCCACGGTTCTCTGTTGCTGTTAATATGCAGTGGAATTTTGTGCATAATACTCGGATTTTCATCCAATGAAGTGCCCTAAGTTAATACTTAGCAGTTATTTAAAACATGCATTGAACTTCATGCTGGAGGTCTGATTTTTCTCTGTATCTATCTGGCCAGGACTAGTCCTTCACTAACGGTGAAGAATTAGCACTAGAGTGGTTTGGAAAACCTTCAGAATTTCAAATTTCAAAGTATGCTGAGTCTGTTCTCACTCTCTTTTTTTTTTTTTTTTCCTTTGGCAAAAAGTAATTTCGTATTTGTTTGTAGCTCTAGTCTCTTTTCCTATGTCTGCTGATGCATTTGGCTAAGTCTGAGATGCCATTCCCACTCTGTATGCTAGTTTATTGAAATCTGTAAAACGGGCATTTTATATCTGTTTCAGTTTAAAATAACCAAACTCAAGAATTTTTCCCTGTTAGTTGATCTACATAAAGATTTGTTTTCCAATTGATCAAAATCACAGAAGCAATATAAAATTTGGTTTAAATTTCAGATTTTCTTTAGTTATGGCAACAAACTAATGCTTATTTTTAGAAGTTTCTAGAAGTTAATAAAATAATTCAGAGAAATATGCAGGATTCATTTCAGGGATCAAAGAGGGAAAGCGTCTGTTTTTTGCTGCTCAGTCAAGGAGAAGATTCAAGTTCGGCATCACAGGTGAAAGGCAAAGCCAGAGAGGAAGTTATCTTAAATTACTTCCTTGCAGGAAATTCATATGATCAGTCAGAAATATAATTTTATGCTGGAACTGAAGAACTAAGGACATTTCTCTTTAAGCAAAATAAAATTATTTTAAAAAATGAACCCTTGTTTGAATCCATTTGGGAGATGTATGCAAAGGTGATAATTTTTCTGAAAGATAAATACTTATTCAACATGGTTTAAGTGCTTCAAAAGAGATTTTCTGCTCTGCAAATGTGGAAAGCAGAGCTCCCTAATCACAGTGCAGACATATCAAAAGTACTTTCCAACAATGCCCCCGTAATTTGCCTTAAAAGCCATTTTTAGCCCTTCCTTATTGCTCATAATTCTTAGGGTTTTTTGTTTGGATATCAACAGAATAAACACAGTGGTGTCCTAGGAATGGCACTGACATCTCTAATTCCTTTGCTGTGTTTCCTATTGAACTTCTGTTCAAAAGGAAACATCAAAGTCACTACTGTGCCAGCTTAATTGCAAGTGAGTAACAGAGGTTAATAGGGATTAATTGGTCTTTTCAGCCAAGGAGCTTTTCCAGCAAGCAGTCTGCTCAAACTTCAGCAGAAGTAAAATTTATTCATCTTTCCTAAATGATTAGGAGAGCATCATCTGGTAACTACTTTTAATGAACTGGACACCAAGAGAAGTGTTCAGTAGCAGACGTACTTTTCCTAATTCTGCTAGTTTCCGGATGAAATCCTATTCTTTCAGTTGTTGCAGGATATAGCATGTCTTACCAGAACACATGATACCTACCACTTCAGCAACCTTCAGTTTCACCATGAGTTTTGAGTTGTGTGAAACAAAGTATTAAATGTGAAATAAATACAAGAAGTAATGATCCTGCTGAAGACTAATAATACTTCCCCATTTTCAAGTAAAACTAGACTTCATTAAAAAACTAACCTATTTTGGAAACTTTATATGAAAACTCCCCCATACAATCCTCTTCTCCCTTGGCTTTTCTCCAAGCATACGTGCACATTTTACCCAGTACTTCGTTTTTTGAGGTGCCTGTTGCTTTACACATACACTCAGAAGATGCAACTAATTGCTAATGGTGTAGGATGGTGGCAGTGGGCTGGCTTGAAGAACTAAGGCTGAAGGTGGCCTTTAGCTACCCTGTAAGATAACAAAGAGGTAGGAGGAGACTAGACCATCTCTTTGGCCTTCATAGATGTGATAACAACTCTGGGACTACAGTAGGAAGGAAAACTCAATCTATTTCCTTTTCAAAGGTCATGAATGCCAGTCAAAGGTTTACTTTCAAAACAACAGCCCAAGCAGGACAGCATGAAGGTTATGGAAAGGCATACTTTTTTGATCATCCTAATTTTGAGTGACCTGCATAGCTCCATTATTTATTTTAAAATAATACTACTGTACAGCTCAAACCCTTCTGCCTCCACTTCACTCTATAGTGTTCAATGATTGTGCTTTGTCGGTGGAAAGAGTATCTCCAAATTGTTCTTTCCAGGACTCTACAGTCTATTCCATGTTACTATTTTACTACCAGATCCTTCCTTATCTTGATATTATTTATTTGTTCTTCTGTTCACCCTGGCTCTTTCAATATCCGCATGGTGAGAAAAAAAATTATAAAACTGCATTAGTATTATCTGATAACTTTCCAGAGGAAAAACTGTTTAATACATAGGATTACTATGGAGCCAAAAATGTACTATTTGAATTTGCAGTGGCAGATATGGAAGTAGACAGGAAACAGGGATGGAGTGATAGGACTTCTATAAACAGTGATTAAAGTGACTCCATGTACTTTATAAAGCCAGGGGCAGATCCATGGTTCCAGACTTTGACATGAGAGCTCCTTATCCACCTCAGAAAAGGAAGAAATATGTCTTATTGGCATCACTTCATAACAGCCAAATCCCAAAACTTGTTTTCAGCTACACCCCAGATTTTCCATAATGATTTCATTACAACATGGATGATGCCAAGGAGAGAGTTAGGACAGTTACTTAGGATGAATTACTGCCATTGTTTAATTGAGTAATTAACTGAGCTGGCCAACCCATTGTTAATTTCAGTAACCAGTGAGGGCAGGATCAAATAGCATTTCCATCCGTTCTGCTGGCACCAGCTGAGCTTTGAACACTTGAAGCTCTGTTACTGCATGTGTTCCCAATGCCGTCATCACGGCCAGTCTGGTCTTGTCAGCCCTGAACTCTGGGCAGGGTCTGGAAACCCAGTATACCTATGCTCCAATGCTCTTGGGGACCCAGTCCTGTAAGAATATTTATATGAAACTGAATACACACCAATGACATCAAATGCAGTACAAAATATAACAGCCACAAGGTGGGAGAATTTGATTCATTTCCCTCCTGCCCCCTGAGCAGTTTGGACCCACATCTCTAGCCTCTAAGGGAGTGCCCTAACTAGATCTTGTGAGTGTAACCCCGCTTTCCTTTGGCTGCAGCTGGGCCATTACACAGACAAAAATACAAGTGCCAAGGGGCAGAGACCAGAGAGAAGTCAGACAGGGTAGTCAGGGGCTACAGGCTCCATCCTTCTAGAGATTGTTCTGGGCTCTCCTCCAAGTGTTCATTCTTCAGGTTTACTGAAAGTTAAAGGCACTTCACCCTCCTGAGTGATTGTATTTATGGCCTGGCTACAGTGTCAGGCTGCTTTCAGCTTGTTCTGCCTTGTAATTCCTCTATGCAGTGCCGAAGCGCCAGAAGAAGGGACTGAGGGTCTAATACGGGCGAGTGCAATTTGTTGTGCTACATCCTCAGCCTAAACTCAGATCTGTACATATTTCCCATAAAGCAGCTCTCAGTGCTCAGCCTTGTGTTTTTATTTTCTTTTCAAAACTGGCAGAACTAGTCTGGAGTGGTTAAGACAATTCCTTCTTGACGTGAATACAGGAGCTCATTCAAAAGCAGCCTGGTGCCACGTACTGGTTGGCCTGCTTGAGGCAATAGTTCACGCCCACATACCCTCCAAACTTCTATTCAGAATGTGAATCTATTTAACATTCCTGTTCTGACAAAAAAAAGAAAAGGAGACATTGTACATTTTAAAAACCCTAACCAATAAAGACTATGCAGTTGAAGGGCTGTCAACAAAAATGATCCAGCTTTACAGTGGCAAAATAATGGTTTCTAAGAATGGGAGAAATTGAAGCAGGACAGGGTCAGTTGTTTAGGGAGTTGGTGGGGAGATGGAAAGTGGGGCATGAGTGAAATAACCTACAGTGCACATGGGTCTCAGGGGACTTTAAGGTGAAGAAACAGAAGTGTTTCAGGGAGAGGTAGATTGAGAAGAGTATAGGTGGGCATCTCTCCTGCACAGTGCAGCTCTCCATGCCCTGGCTGCGCTCTAAATCTCTGAAGGTACAGGATGCTCTATCAAAGCACTCAGAGATATCTCATTTCCCCAGGATACAGTACTCATCTCCGCATGTCCCTCAGCCTGCAAGAAACAGCGGGTTTTGGATTTTTATATTAAATAACTTTTATCCACATCTATTCTTCATGGAAGAAGAAAAAAATCTGAATGCAGCATCTTTGGTTTAGGAAAGCTTTGAGCCGCAGACAGCTGGAGGCCTGAAGACAATGTTGGAAAGTTGTCATGATACCCTCTCCTGTTTCTTATATTCTTCACAAGATCAGTATCTTGAGTTAGCTACACTACTAGGCCGAGCTGAAACAGCTGGTTTTACACCCTCCTATACCTCACCAGCAGCTCTGTTGCAGGCTACACTTACCAGTTTTCTGTGGAGGGAAAGAGAAAGGCAAGAGTTTCAGTCAGAGCCCACCCACCTGTGAGCAGAGATGGGGCAGGGGTGTACTGTTGACCCAGAGGTAGAAATCTGCCAGCAAACAGCTGTTCCCACCTCCTTTGCTTGTCAGCCCAAAGTAGCCTTGAATTCCCTGTTAGTACCAGAGAATAAGGCAGGTGTAGGTGTTCAGCTGAGGACATATAGTCTTTGTCCCCTTACACCAGATAATTTGCTGTGCCTTGAAAGCTCCCACTATGTGGAGCTGTGGTTTGGGGTGACTTTGTGTAAACAGCTAACACTTCAGAGCCTGTTGACTTAACAACACTTTGTTATCCAGGTTATCTGTGTGTTGTCGCTGACCATTTTAGCAGACAGAACAGAGAAGCAGGGAGGGAGTGAACCACGGAGGGAATAGAGAAGTGAAGAGGGGAGCAAACATAAGAGAAGAACTAAGAAAACTCACAAAGAGGAAGAAAAAATTTAAAAAAAGGAGAAAGGAGGATAAGAAAAAGAGAAATAAAGAGCCAGAACAGCAGCAAGCCTAAGCTGTACTCACAGGGCACTTTGTATATTCATTGAAATGACTAGAGATGGTCCATGAGGCTTAAGTACTGCTAGGGTCATTACCAGTAAGGCCCTGGTGCAGATGTTAGTGGTTAAGCCAGCCACACTGCTCTGTGACCTTCATCCACTGTCTTGTTAGGCTACAGAAGAACAGTGAGAATGATAGAAAAGGTTTTGCTAAACTAGGGACAAAGCACACGTAAAAGCAATGAGAGGAATAGCAAGACATTTTGATAAACTGAGAACACAGCACTCATACTGGAGAGAAGAAAAAATGTTTACAGCTACCTCAGTACAGCACGAGGCAATTTTTTTTTTAATCTAATCAATGCCACCATTGAAAAGCAAATTATGCCGTATATAAGGACATCTGATGCCACACAGTACCCCAGCTTTGGCAGGGTGGGTGGTGGGACAGCTCCAGACTTTCAGCGGAGGACTTCTCAGAATCTAATCTAACACTTCCAATAATTATCAAAACCAAAATGATCTGTAAGTTACGGAAGAATGAACACGCATTCATTTTGAGAGTATTTTAAGCATTTTCTCTTTTCCAAGAAATAAACAAAGTAACTATATTCCTGTAAAAGTGCTCATAGTGTCTTGCTCCCAGAAAATTGAGTACAAACCAGGTTACACATATACCCAAGATAATTCCAAAAGCCACTCTATGGGCAGTGCAGGCAAATGGGTATGTTTCCTAAACTTCTGTATTTCCCAGCCAAAATAAAACAAAAATTATGTAAGTTGAAATGTTAAAATTTCGAAATAACAAAGACAATTCAGTGAGTGTATTTCTACTGCAAAGCTTTCTGAGAGAGGACCTGTTTCTTTGTATCGGTGTCATCTCTGAGACAATAGTAATGCAACTACACTGCACAGGAAGCCCTTAGAGCAGAAGGAATATCTAAAATAATCAAAGTTCAATTGTGAAGCAAAGAAGGTATGCCAAAGCAGAGTCAATGAAGGAAAAAAGATATTATTCAATATGTAAGATCTCTTAGAAAGTTTATTGCTTGTTGCATCTGATTAGTGTGTCATGTTCAGATGTTTAAATGTGTCAGATTTTTTAAGCAATTGAGTTTCTTAGGTGTGTGATTGTATGATTTCCGTTAAATTTCTCTGCAAAGTTTACACACTGTTAACATATTGCCTCAGGATATAAGTTATTTTTTTTCCATATGCATACAATACATTTGTCAAAAGTATCATACTTTGGTCTTGAGATAGATGGGTTCATATCTCATTGGACAACACAACCTGTAACAAGGAAAACTGTGAAGGATTCTTTTCAGAGTTCATTGCAAGTCTTTCCATAAGACTTAGTGAGCTCTGATTATGCCATAGGAAGAGTTATGAAGCTTATCAGTTTTCCCCTACCAAGCATTTGCTGAGAAAAACCCCTCACAGTTGTTGACGGAAAGAAGAAGTTTTATCCTGAAGCTTGATACCAGTAGATGAAGGTAATTTCCCAGGGAGAAGTGAAAAGACACTGAGCTCCTCAGTACTATCATGCTAATGTGGGAAGAAAAAACCTGATCGGGTCCACTTCTCATTTTCAACCATTCCAGATTATTTTAATGAACAATTGTTTACTTGTTTCCAATTCCAATTACATTACTGATGGTAATCCAAAAGGGGAAAAGAAATATTTATGGCAATATCTTTATCTTTCTAGTGTTCTCTGTTTAAGTGGACATGTCTGTCTCATAAAAGCATAGGACAAGAAGCCTTGTCTCAGAAGACAACTAAGATGATGATTTAATCATAGAATCATTGAATAGTTTGGGTTGGAAGGGACCTTTAAAAGTCATCTACTCCAACCCCTCTGCAACCAATAGGGACATCTTCAACTATTTATATTAGATATAAGAAAGAAATTCTTTACCATGAGGGTGATGAGGCACTGGAACTGGTTGGCCAGAGAAGTTGTGGATGCCCCCTCCCTGGAACCATTCAAGACCAGGTTGGATGGGGTTTGAGAAACCTGGTCTAGTGGTAGATGTCCCTGCCCATCGCAGGGGAGTTGGAACTAGATGATCTTTAAAGTCCGTTCCAGGCCAAACTATTCTATGATTCTACAACATGAAACCATGCTAAGGCATATGGATAACAGGGAAGTGATCGGGGACAGCCAACATGGCTTCACTAAGGGCAAATCATGCCTGATCAACTTGGTACCCTTCTATGATGGGGTTACAGCATTGGTGGACAAAGGACAGTCAACTGACATTGTCTACCTGGACTTGTGCAAGGCATTCAACACTGTCTCGCATGACGTCCTTGTCTCTAAATTAGAAGGACATGGATTTGACAGATGGACCACTCGTTGGATAGGGAACTGGCTGGATGGACGCACACAAAGAGTTACAGTCAATGGCTCGATGACCAGGTGGAGACCAGTGACGAGTGGTGTGCCTCAAGGGTCAGTACTGGGACGGTGCTGTTCAATATCTTTGTTGGCGACATGGACAGTGGGACTGAGTGCACCCTCAGCAAGTTTGCCAATAACACCAAGCTGTGTGGTGTGGTTGACACGCTGGAGGGAAGGGATGCCATTCAGAGGGACCTTGACAGGCTGGAGGGGTGGGCCTGCGTGA
>Ga0065711_1044416_pt1 | contig 14115 bp, 7 predicted proteins | sample Hoacrofraction12_FD_59098 | JGI IMG/M metagenome (GOLD analysis project Ga0065711, IMG submission 59098) | Hoatzin crop microbial communities from Cojedes, Venezuela - Epithelial fraction 12 v2 (version 2) | ecosystem: Host-associated > Birds > Digestive system > Esophagus > Crop | place...
CCCTGGTTCCTTCAGTCACTCCTCATAAGACTTGTTCTCTAGACCCTTCACCAGCTTTGTTGCTCTTCTCTGGACTCTCTTCAGCACCTCAATGTCCTTCTTGTACCGAGGGGCCCAAAATTGAATACAGTGTTCGAAGTGCGGCCTCCCCAGTGGCGAGTTCAGGGGCAAGGTCCCTTCCCTGGTCCTACTGACCACACTACTCCCGATTACAAGCCAGGATGCTGTTGACCTTCTTGGCCACCTGGGCACAGTGCTGGCTCATGTTCAGCCAGATATTCTATCTATTTCTGGCTATTGAACTATGTACAACCCAGCTTTATTTCTAGAGGATACGATATTTATTTATAAGAGGTCATGCTTAAATGATCAAGACAAAAGTGACACTGAAATTAATTATAAGACCTTCCTTAACACCCAATTCATGGAGTCTTAATCCCTAACTTTGGGTGCAACTATAGCAGCCCTGTAGTTTTCAATAAAATTTCCACTTCTTGACACCAGTGTGAACTGCTGAAAGCTCTGTACATGCTGGGAAGAAGCACATTACAGGATGCTTATAGCCACACAACTCCATATCAGTGGCAAGAGTCACTATAGGAGCAACTCGATAAATGAATGCTGAAAAACCTCTGGCAGATTAGTTCCTCTTACTGGCAGGTGTTACTGTGAAAATATATCAACCTTTTTGAAGTAATGCATTGCCATTCACAGGTCCATGGGCTGCTTTTATACTTCCATCATTATATCTATGGCCTTCAAAGCTACAGCTGATGGACCTTCTGTCAAGACCCAGATATTTAATCAATGTGACAGCATCCTACATTTTTTGAACCCCAGAGGTCTTTGAAAAGTTTAAAGCAGCTTCCAGGTAAAGTTCAATCCACATGGCTGAGTCCCCTGAAGTGTTTTCTGCAGACAACTCCCTTCCCCCACATTTTAACATACCCAACATCTTTTACAGTTGAAGATTGTGAAGAGCTAAGCTGGAAGGCCAGTTATTATTGCAACAGAAATATGTACTTTACAGAGCTCTGTTGCCCACTAAGAAGTTCAGTGCAAGACCTATAGTTAACCCCCCCACTTGGAAGAAACAGTTAGGACTTTTTCCAACAGTAATCAGTTTCTCCCCATCACAATAACCTATCATTAAATGTATGTTTGTGAGCATTTGTAGCCTAAAATATGAAGAAGAACATTTTTTTGAGGAAAGGAAAATGATTTTTAATATTTGATGGGTAGAGCAACAGTTTTATTAACAAAGAAACATCCTGATGCTGATCTCAGTTTCAAAGTTCATGGACTGACACAGTCTCACCAGTGACAGCAAGTTATTGAACACTGTTATAGCTGTAATGACCAAATACTGCTAGGGAAGCGGGATAACTTGAGGAAGCCACTGTGGGCCTGGAAGCTTCTCTGCTTTCCCCAGCTATAACATCTGACCTCAGAAAAGACAATGCCTCTTTCCAGACATCTTAATTCCCCAGGGTGAAATTATTCCCTCTGTCTCTTTATGTGTATACATATGCATACACACAGGATCAGAATCTGGCCCACAGTTCTTTTGTTCCCAGCACCTGCCAATGAGTGCCAATTATATGTAAAATAAATAAATGCTAGCCACATTATGATATGAGTTTCCTCCAGAAGGGAGTGTTCCAGAATCCTAATGGCTGCATTTTCTTTGTCTCTTTGAGTTTCATCCTTTACATGCAAGATTATTAAATATAGTCATTATCTGACTTAAACAAATAATAATGCCTGTAATTATAGCAGAAATCAGTTCACTTATGGTTAAGTTAAAAAGCTATATATCAGATATGTCAATGTGATCTGTATAATACCAAAAATTTGAACAATGAGAAATAACACTATCAAACATGAAAATCCATTAATGCCGGTCATTAGATTTTAACTATGCTTTTAGAGTTGTTAATATGGAGAAGGGGAAGACACTTCAGCTGACCATGCCTAATGCCGCAAGCATGCAGCAGAATTAAATTCTTTATTTTCTCGGTACTCAGTAAAGAAAACAGGAGCTCTGACTGTTAAATTATAACACCTTTGACGAAAAGATTCCTTAGTTTCCAGTCCTTTACTATAGCTGCTATCCAGAAATTGTACTGTATGTACCACATTGCATAAATAAGCTGACCTGTCAGGATTTTGGCAATTTATGGGGCTGGTCAGCCTGTACATTCGTGCAGTTTTTTGTTGCAATGAGATGTAATGGCTTTTCAGCGCACCATAAGCACAGTTGTGACCACAGGCTCACTAGTGTCATTTTGTGTGCAGTAATGAAGCCTGACGAGTGGTCTCCTGCTTGCAGATAGCCGGCTGTTGTCCTAAAAATGCAAACCATTGCCTCAGGCCATGGAATCAGGAACAGGCAAAGGACAGTGGCACAGGCACGGCTCCCCACTGCTCGCCTTCCCTTTAGCACACTGTATTTGGATGCAGTAGAATAGTCTTTACCCTTGTACATAAGGACACAATGAGAGAAAGTGATAAAAGCAATTGTATGAAGGCCATGTTGGAAATCAGGTTTTGTGAGGTTGCTGAGCTGACATTTGGAAAAAAAAAAAATCCATTGCCAATACGTTTTTCCCCATGCTCAGAGAGTCCTTTGAGCAAGAACACAGCTACTTCATCATAGTTTCTCTTCCTGATTTTTTATCTGTATAAATATTTGTGCAGAAATGTGCGTGTGTGCTTATTTATATTTATTTATATTCTGAGAATATGTACTTACACCCACACTAGCACACATGCACACATGTATACATATATACAGAGAGACAGAGCTAGCAGGCACAGCAAATCACAGGAACAAGCCCGGCTGCTTTTTTTTGCAGCTCATCAATATTCCATGGCCCAGGAAGGCCAGGCGTGCATGGGGGTTCACACTTCCCACGGCACAGCCGGCCCCGCCGCAGATCCCCTTCCTCGCTTTGACACCCAAGGGTTGCCAGAGAGCCACTCTGAGCCGGGTAGCACAGTGCTGGGTTTTCTATGGATTTCCAGAGAAGAATGAAAAATAAGTCTGCCCTGAACCAAACAGCCCTTAGGCCTTGTGCTGGAATTGTGTGATTTGTGATTTAAAGAGGCCCCTTTCTGTTCACCAGGCACCAGGGGCTTCTCTAAAACCTGAACCTTGAAGGGCAGTTTGTTCTTCAGAAGAGTAGGAACTGCTTTTGTGGTTTCCACATGCACACCCACTGTTTTGTAAACAACCACAGGCAAAGGATATTAGAACAAAAGTTACAAATCTATTTCAGTTAGAACCTCACTGTCATATTCTTTCTCATGGTTTCATAGCTCTCTGGGAAGTCACCCTTCCCCACCCCAAACTTTTCAGGTCAGGGGATGCATCTTTGTGAAATGCCATGTTAGAGAAGATGGAGCCCAAGACTCTCACACTGGTTTTGGCTGAGACCCTTCTAATCTTCATCCTCAAAATATTTGTCCCCTCATCTCAAAGACTGCAAAAAGCTGCCATTTAGTTGGTGCACAGGTAGAGTTGGGTGGTGCATGAGGCTGAGGAGGAGGGAGGCCTGAGAAACGTTTAGATGTGGCACTTCAGGACATGGTTTACAAGGCATGGTGTTGATGTGTTGACAGTTGGTCTTGATGATCTTAGAGGTCTTTTCCAACCTTGATGATTCTATGATTCTAGGATTCTAAGACAAGAGTGGGTTGCTTTTGGGTACTGCTCATCAGCTGCATTTTTGCCTTAGAAGTGAAACCGTGGCCCTCAAATACAAAACCTAGACTACCTGTTTTTACATTACTTCGCTTCTGGAATACAAAGAAATATTTGGTGAAGTATTAGATCTACTGCAAACTACACACTCAGCACAAGCAAGCAGTTCATCACAATATGCGACACAAAAATGGCAAAAGCGAAAGCAGTAATTTCCTTTGTAATGTGGCTTATAAGCAACACATTACATTTGTCTTTATTTCTTAAATGTGTAGCTTAATATTGATATTTTTGAAAAGTTAAATATAAATCAGAAAACACACAGAATGTACAGCGTTGCCTTGGGAACCTTTATTTTCTTTTCTTTTTCCCATTTGTGAAATTTTATGAGAGAAACTCTGCAAAGTTAAGGTAGCATTAACCCAGTCTTTGGGTATACATAATAAAAAATGCTTGAGCTTCTGGGACAGCAGCTATTTCTATGGATACAGTATGTTGAACAGACATGGAACAAAGAAAACCAAAACAGTTGGTTCTCTGCTGTCAAGGAAACAAGCTGCTCTTTCTGCTTAAATATCTCTTACCAAAACTAGGAGGAAAAAATCCTCCAAAACTCGAGTTCACACTTAAAAAGAAGAAATCTGACTTACAGGCACTAGAATGAATGTATTTTCAGATATTTCAGTGAGGGATATTGTTGTCTGATACAGGTAAATCAACATATCTCCCTGAAAGCCCCTAAGGTTAAGGTTAATCCTAAAGGTAAATACTTCATCATTTTTGGAGAACAGCAGGAGTCTGAAAGGAAAGTGAGAAAACCTTCTGCAGTGTTCTGTTTTTTTGCGCTGCCTGCAGGTTACTTATTTAGATTAAATTCTGTTATTTGTTTTCCATTAATTCAAACATCTTTTTTTCACCCCAATTCAAGCCATTAGGAGCTTTTGTGGTTTAAAATAACGAAAGCTAGACCTCATATTTGTTGAAAACCAGAACATTTTAATGTGTCTATTTCTTTCAGAAGTATTAAAAAAGATGTACTGAATAGAATTACTTCATCTGATAGACAGGATAGGTGATGATGCATATGGGTGTTCTATATGACACTTTCAATGTACAAGTGACACAGGAGACAGCAGCTACCCAGAAACAAGATCAAAATTACATGAAAGAAAGGGGCTATAGGAGAAAAGGAAATGACTCTTAACATTTTTAAAATCTTGAAATTACCTCTTGGTGACTGACATTCTGGTTCTGGCTGGAATAAGCTTCATCTTGAGCTCCTGTACTTTAGTGGAGGATATTGCAATTCTCTCAGGGGAGCACCACACCATAAAATAGGTCTCTTCTGAGACAGAAAGATATCATAGGAAAAAGTTTGTGATCTGACACATACCACCTAAGCTCACAGAGTTTCTAGATGTATAAGTAGACCCAAAATGCCCAGCTGACTTTGAAATAAGTTCACAGGCATGAATCCTTGCCTATTCACTGCATCATTTCTAATCTGAATCAGGGAGTACAAATGAGGTTGAAGGCAAATGGCCTGTTGAGTTAAAGCTGGCTTTGTTTAAAGACCGTGTAGGCTTTCTCTGGCAGGTTTTGTAACACCACTGGTGGGCTTACATGTATGATGGCTGGATACCAAGTGTCCTCCCAGCAATGGGTGCTCTCCCTGCATATGTTCTTAGCCCATGGTAATGCAAAAGGTATGCGTATTCAGTGCTTTACACTTCTGTGAACAGGAATTGAAGTAAACCCTATCACTGTACCCTTCCTGAGGGCTAGGAGACTCAAAGGAACCTGGCTGTGTAAAACAATCTTGTGTATGGAGACAACATCTGCCTTGGTAGGGACTTACAGAGAAATTCAGTATATTTGGCCCATCACATACAGGTGGTTAAGGTTGATTTTTGAAGAGTTACTGTGAAAATCCCTGCTCCTTAGAAGAGGTGACCAGAAACAAGCCTAGGTATTCTTACTTGCTAGATTAGCTTTGTTTGTCTTGTAGGCTACAATTAGTTTTCAGAGTGTTTTTCTTGGGAAAAGATTATGAAACAATTTAAAAACACAGCCCTTAAGGAAAGAGAAACTGATTGTTTCAAAAGGCATGCTCTGAAATGCCATTAAAGATGCTACACATAACCCCACTAAAATGAGAATTGCTACTGAAGACCTAGTACTCATCCATAAGTAACTTCACAGTGTCTTCTTCACTTCTGATTGGATTATAAAATTCTGTATAGTAACCCTCTTAACTTTGAATTTCATGGCTTTTCTTACTTTGTTTAGACACTATTGTAGCAGAAAAGAGGAGTGGGTTTGGGGGGAGGGTTAGTTTGTACACTTCTGAATATTTGAGCTGTGTTTAATCATTCTTATGTGTGAAATCTTTTATTAAAAAAAAAATCAGTTTATCTGATACTTACTGCTCTTTAGTACAGCACAGCTTGGTAGCACTAGGTACGTCTTGTTGAAAGTATGTCCATAAATATGTCCCTTGCAGCACAGAACAGCTTGTTAACTTGGCAATCCTCAGCAATTTGCTTTGAAAAGTTTGCCTCAGTTTTGATAGTCCAAATGTAGGGCAAAATCTCAAAGTAACTTTTCAGCTAATTTTACCAATCGACAATTTCCTCACGGTTTTAACTGCCTGCTTGCTAGAACAAGGACTGTAATGCTTCTTCCTCCTCACTCAATAAGCTTTTTTGCAAGGTTTTTTCATTTTTGATGGGCTGAGACTACTGATTTTCTGTTTTCCTAATGTACAATCTAAAAAAAGAGTCCATTATCTTGAGGAAATACTATTCTGTTAGCTTAACCATATGTGAACCCAGTGCCACTGTTATATAGGGGATGGTATTACTATGAATATGCAGTTCTTTAAATCTAAAAAGAATTAGAAAAGCAGGCAAATGCTATCTGTCCCTATGTCACAGGCAGAATAAATGGGGCACAGAGAGGACGAGTAAATTGACCGGTGCCCAAAGGCTACAAAGGATCAGCAGCTTTAAGAAAAGAACGGATTTTTGCATGCCTGGTACTGTCAAAAATTTCTTCACTCCTTTTTCATTTTAGTAACACTTTTGGCCAGCTTTGTTGGATATCCTTTTTAATGGGAGAATGGAATTAGGATGCCTGCAGTATTTCTGTACCAAATACATTAGGTCCGCTTGTGCGAGGAACCCTGAAGTGAAAATTCTTGAGTCTATGTTCTAATTTGACCACGAGGACTGTGATTGGAGATACTTCAAAGTGGGTTACGATGGTTAACTAAGTGAAAGATAATATCCCTTTGCCATTACTGTCTAGTAGGTCTCACTACTCCTGTGGGCGTGCTCCTTAGAATAAATGAAGAGGATCCACAGAGAACCATTTTGCTTAGGGTTTTTTTTTAATGATTGCCAAAAGCCATTTGCTAGAATAGTACAGAATGTTTACAGATGCCTTAGGAAGAAAATAGCAGAATGTGGAACTAATTGTGTTTATTCAAGATAATTATGAAACACAAATGACCATTACTTACAACAAGTCCCCTGACAGATAGAGTTTGACTCATGGGACCAGGATCAAACTCAGTAAAGAAAGGCCTTAATGTTAAGTTATACTGTCCATATGGACACCACATATCAACACTAGCTGTTGCAATTACTGCTCGCCCCTCTTTGCTCTTGCACTCAACTAGTGTTCAGTACAGGAGAACCACAGCTGCTAACTCTGAAAAGGAAAGGCAGGTGGAAATAATGAGTGCTTCAGGAGGAAGATCCTGCTGGGGCGAGAAGCTCTGAGAAATGCAGCCACAGACTTTTCTGGCAATTAAGGTGGAAGTTCTGTCATAGGAAAATGAACCAGCTTTGCTGCAGCAGTGATGGGCATCTAATCTCATCAGAGAATGGGATGCATAAAACAGATCTAAGACCAGGACTATTAATTATGCCATAAAGAACAATGCTACGCACAGTGCATCTGTGTTCATCCCAAAATGGTTTCTCAAGCCTTCTCTACCTAGCCATGTAAAACTGGTATGCATGCTTCATTCTTGAAAAAGAGGGCAAGAGGAATCCTGTGTAGTGCAGTGTTAGAACTGCATAAAGTGGATAGCAAGGAAAACCAAAAATTTCATAGTGAAAAAATGTAAGTAGATCAGATGCTAGATTAAGGGTGCTAGGCATAACCTTATTTCCTGGGTTTGTATCGGGCATTGAAGTGTGTTTTTTTAATTGATCTAGGAGGTTTTCCCTAATAATATTCAAATGGGTCAATACTGTCATTGCAGCTTCATTTCATTTATTTCATTCTTACTGTTGCTGTAGTTGAATTGTTTTTGCTTTGGATGAAAAAGGAGATATTTGGACTACCAAAAAATGTATTAGCATGTGGTTCTCATACAGAGAGGTCATTTATATCCTTAACAGTGTGAAAACATGATGCAGGCTGTACTGCTTTTGTTGATTTCATTTTCTGGCAACATACACAAAATCCAAAGCTCAGTAACATCCAAGGAAAAAACCAACAAGTTCTTTCCTGACTTTGGATCTTGCTTGCCCATCTGGATGAGGACATACCTTGGTGAAATCCTGGCCCTTAAATCACTGCGAGTTTTGGTTCAGTGGTCACTTAACATACCATGCATGTAACATGTTGAATGTTATAAATCAACATTCAGGGTAGATTTCAAAATTCCAGGAAAAAGGACGAGTGTTAGAACTCGCCCACTAATGCAGAATTGTTGACCAGAGTTGAAATGCACCAGTGAATACAACGTGACTGAAACATGCCCGCAGTTCAAGGGGATCAGCAACGGTCTCAGCACACAGGTTGGCTCGAAGCAGTCTGGGTCCCTGTTAACAAAGCTTCCATGTTTCAGTCTTGGTGTTTTTTCCTGGGAAAGAAAACCTCCACTTACCTCAGCATTTAATATGGCCAGAAGAAATTGGACCAAAATATCAAATTAATTCTCAGAAATTTTACAGATGGTTTATCATGCCTCCTGTGGTTGTTCAATTTCTGAAGTAAGTAATAGTAAGTTGACTCACATCCAGAAATGAGCCCCTTGTGTCATTGTTTTTGCTTGCCCTTTTCCTTATTCTCTTGTGAAGGCACTGCCAAGACTGCAGGCTCTTGCCAGTACCCCCAGGTATGTGCTGATGCCGGGCAGGAGTGACCCACCGTGGGCAGGAGTCACTTCGCTGGGACTGCAATACAAAAGAGAAGGAATCAAGACCTTGCCCATCCTTGGGAGCAGGCACAGGCACTGTTCAGTTGTTTTGGGGCATGGTTGTGAGAGTGACAGGAGAGCTGGCTCTAGCAGCAAGGTCCAGGTGCTGCCAGTGTCTGGGGAAGCGCCCTGGCAGGGTCCCCTCCACCACCTCCACTTGGCTCCACAGAACCAGACACTTCTCGTGGGGAGGGAATGAGCAAAGCAGGTTGTTTCAGGTGGACTGAAATGATTTGTTGTGCAGGGAGGAATTTGATGGCTCCTTATTGGTTGTTTGGAGGAGGCAGGGAATTAGAAAAATTCATAAAACTTTTACTGTAACATTTCTGCCTTGATTTTTATTTCTCATATAATGGGTGATACAGCTATAAGAAGGGAAAATTATTTTAAAAGGACTGAAGGACCTCAGAACGAAATTAAACACGTAACTGTGTCAAGCAAAAAGCTTCAGCACAGTTCGAAAAATTTTCCATGGGTTTTCATTTAATACCTTTAAACAATGTTTTACTTAGACCCAGACCTGCGTTTATCTCATCAACTTTTCAGTTCAGCCAGCTCAGACTGGGGGGTCAGTCCCTCCTGGTGACAGCCCTTTTCCCTGCCTGTTACAAGGACTAGGTTGTGCTGAGTTCTCCAGTCTCCCAGACCAGGTTTTTAGCCAGAAGGAAGCCTTACCTCTGCCCTATGGGGACGTCGTTTTCTTCTGCCACTACACTTCATGGTACAGGTTGAAGGCATGTGTGATGGAAAGAAGTGGGAGAAGCACAAGGCAAATAGCATCCTGGTATGAGCAGTTTATACTAGCGAGAGCTCCTTGAATCTCTTGTCCAGTGCATCTGGGCAAGGAAAAGAGTGAGAACTAATTTTATGGGAGCTGCAAAATAATAACAACAATGAAAAAGGAATAGTAAAGTCTTTTTTTAAAAAAAAAAAGAAAGCACTTGTCAAAATCTCCCTAGTAATACACAGGATCTCTTAGCAAAGCAAAACCACCACCTGGTGAGCTTGACCCCTAAGTCCACATTTGAGTGGACTGGAGACAGCTTCTAGTGATGCCTGTCAGCTGAGCAGAAGCAGAAAGAAAAGGACCTCCGCCTTCCTCCCCTGCCTCGACAGTCGTATCCTGTAAGAGTTAACGAATGGCCTCTCAGTAACCACACTGCTTTCCTCTCAGCCACCAGCTGATCCCCACCAAGCCACCGAGGTGAGAGTTCATTGGCAGAGGTGGATGAGGTTAAAGATAATAAGAGTCTAAACATCCGTAGGGAGTTCAGCTCATGTACAAAGTCATAATTACATAAGCCATTACCACTGTCCCGGTAAAAAGAAATCACTGTGAGCAGGGTTAGAAAACATTTGCAAAGACAAGCTTAAAAAGCAAGGATGGAAAATACCAGACTTTCTCCACTGGACTCACCATGGCTGTAGCTCGGCAATAAAATGAAGATTGTTTGGTTATTCAAGTAGAAACCTGTTAAATGGATAACCTTGTTGCAACAAATTTTAATTCTTTTAGCAGTTGTGTTCTTTCAACAGGTATTGATTCAAGCAGCCTCTGCTATTTTTATCAAATGCATTTTAGAGGCACAGAAAATGCCACTGAGGATTTAAACCCCCAGTAAGCTGCACAGAGGCAGTGTTTGTAATACACTGCTTGCTGCTTTCACAAGCTGGGCAAACCTCTTACATTATGGGCCAAATTATGCCCTTGGATGAGTACGCCTGATTCCTACTGCTGTCAAAGTGGCTGTCATGGAAATCTGTGGGACACCAGCTTGTGCATCCAGAGAGGAATCTGGCCTAAAATCTATTGTACTCATATTCCTTGTTACTTAGATATTTCTCATGTCTGCCTGACTCCCTCTCATTTTTGTCAAGGTAAAATAAACACATTTAAAGATATACTTAAAAAAGAAAAAAAAAAAGGATAAAAGACCTCTAGTGCTACAATGTTTTGTTTGTGTATCTGACTATAATTAATGGATGTTCTTTATCCAATGTTTCCTTGAGAAGTCACTATATAGATGGATTTATAGAAATCTACAGTGTTTCTGCAGCCTTTTGCATTTTGGACAGGCCTGGCTGATAACCCCTATAAAGTGAGCAGACATGGTCATTTTACCCCAAGTTTTACGCTGCTAATCCCCAATTGCCCATCAGCACTGCCCTCCCCAAAGAAAATGCCTGACAAGAGCCATCCAGGAAGCATTCTTCTGCCTCCGTGACACAGGTGGCTTCGCTCAGATGGCTTGTCTGGGAGTGAGGCATGGTCTGGATGGAGTAATTTGCAAAAATAAAATACCAGGAAAAGCCAGTTTTGAGATGGGTAGCCCCCATGAAACTCAGGCTGAACATACATTGTGCATCCCCCATGGGCAGCGGAAAGGACAGTGCGAAGGGCCAGCTCCTCTGGAGGTACTCCCACCGGCCCCTCTGAGTGTCTGTTGCCTGGAGTCTGTCTCCTAGTGTCCTGGCCACTTCCATGAGCTGGATACCAGGTTCAAGATTTACTCCTTTCTGCACGGTTGCTTTGAATTTATTTTATTCCTAGGCAGCTAGTTGGAGTGGTAAATTTATACATCATGCATTCAGCATTGTCATAGTCATATCTTGCCTGAGGGCATATTGATCCTTGTTACCATATTGACTTGATGCTTTTACATCTGCCAGCAATAGGTCTACACATTTTTTTTTCTACAAAGATTGCACATTTTCCTTCCCCTGCCCCAAATCTCCTTCCACACAGTCTCCTTTTATTGCGGTAAAACAATTTTTTTTTCCCTTAGTGCAGCTTTTTAAATCTGTCTGTGTTTGCTCATGTAAAGGTTGTGCAATGATTTCTGACTCTAACGAAAAGGAAGGGTAAAGCAAACAGTTGGAAATTAATTGGCAACAGAACTTCCTTTCTAAATTATAAATACACAGAAAGCATGTTTTGTATTTGCTTTCCAGAGTGAAAGAAACAAAACAAAGGGGAAGTTACCTGTTCATTTATAATTAAATCTCTGAAGAACAGGGGAGCAGCAGCAAGTTGGTCCTTGGAGACTGATATGCTTGCAGCAGCAGAATTGCCACCACCAGCAATTTCTTATTTTCATTCATGTTCTCCATACAATTTCAACTATAAAGGTCAGTAACCAGAAGCAGACACTGAAGTGGGTCCAAAATAGTTTTTGCTTAACTTTTAGCATTTACTTAACTGATTACTAGTTACAAATCTGACACACAGCAGACATAACAGTGCTCTCAAGGAGATTAAAGGATTAGTCACTCACTAGCTTAATCAGATTAATCAGAGATTTTGAACACAATATATAATTCTATCCACAGAGGGGATACATGGTAGCCACATGCTAGCCTAATTTGGAAAGGGATACTAGGGATGGACAGACCCAGACAAAAGAGGGCAGAAAAAATTGCTAGTTATCACAAGGATTTTTTGATGTACTGCACTTGTAATACCACTCAGAGACCTTATATTTTCTAGTGGAATTACAAATTCACAAAATATAACACCAACACCAGCCAGTAGCCTATAGAAAATTATAAGACAGCTAACATAATGTCCTGATATAAGCTTGCGATATTGGTATACGGTAAACAAATGCATGTGTTTTTCCTTATTTAAGTTCATATTTGAAAACTTGTTTTAAATTTGTGGGGAGAAGTTCCTTTTTTTTTTTCTTCTGATGCCACAGCATCCAGGATCTGAAACATAAAATGTGGGGAAGGACTCTGTAAAATATTAAAACTTTGTGACAAAAGTGGAAGATGCTGTTTGAAACAGTAAGTTATTCCAAAGTAGGGAAAAAAAATAGATCTGCTGTCTTTTCTGAGAGTTTCCACAGCTAGAATTTAAACCTGCTTTTACCTGTTGAGAAATCTAGTATTTTTTAAGAAAACATGCACTTCTCTTCCTCACGATTTGAATAAGGGAAAAGTGGGGCGGAATCTCAGCATGTCAAAACTGAGGTTTTCCTGTCATAGAAGTTACTTACCAACTGTAGTATTTCTGCCAACAGTTAATAAAGAGAAATCATAGACAACATTGATGCGAGACCTGTTTTTACATGTAAAGAAAAAGAGCAAGGAAAAATCTACATAACTGATGCTATCTCAATCTATCACTCCCTTCTTAACAAAACCCCAGAACATTCTCTGCTTTTTTAATGCACTTTTTTAATTTTCCTGGTTTTTTTTCTGTTTCTGGGATATTGACCTTAACAAGTTTCCTCAGCATTTCAGAAGGTGTTGGTCTCGTGTCTGAATCATATCTCCCTGACATGCAGTCTTCAGAAAAGAAACACTTTTAAGAAAGAAACAAACAAATTAATCTCCATGTGCTTCAGGAAAGACACTGTAGTTGGAAGTAGGCCAGGTTTTCACTCTGAAGGATGGTCTGTGCTTGGCAAAGCCCAGAAATGTGTGTCTGCAATGGTTCTTCTGCTAAGATTTTAAGATTTAATAATTACAGTTCTTTAAAGGAGGAAAAACAGCTTAGGGGAAACATAGTGGCTAACAAGGAAAAACTGTGTTAGCAGCAATTAAGTGTTTGTTATGCAGAAACAGCAAAAAGAAGACTGAACTCTTGGAGAGAAACGCTCGAACTGTGCAATCTGGCAGCCTGTACCCAGGGTCACATGTGCGGTACGTGTCTTAAACGAGTCGAGGTGAGCGTCTGTGCTACGTGCAGGCTGCCGACACTCCCTTCTCTCTCCGCGAAGAGTGACGGGAGGATCGCTCTTTGCTGAGAGGATTCAACACACCTGTTTACAGCAGTCCACCCATGCGCTCCGCGTTTGCCACCGCCTCTCCGGCGGCTGCCCTGCTCCCTCTCCCAACCATCCCCAGCCCTGGCATGGCTCCCTGTGGATGAGTCCCATTCCCCCAGCCACGGCAGCTGGATTTCAGCCACACAACCCGTGGCAACCAGCATCCCGTCACTGCTCTCCGACAGGAGAAACACAGGCACAAACACAAAGCTGCCTTTGGAAAAATAGCAATCCCGCGTTCAGGCTTTGCTTTAAAGAAAGATCTCACTGAATTAAAAATGTGCCAAGAACAACCAGGATGGCATTGCTTTATTTTCACAAAGAAGTATCTCCTAATTGCACAGTAACTGTCTTTTCGTGAACAAACTTGTTTCCACCTAACGCTGGCAGTCGCGGGAGCCTGAGTATATGTGTGTGCCGGG
>Ga0065711_1044417_pt1 | contig 14115 bp, 10 predicted proteins | sample Hoacrofraction12_FD_59098 | JGI IMG/M metagenome (GOLD analysis project Ga0065711, IMG submission 59098) | Hoatzin crop microbial communities from Cojedes, Venezuela - Epithelial fraction 12 v2 (version 2) | ecosystem: Host-associated > Birds > Digestive system > Esophagus > Crop | place...
TCCAGGCGGGTCTTGAATATCTCCAGAGAAGGAGACTCCACAACCTCCCTGGGCAGCCTGTTCCAGTGCTCTGTCACCCTCAGAGGAAAGAAGTTCTTCCTCATGTTCAGAGGGAACTTCCTATGCTTCAGTTTGTGCCTGTTGCCCCTTGACCTGTCGCTGGGCACCACTGAAAAGAGTCTGGCCTCATCCTCCTGACATCCACCCTTCAGATATTTATAAGCATTTATAAGGTCCCCTCTCAGCCTTCTTTTCTTCAGGCTAAACAAGTCCAGCTCCCTCAGCCTTTCCTCACAGGAGAGATGCTCCAGTCCCCTCATCATCCTCATAGCCCTCCAGGAGGACTCTCTCCAGTAGCTTCTCATTTTTCTTGAACTGGGGAGCCCAGAACTGGACACAGTACTGCAGATGGGGCCTCACTAGGGCAGAGTAGAGGGGGAGGAGAACCTCCCTTGACCTGTTGTCCTGGATAACCTCCCTCGACCTGCTCTTGTCCTTCCAAGCGAGCCTCTGAAGGGAGGGAAAGGCCAGCCTTCAGGTGGGAGAAGCTGCTCCCCCTTCAAGGCTGGTATTACCCTGTGTTGAGGATATTTCTGCTTGGATCCTTCCAGTCTCCACTCCAGCCTCTTCCACCATCTGCCCCACAGCTCAAGGGAGCAGCACCACATGAAGTACCGACAGGGAGCCTGCTGGGACCTCCTTGCCCAGCCCTTCTCCCTGGTGTTGGCCTGCTTTCAGCTTCAGCACAGCCACCTGTCTCCTGGCCTCGGGTTTCACACTATCATCCTTCCTGTCCCAGGAGCAGACCTGCAAACTAAAATCTAATGCCACCCGAGCGACATGCTGAATGGATGCCGACAGCAGCTTAGTGTGGTCAGAAGTAGCTCTAAAGGAGAGGGAGAAGGGAGCAAGGTTTGGGCAGTTAGTTGTGCCAATCTTCACATCCATCTCTGGTTTGTCATCATCCTTCCCTCTGTACTAACTGGTTTTCCTCATCAACATTACCCTACTGCACTTCTGTCCAGTTCTTTCAGCTCCTGCTCATCAGTCAGGGGACTGAAGAACTGGTAAGGGGAGATATTGAGCTACCTAGACCATCCCTTTACTGGCCCTGCAGAAACCCACCCTTTTTTGAAATGAAGATTAGACTGGACTAAAAGCATCTGTACAGCTCATTAGCATGTATTCCTGCTCAGGCCTTCTGCAGAACCTACGGTGCCATCAAAAGTCCCCAACACTTAGTGCTGCTGGATTCACATTCAAAGCATGAACTGAACGGCTGCTGCACGGGGGGCCTTCTGAGCCCCAGCCAGCCTTCCTTCCCTAAACACGATGCCTGCTCTGTAAACTCCAAACCCTTCACATGGCAGTAGTTGCTGTCTTACCATTCACTGCTCCCAGGGGAAATGTCAGGTGGCTGGAAAGCTCAGACTGTTCCCTGTAACAGACAGTGGGGAGTCAGTCAGGCTGCAGTTGAACCATGGCCACAGCATCTTCCACAAGGCAGGCTGCGCTGAAATGCCTGGCTCTGGTAGCACACTGGACTTCCTGCAAGGCCTGTCTTCCCAGAACGCCTGCGGCTGCATCGACGGAGAGGACGTGTTCCTGATGTCTCCTGTAGTTTCATAGTGACATCGGTTTTATGTTGTGCCTAGCATTGGGTAAAGTGAAACCAGTAGCCAATTTGAACAGAATTCATTGTGAAATGAAGCAGTGGAGTGCTCACGATGGGCTTCCTTTTGCTTTCAGAGGGCATACAGACTCTGCTCAGAGAAACACATTTTGTTGGCATCAGCTCTGGTGTTCTGAGCTGTGAAAGGCAGCCTGCCAGGGGGGTCAGTACTGACTCGATGTGTTGGTTACTCGATGAACCATCACTTCACTCAGTTAAAGAGACTCGCATGTTAGGACAAATACTGTCTCCTGTTCTTAATTCAACTCTTCAACCACTATTTTGTTTCCTTCATGACCACAAACCGAAACAGCGCAGCCAGCTAATATCCTTTCCTTTCTTTTCCAGTGCCCTGATGGGGAGTGCTTCTGATCATCCAGAAGTGTACCATCCACACATTCATTTATATTCCAGGATTACTTTGCCTAAGTATGGAAAGAATAAGCAAAAGAAAGGGACATGCATTTTTAACTGATTTCTTTAAGATGTTGCTGACAAATTAATTTAAAGGTAAGAGGTCTGTAGTTCCTTACTTGGCTTCATAATGCTATGTTTAGTATCACCTACTCATAAACTCTCCTGATCACCTGAAGAACTACTTGAAATGACTCTGAAAATTACTGTCATGCTCCCTTAGTTCCTTTAAAAGCTGTTTATATATCATATATCTCTACAGCAATAAGTTATTCTATTATTTAAACATAATTTGTCGTTCCTTGTTCTGCTCTTGAGGTTCCAGAATAATTAAACACCAGAGCTTAAACAGCGTACCCCTTCTCCTCTTTCCTAAAACATCACCATAATATTATTTCTAGTACTTGCCTTTTCTGTAGTCTGACAAAAACTGTAATGTCTGTTTCTCCCTTTTATATATCTGTATCTCCATCTATATTTGATACCTATATCCAGCCTTGTCTTATTCCTGCTGGCTGGTATATTACTATGTTTTATACTTACGTTTTCTCTGCCTTGTAAGTGTGCTCTGACCTCTCCTCCAAGTTTCTGTGTGCTTGTCAGGTTTGGTTTTATTTTGTAGCTTTCTTTACTGCAGGGTTTGGAGTTTTTCTGCTTTAACTTAATTGACTACATATTTTGTTTTCTAAACTTCCTGAAAAATGTGCCAGTCTGTGGAACAGGCAGCCCAGGGGCACGGAGAATGGGGTCCTGCATCCTACACCACTCCGGCAGGCAGGGTGTCCCACGGCAAAGGTGACACCAGGACGGTCCAAAGGAGCGGGGCTGCCCAGGGCCCACCGTGCACGGCTGCCGAATGATGTCTCTGGGAGCCCCTGTCAAATAACGCACTTTTGTCTCCGAGCCCTGGACTTCAAGCTGTAACAAGACATTTAATACAGATAAGACAAAATCTCTGTAGTTAGGCTTACATCTTGTTTATGTGGGGGCTGGTATTACCCACACTTGTTACCCACAGAGAGAGGTATCAGCATGACAACAGAGACCAGTTGAATGTGTATGATTCACCGCTTCTTTCTGTATCCTTATCACATCAGAGGTGATTTGTTTACATTGTCATTGCAAACCACCACTAAACTGATTTATTTTCCACTTTCTTCTTTAATGAATTTTCTTCCAGAGCTTTCTTCTGATATTTCTTCCCAAACATGATGCAAGGCAGAAGTTTCAGATACATGTTTTTTTTGATCTGTCACTGTCACCTCCAGACATCATCTAATAAAATAAGGCGTTTATTTCATGCATTAAACCACTTAATTTTTTTATATTTATGCTTTATTATCAGGAATAGTCTTCTTTTTTGACTGCAAATTCTTTTGTTTTTGCTAACTGTGCTACTTTTTGTTATTATTTATTGGTCTAATTTATTCCTCTTTCTTAGGTACTCCAGCAACACAATTAGTTGCTCTAACAAACAAGGGTTTCACCTTGTAAGTAAAAAAAGTAATTCACACTTAACAACGTGTACTTTTTCCTTTTGAAATCAGTGAGAGTTTTTTCATAGGTTTTAGTGAGGCCATAGCAAATACCTAGGAACTTCACATATATGTATATGAATATATAAAAAAATATACACACACACACATATGGAATTATCATTAATTTCAGTAAGGCATCTAAGGGTTCTCTGTTATGTGTGGGATTGGGGTACAGACTGGCACACTGGAAACTGAAGCTATTTTTTTTTCCATTTCAAGCTACAGAACATGTTCAGAAAATATAGTAGCAGCACGAGCTTCCCTGTGCTGGTACTTTAACACTCATCTGAGGATCCACCTTAAGCGCCATGTGATTCAGTCTCCTTGCTTGTACCTACCTTAGCAAACCAAACAGGACAACTGAGTTCCTTGGCCTTGAGGACAAGAGGTCCTTATGTTCATGGGACTAAACTCCCTTCTCCTCCCTCTCCCAAAGCAGGGTAGCTTCATCCATTCTGCCTGATGGGAACAGCCAGTAGCTAATTCTCCTTCTCTGGAGATATTCAAGACCCGCCTGGACGCAGTCCTGTGCAGCCTGCTGTAGGTGACCCTGCTTCGGTAGGGGGGTTGGACTAGATGGCCCACAGAGGTCCCTTCCAACCCCAAACATTCTGTGATTCTGGCCCCCAGACTGTGCCCAGAAACTGTCTGGGAGGCTGCTAGAGGGCTTGGGCCAAAACTACTCTAGGGACTATGCCAGCATTTAAACAGAAACATTGATTGCATCTCAGCACCTGACCCTTCCCTGTCCTGCTTGATTTCCCGGCATAGTTAGCACCTGAGGCTGTCAGCAAGGATAAACACCACCAGCTATGTTGATGTTTGTTGTCCTCATGGCTAACCAAGCTAATCTCAAGCTTATTTCACATCAGGCAAACAGCTTATATGAAGATGGAAATAGCCTTCAACCATTAGTCAAGGATGAAATCAAAAACACAATGTACTATATTCTGTATTCCACTTGCTAATGCTCTGAATCATACTGTCCCCTCTTCTGATCACCCGTAACCACATTTTAGCTACCATCTTTCAGTTTATCTTTGCAGTCCCTGTATCTCAACCCTTTCATAAGGCTGTGCGTAATGCCTTAATGATTGTATGTAAAAGCCATGATATATATTTGTGAAACTCTACCTGCGTCAACCTCCCCTATGCTGTTCCCCCTGAGAGCAAGAGAAGGTCTCTGTAGGAACTGCCAAGCTCCCTGGATCGTTGGTTAATGCACACTGTTTACACACAGGTTTCCTAATGGATGAGGATCGGATAAATTTTCAAGGTGTGCTGTTTCGGATCGCTGTAAAAGAGGATAAAGACTGAGAGATGATTGATGGTCATAGGGGACCTTCAGGCTTTGCGCAGACCTCCTTGCTACAAGAAAGTATGTCTTAACTCCTAATCTGCTTATCATTAGGCCAAATGTGTTTTGTCTATTATGGTTTGTAGTAAACCTGGCAGAACTTAGACACTGAGCTAAACCACTGTAAAAACAAGTCTGAATGCTGAAGTCCCTTCCTTATGGTTTTGCAAAGTGTCTGAGACCCCAGCCTTATACATCAGTAACGCTGGAAAAACCCCCGAGACACATCAGCAACACTGGAAAAACCCCCACAGCAGGGCCAGCACTGAGACAACCCCAGCGACCAGCAGCCACACAGATGGTAGCTGCTCAGACAGATGGTCTTTTCTTTTTGATCTGTTTTTCTGGTTTCTGTGGACTTCTCAGAAACAAGTCTAGGAAAAAAAAACCCACCATACATTTCATATTCTAATCATGCTTTAATATGAAATCGTATCTCTCTTTCTACAGCGACAGTATACTTGCTCCAGCATCACCAGGACAGGTTATTACCCTGGCATGGAGCTGACGAGAGACTGAAAACATGAATTTTCTTCAGATCCAAAATCTCTGCCTTGGATTTCTACAGCGTTTCCTTTGCATCATCTTGATTTAGGCCAAATGTTTAGGGACTTGTAGGTTAAAAGAAACTGCTGGTAAAATCACACAACTGTGAATAATTTTATCATACAGTAGAGTTTTGCTTTTCCAAACACTGAAAGACACAAGCAACCAGGGAAATCTTCCCTATTCACAGTTCAAAACCTTTTTTGGCCAGCACCGTGATCCAAAACACATTCTCCCAGGCCTCTCTCAGGGTTACAAGCCACTGCCGCTAGGAGATACTGAAACATCCTTCTCTCTGTTGAACAACACAACTCATTATTCCCATCTCTGATAAAGTACTGCCCCTCAAAGCAGTTCGACTCATAACAGTTTTGCATTTACCCATGTTTTAGGGAATAGAGTATTTCATCTTAAATGAAAAGCAGAGAATAAAACTACCACTTAAGTCAAATTTAACAGAATGGAATTAGAAGAAACAAATCATTGGTGTGGATTAGCAGTAGAAACAGCTTTTCTAATCCCTGTGGTAGGACCTGGCGTGACACCCTGTCCAGACTGCCCAGTGAGCCCACTCCTGTGTCTTGAATTGCATTCATGTGCCAAAGTCCTAGGAGTCTTAGATGCTTTAAAGAAACAGCCCAGCAAAAAAGGACTAAGGCTGCTTCCTGTCCCCTCCTCTCCTCTCCCTCTTTCTAATTCAGAAGAAATGAGTGACCGTGGCTGATCCAGACTAAACATGGGCTTACAGGGCATCCTACAGGGCCCATATCCAAACTTCATTACTGTCTGATACTGCCACAGGCACACTAATTCAAAACCTGACCTGGCACACTGATGACTTGTTTGGACCTGTGTAAAACAGGATCAAAAGAACCTTTCAATTAACAAGAGCCTAAAATATACACAATACACCTCCTATAAAATTGATATTTACTAGGCTACTGAGGATTAAAAAAAAAAAAAGGCAAAAACCCAAACTCCATTAAGCAAAACAAATCCATTGAGTTTGTCTCATTAAAATAAAAAAAGTACATATGAAATTAGTAAAAAAACGCTATCCTTTTTTTTGTTAATCCCCATATAGTAGCAACAGAAATGATAATTTCTCTCCATGTTACTTTATCATATAGGTACCTTTTGCAAAAATCATTGCTAAAAACAAGCATGTTATGAAATAAAAATTCACGCTAAGGTGAAAATGTTGATAAGAAAACAACGTAGTAATAATAGACATGAAAATAACACTAATGGAAACATAGAGGGATGAGAGCAATGGCCTACCAAATGCTGCCTTAAACTCTCTTTTAAACTCACTTTTTTTTCTGAAATGGACAGTAAACACAGTTCAGAGTGATAAATTCTTTCTGTGATTCAGATTGTCTGATTCTGTATCTCTTGTTTGGAAAACAGGTAGTAAGTCTTTTGATGTTTAGCTAAAACAGATGGAAACTGTCTGTACAGTAAACCCTTGTGATGTTAAATAGAAAAACAGTTCAACAAAAAACATCACCATTTCACTCCCTGTGACTTTACTGTTACATTCTCACTCCATAAGTAGGTCATCTCATCTCTTGTCCTGTCTAGAAGCAGCCTCAGATAGAGGCTAAGAGAAACAAAAATAAGGAGGAGCAGAATTTCTCAAGACCCAGACCAAATGCTTGCACCTGCTACTTAAAGTTTATAGCAACTAGAGGTCAAGGAAGGTACAAGCTTATCTGGAATAGATAATATACCTCAGACATTTTATAGAAAAAAGAAAATCGACTATGAGTACAGTGACTTTGACTTTTAAAGAAAATACATTTAAATAAATCTATTAAAGAATTTCACAAGCTCTAACATTTCATTAATTTGAAGATTTCTTAGGATAAAATATTTCAACATATTCAACTTATTAAACATATTCAATATATAAGTCAACTTTCTGATGTCCATGAAATCTTTCTAATAAAGCTCTTAGCATGTTTCCTGGTGGTTTTTCATGTCTGTCTCTTAAAGTCTGAACTGAGATTTTTGCCCGTTAAGAAATGAAAAAAGAAAAACAAACACACACATCTCGTAGTTGCAGGAACTTCAGTTTTTATATTTATGACATACACGGGTAAAATACATCGTCTAAAAGGCTTTAGAATTTATCTTCTAATCTGGAAATGCAGTTATACAGGCAACGTTCAGAGGGAACCCCGCCTGAGAAACTCATTTTGAAGAATTTCACTTCTGGCCACCAACATGTTACCGTATATTTGACAATAGCTTAATTCCTCCAAAGAAGTTTGCCCATATGGAGCTCAAGTAGGACTGGTGTTTATATCCAGCTCGTTCTCAATGATGGCTATGTACATGAAATCTTCCCTGTAGCATAAAAGCAGCAAGAGAGATGGAATAAATAATTAGGAGATACTGGAAATGCAGCAAACACGAAGTATCAGGAGACAAGGAAAGAAAACCTAAAGAGGGAGGAGTGCTTCCCTGAAGTGTTCAGCTGTATGTAAGGAATATTCTGCACTGTTGTAGTTGCAGGCAAAAAGCAGTTAGAGGGTGTTTCACAGCATGAACAGTGTGATGCACATCAGACCATCACAGAATATCTGTTTATTGATAATGAAATTTTTTCCTTTGAGCATATAAATTTTAAAAAATGTGATTTTCATCAAATATTTCACCTCTACCTCTTTGCTGGCTTTGTATTGAAGGCAGGAGGTCTTGCACCATGGGAAACTAGATCCTTCATAGTTTATACTTTTACAGATACGTGGCAAGCACTTTATCATGCTGAACACAAGTGATTTCTTTTGAAGGCTTTCCTGCATCCCTAGGGCCCAAAGCAAAACCTTCTGCCCCGGTGGCTGCTGCTGCCTTTCTGCCAGAAGCCGCTGCTCTCACACACCAGCTGGTGAAACAGCTCGTGTGGACGCTCCTGGCCTGTTTCAAACTAAGTCAGCCTGTTTGGTTCACCCTGCTTATTTACATATTACGCTAACTCAGCTTATTTTGTCTCTGGTGGACAAATGCTGGTCACAAATGCTCTCCCTCCTGAGCAGAGCTGCGGGGATGGTAATTCCTGTCAGCGGAGCATCACTAAACTGGTGAGCAGGGTGATGTCCTTCACTGCCTCATCCTCTGGCTAAGTCCTCACCTGGCCACAGCTAGAAGAGCTTTATTTTAGAGCTTGAAAGTCAATAATAAAAACAATTTAACAATGCATTATCTAACTTGTGTTATTTCTAGGATGTCATCCAATGTCATGTTTTCTCTGGTGGCAAACCGGGTTTAGCAAGTCCGCGGCCCTTGCTCCCATGTCCCTGTCACGTGCTTCTTCACTTTTGGCAGTCCTTAAGGCAAACTATGCTCAGAACTGGATCAGGGAACTGGCATTTTAAAAGCACCGAAAAATCAAGGTGCATGGAAAGAGGATGGAAAGGAAATGTCTTGGATCTACCTTAGATAAAATGCAATGTTAATAAAAGCGACACAGAGCAGGAGAAAGGGCACTGCTGTGCTTTGTGTTAATAATGCTGTGTTAATGGCTCCTGGAAAGCTATGTCCCCTTAACAATTGTGAGCAACAGCACACCACAAATTTCCTGAGACTAAAGTCTTAGAAGTCACATGATTTCTGTAGTGATAAATAAGCTCGATTTGGGATAGACAGTGAAAGTCAGCTAGGAAAGAGATCCAAAACTTTTAACAGATATTTTTGTGAAAATGTTATTACTGTGTCCCATGCTCAGTTATGGTCAACAGCAAATTGAATGCTGGCAATTACAAGAAAATAAATAGAACACAAAACTGAAAATATCATTATGCCACTATATATCGTTCAAATTTATCTGGGGAACTACCATAGCACACATGGCTTATTTTTTTCCTTAGCCTTGGTTAGCTACTGTTGGCCATGGCTGAAGAGTGATGACTAGGACAACTGCCCCTTTGGTTTGTCTCTTTATGTTACTCTTTTCTGATCAGAATTACTGCAGATACATATTTGTCTTTGAGTTTCTTCACAATATTTTCAGTTAAAATATTTCTTACTTCACATTCTCTCATACAATTAGAGTATTTCCCTGGTATATGAAATGTGAAATGACCAGCATATATTCTGGCTGGATAAGCCAGCAACGAAGTACAAGGAGTCAGCAGGGATGGCTCCAAGGCAAGCCATGGACCACCTGGCATTTCTTCCACCCCATGAAGCTCCTCACCTGTCAATAATATGAAATGTTATAATAGTAATTTTCTACCAGTCAAGGTTTGAGGTAACAAAACCTCCTGACAGACCTGTCCTGATAGCATGGCCTGGATAGTAACTGGTGATATGGCAGGAGTGTGAATGTAAACAGCCCATGTGGACAGGACACCTAAAACTGCCTGCTCTGAGCAGAGGTTACCCCAAAACAGAATGAAATGGGAAACAAACAATGACAAGGTTTGTTTACAATAGGCATCCGTTAGCAACCAGGGGATTACCAAGAGGCTTTCGAGAAAAGAGAAATCTGGAGAAGTATAAAAGATAGAAGGCAACCTGTGACTGCGGAGTGAGACCTGGGAGCGGGAGGGCATTGAGCACAGCAGCCAGACTCCCACCTCGGGGTCTGCCAGGAGCCACCCCGCTGCCACCATGCCCCTGTCCCAGCCGGACGCAGCGTCCTCCCCGTGCCACGCAGAGAGCAGGGCTGCCAGCGCTGCGTGCAGCAGCAGAAGGACCCAGAGCTCGGGGTGCGTGCTGGAGCGCATGGGGTGCCTTCCTGCCAGCACACTTACCCGCGGGCGGCTGTCAGAGCCAGAGCAACCCCACCTCTGGCAGGAGAACGTGTGTGGCTGAAAGCCGTGCTGTAAGAGAGGGGTGTGCACACATGAGCGTGCTCCTGCACCATTAGAAATGGTGGGGATTAGGGTGTTTAGAAACTTGTAAATGCTCTTTAACATCTTGCAAGTGTTTTGCACTCTGGTTTATCTGTTGGATGGCTGATACTGATCCAGAATGCGAAGTCCTCTGACTGCCAGCTAATGATGTGTCATTAATAAATCAGTAAACCACTTTGATCCTGGTTTGAGCTCAACCACATAAGTCGAGCAAGTCTTCCCTGCCACACTCCTTTGTGTTAAAGAAGTCATATGCTATTAAAAAAACAGTAAGCAATTACCTTAAGTACCCCTGAATCACACTCAAGTTACAATAGCTCTTTAACTCAGATGATTGACTATTTCATTTCCTAGCATAAATGTAGTTAGAAACTAACAAGCTGCTTCTTGATCCTCTAATTATATTGCTCATCATCTCAAAGAAAGTTGCTAGTTTGGTGCATTCCTGTCCCATTCCTCTCTATATGTGGTCACCCTTTAATATAAGCTTGTAATAGAGAAAGAAATTTCTTATTTGTAAATTATGTTTCAGTAGGTAGTCTCTCCTCACACACGTCAGTGTTATTTGCAGCTGAACCACTGAATTTGGGAAAACACCTCCCAGATGAAGAAACTGTCTATAGTTTCTCATAGTCGTATGCTGTAACTAAGGAAATTAAAAATACTCATGGGCTAAGAGACTGCAGAAAGAGCAGAATGAAATAAAAGTTTCCCATTCAGAAAAAACATTGAAAAGAAAAATGTAACTAAACCTTTTGGATCCTCAAATATGAACTGGGAAGCAAAATGGTTCAATGATGAGTTCCAGAGAAACAACAGATCCCGTAGAATTTTACCGAAAATACTAATCATGAAACACAGCAAATAAATTTAAAACATAATACAAAGGTACCATGAAAGAAATACACATATAATTGTTATGAATTTAATAGGAAAAAAAAAAGTTACTGGTCACTTAAAGTTTTAACATAAAAAGAAGCTCTAGCAAGTGGCCAGCCTATTACTGCTAGAGCTCGCCCCAACTTCAGATGTTAAGTTGCAGGTGAGGGCATCCTTCCATCTGCGGTCAGGCCCTCAGCAGGACCAAGTTCAATGTCAGAGGAAAAACCCTGTATGGAAGGCCTCCTTTTTATTATGGAAGCACTAACGTTAAACTGCTTTACTGCAGATAGGCAAGGGTATGTCCCTTATTTGCCACCCTGTTTCCTGGGAGGGTAGATCCATTAGATTAGCTTTGTTATCCTGCAGTTACTTAAACTAGTAGGATCTTGTTTTGTTTGATTTGTCTTTCTTTCACATCACTCTTTGGCCTGAAAGCATAAAAAGTTGCTACCCACTCTTTAGATTAGAAACAATCTTTTCACTCAGTATGTACATACTATTTAGTATAATGGATATATGATTAGGGCTCTTTTATACAATGCCAAAAAGTCCACAGATTTGCAAGTAGAAACAGAAAGTTATTATTTTCAGAGCTACATTGGAAAACAGAGATGTAATAAAGCACTATAAAACTCCGTTACAGGAATAGGCACAGAAGGCTGCACCTATGAAAACTAACTCAGTTCAAAGAGCAACATACTTTATGGTAAAGAAGAATGAAAGCTACACATCTTCAAACTAACATTTCAAGATGTCCCCGATGTGTTCACAGCCTTAGGATGTGGTCTCCTCTGGCTGACACTACACCAGCAGCACTTCCAAATGTGCAAATGAATGGTCACTGCTTGAAAAATAAATGGTTACGCCCATTATCTAGGACTATGTAACTGGATATGATTTATCTGCATGTACTACCACACAAAAAAAAAGGAACATAAACAGCTAAACCAAAGACTACAACAATGGGCAGAAACAGAAGTATTAGGTTAACAGTGTCTGATAACTGGCAAGACCAAACAGGTACTGTTCCAACTAATTATGGTTTCCACGGGATTCAAAGGTGCTTTGAAGACAGCAGGCACTGACAGTATCCATTTGGGCTGTGAAGACATATGGAACCAGGGACAATCAATGCCATGGTACAAGCACTTTAAAAGTTATCTGTCATCTTTCTGGTCTTTCTGGCTTTTGCCTCCAAGCGTGAGCTAGAAGACTCTTTATGCAGGAATTACAGGTACCAGCAATAGCTGACGGGACTCGGACTTTCCAGTGCTGCAACAAACCAATTATCTATTCTGTGGCAATTTCTCTACTCTGGTGAAATGTCACATATGCTTATTTGGCCTTGTCTATACAGAAAAAGAAACAGAAAAGACACCACCACCACCAAAAAAAAAAAAAAAAAACACCAAAAAAACACACGTACACAAGAAAAAAGAAAATCCAAACCAAAAGAAAAGAAAAGAACAACAACAAAAAAATCCCAGAGCCCTTCACTGTACAAAAATAAGAGCAATTAAAATTCATATTCTGTCCTGGAATCAAAGGATGTGGAGCTGTGACTGAAGCACCCTTTATTTCTTGTTTTCCAATAGACTTTCTCTCAAAGACCTTTGCTTTTCTTCTGTGAAAGTGAAGTAATTACTCTTTAACAGTGTTATTGTTTCACTGTAATTGCAAATGCCAAACAAACCATCACAGCTAAGGCAACCACAATGACTACAAGAACCTGTATCTCCCACAGATTTGTCTAATGACACAATCTGAGTACAGCTACAGCATAATCAGAGGATTCTGCCCATTGCTAGCAGGCTGAGACTTAAGGTGTCTTTAAGCAGGCAATTAGGGGATCAAAAATGCACCATATAGTAAGCTACAACCTAAATAACATGCCTGGATACCATGTTTGCTTTGTGTCCTTTTAAATGTTTGTTTGGCTCATCAATCATGTAAAGAAAATACTGAACCTAGCTGGGATGGCTTCATGTATTTGAAAATAAAAGCGAAAAATTGTTATGTGATGAACAAGAATTAGAAGTGCAAGGTTCTGGGGACTAGAAAAGTTTAATTCTCACTGAGACAATGTTGCCACACAAAATTATTTTCTCATGTGCCAGATCACCCATATTTAGACTTTGACACAGAAAAAAAAACCTTCTCTCACAGATGGTCACAAAATCATACGTCAAACTACCTTGACCTTATGACTTGCAATTGCTTAGTGGCCTCTAGTCTTTACAAAAAAAGTGAAAAGGAGATAGTAGTAGTACTCTAGTTCTGCAAGTCATGAATAATATTTGAGTATTTGCTCATTTATACATTGACAAATACCTTTACAGCGGACTGGAGGGTCTCTGAAGCTTAAGCGAATTGTACGTCCTTCTCTGTACATCTGCAAATGGAGAAGTGACATTTCCTCCAGTTCCTCCTCTCTATTAGAGGCTAGTAAGCCTCAGTAAGTTTGCAGATGACACCAAGCTGGGCAGAAGCGTCGATCTGCTTGAGGCTAGGGAGACTCTGCAGAGGGATCTGGACAGACTGGATCGATGCGACAAGGCCAACTGTATGAGGTTCAACAAGGCCAAATGCCGCGTCCTGCACTTGAGTCACAACAAGCCCATGCAGCGCTACAGGCTTGGGGAGGAGTGGCTGGAAAGCTGCCTGACAGAAAAGGACCTTGGGGTGTTGGTCGACAGCCAGCTGAATACGAGCCAGCAGTGTGCCCAGGTGGCCAAGAAGGCCAACAGCATCCTGGCTTGTATCAGGAACAGTGTGGCCAGCAGGAGTAGGGAGGTGATCGTGCCCCTGTACTCGGCACTGGTGAGGCCGCACCTCGAGTACTGT
>Ga0065711_1044418_pt1 | contig 14114 bp, 16 predicted proteins | sample Hoacrofraction12_FD_59098 | JGI IMG/M metagenome (GOLD analysis project Ga0065711, IMG submission 59098) | Hoatzin crop microbial communities from Cojedes, Venezuela - Epithelial fraction 12 v2 (version 2) | ecosystem: Host-associated > Birds > Digestive system > Esophagus > Crop | place...
CCGCCGGCTGCCTGGGCGGGGCCTCCGCGCGGAGCCGCCCGCCCATTGGCCAGCCGCCTGCGCGCCCCGCCCCCCTGCGCGAGCTCCGCCGTCACGTGAGGATTAATATTTGAGGGCGGGAGGGCGCCCTGGTGCGCGTCCGTCAGAGGGGGCGGAGTTGACCGAGCGGGACACCCTCGGCCGTGCTGCTTGCGGCAGCGTGTCCCCGTTCTGTCCCCGTTCTGTCCCCGTTCTGTCCCCGTTCTGTCCCCGTTCGCGGTGGAAACGCAGACTGCGCGGGGAGAAGGCAGTCTCTCGCTCCCCTCCCAGCAGGTCCCGGGCCGCTGGCTCGTTTCCATCGGAGGTGACAGGAGGCAGGAGCTGTCGCAGCTTACCAGGTTCCTGCCGCGCTGCCTGAAAACGGGCAGAAGTGGCTGCGCGGCGGCGGGGATCCCGCGGGAGAGGCTTCCAGGGGGCCCCCGGCTTTTGACTGCAGCTGACGGCGTCGTGTGCCCCGAAACCGGCCAGCCCCGGGGACCGAGCCTGCCGGGACGCAGGTTTTCCGGGCAGGGTGTGTGGTGAGCTGCCCGCTGGCGTTTGCCGTGCGCTCTTCCTTGGGAGCCGAGCTTGAGGTTTCATTTGAAACAGAAAAAAGTCTTACGTAGGAATTGGAATGAAGCATGTAACAATTGTTACTTTTTCATCTCAAAACGATCTTCTTGTAAAAAAAAAAAAAATCCCCAATCAGCCTTTCGTAACACTTTTTACATGACTGAGACTTTGGACATTCTGCAGAAAAAAATGCTGTTTTTTCCCAACAACAATAATTTTTCGCTCAACAACAATAATTTTGATGATTTTTCATTCAAAAAGCATGTATATTTTGAACAAGGAAGAACTCTTAAACTTGTGTCCTTTTTCATGCTATTCAAAGGGAGACTGAAGTGTTAACGCAGTCAGATGACTGACAAATGGCGTCACAGAGTCCCCCATCTCATGGCTGGGTTTGCGCATGTGAAAGCCTGCGCTAGCAAATTGCAGTTAAGCTTACGGGATAAGAATTAATTTAAAACGCTGCCACTTGCAATTCAAAGTATTTAATCACTCAGAAAGGAATTTTCAAATTAAAATGTCTTGGGCTTTCCATTTTTTAAGTCTGTACTGAATACCGAGCCTGTTCTGTGACTGAGGAGCAGTAGCCACTATTTCCAGGAGCGTGGTTTTGGTGTGCGTGGTGTAAGTTGGTTTTACCTATTCTAGATGCAGCATAATGCCAATTCAAATGCTGCTCAAGTGAAACCTAGATTTACGGTGTTTAGATTAATTTTTAATTGAACTGAGTCAATCAGTTTGCACTTCTGAAGCCTGTTTCTTCCCCAGCACTGCCCAAGGCGGTTTAGAAACAGCACATTGAGCCTCCCGGCTGTTCCCGAGGGTGACAGACGTGAGAATGGAGTTGGAAGAGCCGGCGCTGACGGTGTGGGTCAGCATCACAGTAAGCTTTGGCTTTAAACTCTCTGGAAAATGTAAACCTATGCTCCCAACAGCTTTTATTGAGCCCTTTTTTATTAAAGCCTTTATGAAAAATGTAATTGATAGAGCACCCAAATGTGTGCTGCGTGCTCTGAGCCAGTGGGCAGCGAGATGGCCAGCGTCCACTGTGGAGCACCAAGCAGCTCGTAGAGATGTGCCCTCCTGAGTCTGCAGAGCATGCCAAGCACACGTTAAAGAAGGAATGTTAACTCTGAAACCTACTGTCAGAAAAACCAGGTTTTCATTGCTAATCCAAAGACGCAAAGGCCAGTGTTCACGCTCATTAGGAATCAGCCTCCAAATTGCCTGCAGCTTCTCACCATAGCATGGTGAGGTGGCCCAGCTTAGATTGCTCTTTGTTTTCATACTCTCAGGCCTGAGATGGAAGAAAAAATGCTTCTGCCATGAGCCATAAAAGGGGCAGAAAGCCTGGGGCAGGCCTGCATGAGACCATGCTGCAGGTAATGACCCTTGGACGGGCCCCAGCCTGGGTCTCCCCGATGCCAGCAGCAGCGTGGCCAGTCGGATGGTGAGGCAGCATGGAAGGGAAGTGAATCTGGTCTGGAGGGAAAGCTCTGCAAGCCTTTCCGCTGAGGTATGTCCAAATCCTGGCTAAATGGCTGTATGTGCGTAGGGAAATACTTAGGCACTGTGGGCAGACCTTGCTTTGAAACCCAATTTCTAGTTGAAAAAAGAGGGTGGAGGGTGGGAGGACCCATCCTGTAGTGATTTGAGTAGAAACCTGCAGGGCTTTGGTGGTGTTACTAGATTTCATGTGCCTGCTGGTTCACAACCTTTGCAGGTGACAGTTGACTCTCCTGGAGAGGAAGGTGTTGAATGAAACCCTGTTTTTTTTGAAGTTAAATCCGTTCTGAAGTCGCAGGCTATTTCCAGAGCTGCTGACATGAGACCTGTGTTAACCTGTTTGAAGCCCCAAACAATTTGGAAGCATTGTTCCCCCTTGGATGCAACTACAAAGCCTGCGCAGAGTAAGCAGTCAGGACTATGCCTCCTGTTCGGGAGCTTCCCAAACATGAGGAAAAGCTCTGGATATCCACAGCATTTTGTGCATTGTCCATGGAGGAGATCAACAGGGTTATTTATGCAGAGAAAACAGGAATTTGTTTCCATCAGGTTTTTATCCGTAGATGTAATATATTCCTGAGCCTATCCTACTTTGGTTTTTAGGGAAAAAATAAGGACATTAGGAAAAAAAAGATGTAGTGGGAGAAGTTAAACCTGCTGAAATGTCTGCCAGTCACTCAGTGTGCCTCCCAGTCCCTCCCTCTTCACTGCATGGTTGTCACAGCATGAGCTTTAATTAATACCGAAGAAAAAAAGAGAACTTGGAGGAATAATAAGGGCAACTGATGCAAATGAACCACGTGTGCAGGCCTCCCCACAGCTTTTCCCTCCTCCCCGAGGAGCCGTATTAGGATGTGCTCTGCAATTAGTATTTCATTGAAATGATACCTTTTTTTGCTGCAAGATGGTTATCGCTGGTGGTAGCTCCTTAATACAGTCCGCGAGGTCTGGGGGTCTGCAGAGATTTCATGTTAATGCAAATTAATGCAAATTATTTTACAATGTCTCATGGTGTTGCAATACTTGTTCCTTCCCTACAAAACAGGGACCACGATGTCCTGCAGAAACGCAGCCTGCTTCCCTGCCTTGCCTGACAGAATAGCCACTGGCCCACGGGGCTTTTAACCCCGCTGACCAGGAGGAATATCGTCCATCATTCGTTTTGCAGTTCTGTTTTTACATGTTTCTGCAAAGAGCATGTGTAGTCATTTAGGAGGGATGAGCTATTAAAGCGGCTGTGTCTGTGCATGTAAACACTTGCCTTTTTTTTGGCTCTGGCCAATGCCAAAGTGATGTTTGGGCCCTTCCTGAGGCAGCCCCAAGCTCTCCCTGGCTGCTGCCCACTCAGCATGGTCCTGAGATGTCAGTGTGGGGTGTGCGCTGTTCGGGGCAGAGGAGGTAGCAAAGAGAAAGGAGAGCCATGTGAATCCTTGCTCTAGATCTGATACTGGAGAGAGGAGGGTGTGTACCTATGTCTTGCTTTTGCTCATACCTTCTGGAGCCCAGGTCTGTACACAGACTGCGACAGGCTTCTTGCCACCTGAGCTCCTTCTGACTCTTGGAGGGGCAAAACGTATGGGATCTACTGGGGGAAAAAAAAGCTAAAACAATGACGTGCATGAAATTTGGACATACGGAAAGTGGGAGGGAGCTTTTACAAACAGATCCTGGTGCATGCAGCTGCTCTTAGTGACTTTGGCTTGTGAGGGCCTCTGCTCTGCTCGCAGACCTACAGGTGCATGCGGGTGTGACTTCAGCAATTGGTGTGAAAATCTTGCCAAATATTACATCAGTGTTCAGAGGAAGAATGCTGGGTTGTACTGCACAAGTTGTAGCTGGGGCCCAGTTCTTTATCTTGTATATGAGTGTACAATGGAAACAGCTTAATGTTGAATTTCTGCTCATCTTTGTGTAAGTAAATTCAAAATCTGGCTTCTTTCCTATGACCTAGTGTATTACTTCTCTCACTGTGAAGCTCTTCTGAATGATAACAATTTTCTAATGGTACAAAGCAAACGGTTACAGGAGATTTTGTCAAAATATTTTCCCTTGTTACTGAAATCTCTTAGTTTGCTGTGTCAAGAGAATTTTATCAGTGTGACGTTTCTGTGGTCTGTTGTCTCAGGGTGCATTAGCGTCTCCCACTGCAGAAGTGATTGCTTCTTTCAGAGGACCAGTTTGCATTGCCATCCTCCTCTGGTGGGGACTTGTGTCTCATCGAGCACCAAGCAGGTTGTCTCTCCAGGCTGGCGAGTACCTGAGAATTTTTTTTTCCCCATGAACGCTATGAGTATTGAATGTAGACTGGCAGATGAAAAGGTTGTATCCTGCTGTCTTTAGGCAGCCCTGCTATTTCGTGACCATTTACAATTTATTTGTGATTTTTAAATTACATTGAATATTCATTATTATTTACAGCTTAATGTTAATTTGCTTTCTTCACGTCCTTTTACTTTCTATAGGCTGGGAGCACTTTTGTTTTCTTGCTGCGTTTGTTCTCTTTCAGCACAGGAAAACTATCAAATAAATTCAGTTCTGGATGGTATTTTGCCAGTCCTGTATTAACCCCGTGCCTTTACATTTGAACCCTGCAGTGTATTTCACATCACACGAAGTAGGTTGGTACGTCGTCTTTTGCACTCCCGTGTCTGTAAGCATCTGTGTGCTGCTAACCCGCAGCCTGCAGCAGGCATCGCGTAGCTCCAGCCGCTGTGCAGGAACGTGCCTCGTGGCCACATGCTCTCCCAGAAGCAGCACCATTGCCCTTCTGCTCTGAGGGCAGCTTTGGCCTGGCAGATGTTGGGTTGGAGAAAGGCAGTAGCGTTTCCCTGTTTGCATGTGCAGTGCTAGCGCTGTGGCAGAAGCATGTGACATGGATGGCAAAACTGGCCCTGGTTGTACCGCTCCTCCTAGTTCTGCACAGACCTTGCAAAATGTGCTCCAAGTCCCCACTGAGTGATTCTGGGCAGAAATGTTTTAGCAATTACTGGTAAATTTAATTCAGTCTTTCCATTAGGCTGGTGGCCTGTGTGGATGTTTTTGTTGTGAAATAGAAGTGGCACTTTTATTTCACTTTTTTTGAACTCATTTCAGCATGACATAAGCTAAACCAGAAAAAGCCTTCTGTGTCAGAAAAAGAGGTTGACCTTCAGCATTGCATTGGTGTGACAACAGCAGTTTGAGCTCACACTGTGGCTTACCATTGCTCTGCTCTTCTGTGTAAGCAGATCTTTGAACCAGTGGCAAGACCTGCTCCAGCTCAGCTGCATGGGACTTGACAGTGGTTGGGGGGTTGGCAGTGTTCTCCCCACTCCGACCATATGATTGCAAACCAGGAGGCGAAGAGAGCAGCCTGAGGGCAAGCTCTGCATCTCTGGAGAAGATGGGGCAAGAATATTAATGTTCCTTTGCCATCTGCGGACAGATCTCAAGGAGGAACGAGAAAGAATGAAGCCTTTGTCCCTCAAAGCTGTTTTTCTTGCTGTCTTGCACTCCTACGTTGTTGTCTTTGAATGACCATATTCTTAGCGTTTGTTCCCAGCGACAGAGCACTCTGCCTACGATCTCTCTCCCCTCATTTACCTCTTTCTTCCACAGCCTCTGCCATTGCATCAGGGATGCAATCCTTGGAGCAGGACAGGAGAAGGAACTTGCCAGAGGGAAGAGCACTAGTACTTCCTTGCTTTCTTCACCAGATGTACCTTCCAGGATACATCAGAGATGCATCACATACTATCCCATTTCTGTTACCTCAGGGGTCTCTCGATAAAAAAGCCAGAGAAGCCATCCACAGGCTGTACCTGCAGATCCCAGTCTTCATTAAAATTGATTGTGGTGCTCACATGAAGTCACCCTTTCTTTGGTTTCTGCCTGCGTTGGTGCGTGCACCCTCTCTGAGTGCAGTTCTGGTGCCCAGGAAGGTGAGCCTGGAGTGTAGAAAAGCCAACCCCAGTAGCTTTTGCTCTGTGGCAGTTGCTGTATTATTCCTTCATCTTTGCTCTCATCGTTTTGTTGCAGAACAACAGCTATGGAGAGCTGGATTTTGTTTCATGTAGTCCCAGCCTTTGTAGTCTGTTTTCTTAAGGAAGCGCAGCTCGTGCTGTCACACCGTGTGCCTGCGCCGCTGTGTGTGCATCCTTCACTGCCCATCCTAGTGACTGTTGAACACATCGGGCAACTCCTACCAAACATGCACAGAGATACCGATCTCTGAGACTTTATGTTCCTGTAGATTTTAGGAAAGGGAGAAGCTGGGCAAAAAGAATAGTCTTGCACAGGGAAAGGCAGTGGTTTGAGTACAGCTGCTCTTTGGCAGTAAAGTCCCCACCCAGGAGAGACACAGTGGCCCAGCTGCAGGAAAACTTCCAGCAGGAGTTTGTTTATCAGAAGTAAGGGGACAGACAGGCCCTCAGTCTCTGATCTCTAATGAAGCGCTCACGCTCCAGCCATGCAAAAGTCACTCAGCAGCAAGAGCTGAATCCAATGAAAACAGGCTGAGGTTCAGTGCTTTGTGTGGGCTTGTTTTTCTGTTCCTCTCACAGACAGAGCCTTCCTGCACCAGAAATTCAGCTTGCCAGACAAGTCAGTGATGTGCGGAGCCCCCCTGGCAGAAGTTCTGCCTCAGAGCACATCTATTATTCACAGGGTTTGCAGAGTGCAGGGAGTTACAGAAGTCATGTCCTGCCCAGGCAGCGAATGTCTCGGAGACAGGCAGAAGGAGAATAACAACATTTTCTTCCAAGGCACATGTGGCCCTAAGCATCTCTAGGGATGCACATTCGGTAGCTGATTGGAAACAGGCTTATTTTATCTCTGCCTGCATGGGAAGCTCTGGATTTTTTTTTTTTTTTAAGCAGTCAGGGAAAAAATAATACATGTTTTCAGCAAGCTAGGACAGGTCCTCATTCCTTCCTTCCCACTCACAGGAGCATAATGATGTGGGTAGGGAGGCTGGTGCAGCGGGCGTGCCGCAACGATGGATTGTGAATTGGGGCATCGAAAAATAGCGAGTTACAGGAGTAACTGCAGCCAGCAGTTGTCACTGATCTAGTTAATCAGGACTGCTTTATACGAAGTGGTCCCCCGTCATTTCCACTGTACCGAGCATTCAAAAAGATAATAGTAAAAAATCGGTTTGTGGCCAGTGCGAGGGGGATGTGACCACCAGGTGCCACTCTCGCTCCACGGGGAATGCAGGGTGGCCGTGAGGCCGGGCATAGTTTGCAGGAAAAGTGAAAACAGGCAGCCATCACTCATTTCGTCCATCTTTGGATTTCCCTGCAGGCTATAGCTGGGCCAGCAGCCTCTCCTCACCCTCCACTAAGGGGAACGCTGGAAAATCCCCGACTGGAAAACGGTGGGTACTGCTTGCACCAGTCTAAGCTTCAGTTTGCCAGCAGTATTTTTGCCCAGGGAGGGAGGGATGTAGACAGAAAGCTGCTGCTTGGGAGTGCTGTGGCATCTTTCACCATCTCTTCATTCTGCTGTATATGGGAAAAGTTGGTTCTTCCTCCAGCCCGTGTCCCCTCTGGGAAGGATGAACACACTATAGTGTTATTTAGCACTGAACAAAGATTTTTGTAGTTGCTTTAAGCGTGGATAGTTCCCCCTTCAGTTTTGGTCATGGAATTGAAGCCTAAGGTTTCCACAATGTAGCCTCACTGGTTTTGCTCATCTTCTGGGTGCAGTTTTTCTGTGTCCTAGGGAACAGAGTCCTGGCATTTCCTGGTCCCCATGTTGACTTCTGAATGAAATCAGTCCCTTCTGGAGCCACAGCCACTGCCAGACTCTCTGGGGCCCCAAGTACACTTTGATTTTCATGGAGAGAAGCAGGCTTTCCTAACTGCTTACCACCACAACAGTTGCCCTGGAGGCTGACTGGCATTACCAGTGGCCCCAGCTCATTTTTCAAGATGAAGCGGGTGGGATGGCACAATTTGCACTTCCACTCTTGGTTTTCTGATCTTGATGATCGGGGCTGATGTTTGAGTGCAGCGGGGTTTAGGAAGCAATAGACTGCTAGATCTCTTAGGTTCAGGTGGGCACCACGTGTACTTCTCACGTGATCCTAAACCACATCAATAAGCTCCATTTTTCCTATACTTTTGCTTGCTTTGCTCTCCCATTCCACAGCCTTCCATTCTGCCCTGCCCTTAAATGGCTCATCAGACTTGTTTTTTGATGTAGCCTAGAACATCTTGCTTAAGTTCTCTTACCGGATCTCTTTCCATTTGAGTTCCCCACGGACTAAACAAAGCTGACATTGCCAGCCTCTGCTTCAGTTGAAGGCCTTTCTTGTCTACTGGTTTATCCTTTGTACTGTTTACCTTTTCTTTTCCTGGATCATGAATAAAAATGTCAAACACAAGGTCACTGGGGGCTGCTGATTTCCAAACCCTGGAGCCAGTGATGTTTCAAGACCAATTCCATTGTGTGATTATGTTTCACTTACTGGATTTTCTCAGAGAAATCATTTGCAGCAGAACAGCAGGGTCCAGCTTCCTGTAACCCTCTTAAATCAATCCTATCATATCGCAGAAGCCTTATTTTGATATCTTCTGTTGTAATTGTTCAGTTGTTTGCTTGAAGAGGCCTTCCTGGTGTATTTAGTAGCAATCAGGTTTTTCAGCAGATTACCATATTAAAACACAACAGCTAAGAAAAAAAAAAACAAACCAAAGAAACACCCAAACAAATCCAGATTTCCTGGAAAAATGATGAACTGAAAAATGTGTGAAAAATGTCAGCCTTGTATTGATGCTGACCAGCTCTTTGGGGTTCTTCTGGTGGTGAGTGAGGTGCCTCATACAGGGCTGATAGGGATTTACAACGCTGGACAGGGTGGAGAGTGGGGAATGCAACACCCTTAATTGAATGTAGGGTGGTTAACCCCATGGAGACTTTTGCAAGCGTATTTTCATTTTCCTGTTCTGGTGTGCTCCCTGGAGGAAAGAGGATCAGCTGATCTGCAGATCCTCATTTAATCTGCTGTCTTATGTTTTGCATGCATGTCCTGCAGAACATATGCTTCTGCTCAAAGTGGTATTTCCTGGGAATAAAGAAGCATAGTCTCAAGAGGTCCAAGTCACTGGCTTAGGTTCCTGCTTCACATCTGACATGAAGCATGGGGGAAAAGCAAATATCTTGTGCCCTTGCAAACAATGTCCAACCACAGGTGTTTGTACAAGGATGAGAAGCTGCCACTACTTCTAAAATAGCTATACTTTCCTGGGTGTGGAGGCAGCTGTTACCTGCACATCTGTGCCAGTGATAAGGACTCTATCCTGGCTCCAGCAGGTTTTGGTTAGTTAGAACATTTCACCCTTCAGTGCACACTTTCTTTTTTCATATCTAGTGTCAAAATCCTTCCACAGCCCAGCCTACTGGCATGTTCTCAGTATAGAGAACAGCAATTTATAGATTTGTCTGCACCTGTGGATGGCCCTACCTGTTCTGCAGAACAAGTTCTTCCTGCAGTGATAAACATATCAGGGAGTTTAAAATGCAAAGCTATTGCTAGAATAATCACAGCGGCCGATCAAAATTTGCACCTTGTTTTTCCCCCCACCCCATTCCCTCCTTTGTTGACAGAAGTGTGCTTGCACAAACAAGAAAGAAGAGATGTCTGATTGTTTTCTGCACCTCTAGTCCAGCTTTCCTCCTTGGAAAGGCTCTTTGCCCATCTCTGAATCAGGAACCAGGTGATCTTCTGTCGCTTCAGCCCTGGATCTCCTGCTCCTTTATAGGCTTCTGCTCCGTGCGCTAACAAGTTGGGTGAGCCAACCCCAGTACGTGCCATCAGCCTGTTGGTTTTTCACACGGCGCAGTCCCTCAGTGTGGTGAAAGAAAGGCAGCAGTGGAAAGAACTGCTAATGGCCCGACTGTCTCAGAGTGGGGGGGAAATGCAGTATGCCATCACTGGAAAGACACAGCCAGGGTGTTCTTTCTAGTTCTCATGTTGTATGAAGGTAATACAGGGTTGTCAAAAGCATCCTTTTTTGTTCAGGCAAAAATCCATCTGGGATCACATCATGGGGGAAAGAATTGTGCCTATAACTCCAGAAAAGACCAGCAGGCACTGTCTGGGGAAAAAAAAAAAAAAAGAAACTGATGTATTTAAATGACCAGCTGTGCATCCAATGATGCCTTGGTCTACCTGGTTGAATGCCTTTCCTAAAGCAGAGCTTTCCCTCAGACTATTCTGAATTAACTGCAGTCATTGTCCTTTACTCTCTTGAGGGCTATACCTATTCCTAGAGCTAATTTAAATTAGCTGTCCCAACTAATTAAAGCATCTTAATTAACGGAAAGTTACTGAGTCTTTATCAGGCACTCCTTGGTGGGGACACAGACTATGATACCAGGGCTGAGCAGAAAAGAAGTGTTTTCTCTTATGCTTTAAATAGCTTGCTAATATGAAAATGTGGTTATAACCAAACTCTCATGCGGATGAGGATGAAGTTGTCTTCCCTTAGCTATAAGCCAAATCTGGATTGTTACTCCATTTCCACTCAAACTCCCACTGAAGGTAGAGTGGTGCTACCTGAGGAAAGGCTGGTTTTGTGTGGGATGGCTCATGGTGGAAGCACAAGCTGGGGTATAAGCAGGGGAGAGTGTGAAAGCAGTATTACTCCCTTCCCTGAGAGAGGAGCAAGAGGGTGACGCACTGGAAGTGGCTGGCATCCTACCCCTCTGTCCTCCCAGCCCTGTGGTCATCCATTGGGTCAAAGATGGCAAGGAGGAGGACGGGGCAAGCCATGGTCCTCCCCTGCTTGGACGCCTGCTCCAGGCATGGGGTGTGAAGGCCAGTGGTGCCACCCCAGTAGTCCCACGTGAGCCCTGCGGTTGCATGGGCCAGGTGATTGAAGCCACTAGCTGCCTTTTACAGCAGGACTTTTGTACCTGGCTCCTTGTGGAAGCAATATTCTTGTCTTGCTGTTTTCAGATTCACCAGCTGAACAGGAGAGTTTTCTTCGGTCCCTGAGCTTCCTTCTCTTTAGGTTTGCTGGGGGTTTCTCTGTTCCTGAACGTCTGGTGCTCGTTGTTTCTCTGATGCCTAGGGACATCCGGCTCCCAGCACAAGTGGGGCTGAGCAACGATGGATGTGAACATCAGAGCCCGCAGGAACTCTTTCTGAGGACCAACAACAAAAAAGAGAAGTATTTTATAAGCATTCACCAGTCTGATGACTATGACAATACACAGTTTTTAGAGGGCACATTAAAACAAGCAAAGTAATTACTGTCTAGTTTAATTAGCTCAGAATTTAATCACTATTGCAATTGAGGAAAAAGACCAGAGTCTGTCTGTTTCTAATTTAAGCAGTACAAAACTTCTCACTGTATGTCCTGGAACACCAAACAGGTGAATCTATGTACCTTTTGTCTCTAAAATGAGTGACCCTACCGTCCTTTTAATTCTCCATTCCACCAGTGATTGCAATAATCCAACAGATGATTTAAAACCGTTCGTACTAAACAAGAGTGATCATGAAGCCCCCTAAGACCTACTTTGTGCGATACTTTCTCCAGCACTCATTTTTTTCTGCTGCCACAGATAGAGTTCTTGACTGATTAGGACAGCAGAATCCCATTTCTGTTCCTGCAGTGTTTGCAGGAGAGGGCTCCCATCCATTCTGTTGTAGAGAGGGAGGAGAAATGTTCCTCTTGTGAACACTTTGCTGCGCAAACATCATTCCAGACTAATGATTTTTGGTCCATTAAATCAACAAAGCAGATAATTTCTTCCGTTCATCTTCAAGACGTTGTAAACTTCTTTATGCCTGACTCAGACCAGATCCCTCTCTTCTAGTTTGCCTTCATTTTTTTTTCCTATGTTGGCTTTTGCTAGGACTGGAAAATTACCTGCTAGACCTGCTCAGGTGTGTTAGGAAAGAAGAGTGAGGAATTTCTGAATGGCTGAACGCATTGTGTTTTGCAGTATTAGGGAAGAGGCCCTGGAAGGTAGGAGCATAACTGCACTAAGGTTTTCTAGGTCAGGCAAGAGGAGTGCATTGAATGAAGTCCAGGGACATAAGAATATAGGTAAGTTAGAACGCAGATCTGCAGAGTGTAATGGAGGTAGCTAGAGCTGCTCTGAATTAGAAAAAAACACCAGCTGATGAGGGTAACATGTAAAGGTCAGAAAGTTGTATGTAGAAACAGAGTGGACTTTAGCAAAATGTTAAGAAAAGATTAGTATAATGAAGGACGAAATGAAGTCAAAGATGATTTAATCCAAGAGAGCTGTGTAATATGCTTCTTGTTGGTATCTGCTTTTAAGTATTGGCCATGGTTCAAGGTGTCTTGACTTACTGGTAAGTATGTGCCACTAATGGGGCTGCAAGAAAGAACTTTATGCAAGACTGCACTCCATGCCATATAGGTCTTCTAGCAAGCTGATTTTTTTCTCTCACAGAAACCTTCATTGTGGTCATGAAGCCATTCATATTACATCATAAGTGGTTACATATCCAAGCTCTGCCTAATGATGCTTCTGACTCTCACTGTGTGTTCTTTTCAAGGGAGTAGGCATAATGGAGGAAGAAAGCCCTCAAGTAATACCACATTGCACAAACTGTACGTGTTGTTCACACTTACACCTTATGTCGTAAGGTCAAGAGCTTAACTTGCCTTGGGACTGCTCCCTGGCAGGGAAGTCAAAAGAGACTTTCTTCTGAATCACAGTAACTACGGGGTGGCCATTGCTAGCAGCAGGCCACGGGGTTTCTACTAAGGTTACAGCTCAGGCTTCTGAGCCTGTCAGGAATTTGGTGGGACGTGATCAACCCGTTCAGCTCTAACTGCAAAGCATTGCTCAAGAATCAGGAAAGCATCAGGATGCCATTGCACCATCTTCTGCTATATCTTAATGCTGATTCTGCAATGGTGTGGTTTGGCTGTTTGTGATAACACTCTAACAAAACTAAGCAAAAGTTTAACAAAACTAAGTTGTTATAATAACTAACTTGTGGGCCAGTAAGGGAAGAATGGGAAGGACCAGAAAAAACAAATGTGTAAAAGTAATGCTAAATGGACACCAAACCAAGGAGGAACAGATGCCCCTGCCTGTACACACCTACTGAGCAGACACCTCCCAACGAAAACCTCGGTGACTCACTTCAAACCTTCCCTCTTAAGACTGGCGCCATCAATCTTAGGATCCAGGAGGGCATGGAAAGGGTGAGCATTAACACCAGACAAAGGACTGAATACCAGAAAGTCTGTGCATAACAATTTTAATTAGAGAATTAACAGGAGTCCCTGGTCTGATGCGGCCTTCTGATTACTATCCCCTCTTGGTAATGCAGGTTGGCGGGGATGAGATAGCGGAGAGAAGTCCCAAGGCCATCAAAAGGGACTTCAGGACACTGGGATGACTGGTTGAGGGATCAGGGGCGCAGGTGGTGTTTTCCTCCATCCCATCAGTGGCAGGGAACAACACTGAAAGGGGCAGGAAAACTCACCTGGTTAACAGGTGACTCAGGGACTGGTGCCATCGGTCAAATTTTGGCTTCTTTTATCACGGGGAGGTGTACACAGCACCGGGCCTGCTGGAGACAGGTGGAACTCAGCTATCTCAAAGGGGAAAAAGAATTCTTGGCCACGAGCTGGCGGGGCTCATTGAAAGGGCTTTAAACTAGGTTTGAAGGGGGAAGGGGACATCACCCAGCTCACTAGGGATGAGCCTAGGCTTGGCGTGCCAGGGTCAGGGGTGAGATTGACAGTCCAGCTCAAGTGTGTCTATACCAACGCACGTAGCATGGGCAATAAACAGGAGGAGCTGGAAGCCATTATACAGCAGGACGGCTACGACTTTGTCGCCATCACAGAAACATGGTGGGACAACTCGCATGACTGGCATGCTGTCATGGGTGGCTACAGACTCGTTAGGAAAGACAGGCCAACAAGGAGAGGTGGGGGAGTTGCTCTATATGTGAGGGAGCAACTGGAATGCATTGAGCTTGGCCTGGGGGCAAATGAGGAACAAGTTGAAAGCTTGTGGGTTAGAATTAAGGG
>Ga0065711_1044419_pt1 | contig 14114 bp, 7 predicted proteins | sample Hoacrofraction12_FD_59098 | JGI IMG/M metagenome (GOLD analysis project Ga0065711, IMG submission 59098) | Hoatzin crop microbial communities from Cojedes, Venezuela - Epithelial fraction 12 v2 (version 2) | ecosystem: Host-associated > Birds > Digestive system > Esophagus > Crop | place...
GGGAGTTGGACTGGATGATCCCCAGAGCTCTCTTCCAACCCCTAATGTTCTGTGATTCTGTGGAAGGCTGTAGCTTGATTTTAATTTCCATTGGTGTTTGTGATTGATATGGGATCTGAGCTCCGTACAGAAGTTGAGGGAAACTTGGCACCTTTTTTATGTGTGTTAGAGACATTCTTCTTTGTCTAACTGGGATGTTTCTGGTATAGAGACTTTCCAAGATGACCTTCATTTGTCATTTGTGGTGTGGTGTTCTGTTGTAGGTTTCTCACAGTCCTTCCTGATAGATCTGTTTTGTTAGATAGTGCACCAAGACGAGAGAGAGGAGAAAAATTTTGGATATTTAGGAAGAAGGTCTGTGGCTCTGACAAGAGGCAAGCGTTGGCCTTCTCTGTGTCCTGCTCCTGGGTCTGAATGATGGGCTGCCCCTTGTGAGGGACAGGGTAGGAACCTGCTGAGTGAACTAATGCTGGCAGATACTTGGAGCATGGACTGAATGTGTGAGTACCCTCTGTCTCTGCTTCTTCTCTCTTGATGCTCCAGGAACACAACAGGGGCCCAGCAAAAATGAAAGGAAATTGAGCAGAGAGTGTCTGTTTCTGTCCCATTGCTCCAAATATTTCTGAAGTGCAGGGGTTTTGCATGCCACTTCTTGCTGCCCGCTATCCTGCACATCCTGGCTCAGGGGTGTGTAAAAGCTCCTCCTTACTATAGGTAATTTATAATGTGAATATTTATGTAGAAAAGTTGGGGAAGGGGTCCTGTGGCAACAGGATGACTGCTCAGAGGAGACAACCGGACATTCATGAACTAATGAAGATTGTCTGTTTCTGCTTCCATGCACACAAGAGATGTACTCAGCTATGTTTACTTAATTTATTTTTGCTGTTGTCTCATTTTCTGTGTTCCTTTGTTGCCTGATCAATCTTCTTATTTGAGCTTGCTCTTCTGCTGAAACTGATACGTGCATAAGCTGTAGCGAAGATAGATGAATATTGGAGATTTTGCATCTGTGACTCATTCTACTGTGAACTGAATATATTATTTTCTTAGCCTCTTTACACTTTAGAAAAACATTGAGGTGTATATATATATCTATATCTATATCTGTATCTATATATGTTTTTCCCTTAGATGAACAAATCCCACCTCTGGTTAAAGAATGTTTTTTTGGGAAAAAAAAATCCTGTGGCTTATTTTTCTATATTTCAAAATTTGGTAATTTCAGTGAATTAGTGGTGGATATTGTTGTGCATACATCCTCCTAAAAAGCAAATCAGAACCCCACTTGACCTACTCCATAGTAACTTAATTCCTTTAAATTTCAAAAGAGAAAGAACAACAAAAGAAAAAGAAAGAGCAGTATAGTTATAAATATGCAAATTTAAGTTTTGATTTTGAAGAAGTATTCTAAATCTGTATAGGTTTGTATTTTGCATTGCCTGCAGGGCTGTGTTTCTTTCTTTTCTCCATCAGATAAGTCCTGTGTTACTTTTTGTGGACTCGAGAATAGGCTGCATGACCTACTGGGAGTCAGGAATCCCCTTCCCTGTCACTGAGCTTGGGCAAATCCATGTTGCTCTGCTTTCCATTTCTTGCTCTCTTCTGCTAATTCCACGTTGAGGTGTTCAAAACAGGGACTGTCCCTTACCCTTGGTCTGGAGAGGGCCTCTCCCAGTGCAGTCCTGTTTTCTGTCAAAACTCCAGGTGGCTGTAGCTGAACAAACTGAAACTTTTTTGTTTTGCTTGTGAATATTATTAACTAGGAATGCTTTAGGAGTAAAATGTAATGTCAGTATTGACAGCATGTGAATTGTGTCATAGGCGCTACTTGTAAGTGGTTCACAGCAGAGACTCGTTCAGCTTTATGGATACCAGCTTTTACTTTCCCATTGTTAGCTGGAGAGCTAAATGCTTGCTTTCTTAATGCAAAATGAGGTTTGTGTTTCTCCTTAGTGCGGTAAATGACCATGACTTATAAAATGCTACCAGCTGACATTGTCATGACTTTGATATGCAGAGAGATTTTTATAAGTCATACTTTCTATTCATACTGTTTTCCTCATAAGGTGGTGGTTCTCAATTGTATATGAGCATGTATAGTAATGGCTATTTTTTTTTGATACTTTATCAGAAGTCTTCATGCCTCTATTCTTTTGTAAATATATGAAGCTGTAGAGAGAAAAGCAAAGCCACAAAGAGAATTGTTAAATCAGACTTGATGTGCTTTGCCAAACAAAGGAAAAGTTCAAACTGCATTGTAGATATAGTGCAAATGAATTTCTTTGCAGCCATAGACACTCATCTGTGGTCAAATAAAGACCATTCTAATTCTGTCCTTTCTTCAAGGCTTTACAGCCCACTCTGCCTGTCTGGGAATCCTTATCAGAATCATAGCAGACGGGGTGAGAACCTGGATCGCCCTGGGAATTTGGTCAGGATCTGAACAGAGCCCCAAACCAGCGCTAATCACAGGCCATTTCAAATAGCCTACCAAAAAACCGTACTGGATTAAAGAATAATATTTTAAATAAGAACTCAAACATTCCTCTTTATGTGAACTCTTCTTCTGAAAATTGTAAAAAAATTAAGACAGTTGCAATATGTTTGAAAGGGCTGGCAGAGGAATAAAAAAGATACTGTTCACAGAGACTAATTGAAGCATAGAGATAGGTATCTTTCTGTATGTTCCATTTATTATTTTTCACCACTTGGTTTATTAACATGCATCTAGAGTTACATGTTGCTTTAATCTCCTTGATTAAGACTTGCTGAAAGGGTCTGTCATTATTTATTGTCTGAGTGCCTCAGGTCCCACTTTTTGTTTTACATTAGCTGTGCCAACTACCTCTGACTTGAAAAGGAAATACTGTAGTTTTAGTAAAGTTTAGTAGGACTGAGTATCTTTTTTAAAAAAAAAAACAAAAAACCAAAAAACCAAACCAAAACAAACAAAAAAACCCCAAAGCCAATGAAAAATAAAATCAGTTGCATATGTAAATAGTCTTAAGGCAGAAGACACCACGTTCCTACAATTGATATACTATAAATATTCTTTTCAGCAGTTTCTCAGAGCTGTTTTCCATGCTCTTTTCTTACCACTGCTTTACCTCAAGTGTTACTTTGCTGATGAAATGCCTGTTTTTCTCTCCTCTAGTAAATACATGTCTTCAAAGCTGAGATACATTGTCTCTTTAACCAGGAAGAGTTAACTCAGCTTGTCAGCGCTTTGCTGGTGAGCCACATTTAAGTAGTTCATTGGGGCATTGTGACTGTAAATGAAATATAGCATCTTGACAACTGTTCATGATTTTTTTCGTAAATAAGTAAAACTGCATCAGAAGATGTTCTACTTCGTAGGAATAGGCAGTTAAAGATAGTGCCCCCCCCCCCGCCCCCAGTCCCTAGCAACAAATTCACAAGAATTTACTATGATTTCAGCCCAGGAGGGGAAAATATGTTTTTAATGTAGGTTTTTTTTCCCTATCAGTGAGTTTAGGAAGATACTTAACAGGAGAATGAAATAAAGGTCCATTGTAAAGGTACCTAACTCAGCATTACCACATACATGCTGTACATTTCTGCTGCACTGTCTTTGATATTATAAACTTGATTTTGACCACCCCACCTCCCCACCCCCCAAGCTGGCTTTTGTGTTCAGGAGTATATCTGGAATTATATAATTTGAAGAATATTTTTAACATATGGCAGAAGTATTGTATGCATGCAAATACCACCCTGGATCCCAAATCTAGCCATTGGACACCGTATTTTGATTTTTCTTTGTTTGTCTGTGTGCGTGTTTCGGAGAGAGAGGTTCCAGTTATGAAAGGCTCCAGTTATAATACCTTTTGGTTAGGGAACATGAGATCTGCTTGGAGAATTGGTAGCTAAAAATGCCATTTAAATATTCTGCTCTGTTAATGCTTCAGGTTAATAAAAACTGCTGTGAGAAAATATTTCAGGATATAGATATTTAGAGCAGTTGGATTACTTTTGACAACAGTGCAAGGAATCCATTCAAAGCTGATTTCCCCCTTTTGTTCACTGAGGACCTGCAGAATCTAAGATAAAAATGGCAGTTGTCCTCAGGGCACCCTGAGGCATGTCATTAAAATTGGAATTTGATCCTCTTTTCATGGTTACTTGGGACAATCAACCACAGCAAACCTGAAAACTCATCAGTTTTCAAAAAAGTGACATGCCCTTGACTTTGTCAGTTTAGATTCAGTGTGCAAGATTTGAGTATTTCAAAAACCCTTTAGATGTCACTCTGTCTTCAAGAATACAAACATTGTGCCTTGTACTATGTAAAAGATACAGTGCTTCTAAACATTTCGGAGTGCTTACACTATTTATGATGAGGGACAAACTAAATCATCATCATCAAAGTAAAATACTTTATTAACTGAGAATTTTGAACACTGCTAATTGTGATCAATAGAAAAGTATGGAGTCCAGTTCTTTTTAACTACTGAAATATTTTTTTGATGGAAAATTAGGCTGTCTGAAGTAACCTGGAGTTTTCTAAAGCTGGGTGAAACTATCCATTCTACCTGGCTGTGTATTTCTACTTGATAACTGCAATTTTCAAAAAGATCTGGAAAATGGATGCAGCACAACATCTTGCTGTTTATTCCTCTGTACTTGGCCTCTTACTCCTTTGAAGCACCTTGCCTTCCACCCTTCCAGGCTTTAAGGTTTTAAGAATTTACACACATTTTTGTACGGTTTTTTTTTTCATCAACAGCAGAATAATCGCTTTTCTGTTCCATGCAACTGGGCTGCCATAAAATTGCATTTTTTCTCCATGGCAGAGAAACCATGAGCTGGCCATTTTGCCATCGCTACCACTTGACATTGGGAGCTCACTGATGCTTGATGTACTGGAAGCCAGATGGCCTCCTCTCTCTGCTCTTCCTCTTGCTGCTCCCCTGAAAGATGTAGGTGGAGAAGGACCAGCTGCTGACACCGATGACAAACGGGGACTTTGTTCAAGAGAGGAACAATGATGGTGAGAGACCTTTGGCTGTACCTCCCCCCGCCCCCCGAGACATTTTCCTTCCAGCTACCTCCTGTCCTTAGAGTTTCTGTAATGTGCGTATGCTCCTTCCCTCTGTTTTTTTTGTACGTCTCTTTTTACTTAGTCCATAAACTAAAGTTCCTAGTTAATATGCAGATTATTTGTAACTGCAAATCAGTTCATTTAATAATTGGCATAAAAGTGTTACACATGGAGCAGCACAAAACTTGGCAGCACTAGGCAGGAGGAGGTTTCGGTGCCTAATCCCCACCAGGCACACGGGTTAAGGTGTTTACTTGCATCATTTGTGTGAGAAGGAGAAACCTTGCCTGTTCACGTGGAAATTCCTAATTGCTTTCTTCATTTTGACAGATTTATGGGTTACAGCGAAACATAATTGCAAGTAACATAACAAAGCAACACTCTCATGAGCACCTGTAGTGTTGCTATTATAGATAGGACTACGAACGTACAGTGTTTATTACTGTAAGAGTACATTCATCTGAAGTTCTCAATTTTTCTTGTGGTTTGCTCTCATGGTCTTCTGCTTCAGTTTGCAGGAGAATTCCTTCACTCTTCAGCCCAGACAGGCAGCATCTGCTGCCTCATTTTTCTCATCTGTTCTTCAACACTGAAATGGTTAATAGGATGTACTAAAGGCGAGTAAGTACCTGGTAACCTATTATTTGTCCTGAATTTCCACTCTCATGATTTAAATTAATCCCTGGATTTTTGGGCAATTCTCTGCTTTGTAAAGTTGTCCCCTGCAGAAAGGTGGTGTACTTTGTAAGACAGAATAAAATAGAATTGTGCCTCTGGCAGTGGAGGAAATTTGGCATATATATGCTCTGCAACATGCTGGAAAAACAGATCCTTGGATCTGCTGTGATGTCCACTTTGCTGTTGTGACTGTTGAGGGACTTCAGGTGGATAAATGAGGGAAGGAACCATGACCTAAAGTTGGAAGAGGTCATGGAGGCTGGTGTTTAGGACACCTCTTGCTGTCTGCCTGCTTCATGTACTGACTCGTCTTTTGTGACAGTTGACGAATTATCCTATTTCTTTGAGCCTTGGTGTCCTTCTCTATAAACTGAAAATATTTCTGCATTTAAGAAAAAAAAATTAACTGGCAACAAGCTGTAGAAACACGAAGTTTTGCAGGCACCGTAAAACTCAGATTAGTTATTATGGTGACATACAGTGAATATATTACATTTGTTATGTAGGAATATAGCACATCATGTAACTGATGAATAGCTGTCTTCAGTGAGGAAATAAAGAAAAAGAAAGGGAACCTGCTCAAGAGAGCAAGCAGTTCTCTGATTTAGAGCTATCCAGTTCTCTGGCTTCACCACACGCTGCAGCAGGAAGGCTTTGCAAACCTGGCTTTTGTGTGGTCCAGTCTCTGCACCTGAGGCGCGGAGTGGGCTGGGCGCTCCCAGGCACCTCTCCCACTGTCTCGGCTGCTGCAGTGGCCTCAGTTTCTTCATGATCAGTTGAGACACAGGTAGATAAGGATATGAAATCCTGGTTCAAGCTTGCTTAGGGATGAGGTAGTATTATTTTTTAAAAAGAACTAGACAATGGCCACACTTGCATTTATGGTACATTACAGGATTTTTTTCCCAGAGCTCTGATGTCAAGACCATTGTGTCTACAGAGAATAAGACTGAAATTTTGAGAAGTCTGAGGCTGGGTGTGATGGTCTAATAAAAGGAATAGTAATAGTGTGCCTGATGATGGCACAAGTCAAAAATGGCTTTGCTTGTGCCAAATTTTGGTGAGGGGAAAGTCAAAGCTGTGAACTTCAGTTTTCAAAATCCTTCAAAAAATTCTGCCAGTGGACTGGTCCCTGACTAGTTTGTTGTCTGTCTGTGCTAAATTGGAAAACCTGTCTACAGCAGGGGTTGATCAGTAACGCAGGTGCAATGACAAAAATTGAAGAAAGATTTGTTAGGAATTGGAAGGACGCCTGCAGGTGTGCAAATGGTTTTGCTTCCTGCGGAAAGTGGCTCCATGTTGGATTGAAGAGTAGGTATGCCAAGATGTCATCTTATGTTGATTTTGCCTTAAAATTTATGATCAAGTGCTGTTTGCTACATTTGACAGAAGGAGCAATGTTCTTCGGGATTATTTGAGAACAGCTTCTTGATTTTTTTTTTACTTTACTTTTTAAATTAAGCATTATGATTGTGGATAAAAATTGAGGGGAAAGTGAAAGGAATGGAGATTAATTAAACTTGCTTTTTTGCACAAATTGTAGATTTCAATACCAAAGATTATTTACATTTGTACATTTGGATATTACTAAAACAAAATCCATAAAGTAATGAAAGTATCATAAACACCACCATCAAAAAATCTGATTAAATAAGAAGAAAACATGACTTGTAAAGGATTTAAACATTCTAGGTTTTCTTAAACAGCAGCTGAGCAGCAGCACTGGGGAACCACAAAGCAAATTGGCTGTCAAAGATGACTGGGATGGGGGGGAAAGTGCGTGTGGAAGCTATTGACAATAATCACCTTTGAAATTAAAGGCTGATTTTTCAATGGAAAATACCCTTCTGTTGCCTGATTGCTTGCCTCATGCAATCTTTTTATTTTTCAAAATGTCACCCCTTCAGTTCATATCAGTATTAGAGAATTTCAGATTTTGTTAATTGCAAGGAAAATTTCTTGGTTATGAAGGAAAACTTGAATAATGATGGTCAAAAGTGAAAAACGAACCTTGAAAAAAGTTCAAAACAAAGAGGTATTTAAAACAAGTTTTATGTAAGTCATTTGTAAGTACAAATTTTTGAAGTCTGTTCATTGTTATTTTTTCATCATTTTTTCTTGTATATAAATATTTCATTTACTAATGCTAGTATTTAACCTATTAATTTTGGAAGGATTTGAATTTGGTGTCAGAATTTGTTAGAATTTGTTTTCATGAGACTAAAATAAATCTGCAATAACTCCATTGACCTTGAATAAGGGGAAGGCAAGTAGACTCCTACTTACACTGTGTGCTCTCCCTGTTCCCCACATATACGCTTTTACAGGACCATTTTGTCCTTTTCTTGAACATGTAGATTTTTTTTATTCTCATAGCACTATGCCATTGTGCTAAATACCTCATAAGAAGTAAGCAAAGGTATATGCATGTTAGTATACTCTAAGTTATGTATTTCATACCATACATTAAAAATTGAATTATACTGGTATTTAAAATTGTCTATTGAAAATACAGTACAAGCTCTGAATAAATTCTGCTGTTACAAATCATATATTTGGATTGCAGTTGCTGTGAGACTGATCCCTTACAGATTCTTAAACTTTCCTCAGGATAATTTTAAAGCTTCACTCAGCCTAGGATTTTAGCTTAAATCTGTTAAACAGAAAAGTCTTAAGACTGTCTGTCAGAGTTTTCTGTAGACAGTAACATAAATACTGGGCTTACTCAAGCGCTGGTCTCTCTGGAATCTGAGTACCTTGAGCAAGGTGCTTCAGAGCAAGATCTGAATCTAATATTAAAGATAAAATATTGATTGTTTAGATTTCTTGCTGAGAAAACTCATTAGCATTTTAATATCAGCACATGTGTATTTTCATAAGACATTCTTTTAATTTATGTTTGGTCAATATGAAAAAGCCCTTCTTCTGAGCCTTAGAAATTCCTATCTGTAATTTTAAAGAGACATAGTTTTAGTTCTGTGACCTTTATCGTAGTAACAATGAAGAGTAAATCTCGTTCAAAGCATTTAAATGCGATCAAACATAACCTGTAGAGTAGGTAGGATGGAGACTCGGCTCCTTTTGTAATGCTTCTGGTAGCAAAACCTTGCCTTTATCCCTTTGTTGTTAAAGCACGACATGAATGTGTTCCAATACCAGACTAAATCGGGATTAATGCAACTGGCTATGCTTTGATATCACTGCAAATGAAATCCAAAGCCGACGCATAAAAACAAGTCCTCCCTTTAAATTTTAGTGGAGCATTTTCTTCACATCCTAATGGCAGAAACATTTTACTGTTGGAGTGACAGCAGTATGCAGCAAAGACAGTGTTGGTAATACATGTTAATATGAGTTACATATGGAATTTTTTTTGTGTTTTTGTCACGTTAAGCCTCGCTGTGATACATCTCGACAAATAGCACCAATTAATCATTGCTGGTATGCCTTAGTTTTGGTCCATTTACTTTTCTGACATCAGAAATGTAGACTTGAAGACATTTAATTATGAATATGTACTGAGGGATATTTTATTATTAAAACTGAAAAAGACCTTTTTTACAATAGAACATCTGTGAATTCAGAAATCTTAAATGATGTTTGTTTTATCTGCTGTATCGTATTTCCCCGTTAGTGAAGGATTTTATGACAGAAGGGAAATAGCTCGGTATCTTAGCTAAAAATGGTGGTGTAGTGCAGCACATCATGTGAATGTGGCAATGGGGTGATGAGGGGTTTGTCAACTTCGTAAAGTGTATAATTCTCCTCCTAGGTTCTTATCTATCCAGATTTTTTCTGTCTTTAAGTACTTCATGATCAGTAAATAATAAATTCAATTTACTGAATAGAAGTTTTGTCACTTGGAAATACTCGGTTGGAATATATATTTTTAATTGGCATCAATGGCACATTTCCCATGGAGCATAACAAAATGGATCATTTAATAGATGCCCAATCTCTCCATCCATCTATCTATCAGCACAGCACATGATGTTTTGACTTTAATATGGTAATTATCTCAGGCTGACTTCAGAGGAAGAAGCTGCCACCCACACAGCAGTGCTTAATTACTTTAGACTTCGGTTTGCCAAGAGAAAAATTGACTTTTTTTGCACATTGCATGGAATTGAAATGATTTCATTGTCATTTTATTTGAAATGCAGCCTGACATCACCATGGCATCATGGGAAAGAAAATGCAAAATTTCTCTGAAATTCTTAAAATAGGCTGAAAGCTGCTTTATATTTTAATGGTTTTCTATGAAGCCTGTGTTCACATTCCTTGAATGTTAATGATGAGCTGCTTCAGCTTATGGGAGGAATTTTTTTCTGTGAATACATTTCATTTGCAAGCCAATGAATGCAGGTTTTTTTTTAAGTTGCCAAAACCTAATACAAACTTTGGCATTTTAAGGGCAGGTGACTGTTCAAATTAATGTTTGCGCACTTTACAGTTTGAGAATATAACTAATAAGATGAAAGAGATAATGAATTAATGGTAGTGTACAGGTAGCTTAGGAATCAAATAAGTTTTTTGTTTTGTCATTGACAATCACAGTTATTATCCTGAAACAAGATAAGAAAGTTGCGTATGTGTGTTTTCAGCAACTGAAAGCTAAATTTAATATCTATGAAAATTAGTACAAGGTTTTATGTAGATGTTGTTACACATGCTGCTAATTGATTTGCCACAGAAATACTGGAGGCAACCTGCTTCAATTAAACACTTCAGACAGATTTTTTTTTTCCCCTCAAAAAAGGAGAACTTGATTCCTACATGTCTTACCCTATGTCCGCTGAAGACAAAGGGCCATTTTGGGATTGATTTCAAAGGCTTTGCTGGGTCTCTTGCAACCACTAATGCCAGTGGTGTTAAAATCCTGGAAGCCCAGGGGACAGGAGAGGAGGCTGAGCAGACCGGAGCCTGGGGCCTGCGGGCAAAAGCTCTCTGTTGTCAGGGTGGAAAGTAAAAGCTTGGGTCTGGGCTCTGATGTCTTCCAGTGCTCTCTGTGGGTGGACGGCGCTTTGCAGGACTGTGAGTGATGCTGATGAGGTCTGAAAAATATTTCTAGCAATCGTTCTCTAACTGCCCGGCACGCCACTGGCTGTGAGCCGTTGTAGGTTTTGGCTAGTGTTTGGGCAGCGTATTCTCTGCACATTTCACCTGGCTGCGCAGGCAGAACCGAGGCAGGAAAAAGCACATGCATTTATCTGCAGCAAAATCTGTAATGCATCTTCACGTGGTGAACGCTGCCAGTCTTGCTGTTATAATTTTACCCTCAACAAGAAAATTCAATATACTGTCTTCCCAAATGGCAAATAAATAATATCGAAAGTTTGCTTTTTAAGGTAAGAGGCGTCTTCTTTTCTGGTTTAGACATCTATGTAGTAAAGACACACTGAAGTTATAGTTTCATTGTCACACACGCTTTTCAGAAAAGAAGAATGCAGAGAAGACTTTTGAAATAAATCTGGTGACACTAGAGAGTTTACAAATACTAGCATATTAATATACAGCTAAAATAATAATAAAAAACACCATGCTGCTAAAGATGTTTAGTATTATCCGCTCGCTGCAGGAGTTTATTAGAAACTCCTGCTTGCTTTTATTAAAATTTCAATTGGCTTGGTGAATGAGATCCTATGTTAGTGTCATAAAGTGAGAAGCCAGAAGGAGAGGATATTGGCATTTAAGTGTGGATTTCATTTTGAAATGGTGTATATTATACCAGAATATTACATATCACAAATATTACATATTAGTGGTGTTAGAAATAGTTGCACTGATTTCTATATTCATCAAATTGTCATTGTTTTCTGTGCCATCTGGTAGTTTATATATGTCATTTTAAAATATATCCTGAGAGGTTTTTAATATAACTATAAACGGAAAGCAAATACTGCATAGTTCTGTGAAGATTTTAAGAGGTGGTTGGCACAGATGATCTCCCAGAACTGGCTTTAGTGTCAAGGGATGAACTTTAAACCAAAAGACTAGACTTTTCTGAACCATTACAGGGAGGTAATGGATTTAAATTTGACAATTGTATCTTTTGAGGTATGTAATTTACTAGCAATTTTTATTTAAGACTGCTCAGTGTTTTTTCAACTACATTCTCACTTATATAAAATAACTGTGTGACTGTGATACCTTACCTCAACTGGAAATTGGGATTCTTTTTTTTGCTCTCTTTTAAAGCTGATCACTGATTTCTCTGCTTAACTCTTCCTAATGCGCTGAGCTTTGGTGGATAGTATTGTATAACGATGCTATAAGCATTGACAGAGATTTTTGCTGCATATTTGTCTCTGTATTTCCTGGCATCTTCAAAGACGATGAGCTAGAGAAGAACTGATGACCAGGTAGTATGCAGGAAACGGGTGGGGTGTGCTTATCACTGCTCTTCGGCCTTCCCAGAATTATTCTCCTTTGTGTACGCTTACAGCAACTGATCTGCATTGGTCCTTTCAGACAGGTGGGGGCTGGCAGAGGGTGAATAGAGGTCCAGCGCCAGGTGGCTGAGATGGCAGGGTTAGTCAGGGAGGAATATGACCCTGCTCTCCTATTGCTCCGCAGCGATGAAAGGACTTCGGTGAAGAGGTGGTCAAAGCTTTATTCCACCTAAGGTTCCACAGAAGGGCTGTAAGGTGTGGATGATTTTGAGACTGAGTGGGTTTGTATGTATGTATATGCACATATACATTATATAAATCCATGTATTTCACATCTCAGTTTAGTACCTTTGCTTTTCAAGAGAGTGTCTGGATTGCTGTTTGATTCTGTATTGACATTTTTCCTTTTTTTTTTGGTTTCACGTAATATAACTTTGGTGGTCTTAGCACACTGACATGTGGGCATGTTGCAATATGGTCATAAATTAGCCCACAGTCTTTCACACATTGGTGTAATTAACTTAAGATTTTTTTCTATTTTATTTTTAAAGAGATTCCTCTGTTCTGTTGCTTGTGATTGGATAATCAGTGTTTCATTACTGGGTGAAGTGTTGCTTTGAAGGTTGATGGCACCAACAACTCAATCCAGCTGGATCCCTCCACGATGGAAAAAAAAAAAATCTCTCACATCCCCCCATCTGGATTCTTCAAGATGCAGTGAGAAGTTTGCAGTTCTGCAGCTGCAGTCCTTTCATGACAGGTTCTGTAAATTTTACACATGGCTGCCTGCTTGGAAAATATTTTCCAGATTTACATGTTTACAGCATTGACATGTGAAGCTGGAGAGCCTTCTTTCTTGATTATGGCACAAGTACTCACAGATTGCACACTAACTTTATAAAATCTGGAAATGGATCATTTACAACTTTCAAACAAATCAAAGTGCCCTTTGATCTTGACTCCAAGTTTCCTTAAGAGCAACAAATAAAAATAATGTTTTTGGTGTTTTTCCCTGAATATGGTCACTATTAATGTGACTGTTACATCTCTCTGGAAACTCAAGCAACACATTTAATCAATTTTTGTTTCAAAGTGTACATCCTTGGAAAAAAAAATTAATTCAGCAAATGTACACACCACTGAGAACACTGTATGGCTGGTAAGTGTGTCTATAGAGGCTGCATGAACTCAGCAAGAGATACCCTGATCCTTCCTTTATCTTCTCCTACCTGTGCGGTTTTGTTTTCACTAATGTTATCACAAATTTGGAATAGCTTTGTTGGAGGAAAAAACCCCACTTCAAACTCTGTGGAAATCTGTAGTTACTTTGGTGTAAATTTATTTATCCCATTCTCTGATTCCTACACAACCACTAAGCAGTTTAAGTGGTTACAAACATTTTTAAACCAAGCATTAAAAATGTTTGCTGTTTGAAGTGTGAAAAAGTCTGCAACAATTACGGAACACTTAAATTTTAAAATTACTGCATTCAGGCAGTCATTATCCATGATGAGCTTCAAGTCACCATATTGCCTATAGTCACTATTTTCCTCAGCCCATCGTTTATTCTAACTTAAGTCATGTTTTAGGATATCTTTTTGAATGCTATAGAAGTTTAAAAGGAAAAAATACAGCTTGCTGAGAAAAGACATACACATCATACAATACAGCAGGACGGCTACGACTTGGTTGCCATCACAGAAACGTGGTGGGACAACTCGCATGACTGGCATGCTGTTATGGATGTCTACAGACACTTTAGGAAAGACAGGCCAAAAAGGAGAGGTGGTGGAGTTGTTCTATATATGAGGGAGCAACTGGAATGCATTGAGCTTGGCCTGGGGGCAAATGAGGAATGAGTCGAGAGCTTATGGGTTAGAATTAAGGGACAGGCTCATAAGGGTGACATTACGGTGGGTGTGTACTACAGGCCACCTAACCAGGAGGAGGAAGTTGATGAGGCCTTCTACAGGCAGCTG
>Ga0065711_1044420_pt1 | contig 14114 bp, 4 predicted proteins | sample Hoacrofraction12_FD_59098 | JGI IMG/M metagenome (GOLD analysis project Ga0065711, IMG submission 59098) | Hoatzin crop microbial communities from Cojedes, Venezuela - Epithelial fraction 12 v2 (version 2) | ecosystem: Host-associated > Birds > Digestive system > Esophagus > Crop | place...
CTGCCGAAGCAGGGTCACCTACAGTAGGCTGCACAGGACCTTGTCCAGGCGGGTCTTGAATATCTCCAGAGAAGGAGACTCCACAACCTCCCTGGGCAGCCTGTTCCAGGGCTCCGTCACCCTCAGAGTGAAGACGACGACTTGTCCGAAGACTTGCTCCTAAGAGCACAGTGCAGTTGCACTGTGTTATACCATGTATCCATCACAGAGAATATCAAGTATCCATCACAGAGAATATCAAATAGGGCCAAGAATTCAGATCGCTGACTTATGGTAGGAATTGTTACAGAAAGGTAAGTGGAGCCTTAAACTACAGCATGCTTAATAGCTGATGGGTGCTCATGCACAATATTATTTACACTTCACATTGACTTGCTACTAGCACACACTCAACATGCCTTTAGATAAAAAAAAAGATCATATCATAAGTCACAGTAAGACTGTGTCTATTTTTTCCTAAAACTATTAGCATTCATTTTTATATGCTCCTGAATTTTAGTAATCATTTTAACAGACAATAATAGATAAACAGTAAGAAAACCTGTTTGACAACTATAGTAAAAAATGGTTGGCTATTCAATATAAGCATACTAATTTCAAATATAAAAATAGGATTTCCATCTTAGATATGATTTAAAAAATTACCATAATCCAGAAAGACTAAATGTTTATTAATTTTTATTTTATTTTGAAGAGCTGGAAGTACAAATTTGGAACTATTAGGTCTCAGTTTTCTGAATAATCTTTTAGGGGGAAAAGAAAAAAAGTAGAAAAAAAAAGAAAAAAAATGTTGTTTTTCTGAGCTAACTGCCAAGGTCCCTGAAGCTCTCTATAGTAATTCCTGCAACTACAGTAGTCTTTGATTTTAAGAACAATGTTAATCAATTGCAAGTTTCCCTTCCCCCCTGAAGTCATTCATAAAACCAGATGCGACGGCTTGTCTGGATTACTGGAACTACATGGACTCTTTCCTCCTGCCCAGAAGCAAATGTGATTGGGGTCAAGATCTCAGCACTCACCCAATGTCAAGAACAAAAAAAAACACCACACCCCAAAACCTTGGAGGCTTAACAGATTTTAGCATTAGTTCGCTGTGCTAACATGCCGCAAATCAGGATTTAAATTTAATCTAAGTCACAGCTCTCTGCTTTATAACAACAGGCTGTTTAAGGCACAAATATCCATAGTACATTGCATTATATGTGGATGAATTCAAGTAGGACACTGATTAAATGGGGTTCAATTCCTGTGTGCAAACAGTGAGTTCCTGGCTGCATCTATAAAGAGATGAAATAGATTTAAAAGCGTTCCTTAAAATAGGGATGTCCAAGCTACAGCCCGCAATCAGCTGGTCCCCTCTGCCCCTCTCCCAGTTTCAGCTGGTGCCCCAGTGAAAACTTCAGGAGGAATGTTTACTTTTAATCATGCAATAGCTGTTGGGCTGCAGCACTCAGTCCTACAGCACCTGTATGAAAAGCTGTGTGGCCTGCCCCAGCCAGAACATCACATCTAAGCAGGTAACAAAATTCCCTGGGGATTCCTTGCTAACATCTAGGCTTTCAGCCACAAACAACCCCTGATTAGGCCAGTGTTTCCTAACACAAGGAGCACACTTCCCATAAGGTGCTCCAACAGCAGCACAGACTTGCTTACAGACTCGGAAGCTGTGTCTGTGCAGTGCTGTGCCAACACCAATTACAGAAAGGGGCATACGACAGATTTTCTCACCATGGAAGGGAGGGAAAACATTTTAAGAAATGCTGCCTTCAGCTGTTTCTCATTGTAGCAGCTCCATCTCCAAGAACACTTGCAAAGAAATATCACACTAAAAGCAAATCCCCACAATCACCTTTCTCATGATCGCAAGGACTCCACAGAGGCTACGGCACAGCACAAGCAACGAGCACCTGAACCTGAGATGAGCAGATGGCCACAGTTTCCAAGAAGTGTGACGAGATACTCTGGCAACAGGAATGGTACAGACACTTCAGCAGCGTCCAAACTTTCATCTACAGCTTCAAATTCCTACTCTCAGCCAAAAAATTCCAATGGAGCCCAGCACAGTGGAAACAAACCTTACCCTCTCTTGTTTCAGATGTGCAAGAGAAACAGCACAAACCCCCATTACGACAAATGGGGCCCGCTGTCACAACTCTTACTCGCATGTGTCCAGGAACAAGATCATCATACCAAATTACGCCTGTAACAATGCCACTCTTCCATTCTCTAGGAGACCTTGCTGTCTTAGTTTTAATTTAGCTTCTCATTTCTAAGTGCATGTGAAGTACCAATGGTTGTCAGTGGTGCTGCAGTAACTGAGTTAGCATAAGAAGATAAAGAAGAATACACACTCAGAAGAAAACTGCATTCTACATAATTAATAGATTTCAAGCAGACCACACACAGTAGTAAAAACTGTATTAAATGCCAAAATATAAACGAGCTCTTTCAAGATATAGGGAGAAAAAGATTTTATGGACTGTTAATACCATACTGCATGCCGGCAGTATCTCCAATAACGATGTATCGTAGAACTGTGCCAAGAAGACTGAAGTAATTCCTCTCAAAATGCAGCCTCACCTAGATACATGCAGCAGAGGCCCTGAAATTATAGTTTCTCATCTAATTCCTGCAACTTTATCATAGCATGCATTCACAATGTGATAAATACACACACTCCTGTTTAAAAGATGAGGAAAACCAGGCAGATTAAATGACAGTTCAATAAACGAAAGAAGTTCAAAGAAGCACAATACATTTTACGAAAAGAAGCCCCTTAGTCACAGACTCTGTACATTTAACGTACTGCACTGGGCAGCAAAAATGGACATGCACATGTGTCATGTCTCCTACTGCCAACACAAGAATTCCACGCACAAACTTGTTTTGCATTTTCAAAATTTGATCTGGAAAATTTTGTCTTCTTTTGAGACATACTTTGGGGGAAAATTCTTAAGATCCCATTACACAAACAAAAATGTGAAGACTGATAAGTAGCAGAGAAGTTACTACTTTTGTGTGTTTGACAGTCTGAGGCTGCTGTGAAAAAAAAAAACTTAAATTTTAAAATTGATAGCAAAAATAAGCATTGAAAGGGATTTAGGTTTTGGTAGGTTTGGAGGTTGTTTCATTTGTTTGTTATTTTAAACACCTCCAAATAAACATAGAGTTATTGTTTTCTTCATGGGGACATTTTCAATTTTCTGCACCATGCAAACACATAACAAATTAATCCTAATGGCCTAGAATAATTTCTTGAATATATACAGTATGTACTGCTAAAATAAAGTGTATATTTTAATATTCTTGCCAAATATTACATATGGTCATGCATGCTATCCATTCATTTTAGAAATTAATACACTCACTTTGAATTACTGCTAGAGACTAAACCAAGGGTGGTTTTTTTTTTTTGAGACAAATTCTTATCACTAGACTTGTCTCAGTTTGAGTTGATTGATTTCTCTGTGGTTGCATTAAGCTCAAGTTTGATGCAGGCAGTCGTTTTACTGCTCTGAAATGCTTGAAGTCCAACACAACTTACTGAAGAAACGGAACTATTTAAGATAAAGTTAAGGTCATGCAGATGTTGTGTGGAGCATTTGCCTCTAAGTGCTAGTAATACAGAAACTAGTAATCTGTCCATAGGAGATAAACACTCCTCCCCTTCCCCAAATAAAACATAACTAGTAAGGTATCTGTTGAAGTATGTGTTAAAGAAAATACCTAAAAATAAAGCGTTTCTGCTGCTACAGAAAGTTAGTATAATTTTGTTTTATGTCACTCCAATATAAATACTTTTCTTGTTTTTTCATATAAAAAATTTACGTGATTTTGTCTAACATTCAGAGCAGAATAATATTACACATATAACTCAAAATGTTGGAAAAAATAGTACTACTATATTATACAAGCTACAGGATATACTTCATGTGGTAGAAGAGATTTTCAAGGGTAAAAAGGTCAGTCAACAGACATGAGTCACAATCATGCCTTATGACGTTGATAACTCCTCCTCAAATGCAACGCACACTGTACAAAGGTGATAGTTTGTTGGGCATGCATCCAAACAATATACTTACCTTAATGCAAGGTTAGCATTGCAAGTGTACATTTTCAACAGCTGTAATGTCAACATTAACATAACCATGTGTGGTTAAATTTCTGCTTGTCAAGAAGTTTTAATCACTATGCAGAAATATAAAAATAAAACCCCAAGGAACTCAAACCTCAGTTATTAATACTTAATGACAAACAGGTCCACTCCCATATGTAAGGTGGTTTTCTGCTATTATGATAAAAATTAATTAAATAATAGCTACTATTACTTAACAAAAAGGTATTATTATCTGTCTCAGATAATGCAACAGATTGGCCATTCTGCTCATCTGCGAATTACAGTATCAGCTATTGCCACACCTGTAAGTGGTGGTACTTAACGCATTACACATTCTAACTAAACTACAGGAGAAGAATGCTAAAACGAGTTACTACCAAAACAAGTCAGTACAATTTAGGACTTCTCTGTTCTTTCCGTGCAGGTTAAAAAAAATCTTAACTTATTGAAATGATGCAAAAGAAATCCTCAGCTAGTAAGCAGGAATTTCTCAATAACACATACAAGTGTCAGGACACTGTTAAATATCAACACACTGATTTCTTTAATCTGAAAAGCACAGCAAAGTGATCCATGTATGAGAATCTCCGTTTTTGGGATGATAATTATGATTTGAAAAAACCCACATCTGTTTCTGGCAAGTCCAGCTTTCAGCACAGACAACTGATACGTTAGTCCATTCAACTTTACTATATTTTACAGGAGCTATTTTTAGCTATTGCAAAACTAATGGAAGAGCTGAGAGTCTACATTCCACTCTAATTAAGCCATCATCTTTAGCAGCTGAATATTTTTTTACATTATAAATGCAGCAATACATATCAGAGATAATACTAACATCTGTTTTATGAGGCAACAGACCAAGTAGTTAAATACTAGAACTTGGTGAAGGAACCAGATTTTTTTGCTTTCTAGGACTGTGCAACGGTGCCTTCACCACAGCTTATGGGTTCCCTAGCTTGGTAGTTGAATCTGTCACTACAGGAAAGGGATGTACGTTTGTATTTATACCAGGGAACTACGTCTCTAGGACTGAGAACTCTGTCACGGTAGTTTTGGCTATTATCTCTGAAGTTACTTACATTCACACCCTACGCCCTAACCAGCTGGAAATGCTGCTCCTGTTTTGATCTCCAGCAGTAAAAGAAGGATAGCAAAGCCTCCTTAAATCCTCTCCTTATCTTTACAGGTGGTCAGCAGAAAAGATCCCTTTTCACTATCAGGAATAAGTATTGCCACACCCAAAATTCTGCTTGCAGAGATGTACGCATCTCATTCCATGCCTTTCCAGTAAAAGTTTATGGATGAACACAGAGTTATTTATAGAAGCATTACTTCACATCCCCATTTGTCTGAGACTTTTACAGAGCATCACTGACGTACGCTGTGATACATTTGAACAGTGTTTTTGCAACTCTACTTCTTTCTCTGACCCCTAAAAAAAGGTAACAAATTTCTCGCTGGCTCTTAATGTCCATTTTTTATTTAAGAATTCCTTAGGTATTAGAGAAGTCATGAAGAAACAGAAGCCTGTTTTACCCTACAACACAAGGAAAAACAACTTTTCCTGTTTTAACTACTTTATATGCAATAGCCATGAAAGAGGCAGGTGATTTCATTTACTGATAATGTGGATTACAAAAAATTCTTAACACATTTACACTTCAAAATACAGATCTGCTTAAAGTTTTGGGTTTAAAAACTTTCTACATTTTCTTCGTTTTCAGGAGCCCTGATCCCCCATTGACTTGCAGTACAGTAATGTAAATCCACCTTTTTATGATCCAAAATCAACCTCTGACATTTATATGAAGTTGACAGTGAGAAGTATTGAATAAAATCTATGATTATAGCTGTAGGATTTCTTAATGCTTGCTTAAGAAGTTTTACTCTTTATGTTCGGTCTCAGTATCATCTCCCAAGTAAGCTGTTTCCCATTTTGCATATATACTTGTGTAGGACTCTATTTCATCCAGCTCTTGTTACCAGCAGTTTCAATATCAGCTAAATTGAAAATGGGAAGCATCAGTTTCCAAATAACCAATGCACCAATGAGACCTGTAACGTAACAGATATAAAGAAGCATAAAACAACAGCTTTCCAATGCATCATGTATAGATGTGCCTATAAACCTAAAACTTAAAAGGATATGCTATAAACACAAGTTTACAGAAGAAGGGCAAAAAGTTCTCACCTTACAGCTGCTTTAAACTAAGGGAATAATATGTTGCTTTTTATACTGCTGAGTAGTCAGAAAGCCCACAATGAGGCACACTTGTTAGCGATTTTAATGCCCTTCCTTTTTCAGAGTGGGTAAGATTACACATTCATTCTATGTGTTTTCCAGCACCAATCATGTGAACGGAATCATGAACGTGGTATTTAACCTCTGTTTATCCTAAACAGACCCATTTTTTAATACTAAAAGCCTCACCCTATTTTACAAGGCATATATACACAGTAGTTTTCACACACACTTACAATTTTCAAAAACGTTCTAGGAATATTAGTTTCAAATATTCCAGTGTGATTGATTTTGGTATGCTCATAACTTTCAAGACATTCTTCTTCAAGGCTGAAAGTTTTCCACTCCATTCCAGTTCAGAAGGATTTTAGTTAGCAGCCTGAGAAAAACCTTTAGTTAATAATCACAACTGTAGTATGAAGAATATGTTAAATCGAAGTAGAATATTCTGCTTTATTAATAATCAAGAGCTACAAAAAATACTCTAGATATGACATTCAGCAAAACCTTCATGAAGAAGTCCTTTAAGCTCAAGAAATAAATTACTGCAGTCAGAAGCTATTTATGGTTGAAGCTTAACCTGTTGCATTCCCAAGAGTATCTACTAAGTATTTCTCCATAATGAGCTATCTAATCTAAAGCATGTCATCTATAGGAGACAAAAATACACAAACTAACTTTTGACTGAAAAATGCCAGCAGCAAGACTTCTTCTAATTGATTGACCAGCATATTCTGACAGAAACTTAAATTTTAAGAGGCCATGGCTATTTCCTAGCTGTATTTCAAAGAGGAAGGGGGACATTTTGTGGAGGGAGTGGGTGGGGGATATGTGTGTTTTTTGAGGCTCTCTCAGGCATCCTATTAAGGATGTCAAGGGTCACAGATGAAAAATAAAAACCAGTCTCCATAATAAAAAAAGAAATTAAACTACACAAAAGTAAAGCACAGTCTCAATCTGTCTACGTCATCTTCCAAAATAAGTTGCTATATTTAGCTCAGGCTAGCATCCTCTCAACTGTACACTTCTCCGGCCTCTCTGAGCTTTACTGGTTTCTTTTTCACACCCTTCCCACTGTTCTACCTAGCCAGGATGCAATAACTGGCATTATTATAAACATTCTGGGGTACAGCCAATACTTCTGCCTAGACACAGGTTCTCTCCATTTTTGGAAGATGCCAGAATCACTGCCAGCCCTTCCCTTCTCCTTTTGCTAACCCTGCGGGAGGACGTGGCATCTCTGATCACTTGCAGTATATGCCACCAAAATGCTCATTGCTGCTGTAACTCAGATTTGCAGGAATTCCCAGCAGATGTATTTAACTATGTAGTAAGCTTCAAGTATATTCATTGTGATAAAGAAACACTTAAATTCTTAAGGACAGTAGACAACTTATTTTATAACTGCAGAAAAATTCATAGAAGTAATTAGAAACACCTGACATTTTCAACATACATGTTTAGCAAAGTGCAAGACAAAAATGAGTGAAGGAAATCTGCAGAAGTTATTCCATGCTAGATAGAAATCAAGAAGAAAATAATTCAACTGCATAGTTTAGAAGACGTATGTGAATAAATTCAGAGTATGGATGCCTATAGTTAAGTTCAAAAAATCCGTTTTCTTGAAGTACTGTATAAACCTTAAATTGACAGTAAATTAATTCAAGTAAATGCAACAGATGGGAAGGCAGACAAACCCTAAAGAAATGAAATGTTACTTTTGAGTCCACAAAAGAGTATTGTCTATAATAAAAAGGAAAGAGTTACAAAAATGGGAGACCACTTGCAGACCTTGCATCTCCCTTTGCATGTCTTTCATACCCAAGGTCATCTGCTTCAAGAATCAAACTGGAGTTAAAGAAACCCAATTCCCACATGCATGGCAGCTGCTGCCCTGACTGTGTCACTGAGTTACTCCCACCAAAAAGAAACACTTCAAAAAAGAACACTTTAATATTAATGCTGGCTGCTAACCTGAAAAATAGAAAATGATACTGAATACTACTATACAGTAGACCGATGTTCTTTTTCCTCCTCCTTAGGAAACTTCTAAGGATATTTTTTTTTTCTTTTAAATCTGCTAGAATTAGTTTAATTAAAGCTTGAGAATACACTCACTCCCTCTCTTGTACAGAATCCTAAAACTGGTGAACATCAGTTCCTAACACTTTTAAATTAACAATCATAAATTGTTTCGGCATTTTGCAGTATGTTACACGAAAGGCAGAATTCAAGAACGGCGTTTGCCCCTAAAAACAGAAATTAGTGGCTGCTGAATGCTACGTACTTTGCCATAGATGCTCATTGTATTTGAAGAGTGCACATTCAAAATGAAAAGGAAAAAAGTCAGATTTATATATTATTTTGCAAAGTTGCTTATGTGATAAGGAATCATATTTGAACCAACTTGATGAAGATGAAGCGTTAAAAATGATTACATTTTTCTCCCAACAGATGAATACTTCATTTGACTCAGACTAACTGGTATGAATAAAGAAGTAGAGAACAACAATTAAACAGCCCTCTGAAATAAATTCTTCTGTTCCAAAGTTAAAGTATTATCTGCTTTAAATTTAAAAACATTACGTTTCCATCTCTTCGGGAGAGGAGAGACCGAAGATACAAAGGCTAGCAACTTGAAGAAAAATCATTAAACAATGGGTTAAGTTTCGAGAACAAAACGTAAATAATCTTCTTGAGGACCTCTAATTATACAGATATTATAATTTGCAAATGATAACTTTTAATACCCAGTCATTCTCAGCCTAAAACACTAACTTCATATGATCTTATAAACAAGCAACAAACAAACTCAAATATTGAAGAAAACATGCTTCCATTAAAGGAGATTGCCGAGTCCTAAATGGGCAGCAGTTCAAGAATGCCACACTAGTAGTCAGGCATGTACGATTTACAGTACTTTTACTTTTCTACTGCTGCCACTAAGTTTAGAACATGCCCTACAAAAAGGCCTTGCTGATTTTAAAATGTTCTGTAGCTCCGTAGTATGCTTATTTTGGTACTTTCCAACGTAACTCTTTGAAACCCTGCCTTCAGTCTGAGTCTGCCTTCCACACTCTTTTGATAAAATCTAATTTACTGTAGCTGCCTCCCCATCCCATTATGCCCATGCAGTTCCCCATATGCTCTGGCCAGCCTGTCAGCAGCACACATCCTTACAACTCCAGAGGTTAATCATGTACTTTTTTATTTTTAAGAAAAGATGACACTTCCTTGTCATCATTTGTCTCAGAATTTTGGCCTACATGATTTGAGAATTAGGGAAGAAACATCTTGTCATGTCATATGCAGCTCATAAAGGGAACTTCCTCTTAAAACACATTCCACTTAATTGTTTTGCAAAGTCTTCCCATATAAATAAACACGTGAAGTAGAAAAGCAGTGGATGGTTTTACATATTATGCTTGTAAAAGCAACAGGCCACAAAGTCAATTTGCATTCCTCCTAAATTCTCCGCAATAGTTTCAGAGGCTTTTGGACTGGTGTTACTTAAAAATCCAAGCAATCAGATATATGAATCACAACAATGAAAGAACAACTTCAGTCTTACATCTAATAACCCAAGTTAAACAATGTAAGTCCTAAAATCTATCATAAAAGGCGCTATGTTCCTCTTCCTGTGGAAGAGAAATAAGAAAGGCAGGCACAAGAACAGAACTAAGCAAGTTTTCTCCATTTATTGAAGGACTGGCATAAAGTTTCTTGCCCACACTACACAAATAAGCCAGTTCTTAGTAGAGAGCTTTGGAACATCTGGAATCACCAAAAATACTTTCCTTGTTTACTCTAAAGGCAATCCTTCACCCCAACAGCACAAACTAAAAAACAAAAAAGTCCCAGATTCTAATGGCATAGCTGAGTTATGAAGATAACACACCCAGAGTTTGTCAGTGTATACGAGGAAAAGGAGAAAAAATTGGCAATTTTGAAAATTAATTCAAAACCATGAGAACTGTGAAAACATATAACAACTTTGTTGCATCAAATTTGTTATTTCTGCACCGGATTTTCAGGCCTTTTTTTCCACTCAAATTTGGCTAGACCTCTGAAGCACAGCATCAATCTTGTACACAGTAGCTCAGAGTCCTCTAAGTGGTGCTTTAACTGATGCTCATGTGACCATTAAAAGGTATTCTGTTCTTACAAACATTCAAATTGTCATTGTTTGGGGTCTTTTCCTACTAAATGTTCAAACGGGCCACAGTTATCAAACTATTCAATAACTGACAAATCTATTCATACCAAACTGTAATACCCCACATTCTTTCTTATCTTTAGGGACAGTGATTTTATAGTTGTACTTGCACAGCAAGTTGCCTTCACTCTAAAATTCTATTCCATCTGTTTCAATTGCATACTCACTTTTTCTTTCACTAAAGTTAGAGAAATAACAAAAGGACTCAACATGTTTCAAAACTACTCCTTGTCTCAAAGGTTCAACAGCAACTTCTGAAAGCTAGCAAATAAAGTTGCAGTCATATCCCCACATTCACCTAGCACACTGCTACAAAACCTTAACACCCTTCTCAACCTTCAACATCAAACTAAATGAAACTACATCTTCCATCCATGCATGATGTCCAAAACAATTTTATTTTCAATGCATGTTCAGAGAAACAGGTTTTCACTGTCTCATGCTGCATATCGTTAGACTTTTCACTTCAAGGGCGTGAAGTGAGAAAAAAATTGCCACAGCCAGCACATGGACTGTTTGTTATCTGTATATTCATCTGCAACAGAATTAATACTTTTTTCACAGTCCCTAGCTCAAAGCCACATACAAGCAAGTAAATCTCAGCCTGTAATCTGATAAACATTTTACTGCATAAACCAGCATTGCAGGCAGAAAGTCCACCCTAAAGAACCAGCAGTCCTATCCTCCACTAACGGTTTGTTCCTGTCCCAGACCATTCGTTGATATATGCCAGTACAAACCTTTATATGGCCACACGTTGAACTGGACTATGAACCTGATCTGCCTAAAACTAATTTAGGGAGGAAAAAAACCCCACCAAAATAAAACTAACAACAAAATCTGTTAACCATATAGGTGTCTGTGCAAATGTAGAGCAACACAACATGGCACATATTCATTTTCAGTAGCAGTACCAGCTGACAAAGTCTGACACTTTCTTTGAACCACAGCCTCAAGTCTGTACTGTCAAAGCTTCCAATTCCAGCACAGTGTAGTCAGTGAACCAACTAGAGCTTTTCCACCCTAAACTTACGTCACAGATCTGCCTTGGGTTTTGGTAATTTACAACAAAAACCCAAACTGAATATACCTTTTGACAGTTTTCAAAAATACATATGTTAAAGCTCCTAACTTCATAAGTGAACTACAGCACCAGTTATATACTAAACCATATCATTAATAGTATTCCCTGTTTAACTAGCCAGTTCGTGTTTGGGACTTAATACAAAATAAAAGGACTTCTTATCAGCTTCATCAACTTTTATCAACTTTCATCAGCACTCAATTTCTCTTCAAAAGTTACATGAAGCTTATATATGAAAAAAATTTATATACATACATATAGATAGATAAACATTTTCAGAACAGCTATGCACCACAACTATTTGCAAGTACTATTTCTAAATAGGGTAAATAACAATTACACTTGCTATTAGTTCTTATTCCTTTCAGTAACCTGTTTATTTCCATAGTCTAACAAATGTGAGTACACAGAAGGATGTTACATATGCATGTATGAATTTCATGTACATGTTTTTTTATTTTTAAATTTAATAAAGAAATTGTACCTGATAGTGATCTTTAAGTGCTGTGAGTATTAAATTCCACAAGCTAACAAAAAGAGGTATATCAGCCCTTACATTCCAAGTGCTAAGCAATATTCTCTAGGTTTACGGCCTAGCACTAGTTCAGAAAACTATTACTGTTGTAGTAATCTACATGAGAAATTCTCCTTTCTGACCTGATCTGCTTGCCAAGCGTTTCTATCACACTAACGGACAGAGCCTCACATTATTACTGTGATTTATATCAGAACTTTGATACAATCTATTAGCACCTTGGTACTACAGACTTAATTATGTCTTCTCCTGGCTATAGATCTGCTGCCTATTGTGTTTTGTGACACTCTAATAACAAGTGTAGAAAGTCAGTGGAAAGCTGACACCCTGGATCTTCTCCACAGAAATAGCACTGGTTCTGCTACTTTCATTTTCAGGTTAACATGTTCTTGTGTTTAATGGAAACTCAAAATCTATGAGCTCTGCTACCACGTTGCAGGATAGGAAACGTCTGAAAAACTTCACCAGAAAAAACAGTTTGCTTCAGCACTGTACTAGAATATATAACACTACAGACATGAAACATATTATAGGCTTTTGATCCAAGCTCTCCGATCTGTACTTATTTAGAAAACAAGTCAGAAATTCTCTTTCATTTAAAAACCAATACATCTTCAGTGAAGAAAATAAAGCTTAAAGAAATCTACAGGAATTGGAGGCAAAGAAAGTTAACTAATTTAGTCATGTCCACATTAAGGTTTTTACCAACAGCCCAGTTTTCACGATTTGCGCAATGGGACAGAGCAAGCCCTCCCTGGGTCCTGCCACATATCAACCTGTCTTCATGGCACAAAAAGACACCCGGGAAAAATCTGCATATATTAACCTTTCATAGCCCAAGTAATTTCTTATTTGGTACCTGACAGCTTTCTGTATATCTATACTAAAATAACAAAGGCCTTTAGTATAGATGCAGCTGTCCTAGCAAAATACACTTATGCTACTATTCCTGTTTTCTCCCTTGTTGCCCAGCAGAAGCGACAAATACACCAATGAGAGCAGAGTTTTGCCATCACGGTGCATCCACTCCAGAAGCGCTCCGTACACCACTGTAGCAGCAAAGCAGGAACTACCGCCACAGTGGGCAGACTGTTGATACACAGTACAGAAAACTGCATCTATACCTAACATGAAAATAGAAGGTGTGGCCTACTCTTAAAAAACAATCAGATCACCTCCATCTACAGTTGGTGGTCCCACAAGTGAGCCATAGTAATTGATCATGCGAAGTCTCTCAACTCGTTTGTGAAGCTAAATGTATTAGCCTGAATAGCTTGATTTCAGGCTCTTCCATTACCCACAGTACAACAGCAGCAGAATTCCCAGCAGAGCTGATCCATTTAGCTGAACATCAGTCTGCAACTACACACTACTATCCTGTTCATGTTAGTGTTTGCTCACCACAAAACTTGGCCATATTCTTCTCACCAGCTTCTAGAAGTTGCACCAGCCAAGTTGATGGATGCCACAAAACTGTGTTAGTTTGACACACAGGTACAGAATTCCTGAAGGTTTGAGAAAGCACCTCACAAAGCACCGTGAGAAAACCCATGGAGCAGAACTCTGCTCCACAGGATGCACACCCAGACTGCCATGCTAGTAGCTCAATTCACTGGTAAGCTGTTGAACAGTAAGTAATCAGTAACTGCACAGTGGCAGTAACAAAAATGGTGTGGACTTGTGTCAGTGTGACATAACTATATCACTGCAGTTCAAATAAACAAACTAATCAGATATAATTTTACTGTAAGGACAGGCCCTAAGCATTTTGTTAACTTGGCACTACTAGCACTAGGGACCTGGGTGTCCTGGTGGACGACAGGTTAACTATGAGCCAGCAGTGTGCCCTGGCTGCCAAGAAGGCCAATGGGATCCTGGGGTGCATCAAGAAGAGTGTGGCCAGCAGGACAAGGGAGG
>Ga0065711_1044421_pt1 | contig 14113 bp, 11 predicted proteins | sample Hoacrofraction12_FD_59098 | JGI IMG/M metagenome (GOLD analysis project Ga0065711, IMG submission 59098) | Hoatzin crop microbial communities from Cojedes, Venezuela - Epithelial fraction 12 v2 (version 2) | ecosystem: Host-associated > Birds > Digestive system > Esophagus > Crop | place...
TCCTGCCCCCCCCCCCCCGAAACTTATTCATTTGGAGAGCTTGTAAACAATAGGTTTTTGTCTAAATCTTTACCAGTGAAATCGTCAGGAGAGATTTCCACCCCCCCTCTCCCGTCTATCCTTCTTTTGTCTCCTTCAGTCGTCGGGGTCAGGATCCGCCGCCAAACAGAGACTGCGGTTGCGTTTCCAGGCCCCAGATGCCAATATGTGGCAGCATCTGGCTGGTTGGCAGGCGCCGGGGCAGTGGTGCTGGCTGCGCCGCAGCCTGTCATGTGGTGGCGGCGCTTGATGGGCGCCCTGCTTCTTTGAGAATATGGTCCCAACCAAGGAAACGGAGAATAATTTAATCTACTAAAGGAGGTGAATTATCGGGTAAGGCGGCTGCTGTCAGAAGCTGTGCCGATTCCCGGCCCGGGTTCTTTTTTGTCCGCTTCGGCAGCATCTCGGGTAACCTTACCTTCTTGTGCTGTGAGCGTTTTGGGTGCCTTAAGGCATGGAGCTCCTTGAAAGAGAAATACAAATCACTAAAAATGTAGAGATAAAACCCTCTCCTTAGAGGCCATGTGTTTGGCATGGGAAACACATGATAACAGCTTGCTTTAGAAAGGTGACATTTCCACTGAAGGCTGAATAATAAAAAATGCATTCTAAAAGCCGAGCTTTTCTCTCTCTTCTGATATATTAGACTTTTGTAATGAAGACAGCTTCTGGGACTGGGGAGTCTACTGCTTCCTTGAAATATATGCGTGGGAGCTCTCCCTGGCCCTAATGGGTGTCGCATGTGGCTCCGGCTATGTTAATGTTGCAAGCTCTATTAAAAGGGATTGTTGGTAGCCTTTCACGTGCAGTGCATCAAAGCTGTCTTTCCCTAACTTTGCTTTAGCTCAGGCTCGCCAGTGCAGACAGACTTGCCCAGGGTTAAGTCAGTTTTAATATTAAGATGGATAGAAAGGATTCCAATACGTGGGTTTATGGTTTTTTTCCTCCCGTTTAATTCTGAGCTTGCTGGTGAAGGACTCGGGAGGGATGGGGAAGGAGGAGACAGCCAGGCAGCTTAAAGAGGCCTCTGAGGGTCATGTTGAGTCTGTGCTATTATGTTCCAGTGAGGAGAATGGCTTTATTGACAGACAGCTGTTTGACTCCTGCAGCCGTACAGTATTTGCTGCAGATCCGCATAAATACTGAGCCCATGTTGACAAATTCCTCTTCGCGCAAGATAGTTAAACCTGCTTGTTTAATCATTTGTGTGCTCTTACCTCTGCAGCTCTGAAAAGAATGAGCTGCTGTTTTATAATACGATGCATGAGATATCTGTAAATGCTCAGAGTTGTTGCATGTGAGGTTTTCAGGGTGTCTTTTTACTCAGATTCTTAGAAATATAGTACTCTATTTTTTTTACTATGCTTAATTCAGTTTCTCTTTTTTCTTTTGTTCTCTAAAAAAGGTGTAATTTTTGTTTTTCAAATGAAAAATCTGACAAGCTGGCTTTACAGTACAGGTAGAGATGTCCTGGCTGAACCGAGGTCCTGTCTGCGCTACGGCACCAGCACTGGCACAGCCCCTCTAGGAGTCCCACACCTTGGTTTGCAGCACGTGCGCGGAGGCACGTGAAGGCGTGTGTTTTGGTTTGGCTTTTCTGGCACGGGGTTATGGAACCTGTGCTACCAGTCGCCTCCTGTCCATAGCTCAGGGGGTGGCTTTTTGACCTCCCTCCCATTTCACAATAATATCCACCTTCATACCAGCATAATATCTTGTCACATTGTTGGCTTCATCTCTGGAAATATAGTATCTAAAATTAAAGATTTGTTTCCGTTTTGGAAATTTCAAATAGACCTTTGTCACTTAAATGGGGGAAGAGTGGTGTAAGTCAGGGCTTCTGCCAGACAGTCAATGACGAAAAAAAAGAAATATCTTTTGAGACTTTCTGCAGACCTGTAGTATCTCTGTGGTCCTTTCAAAATGTTTCTGGTGTGTGAGTAATTTTCTAATCAAAAGGTACATTACTGGGGGGTGACCAAAAGAGAAGGCCTCACTGAAATGGGAACCTGTTGTTCAGTCAGACAAAAACTTATAACTAAAACGTCAGTATTTAGAGAGATCGATCACTGTATGTTGATGTGGCAGTGAATGAGATGGACATTTCTTTCAGGATCTCATATAAGGCTGTGGATGCTTTAAGCCATTGGCAAGCGACAAGCTGTCTATCCTATGGCTGTAACTACTGATGGAGCTGAACCTGATGCTGCTGCTGGTTTTTGAGACTTTTTATCAGTTTCCTAGTAAGTGCAGGGAAAGCCAATGTTATCTGACTTTTTAATTGTTTAAGTACAAATGTCAGTGCAAGACATTAGTTATAATGCAGATTTACACCTGTGTGATGCACACTTGTGAAAAATCCTGTGTAACCTGTGTAAGGAAGCTTAGCCTGGACAGCTATCTCTGGTGAACCTGCAGAGATCAGCATGCAGAAGAAATCAGGTTTCCATTGATTTCAGAGCATACAGGTACTTTTTTGCACTGATTTCACAAAAAAAAAACCCACTGTAAATATACAGTCTTAAGAGTATGGCACAGTTGTGCTTATTGACCAGGCCAGGCAGCCTCATTCAAAGCCTTCGGAGCCTTGACAGCTCCTACGTTACTTTCAAGGGAATTACATCCTCCTCCTCCTCTCCCTGTACGTATGCTTCTTGGGGCTTTTCCAATTATTAACCAAGTAATTTATTGAATGTTGTTTTTATCATTAATGTGATGTCAATTTTGACTCTTAGTCTTTTTCTGAGGGGATTTGTTTCTTACATGCCTCCTAACCACCGAAAGGGTGGTTTGCTGTAGAGATTTTTGTTTTCATTCCATGCAAGCATTTTAAAAGCGTGTTCACTTCTTTTTAGTGCATCCCCATAGGTTATATATTGAGGCCCAAGAGCTGTACAAGTTTATGTGGCTAATGAAAATATTTCCAGATCAATGAGAAATATTAAAAAACCCACAACACCCTGAAAACAATTAGGAGCTTCAGAAGTAGTACAAACACTTTTGGCTCAGGACGTAAGTCAGACTTCAGCTAGAGGTCTTTTTAAACAAAAACTTTCCTTCTGTCCTTCATCTTTCACCATTATAAGAGGAATAACAACCTATCTTTACATATCATTAATAAAATAGCTCAAGTGGCCACTTAAATAATTAAGTGCACGACAGCCAAAAAGCCCAACAGACAAGTTAGCCTTTTTTGGGGGGGACTGAGGAAAGGTGATCGCAGAGATCTGGCGTAGTCGATTGAATTTGCAGTCCACCTTCAGAGCAGAGTCTGTAGAGCTTCTAGAGGATGGCTGAAAGCAGGTCAGGTTTCTTCAGGTTTCCACATTTCAACCCTGCTATTGGTAACATGGCTGTTGTCCCTGCTGTTTTTTTAAACAGGATTTTTGGCTGTAGGCTAACTTTTTTTTGGTGTAAAAACCAAAGCACCAAGGATTCCTGCCAGTAGTGGGGCTGGTGTGGTCCCCATCCCAACCAAGCATGAAATGGACCTGCTGGAGAAGGACACCAAGCCAAAAGGCTGGTGGATGAGAGAAAGAATCTGTTCTGTGTTCAGAGAGATACCGCTGTTTTGTGTTCATGTTGTGGTCTTGTACAGCCCCTGTGCAAGCCCGAGGGAAGGATCATCCCCAGCCTCAGAGAACTGACAGATCAAATAGCCTCACATCAGAGGGCCTGAAAAAATGGAACTGAAGCCACAGCGTTTGGTACTATTGATCATGCTGGGACTGGGCACTTCAATCCCTCCTTTAGGTGCTCGATATTTACCAGAGGCTTCCCAACCCAGTGCCGTGCTTACCCTAAAAAGAAAGGCGTAGATGATTTATACCCACCACAATTTTCCCACTTGCTTTGCTTGTTCCTGAATGATGAAAAACCCGAATATGCTGGTGTCCGGGAGTCTCAGGGGACGATGTACAGCAGGTCTACCCTCAGCAGTGGGTGATCACAACGACAAGCACCCTGGGGAAGCCACCGAGGTTTCCGCCATGGGCACCTCGGCTCTCAGGAGGTCTGAGGGGTTTTCTAGCACAGGACGCGACGGGGCTCTGCTGCAGTCATAGGGGAGCAAGCGTTTGCCTTGGATTTGTTCTGCTCATTTGTTGCAAAGCAAGCTGCGTTCCCGCTGTGTGTCTATGTACAACACTTATTTATTACAGCCCTTAATCAGAGCTGGGTCAGTTCCATCTAAGGAAAACACAAATGTGTTACAATGGATTTTTTAGTAATTAAAATTGTAAGTCCTTCTCTGAAGTCTTGATTAAACAGCATTAAATGTCACAATGCTGTGAGAAATAGCCATTATTAACAAAGAATCAAACCAGGTAGGAACCGCTAAAGGAATTTTGCCTGGAGTGGTCAAATTTCAGTGCAAACACAAAGGGTCAACTTGCGGCACTTGGCTCCTGTATTCTGCTCATAAGCATCCCGGTGTATTTGCTTTGCTTGCTCTGTCGTTTTCCTCCTCTGTTCCCCTCTCCATATATCAGTGTCGGGGAGTTCAGACATCACAAGGGCCGGTGGGTCTTTTTATTATTATTGTAGTGCCTAATGTGGAATTTCACATGAGCAACACTCTTTCCTGTCGGTACTTGGAAACTCTTTTGTGTTACGTCCGTCCTTTCTCTGAAGTAATCGTTCAACTATTTCTAGCAATAAAATATTCCTCTCCAGTCCCATCGGATATGTTAGAAAGATTAGTGCAAGATCTGAAGGCCCTGTCCAGCTAAGTTCAACAAAACTTCCCTGGGCTTTAATGTTCTGCTTTTATTTCACTGCAGATACCGCCTGAGGACATGGTGTAGGAAAAAGGCACCCAGATACTCCCCAACAGGCGTAAGCAAGATACTCTTTAGTTACAGCTGCACACTGCCTGAGTGACACAACTCACATGAGCGACCTGCTAAGGGACAGGGACACGATGAACAGGAGTCTGTGCATGTCTACATCCTTTTTCTCTCTGTTTTATATTACTAACTTTAAAAATACTACACTGGAGATTTGTCTAAAACTTGTTAGGGTACTGGGAACGGGACCTGCCTCTCCTGTGGTCTGAAAAGGCAGTGTGGTTCTTGTCTGTCCACAGCTGGGGAACTGAGGAGAGAAACCGTTCTCAGTAAGGCAGTTTAAAAACCTGATTTAGCGCCCAGGGTGCACTTTGGGGGAGGGAAGTTTTTTCCTAGGATGTTTAAACATGTACCTGACTAATGATGGGAGAATTCGCTTCCTTTGCTCCCCGCTCAGGGACAGACACTAGCTGAAGTCCTGACAATTGTTAAGAAAACCTTAAAGAATGGAGAAGTGACGCCCATACTGCTTTCCACGTCACCAGTTGCACCAGCTGGAAGTACACGTTCAACCTGAACTTATTTTCAGTGGTTGCTTTGGCCTGACTTTATTGGTGCTTGCCTGTGGAATAAAACAACTCCTCGGGCTTTCACAGGGGAACCAGTTCCTCCATGAGGTGAAGTACTAGGGATTCCTTGGCCTTTCCTCAGTCTTTCTTCAGTTGGATGGAGGCTATAACTCCAATTCGGGGAGGCTTCCCCCCATACGGCAAAGCCTCTGCTCACTGGGAAGGGGCTGTGTGTGGGCAGCTGCCCACGGCGCAGCCATCTGACTGCCCCGCTCACTGCCTTGCTCCACGCTGCTGGCTCCTATGGCTTCGGCTCTGGAAAAAAGTTTACTTCAGTTTGAGGGTATTTTTGTGCACTACCTTTTTTTTTTGTTTTGTTTTGTTTTTGTTTGACAGTCATGACAGCCTCTCCTCATTATTATGGAAAATATAGGGTTGGTGGTAATTACTATCTGAGTATGAATGGGAGCAGAAGTGGGCATAGCCTGCACTGGCCTTTCTTTGACAAGGTATAACTTTCTTCTGAATTTCTGTGTTAATTAATGCTTATTTAAAAACCACTTTAATTGGCAGTAAACACCTCAACTTTTTGTACTCATTAAAATGCACCCATTGATGTGTGATGGATTTTTTAAAGCTTAATTAACTTTCTTCCTGTATATATAACCTATAATAATGACAAATACTGGAAACTGTTGTCCCCTACCCCTCATTTTTGGCCCTCCTCCCCGGATATTGCTATCACTTGAAGAAAGGCTACAGAAATGTATGCTGACTTGGCCAGGACAGGGAAGCGCTCTGGGGACAGTCATTCAGCTCCTCGCAGAGCCCCCGCAGAAGCTGGCAGAGCAGCCGGGAGCTACGGGCAGCTGCCCTGCCCGCCTGTGCCCTGCCCCATGCTTGCGGTTGCAGCCCGAGACGCCCACCCTGCCCTCACCCTTCTCCCTCATGGCCAGAAACCAGATCCTTCTCCTATCTTCACTGTGTGTTGTGACTGCCTTTTCTTCGTTTTTATAAAAAGTGCTGTGTGAAACTTTTTCTCAAGTAAGTCTGCAGCCCTGCTCTTCCCTGAAAAAACAGTATCTTTCCGTGAAAATTGAAGTGAAAATTGATTTTCTGGTTCTTTTGCTGTTTTTTTTGAAAAAATAGATTCAGGTGGTTTTATCCACGCGTATATGTAAGTGCCAAGTCAAAAGAACCAAGGAACCTCTAAAAGTGCTTTTCTTTTCTTCTAATTTTCAGCACACATCTAAGCCGTGGAGCAGGATTTAGCATAAAACTTTCTAGTGCGGTGAAGTGAATGGTGATATCAAGCTGTATTTTTTAAATGTCTCAGCATTTTGGACTATAAAACTGAACTCCTGAATCACTTTTGAATGTGGGATGTTGGTACTTTTTGCAACTGTGATCCTTTGTATACAATGGAAATTACCAAGTAGAACACAGTATAGTAGTTCATGCAAAATATGCAATTTGCTTGGTTCATCTATTACACACAGATCATTTCCCAGTTTTCCTTTGCAATTTCTGGAATATTCTTGTTTAAGGTGGATAAACCAGAAATTTTAAAATGAGGAATCTGGTTTGCGAAGGCACCTGTACTGAGTATGTTTTAAATGCATGAAGCAATGATTTAATTTCCAAAAGTGCTTAATTTCCAAAAACTTGTACTATCTTCAGTGAAATGTAAACTTGCTTAATATACTTTGTAAAATGTTCTTCATTCTACTTTACACTCTATGCTTTCTCTAATCCAGTTGATAACCATACTGTTGCCCAGTTCCTTTCTCTTGACCTGTCTCAAGGAGCGACTAGGCTGACCGTCTGTATTCTCCACTGCAATAATAAACACGCCAAGGTATTCCCTCCTGCTTTGTAAACTGCTGCATGGCTGAGCTAGCACCGATATTTAATGGCCATTGCATCTTGTGTCTTTGCCACTCTGTGGTGACGGACGCAAATCTTTATAGCCGGAGCTTGCCATTCAGTAAAGCACCTGCTTTTTGGAAGTATATAAGTAAGTATACTATTCCTCTGGGGGCAGCTAATCTTGTTCACCAACTTGCAGGCACTTTTCAGATACCCCCCTGGCTGGTGGTGTTCAGACAAAGACTGTTTATTCCTGGCACTCGCTCCCGCTTGCCTGAATTTGCTCCTTCCTGCAGGCAGGGATCAGGCCCGTAGCTGTGCACACTTAAAACCATGAAGCTTGCTGAGTTTCTGCTGCTGGGTAGTTTTTTGGTATAGCTTGGGAACAGAACAAACAGGATATGCGTTGGTTAAGAACTTGGTTTCTCTCACCTGCTCAAGGTAACTTAATTAGGATGACAATACTTAATTATTTTTTTAAAATACACATTCATGTGGCTAAATGTGAATGGCATGCAATATCTGATCATTAATGCAAACTTTTTTCCTGGGCTGATTTCAAGGCTGTCATTAAAATAAAATGCTGCTGCCTGTTAATTTGACCATGTCAATAAATAAAAAATGTCCATAACAAGTGTATGAGGCTAATTAGGATTTTATGGCTGTGTTGTTCTGGTTGATAGTTGTGCTGCCGGCTTGCCGGGTCTTTATGTTTCAGTGATGTACACCTCATTGATGCATAACATCTAACACCTGTTGATGCATTAAATGTTTAGTCCTGGCAATTGGCCCTCACGTCATTTCTGGGTACAAGTGCTCTGTGTAGCTGACTGCAGGTTTCATAATTAGGCTTCCTTGGTTTAGAAGAGCTTTTCCAAATGGAAAACGTTAAAGCTTCTGTAGTCCTGGTGAAGTTTCCTGAAGTTTGTGAAAAAGGCTAGCATTATTTTCTGCTGCGAAGGGGCAAGTTTATAGCTGTGGGCTGGTTTGGTCCTTGCCTGTGAGGCAGGGCCACCCGCACAATAGGGTGCTGAAGGCTCCAGGCACAGCTGCTCTTCCTCTGCCCAGCACTCCCAGCAAGCACACTGCACTAGCGATGCTGCTGCTTCCTTAGCTTGTGACACCATACAGAAGCATAGGAATTCTGAAATAGAATCAGTATTCGCTGAACTTAGCGTCTTCACTGTTTTTCAGCACTAGGCCTGCCTGAGAATTGCATCTGTATAATAAAGAACTACGAAATAATTTTCTTGCAGGAAACTCCACCTACAAAGTCCATATAGTTTCACACTTCGCTTTGAAATGTGAAAGATTATACCCATCTTACCTTTGTTTAGTTGAATGGCTTTAACTAGATCTGCTTGACCTGTTGTTAAAATTTATTTGTTTTAAAATATTTATTTATTGCTTTTAAAATCCTGTTAATGTCTTAGTTTTAACAGGATTTTGTGATTGCGGATTGCACAAGCCCATTTAACGCTGTGCTTAACTAGAAATGCTAACTTTTGCCTGGAGCGCTGGCTCCAGGGCTAAGCTCCACAGCAGTTCATGTGTACAGCATTTCGTTGGGAGAAGCACCAAGCTAATGAGGCTAACGAAGAGGGCAGAGGCACCTCCTGCCCAAGTCAGGCTAACCAGGGTTTTGTAGCAGTTGTAGCCACACACCTTTGGGTTTCTGGTTTGTGGAAGTTCAGCATGAGGAGACAGGTTCCTCTGCTTCCTATTATAGGAACATTAGAAATACGCTCTATCGACCTTAGTTTTAAAATAACTGTTATACTAACAGGACAACAGTGTTACATCAGAAACAAAAAGCAGGTAAGCAACCCAGCTTGGGATCAAATTTAATAAATGAACACAATAAATATTTCCAGCAATTTATTCTCCCCACCTCAACCTTGTCATTTTGTAACATTTCAAAACTGCATTTTTCAAAAACCAGCATGGTTCCCAAATGAAAACAAAGCTGTTACAAAAGAGTCTCCCATTGTATTTCTATGGGATATGATGGCAGACATGTGTAAGAGAGCAGAGACTAAAGCAGAGAAGAGGGAGAAAGACCTGAATAATCAATTTCAATGAAAGGTAGGCATATTCTCATGGGGAATTCAGATTTTTCTTCCTTGCTTGTTTTTTGACAAAAGTTCCCTCCTAAAGGAAAGACCACATTTTTGACTGTGAAACAATGGAGTTCTAGTTTTGACAGTGGCTCCTGAAATGGTGGAAAGCGTAGTCCTGGGAGAGCTTGTCCTTGACCTGTGCTTGCTGTGGATAACCTGTCATAGGAACCTGCCATCGGCTGAGGGAGTGGTTTGTTGGTAAGACCATTCTGATGCCAAAGCCATCTCTCTTCCTAAAACCAGGTGCCTTCCCATCTTCCTACTTATCTGCACACATTACACAAAGTAAGTTTATGTTTGCCTGTGATTTACTTGTTCTTGAGATCTTAATGACTTAACTTGAGAGATTAGTTGTGTTGATGCCATGATGTTATTGCAGCTCCAGCCTGATATGCAAGCAACCAACCCAATAAAAACCCCGCATCGTTCCCTCTGCAAACTGACTTGCGAACATATAGTGAGAGGATTTGCTGGGTTGAATGGGTCAGGATTGTTCAGGAACACAATTTGGAAATCTTGGGGTCACCAATTTTTCAGATTTTTAGGAAACCAAACTGGTAAAAATCTTGTTCTTTGAAAACTGGAAGACAGTAGTTTCCAGATTCTTTAAACAGTCTCCTTAAAAAAATTCTGTCCCTGGTGCTAGGAAGACAAAAGCTAAAAGCTAGAGGAGAGAAAGTTAAAAGCAAAAAACCTTGGATTTTTTACCAAGTAACTTTTACCAAAATAAAAAAATTCTGTAAAAAATTGATTTTAACAGGCCATTTTGATTTGATTATTGTTTTTTTTTTTCAATGGCAATTTATTTACTGTTTTCTTTTTTCCTCATTGTGTGGTCCCAGGCCTTACTAAATGTGTTCTATTCAAACCCTGCTCTGAAGACAGAAATATTAATTTCCACATGGGCTTTTCTATAGAACTCATCACTATGGTAACTGAATGTTTCATAAACATTAATGAACTTATTTTCACTGCACTGCAGTGAAGCATTGGGTGGTAGTATTATCCCCATTTCATGATGAAGAACTGAGGCAGAAAGAGATTAAGTACAAAAGTATTCACTAATTTTAAGTTCCCAATCTGAGATGCATGGTCTGATTTTTCAGAGGACTTAACTTGTTATCTGTTCAAAGCACAGCTCCCATTGCCTTTGGTTGCAGCTGTGAGTTCAAATTTCTTTGCGCTTTCTTTACTTGGATAGAAACTGCTTTAATCCTGTTCATACATGGCCTTTTTAATTTCTTTCCTGGAAGATAATCAGAAGGAACAGAAACTTATTAGGCACTGGTCACATATTCTTTCTACATATTAACTGAAATGACAATAGGTTACATAATTTTATCAAAACATCAATTCAGAGCTTTGGTGTTATAACTAAAATAAGAAATTACTTTATCCTAGCTTCTCAAAGATTAGAAAAGCATTGTTTTAGTGGAGTTTAATGTTAGTTTTCACGAAAAGGAACAAAACTCCTGGGAGTCACTTGTTTTGAGGTTTGCCTGGAGGCTGCTGAGGTAGCTACGAATAGTTAAATTGGTGTTTGGATGCTTGGATCTTTACCCAGACTCATTCATTTAAAAAATAAATCCCACCCTTCCTGAAAATAAAGATATCAAACAAACTATATGTGTTAGATATATTTTGTTTTATGGGATTTTTCAAGCTGGTGAATCGAGTATCTTGTTTCAAACACACCTGGGCTTTGGCAAAGTTCAGATTTGCAGTCGTTGACCTGCAGATGCCCCCCTACATAGGAGGGGGTCTATTAAGATCACTTTCTGTCTTCTGTCTTTAGGCAGCAGGGCTCTATAGTGGCTTAGGATATGTTGAAGAGCCAGGCCTTAATTTGCATCAGAATGTCACTTGGACTCATGGCTCCCCTCATTCAGAATAATTTTGCAGGTCTCTGTCCCATTCTTTCCTTTAGACCTACAAGTTGCAAAAGTTTACAAAGGCAAAGTTTACTCTCAGATCTTCCCTGAGAGATTTACTTCTGGAGCGAATTTTTGCAGATGTTTTTCTGAAGCAGTGGTTTAGAAAGCAAGCACTGACCCCATCTTAACCACAGAGGTGCAAACAGGCTGCTGTAATATTGTGTTGTTGAATTTTCCTTCCAGTGCCGAACGAAAGAGAGCTTGCCCTTTTCCTCAAATCTCTCCCTGATCGAGAGATGAGTGAGCCAGTGACTACAATATCCAACGGCTTCACCAAGTCGAGAATGTGATGTCTGTGTAATAACGCTCAATTTTGCACACTTCAAATCCATTAGTAGCAATTACCTTACCTGAGGTGTTTTGAGTTAGTTTTAGCACAGCATTCTTGCAGTTGGTAGATAATGAGCATAATAATGTATACAGCATTTTCAAGTCTCTGTTTTTAGCTACAATAATGCCATTAGGATTCTATTTAGTAAATGTGTGCTTCACGCAAAAAGTTAAGACTTTTTTGTTCATGTTTTCCCCCCCAATTTTCCTATTGCACCTCACGTCCTACGCTATGCAGCGCTGGCTTTCCTGAAAGAGCAGGAAAGTGTTTTAGCCACCTCAGTCATGCAAAGGCAGTGGGGCCTAGCACATCGAGCACAAAACCGGGATGCAGGAGAGCAGGGTTTTGCTGTAGTCCTGCCACAGCCTGCTGGGCACCCCTGGGCAAGCTGTGTGTTTGTGCTCTGCTGTGTCCTGTTTGCCCAAGGGATGGGGACACTGACGGCCATGCAGTGCGACGCAGCAGCCGTCCAGCTCGCACCGGGATGGGCTGCGACACTGCTGAAGCTGCTGGTGGGCTGCATGGTGGTAAGAGATGCAGGCGTTGCAGCACCTTTTGCTTGGGATGCGGCTTGGTCGTCTGCGCTGGGGCTCCTTGGGCACAGCAGATGTGCTGTGGCTCCCCTGCCCCACTGGGCTTTTTCTTCCTTTTGAAAAGAATTTATAGCCCGTATGGGGAGTTACAGCTAAGAGAAGCCCAGCTTGGGCCTGGGGGCTGAAAAGGAGTGGATGGTAAAGTAAAGGTGGCTGTGGTACATGTTGGCCTTGCCCCATGCCTGTTTCCACAAGTCAGTGAGGTCAGACAGCTCTGGTTTGGGTGGGATAGCCACCCTGCCCTTGCTCTGGGCTGAGGAGCCACTGCAGAATGCTGTAAGATCCCTCTTCATCACCTTTGCCCATTAAATGGGAAAAAGAAGAATTCTGATGTTTGGCTATCATCTGAACCAAATGATACTATTAAGCTAACCCCCTCAGTTTTCTAAGAAACAAGATTTCTTTGGTTTTATAGTTCCAAAGAATTGCTTACCAGAGAATAAGAAAAGGGATGGGGAGATATAATTGATGCCTTTGTAGATGTCACTGCTACGGTCTCTGGCACAGATCATATCACCACGTTAAAAATAGCTCTGAAATGTTACAGTGCTTCTTTCATATTAAACTGACCAAACTCAAGAAGCAAAGTATTTGGGTAGCCACACAAAATGTTTTGGAAAACCAACTTGTATTTGCAGTTGATATGTTTAGAAACAGACATGGTAAGAGCTTGGAGATCCTTCGCTGTTTTAGAAGGGGACACGTGAACTTGTCTTTGGCAGACGTGCACTTTCCCTTCAGCTCTTTTGCACTTAGATGCTCTTCTGAAAAAGTGAACCGATTCTTCTGGCATCATATTGATCTTTCTTACCTTTTTGTTGCTCTGGCACACTGACTGCATTCCCACCCAATGCCGCCTCCTGCCCTGTGAGCACACGTTCATGATGTGTGGGATACGCTGGGTATCCCATACGTGATGGAGGGAGATGGAGAGCTGTCCTGATAATACTCAGCGGGGAAAGCTAAGCTGAATTTTAGCACCCCATGGACAAGGACAAAATGATGGAAAAAAAAAAACCAAAAACTGGCCTCATGAAGATAACAAAGAGCCTCTGGCTGTGGTGTAGACGGGATGAAGGGGAGAAAAATGTGTTCCCCCTCCTCTGCTGCTGCCCCTTCTCGCTGCCTGCAGGACTGCCATGCAGCCAGCCGGGCCGTGACTGCCTGTTCCTGGGGCTGAGGTGTTTGCTCACCACCTCCTGGCCCCTTCAGCTGCAAGAGTGACTGTCACCTCCATCCGTCTGCCGCCCTGGATGTCTGCTTACTTGACAGCGCAGCCCAAAAGCTGACCCCATCCGCAGCCTGCAAACTGAAGGGGAGCCGGGGGAGGCAGATATCACCTCTCAGTCACAGTGTGCCCAGGCTGCTCCGGGGGCAGCACAGCAAAGCGCTGGCCCTGATCTCCTTGCATTGCCATCACCTACCCTGAAATTAGTAACAGCACGTCCAAGGTTAGTGGCAAATTCAGATACCCAAGCAGCAGAGGAGGAGGAGGGTGAATAAAGGACAGTGGTTGCGTACAGTATGAGCGGTTGCCTTAGACAATGCGTGACCTCTGAATTAAAAAGACCAGGATTAGCGAAGAGCTTTTTGCATTATTGGGCCCATTTACAAAAAGCTTTAGTCCTAATTGTATGGTACCACAGAGCTTTAACTCGAGCACATATTGGTTTTGTAACCTGATCCCCACACAAATCATAGTCGGTGAGAGTGGAACAATTAGTGCCTTAATCTGCTGGAACTACACAGTATCTTTAAATCTGAATTTTCCTGATCATTACGGGTATTACAAGAGTCAATTAATTTATATTTCACACAAAATGTAATTAAATCCCACGATAACCTAACTGTGAAATGAATGGAGGGGGGGG
>Ga0065711_1044422_pt1 | contig 14113 bp, 7 predicted proteins | sample Hoacrofraction12_FD_59098 | JGI IMG/M metagenome (GOLD analysis project Ga0065711, IMG submission 59098) | Hoatzin crop microbial communities from Cojedes, Venezuela - Epithelial fraction 12 v2 (version 2) | ecosystem: Host-associated > Birds > Digestive system > Esophagus > Crop | place...
CCGAGCACTGGAACAGGCTGCCCAGGGAGGTGGTGGAGTCTCCTTCTCTGGAGATATTCAAGACCCGTCTGGACAAGGTCCTGTGCAGCCTGCTGTAGGTGACCCTGCTTCGGCGCCAGAGTTGGACTAGATGACCCCCAGAGCTCCCTTCCAACCCCTACCATTCTGTGATTCTGTGATTCTGTGATTCTGTAATACAACTATTAATTTTATTATCATTATCATTCTTAAGACCTCCGAACACAGATCAGTCATTCACTACATATAACCAAGGATATTGTCCATCTATAACAAAGGGTAAAAAGTAAAGACCAGCCAGCATGTACAAGGACATTATGGGACAACGTCAATCAAATGGGCCTGTCTTCCACACACAAACAGACTAATCATTATTAGTTCGGTGGGGTTTTTTTGGGGGGGAGGGATTTTTATATGCTACAACGAAGAGGTGAACATGAAGGGGGCATGGAAGAGAAAAGCCTGAAGTTATGTATGTCTATGGGGGGAGTTCCATGTAGGCTTCAGGGGTAGTATTTTTGAACCAATAAGCAGATGGGCAATATGTGGACTAATTAAATCTTGAACCTCATCCCTGGATAATAAATGAAAAATTATTCATAAAATGAGAATAGCTATCAATGTCTTCAAAAAATGAATTTTTTGTTTATTGTGAGGGGAACTGTCAAAAATGCAGAGAGCTGCATGAGCTAATCAAACTACTGGGTTTTGAAGACAGTCTTGGCAGCAGTGTATAAATAGATGCCTGGGACAAAAATGCCTTTGTCAGGGCCAAAATGTTACAGTAAGTGAGCTGTAACATAACTGCGACCTTAATGAGAATTTTAACAGCATGAGTGGACCAAAAAGGCCAAGTTTTAGAGATGGTTCTGCAGGCATAGCAAAAAGTCTAAATTAAAGCTGGCATCCAGGTTACGGGTGTTTGAGAATGGCAGGATGGGAAGAGTCCTTTGAGAACCTGGAGAGGAGGTAAGGAAGAGACAGCTCGAAGGTGAGACAGAGCACTCTGTTTTAGCTATGCAGAACTTGAGATGGCAGCCAGGCATTACCGAGGGCATGTCCTCAGAATCACAGAATCACAGAATAGTAGGGGTTGGAAGAGACCTCTGTGGGTCATCTAGTCCAACCCTCCTGCTGAAGCAGGGTCACCTACAGCAGGCTGCACAGGACCTTGTCCTCAAGGCATGCCTTGATCTTATGCAATGCAGGTAATGGTTTTGGTCAGCAAGATATGCCTTGATGTTACGCAATGTAGGTAATGTTTTTGGTAAGGGAAGAGAGGTCTGGAATGAAGCGGTATCTGAGATCCTTCAGATAAAGATGATAATGGGGTGTGTAGGTGAGATGAAACCAGGAGGGAATCAGGAAAAGAAGAGCAAGAACTATTGGAAGTTCAGAAAATGTGACCTATGAGGAAATGATGAAGGAATTACATTTTTTATATCAATTAAAAAAAAAAGAGAAAAAAAGAAAGTATGATTGCTGTCTGCATAAGCTTTCAAAGTAGCTGAAAAATGGAAAATATTAACTGCTCTCCATTGCAATCAGGAAAAGAAGAGGTCAATTTATGTTGTTACAAGGGCTATTTAGGTAAAGGAACACAAGAAAACCTGCAATAATACGGTAGCAATGCGTGGAGGCTGTGGTGCCCTCTGCACTGGATTTTTTTAGGAACGGATACACATCTGCCAAGAAAAGCTGGTACCAAGACTAGGCACAGCTGGCTTTGCTGAGAGCTGGGAAGATGGTTCTAATAATTTCTTGCAGTCTTTTCAGATCTATGCACATTTGAAGGTCCATGAAAAATCTTAAAATGGGAGACCTAACCTGTGTTTTCCACCCTTTAAAATGTTCATATAAATCCAGTATCACATGTGTTGGTTTCACTGATATTTAACACTTTTTCATGTCTAATATGATTTGAAATGCTCCGCCATACATACGAACTACTGTAGCCATTAACATGTAGGCCAGTAAATATGAATTTTGCCTTCACCAGGACATGGCCAGAGGCTTGGTGGGCAGATGTCAGCGCAGGGTCCCAGAACAGCCCTGCCCCTCCTCGGCGGGAGAGCGTTCCAGCCGTGGCAGTGATGGCCGGGTGGCCACGAGCCTGTGCCCACCCTGCGCTGGCTTCGCTCCGGGAGCACCCAGGGCAGGGGAATGACACCCCTACGCAGTCACTGTAGGGGTCACACAGCCCCGACGGGGTAACGGGGCTGCGGGAGGGCAGCCTGCTGCTCCCAGGCTTTGCCAGGGAAGCCTGGTGCCATCAGCCTGAGCAGGCTAGAGGGAAACAAGAAGAGTGATCATGGCACCAGAGAAGAGGGGTAGATTTTAGTAAGCTTTCTTGAACAGTAGTTTTATCTGTATTATTATTAATTAGATTTTTCTGTATATTGTGTGCTGTATATATTAGTATTATTCTAACTAGACTAATAATAACTTGTAGTTGTACTTTTACTAGATGATGAAGACATGAGTTAGGGTCACTGTAAATGGTGAGCTGCATGTACGTGGTGTGTTGCTTCTTGCCTGTAAGAGTAATCCTCTCCTACGAAAAACTGATGCCTTCCTCTTAAACAAAGTTGCTTAATTTATTCAGTGCTTTACTGCATTAACATTGATAGGATACCTGATGCATAGGATACAAAGTTTTAATGTCATATTTCAAAGGCAAGAAGCAGAAGGCAAGAATGTTAGAGAACTGTGACCCAGATATGCTTGTGTATTTTCTGCAGTAGTGATATTTATGCAGAAAAACCCTCTGTAGCCTACAACAGTGGTGTTAATAGCCTTTAAATGAGCAGTGATGTGTAAATTGGTGGAGTCTGTACAGTATGAAGAACAACCTCAGTCAGTCAAAATTTTTCTACAGGGACCACACTGAATTAAATTGATGTAAGGAAATAACTCGTCTTGAAAGCCCAGATCTGTCCTATGGCTGATGGTTAAACATAGTTTTATCGAACTGAATACTGAACTTGCAGTATAGTATTCCCTCTCTTCTGTCTGCCAAGTAGCTACTTGTTCAGCTTTTTTCTTAAATCTCTGAATAAAGGTGAAGGAAATGCAGACAGCTATGAACCCACTGTACATACGGGAAGCAATGACCCAGCCACACTTTCATACTCAGCATTAACTGGATTCCTGAAAACAGGAGTTACCAGGAGTTACCAGGAAAGAATCGGGTGTCTTGAAATGATATTAATCCTGCTTTTTGTTTGTTTTCAACAATACTCTATTTTCTTCTCATTCTTACAGCTTCTTATGGATTTTTTTATGATTGTAAAGATTTCTTCCAAATTATTTCAAAGTATTCAGAAGCCAAAGAAAGCTATTGCATGAAAAATCTAACTAAGCTGTTCCACAAAAGAGTTATTTCTTTGTCTACCTTTTTTTCATCATAACCCCTCTTGTTAGTTATCCTCATTTATCTCAGATAGTACTAAACGATCTTTGGAAATTGCATTTTTATATAAATGGAACTTCTTAATAAATTATTTACTTGGTTGAAATGAGGAACGAAAAGAATGTGGAAATGCTGTCCAACCTATTATCTAGGAGTTTTGTGTGTCTGAAATTTTAATCTGTTCAGCATGTATTGCTTAAAAGCACAAAGTCATGTGTTCCGTGTATGTTTTAAATTGTGGCCAGTCATAGCTGAAATGGGTTGCATTGATGCAAGCTGTGAGCTAGGCTGGTGCTGCACATTCACACTTAATGGTTTTCATCGGTGCCATTCTGCGGTTCCTAAGTAACCACAGCAAACCTCTACAAATAATCAGACTTACTGCCTGACCATTGTTTAAAACACTTCAATGCCAGTTGTAAATTTGGCTTAGATTTTTTGGTCACAACATTGAGCTCAAAAAGTTCTTGTCTGTATTCATCACTGAATTTGAAACTTATGGTTCAAAATGATCATTTTGAACTAAACTGGTAATAATGTCTTAGACTCTGATGCTGTTCATTGAGGAAATAATCCAAGCTGTAGAAAATTGTTTGGAAATCAAAACCTTCTGTGTAACGGTGGTAATCCTGATAATTTTTGTGAGGTTTTTTTCCAGCTCTGTCAAAGATCAGGGTGGAATGCTCTCTACATTTGTAGGTATAGCATTTTGTTGCATTTTGCTCAAGTGCTTACAATACTAATTTTAGCGTATTTCTTTCATGCAATCTGATGAAAATTCATCGGTTATTCTTCATGTACTGCAAGAGGCACTTGAACACATGCTGATGATACTAAGTTATTTTGGGTAGCAAAGATGAAGAGCAACTAGAAATTCTGCAGAAAAACCTTAGAATGTAGCATGAGTGGATGATAAGAGGGGAGATGAAATTCCAGTGTATGTAAGTGTAATGAGATGCACACAGAAGGAAACAACCCTAACTGCATGAGCAGTGATGGATTCTGAACTTGCTATTGCCATTCAGGAGCAAGATATTGGACTTGCAATAGCTACTTCTGTGAAAACATCAGCTCACCTCTCAGTAGAGATCAAAAATAGAACTGAATGTTAGGAATTAGTAGAAAAGGATAGAGAGCAACCCAGAGAATCTCCTATTGCTTCGACATGAGGTTTAATGCTATATAAATCCACAGCACGGCTAAGCCTAAAATGCTCTTTGAAGTTCTGATTCCTCCTGTCTCCAAAAAAATATAGAAGTGGTAAGGATACAAAACAGTGGTGGCAAGGTGACCAGCCCTATGCAATCATTTCTCTGTGTGAACTATATAAACTAAGCAAGGGCCCTGCACCTGAAAGAGGAGACAGAGAAGACAGAAAATTGAGATTCAAAGAATTGTATGAGGTCTGGAGAAGGCAAACAGGGAATGACTAGGTGCTGTATCTTATGATACAATGACAAGGGAAAGTAGGTGGGAAGCTGTTCAAAACCAAAGTAAGTGAACCTTTTCAAAATGTACTTCAGCTGTGGTGTTCCTTACCCTAGGATGCTGTGGGTGCATGAAGTCTGTGATGGAATGAATTATGGAAACACAGGTCTATGAAGGGCTGTATAAGTGTGCTAAGATCCAGTATTACTGGATGTCTGTAAGTCTTAAATCACTGATGGCCAGCTGTATGTTTGCCTTACTAGGCATCTGATATTGGTGAACAACAGAGACATGGTACTTAGGCTAGACGGAGCGTTGCCCTAATTCCAGCTCTTACACTAAAGAACCTGAGTGCTCTCGGTGGAGGGATTATCTGAATATCGTTTGGGCAAGGGTGGGTGGATTTCAGGCAATGTGCTGAGAAAACGTCACATTATTCTTTTGACATAATGAAGGGTGACATATTTTTGCCTTTTGACTTCTTCTGTTTTGCTTTGTTTGTACTTTACTTATTTTCCTCTTCTGTCCGCTTTTAATCTCTTGATTCTCTTTCATTTCTTTTCCTTCGTACCAAGCAATCCTCCAGCACTAAACACAGAATAGAAGTAAGCACCCACACTAGTGAATATACCCTGTGAAGTGTTTCCAACTTTCTTTGCTTTTGGCTTTCTACTGTGGACCTGAGCTTAGAGTGTGCAGTCTTTCAGCTACGAGACAGGATCAGGAGATGCCATAGGAGGAGCTTTGTAAGCAGATATGATTCTTATTTAACGTTATCCTCCATTTTTACTATTTGCAGAAGAAATTGCATTCTGTTGTGCACTTGTTCATCCAGTGTTTAGAGATCAGCTCAAAAGGTGTTTCTAGAGCAATGGCAGTGTCCGAGCTTCTGGTCCAGCACAAATGCCTGACACCTCGGTGGGGTCCTGGGGAACCAGCCTTGTTCGCACTGGAGCTGTTATGCTTCCACCATGCTTTCAGTGATACACTATCACTAACAAACATTTGGAGCGATAAAAGTTTTTCTGTTTTGATCCAGACACTGGCACAAGGCTTGGGTTTTTCCAAGATGGACCTTTTCTAATAAGGTCACCTCAAATTGAACTAACAGAAACAAGTGGGACATTGATGGATTTTTGGGAGTGGTGTACTGCTTCCTTTTAAGTGAGTGGAATTGAAGTTGGCCTATGCCAAGCTCCGTTGAAAATCTGATATTTAATTCTTGTTATGCTCTCATTATTCTTTCCAGAAAGTGTTTAAAGTGATATATACATATATAGCACAACATTTTCCCCTTCTTTGTTCTGAAATAATCAAAAGCACTTCAGTAAAAGACACCAAATGTTTTTGAAATGAGACATGAGACATTAATTTGGCCTACACTCCACTGCCTTGGCATTGGAATACTAATTCATTGGCAAGTCAAAACACTCCTTTTAGCTCCTGATGACCCAAACTAGTTTGAGCCCACAAGCCATCAGTCTTTCTTCATTTACCCTTCCTTCCTTGGGGCCATTGCTATTGATTTTGTAAGAAGCAGGGTTTGGTATCGTCAAACCCAGCTGTAAACATGCTGAGTGACTGCTGTGACATAACAAATTACATTTTCCACAGGCTTTAGTCAAATGTGTTTTCATTTATAATCTTACCAGAAGAAAACAATCAGAAAGACTTGTTCGTTCCTTCAGCACTTTAATTTCAGTTCAGGGAAAAGAGTCGTAATAGAAAGGAGAAAATAAATACCCAGAAAATATATATGTTTGTCAGGTAATTAATTTCTGAGAAACCGAATGTACCCTTAAGGACATTTTAATTAGATATCATTAAAAACTCCATTCCTAGGTCCTGGCGGTGTTGTAGGACTCTCAGATCTCTGTGTATGTCCCTAATATCTGAACGCCTATAGCTTTTTCCCGTCACATTTGAAGTGTTCATCTTTAACATCCTCCCCAGAAAATCACAGCATGTAACTTCTATCAAATAGGACTGTTAAGAATTTTTTTTTTTATATAACAGTAACGTCCAGTAGTAGATCCAAGCTGAACCACAGTCCTGTTGTGCTGACCACTGAGTAAATGCATAGAGAGAGATAAACTCTTCTGTGGTTTCATAAGGTATGATATTTACGGATGAAAATGCAGTGTCAGCAGTAACCAGTATTGTTGTGCTCTTAAATAGATAAAAAAACCTATAGTCTCGATGACGCACTGTTGTCAAAAATAGCATATATGTTAGTTGTTTGTATTTTTGGATGAGTGATCTGAATTTTAGAACTGAAAAGAAAGTTATAATCTAAAATAAGAAAATACAATTCTGGTTTGCTCTCACGATCTCAACTAACAAATCCAAAGAGTATTTTGCTGCTCTCTGAGTCTTTTCTTTCTGATTTCTTCAGCCATATTTGCTATACAGAATATACATTTGAAATTTGTTTTGGGCATTTCTTCATAAAGAGTTCCAAGCAGAATGTAATTGATTCAGTCTTAAAGGGTACTTTTTCATGCTGTGTCACTTTTCAGACTTGCAGTGTACTGCAAGATGTCATTAAATACAACAGGACCTTGAGCTTTATCTATTTACAGTATCTATTGATTTTTCTCTAATTGCAAGTACCTTTGGTATGTAAGAAAATGTAGGCAATTCATTTCCTTAAAAGGCTTTTTGTTCTATCAACCTAGAAATGATATAGCTCATTCTTGCTCCCAGTAAAGTCAGAAAAAAATCTTTGCCAGTGATTTGCTGTTGACCAAAAATTCCAAATGTTTACAGATGCTCTTATTGCATCTAGTAAGGAAAAAAGATCCTGTTGAGTCAGCCAAGTGGGAGGCTTCTCCTGACAATCTGCTATAAAAAATGTCCAGACATTCCCAATGGCAGCTCCAAGCCCACTGACCCTGGGAACGTCAACCACTAAACCTTGAGTAGAATTGTTTAGAAGTTATGTTAATCTTGTCATTTCCTCAGCTGTTGGGGAAATAAAATTATATAAACAGCAGTATTCTCTCTGTTCACATTGCTTTTGGTCACAGCAGCAGAATGAATTTATGACCATAAAGAACTTCTCCAGTTTATAGGCTTTTTGCCTCAAACAACAGAACATCTCTCCACTTCTCCCTCTAGAATAAAAAAAAAACCACAACCCTAACTACATTAATATTTTAGAAAACCAATATTAAATACCACTGGACCGAACCTGAGTTCCTGCACTGAACTCCCTGAATCAGTAAAAAGGCAACAAAATTGACCATCTGATATGTCTTTTGGAGCTGCTCTGTGCTTAGTTCCTCTAAGTGAGATGACTTACTGATACCACTTCTTTTTAAAAAGAAGAGTATCTAAATGTGGCTGACCTATACAAATATCTTGGCCTTGTTGCCCCTCCTTTCACAATGGTGCTTCACAAATCAGAAGAAGGAAAATCGGGTGAATTAAATAAACATTCACAGAGCAAAGATGATTATAGAACATATTTATTTGCTGGTTTTTCATTACACTGTGTATACATGCAAATATTTGCTTTGTTGCTCTAATTTGAATAAACACATATCTAATTTAAAAAATGCCACAACAAAGAAGCTGCTTTATGAAAATCCAATGTCAGGCTTTCAAAAAGCTTCAGTTTTTATCTTGTTTGCCTAAAATGATGATTAAGTTATCAGTCAATCTCTAATAGTCTTTGAAACCACTGAACAGTCCCATCTGGACCACAGAGCACCTTTTTTGTGCCTGCCAGCCTCTTAGAGGCAGTGTGAGTGGTAGCAAGTGGCCAGCAGTAGTCCACTGGTCAATTGGCCAGCACCCAGTATTGAGCTCCAGCCTGGTCATCACATCTCTACCCTGCCCAGGTGACCGGCCAGACTGCAGGACCAGGTTGTGAGGGCAGGAGGCCAGAGGATTTGGGAAAAGCAGCCAGAACGTGAGGGATGGAGAAGCATAGTTCACACATTTCCCAGGCTATGGGAAACAGGAGCACCTGAGGGTTTCACCATTCAGACGTAAGACACAGCCTAGGGGAAGTGGACTTCACTAGATGTTTTCACAGAGCTGCTTGTTTCCACGTGCAACTGCTGTGACACTGCATTTGCTTCCGTCTCATGGAGAAATCACTATGTAAAGCTCTTACAGAACCTGATGCTAATGAATGTGTCAGATTTTTTTCTTTTTTTGCTAGATGATCTATCGTGTTACAACCAAAAGCTGCCAATCATCTACAATGTTGAGTGACTGCTTGCTTTTCTCCTATGTGTACGCATTTTGGAACAAACATGTCTCTTCCTTTGTGCTAGTTATCAACTTACACTAGGTGCTCAGAACGAACAGCTTTGGGAAGATTTTTCTTCTGAAAAGTCCTTAACTTTAGAACTAGTTCCTATCATGTGGTCCAAGTTGCTGCATCTTTGGGGCATAATATCCAGCCTATTTCTGTGAAGTTAAGAATGTTGGCAGGCATGGAGGCTTTGGGCTGCATTTGGATGAATGTTATTTTTTTCTCCTTTTTTCTTAATAGGAGTTTTTTCCACTTGTTGACAGAGTCCTATTACTAACACTCTCTTTTTGGTAGTAGAAGGAATTGATTATTAGAATAAAGAAGATAGCGTTAGCCATGCAGCTCCCATGTATTTCTTCCTTTACTCACTCTTGTCTTTTTATTAGAATCTCTGTCCACAGCTGCCAAACTCAAGGGGAATTTTACATTTTTTATGCAAATAATTTCATTAACGGTTTTGTCATGCTACAACTACTTTTAAACTTTTAGCCTTTAAAGTTTTTGCAAACATACAGCTGATGAAAGAATCAACAGTGAACAGGTTCATTTTGTTTATACAGCACCCTCCGTGCACACACCAACCCCCTCGCAAGCCCTCAGCTTCTGCTCTGAGTGGAGAAAGCCCGTTAGAGACAAGAGGTACTTCAAGGCATGTGGGCATTAGAGCCTTGATCTACTTTTGGTATCTTCTGGCAGCATTTAAAGCATGATGGTGTACTGACTAACAAGGTTACCATTGTTTTCAGTCTTCTTCCTCTAACCTGATCTCTTTTTTGAGCGCCCAAGTCTCATTACGTCTTTAAAAACCTGAGTAATCTAAGTGGAACTGGGGAAAACTGCAAAAAAGAAGAGGCTCTTGTTCTTTGGTAGTACATCTGGACATCCCTCCTCCTGCTAAGTGTTTTGGAATAAGGCTTATTTTCTGAAACTAGAAGTCTGGAAAATAAAATTTTGGCTTCTTGAAGCTGAATCAGATTAGGTGTTCTGTTCTTCAGCAAAATCTCTTACATGTTTTCACGTCCAGACAAAACTACAAATAATTAACCCACAATATTTTTAATAGAGCAGTTTTTATTAAGTAACATATAAAGAAAAACAATAAAAGCATTTTTGAATGCAATACTTTTGATTTAAATAATTTCAGTAATTACAACTGTTTCAGGCTATGGAAAGCAATAAAAGCAATACAAATTTAATAACTGAACTTGGACCAAACATCTGACACTAGCAGAATGCTTAGGGCAGTAAGTCAAACACTCCAATGTTAGCACTAGAATTAGGATCACCAAGTGCATATTAATTCCATCTTCCTGTAATGCTACTGCTTCCTACTTTTTCTCATCAAGGAACATGATCTTCCTTATACCCTGAACTGACAAAGTCACGATGCAGGCTGATCTATGCACACTTGAACGAAAAAAACTACTTATAGTAGAAAGTAGCTGTACGCTTTTAAATGGACCGCCTGCGATAAACAGATGCACTACACTTTGCCAGCAAAGTTCACGGCTGTTTGGGAAACGGTGGGATCCCTTTGGTTTGAGCATCGCTTTGGGACGGAGGGCTGCATGAAGGTTAACGGTGTGACTGCAGAGAGTTCAGCTCAACACAGATTTTGCACAGATTTTCGATGCTGCTTACAGTTGACTTTTGAAAAAACATTTAAAAAATGGCACTTGTGCACCACATGGGAGGGATCTGGGGCAGTGATCAGACACAAACAGGGGTATCAACCACAGCACGATGTAAGACCAATACCCACTGTCCCTAACTTGCAGCCCACGGCATCCGCTCTTATGAATGACACTTGGCAGGGGGATCTCCCTCACGTATGTTTGACACTTACATATTTGACCTGGAACAGACAGGCAGAACAGAGTTGCACAGAAACTTTGCAGGGCTGCGGGCTGGGCTTCCTTTCAAGTCTGGGTGACGTAGGTACCTCCTTACACTCCTGTTGCTCTAGCCTGACGTGAGTTAGACTAACAACGGGGCAGAAGACCAGACTGTGAGGGAGGTGCTTTACTATCTAAGCAAAATCAGCAAAATAAATAAATTCAGAAGGGTTTTGGTCTTCTTTGTTTTTAGTTTCTCAGTCATAAACCCTCATTAGTTTTATTTTTTTTCCTCTTTTGTCTTTGCCTAATACCACTTCTATAGCCGCTCTAAAGTTGTTATGCTTTCTGTTTTTTCACAATTCCAAACTAAAAAGACTGGGTGTAAATAACACTGTCTATTTATATTTTCCTAACTGAACACAGCGTAGGAGCAACTGAGGAAAATATCACTTGAATTGGACTTGTGAACTTTTATAGCTGCTACTAAATGATCTGATCTGATCTGATCTGATAGGGAATGTATAGCTGGAAAAATGAATCTATTATAATACGCCATGCATCTTGTTAAGCTCCTGACTGTCTTACTTCCTACATAAACCCTCTTGACAAGTACTTCTACCTTATTAAGTCCACTGTGAGTCTTAGAAAGGGCACAGCGTGAGTGAGATCCTGGTCACACAAATATGCTACGTTTAAATAAAGGCGTAAATGAACTCTCATTAAAGACAGTCAGTGAGAGTCTTTATAGGAAAACCCTTTTCTGATTAGTCTTTTTTTGTTCATTTCAATTTAATTTTCATGCATTTTTAGTGGACTTAAGATATGCTCAAAGTAAAACAAAAATGTTCACACGGGACTTTTCTCTGATTTAGTTAAATTGCTTTTAAAAAGTGACTTAGGGGCTGGCTTACTTGGAGAATTTACTATGAAATTCTTGGGCACGGACAACTCCACCGTCACTTCCCGTGCCGTATGCCTCGCTGCCTGGCACTCACTGCCTGCTCGGTGCACTTTCACAGGGTAAATGCGATTTAGGGCTCCTATTGGTAGATCAGTGTCGCAGAAAAGTTGCCCTAGTATGAAGACTACAGAGCCGGTTAAGATTTCTTCTAAAAATTGTGATGGTCTAATTCTATGAGGGCAGGAGTTATGCCAAGTATCCTCTCTACCCACATGTCCCCAAAACAGCCAGCACAAAAGCCTGAAGTCTAGGTGAGCTCTGTATCTTATGCTCTAGACTGTTTGGCAGCTATAAGGTCATATATGTGTACTCTTTATCCAAATTCCACTTGTACTGCTGGATGACGTAGTAACACAGGAATCCAATCTTAATGATTACGGACCTGCAGACAGAGAGGAGCAATGGATGGATTGGTAATATATACTCTGGCTTACTTTAAGGAGGTGTCTTGGGGCTAACAACCAAAAAATTAAAACTTATATTAGTCTATATAAGTGATGTAAGGCAGCAGAATACATTATTATCCAAAGTAAAGGGAAAAATTTGTTAATATTTTATTGTTTATTATTTTATTAATTAATTTAAAAATCTCTGAATCTAGGTACAAATGTAATAGGGTTCACGTCTTAGGTTTGTAACTTTTCACAATTTCAGCCCAAATTCTGACCCATTTAGGAGGCCAGAGTTATTAATATTTCCTGTTATTTCTACTCCTCAAACTTTTTGACTGGATTTCTCCAAGGCATTCTTCGTTCTCACTCCTATCTTCCTCTCCATTTGAAAGCATCCGTTCAGGGAACTGGCTGAAAAATAGAAAAACACACACACAAAAATTGTTTGACTGCAGATATTCTTTGTAAAATATTCCTTTTTTCCTGGAGGAGATATGAAGGTGAATCAGGAAATGGATGGCTTTTTCAGATCACATGAATCAGTACCCCAGAATTCATCATTTTCACCAAATATCTGACTACTTTTAGGGTCTAGAAGCTAGAAGACTGTTATTTCAGGCTCACATAACAACTTCTTCAACTGCCTTATCTGTCAGAGACTTTAATGAAAAGAAGGAGGCAACTACCAAAAATCAGCTTGCACAAATACAAGCGCACATTTATTTATATTATACAGTTGTGTCGAAAATAATCACCTAAGCATTCCTAAAATTAAACCATTTTGTTTACACAGAGCCTAAATCACACAAATATCATGAGAAGTACTACTTTATTCTCTCTTCTGATCACAAATGGTAAATACAAACTCCTCAGAAGAACATCTATCTCTCAAAAGCCAAGCAATTCAGAATCTCATTTCACTGTTCCTAATTCATAGATATTACAGATAGTAGTCAGTGTAACCTTTAAATACAGCACATAACGTGAGACAATAATTTGACAGAAAACAGGACAGAGTTTGTAACTCTGACATTTATTTCCCTGCGATTTAAAGCAAGTATTGCAACGGTGCCTTTTGCCAAGACAACTGAAATTTTGCTCAGCCTGAACTTGTGTCTGCTGCTGCGGTGCGCACTGCTGGGGATACACAGCTACAGCCTTGCATGTCCTGCTTTTTGACAGTATCCCTCCCTACCAGAGCCATCCCAGGATGACATTCAAATATGGAAGAGTCATGACCATCCAGCCCTGGAAGATGACTTTGCTCACCGCAGGCGGGGTTGCTGAAGACTCACACAACTGAAACGCAGCAGACCAAATACTTTCCTGAACCTCAGTGGGAAAGAAGGAAGAAACAGCGATGCAGACCTGATGAATTGGTCTCTCTGCAAATTCACATAAGCACGGTGCATTCAAGACACCAGACTGCACAAACTCTCTGTTCTTTAGCATTGGTTCAGGAGAGGGAGCTCATTTGCGTGCACCATGCTCCTGGCTGGTCTGCTCTGGAAAGTCTCTGGTCACCAGGAGGGTTTCTCCTGAGTAACAGATGATGTGGTTGAAAAAACAAAAGCAGGCAATTAACTGTGAGATTTTAAAGTTTTTCTCTGCGTGTTTCTCATGAATTTAACAAAAATAGCTACTGTTTTCAGTGGAGTGAAAAAAGCAAAATGCAATGAAAATAAAGCCTTTGAATTCCATCCTTGTGAAGCAAGCAAGGTATTTTCCCTATGACAGAAGCACAGCTCAAGGCTTGGTTTTACTGAAGGTAACTCCTCCCTCCTTTTCCCCCCCCCC
>Ga0065711_1044423_pt1 | contig 14113 bp, 8 predicted proteins | sample Hoacrofraction12_FD_59098 | JGI IMG/M metagenome (GOLD analysis project Ga0065711, IMG submission 59098) | Hoatzin crop microbial communities from Cojedes, Venezuela - Epithelial fraction 12 v2 (version 2) | ecosystem: Host-associated > Birds > Digestive system > Esophagus > Crop | place...
GGGAGCCTGCAGCGCGGCCTGGCAGCCCGCCGGGCACCAGGCACAGCGAGGGGACTGTCCCCTGCGCGCAGCGCTGGGCCCGCCACCGCTTGAGAATCACAGGATCGGTAAGGTCGGAAAAGACCTCTCAGGTCATGAAGTCCAGCCGTCACCCCAGCACCCCCATGCCTGCTAAACCACCCTCTGAAGTGCCACATCCACACGTTTTTGAATCCCTCCAGGGATGGGGACTCCACCACTGCCCTGGGCAGCCTGGTCCAATGCCTGACCACTCTTTCAGTAAAGAAATTTTTCTTAATATCCGATCTGAACGTCCCCTGACACAACTTGAGGCCATTGCCTCTCATCCTGTCACTAGCTATTTGGCAGAAGAGACCAACACCCCCCTCACTCCAACCTCCTGTCAGGGAGCTGTAGAGAGCGAGAAGGACTCCCCTCAGCCTCCTCCAGACTGAACAGCCCCAGCTCCCTCAGCCGCTCCTCATCAGACTTGTTCTCCAGAGCCCTCCCCAGCCTCGCTGCCCTTCTCTGGACACGCTCCAGCACCTCCTTCTTGTAGTGAGCAGCCCAAAGCTGAACACAGTATTCGAGCTGTGAAAGATGATGAAGGTGAGAACGATGTGAATGATGGTCCTTGAACACGTCCAGAGGAGCACAATGAGGCTGGCGAGGGCTGGCAGGCGATGTCCTCCCAGGAGCGGCTGAGGGCTCCAGGCTCCACTCATTTGGAGAGCAGGGGGCTGAGGGGTGACCTCACAGCTCCCTGCAGCTGCCCGAGGAGGGGACACGGGGAGGGAGGTGCTGAGCTCTTCTCCTGGGGACCTAGTGATGGGACACATGCGAATAGCTCAAAGCTGCACCAGGGTAGGTTCGGACTGGACTTCAGGAAGCTTTTCTTTACCAAGAGGGTGGTCAGACCCTGGAACAGGCTTCCTAGAGAGGTGGTCAATGCCCCAAGCTGGTCAGGGCTTAAGAGGGATTTAGACAATGCCCTTACCACGCTTTAACTTTCGGTCAGCTCCATATTACTCCGGCAGTTGGACTAGGTGATCATTGTAGGTCCCCTCCAGTTGAAATATTCTATAAGCAATTTTTAAAAACTTCTGACAATCCTCGTCTCCTCCCCAGTCCCAAATCTAAATGGGCTTTTTACCACTTACTACACATAAACAAACCCAGGAGCTACAGCAGCGAAGCGTCCCCAGTTGTTTTCCCCAGGCACGCAGGGCAGCTGCAGTGCCATCCACAAGCAGCTGTAATTTCAGAAGAGCGATCGGCTGTTCCCTGTCACCATGGCCCCGCTCCGCCAGCTCACTGCTTTATAAACACACCCTAGGCACCACGATAGCTTTGTTTTGCGAAGAGCTCTGAATTCTCTTGGTGGTGGCGTAGCACCAGTTTAAACCAAGGGTTTAGTCAACTGCCAGCCAAGCATTGCGCCACTGAGAGGGAGCGCACAGACCATTTCGAAGAAACCATAGATAGTGTTTGGCAGACATCAAAGATCATGCAGTGAGTCTAAAGCGAGCCGGTGCACTTGGACTAGAGAGGCCTTCAAGAGAAAGGTTTAGCCAAGCACACCTCACAGACACTGACATCCCAAAGACTGCCAGTCAAAATTATTTGGAATAAAGTTCTGTCTGAAAAGCAAAGCCTATGTGGATGCAAACTAGGCCTTGCCTGACTCGCAAAGCTCTTGTGTGTAGGAGTGTATGAAGAAAGTAACTCAACTCCTGCTGATTTTCTAAACTATTTCGTAACCGCTTACTTTTAAAACCCACCACTGCACTGGCAGCTCAGCAGTTCCAATAGATCAAGATCAATCAGCGAAAATACTTGAAAAAATTCTTTCCTTCCCTAGTATCTACTGCCTGTTTATTCCTTACAGCTGGGCTATGAACTACCAAATGTACCACTCGGCATTAGTAAGGAAGGTCCTTTGTTTTTCTCTTTTTGTACCCTAGTGGATGTACTTCTGTGGGTAACATCAGTTTGTTTTTTTTTACACTAGCAAATGCAGTTTTTCAATGCTAAGCTTGTTAAGCGATACGCAAAATGGATTTAAAAAGAGGTAAGAGCAAGTCAAAGTCACTTTCTGCTTTGTTTTCATTTCACTTACACCTTGGTGTAGAAGTCATCCCAGCGCAGAAGGCCCAAAGCCAGCTTTCCGTATCGCCCAAGCCCAAGATAATGTTTATGGTAACATTTATATGAAATTCTCCATGAACAGCTACTCAGCCAAAGGGTGTTTACAAACAGACTCTGTGTCACTCGCGCCATCCCCTTGCACGTGTTGTTCAAATTTAAGAACGGAATGCCGAGATTCATGTATGAATTTCTAAATTGCTTTGAGCAACCTTTCAAATAGTAATTTATTTCAGAAAAAACCCCTCAAAACAGCAAGGAAGTGCCCATCTGGAAATAAAAAAAAACAAATCAAGAAAACAACCTTAACCCACTAGGTTGAGCTTACAGTAACATGAGCCCAAAACTTCCCCTTTGTTTTAGAAACCTGTGCCCTCCCACCTGCACAGTGACTCTTGAGCAGGGTGCAGAAGAGGAAAGCACGCAGACAGGGACAAAGCGAGCCAGCCAGCTTCTGACAGCGCCCCCAGCTTTGCAAACAACAGTCTTTGACATTTTCAGCTATTAATTTGTCTAATCACTGTGTAGTCTCTAGACTACATGAACAATGCCACACAGTCAGCTAATACGCAGATTTGCAGGACTGACTTGTTTGCAGTTAATTTATGGATTATACCGGCATGTCGTCGCTGAGTTCGGCTTTCACAGAGGACAAAAGGCTTTGGCTGCACGCAGAAAAATGAGCTTCTGTACAAAGAACTCCATGCAAAAAGGGGCAGATCCACTTATCTGCTTTGCACTACGCAGATCTTGGAAGATGCTTCGATACTGAACTCTTTTCTGTGTGTTTCATCTCAGCACAGCTTGGTCCCAAAGAGGTCGGCTTGCAGGGAATTTAACACAGAGTAGTGCAAAACAATACATTTTATTTGTTCACAGTTAAACACAAGCAACTGCCTTGACATTTTAGAACATTCTAATAAGGACAGCAAAACCTTTTGGTTTCAGTTCTCTTTAGCTTACGATTGTACCATTTCCTTGTATTTCATATTTATGGCATTTAATGTGGATTGTTTAACATGCTTACAAAGAGCGAGGCAGGGAACAGATTAACTTGACAAAGACAGCAATTTTAGATTTAACTAAAAGCAGTCAGTTAAAAAAAATCTGTTTCCACTTCACTGATGGGACCCCTTCAAACAAACTGCAAGTTAACTACATACAGCAGATCCATGATTTTCAGACTTACAAAAAAAATTGCAAAATTTGTTCCTCCATAATCTTTGTGGTCCATAAACAAACCTAAAGTGGTTTCCACTACTATCCTGGTGCTAAAATCCTTTTTAAAAGAAGAAAAAAAGCCACCTTATCAATGAGCTTGCATTACCGCCAGGGCATTTTTGTAACCGACAACAAAAACTGCCTCTCCTCAGAAGAAGTGAGGTCATCACATAAGCAAGACACCTTACTGGGCTCGGCGAAGCAGGAGGACGGGCTGCTGAGCCCCTCCAACACAGCAGCATCTGACGGCTGAGCCAGCCCTGCCAGGACAATGTGCAAACCGTTCGCTCCTGGGCTGGGACCCGGTGGGGCAAGGGGCAGGAAACCTCCAAATCTCACCGAAACATACGCTACCACGTTTGCTACCGCTAAGTCTTAGAAAGCCTATAGACATGTCGACAAAACCAGTCTGTCACTTACAACCATCTCTCTATTTTCTATTCCATGCAGATTCAAGTTTGACAAAACCACTGAAGTTCACCTTTACTTTCAGAGTTAGGACTGACCAACTGAAAGGACACTGAGAATAATTTAGACAGGCAGAAATGTATTTCGACCCTAGGTGTTACGGAAGAAGCAGAAATGGGAGGAAAAGTACTGTCAGGCGCAAGCTGGCATACTGCCAGCTGCTTTGACAGAGTCCTGTTCCTATTCAGGTTAAGAACGGATTTGAATTGATTTATACGTGAGCGATTCTTAAAACAGCAGCTGCCACCCACAGAATGTTTAGGAAAAGAGGCCACGTGCGATGCAGGGTAACTGTGAAGCCCGGTATGTCTAAGTATGCCTGGACCCAGACATACCTAACATTTAAAACAAGCACACTGCCTTCCTAACAGCGGGCTCTGTTCTGTCACGAAGGAGATTGAGTCTGACCACTGACAAGCCCTGATCCCACAATCTTCCTTCACAGAAGGCTCATCGTTGTCTTAAAACATGATTAATGCAGAAAGGCTTCGCAACAGAATTCTGATTCTCAGTTTGAGCAGACTTCCTCCTCAGCCCCGTCTTCTAAGGAAATGGGACGAGGGCGAAGGGGAGATACCTAGAGCCAAATTGACATTGCTGAGCTGAAAAATGTGCTGCAGTCTGAGCAGAACAGCACTCCAAGGAAACCATATTCTGAAAGTCAAGCCTGGAAATGTGTTCCCAGAAAGAACAAAGCCAATTTCTTGGACTCAAAACACAGTGGTCTTGCTCAGACCGGGAACAAAGACCAGAACTATGAAGGGGGGTCAGGCAGCACAATTATTTCCCTGATTAGAGAAACAAATGCTCTTCTGCAAGTCTTCATAAGCTTGCAATTCTACACACGTGTTCTGCATACTCTCCTTACTTCAGTAAGGCTTCCTTTTCCCTGTTCTCCCACCCCGATTGCTTTCCCATAGGAACCAGTCCGAGATCAGTACCAGTCTGTCAGGCAAACACTTAAAATACCAAAAAGATCAGAAGCTAGTGTTTTAACAAGTCTTCAGCATATATGGTCTCTTCTGCATTACAAGCTCCAGTTCCTTATTAAGTGTCTGTTCAAACGTAACTTTCCAGGAAATGTTAAGGACAATATAAACAATGATCATGAATTCGGGTGAATGAATCGTTTTGCAGAGGTTCACCGTTCTTTAAACACTTAGGTATTCAATCAGAGTCCAACTTAATGAAGACTGGGCTCTGAGGGATGTGAGACAGTGGACAGGCAAAACAGAGACCTTTAGATGAATGCACCAGGAATTTTAGTGCTGCTTCTTTCCAGGATGAAAGCAACCGAAGTCACCCGGACAGGCAGCACAATTAACTGCTCTAAATTGGAAGCTTGCAAGGAAATACAAAGCATTCATAGTAAACTCACAAATGTTAATTTGGCCTCCTATTGCACTCAAGTTCATAAATGCAGCCACTCAACTGGGGACAGGGAGAAAGGGAAAAAATACTTGCAAATGCTAATAGTTGTCCCTTCAAATTAGTACACGCTGCTAAGGACTGAATTTGAGCAAGAAGAGTTAGGCTGGGCGTTTCAATTCCAGACCCCAAAATCCACTTTGCATTCATTCAGCAGCCTTTTTCCGTTTCTGGACATCAATCCTATTCCGCTGCATGAGCTAGCTGCTCAGACCAAAGAAACATAAAAGCTTTTAGTTAAACTTGCATTCACGCCTCCTGTTCTATGCCAAGAATATGAAAATAACACTGATTGACTATCTTCCTTTTTAACTGTGGTCATGATGAGTTTCATTGTAGTCCATGATATGAAGCTGTCCAACACTGCTTTCCTGGATCTTAGGTGAGAGACTAAGGTTATCGGGGCTTGGAGGGGCCTTTGTCTCCATGTTTGCATCTTTACATAGTTCAGTCTTTAGAGCATCAGAAAGCCTGTTGATGGTTACACCCTCCTCATCACACTGGCTCTCACTCTTGTTGCGAAATAATTCTCGTGCCTTCATTCCAAGGAAGCTCTTGGAGCTGGGGAGTGAACCTACAGTCAGTGGGACAGTAGTCGAGGGCTCCAGCAACATGGATGTCTCCCAGCGACTGCCGAATCTCTGGTTCTGGGGTTTTTCTGGGGTGGAGAGCTCACTGCTGCTACCACCCTTACTACTGTTGCTACCTCGAGTGCTGGGAGGTTTGGTCTCTCCATTTCTACCAATTGTTTCTTCACCACATCCTGCCACAGTACCTTCACTACCACAATCCAGCCTGTTTTGGAAAGAGAGAGGATACAGTGTCATGGAAATCGTAGCAACTGTTTACAATAGAAAGGGAAATGCTGGGGAACGCAGGTTACTTTGATTACTTCGCAGCTCTGCTACTGCATATGTACTTTAACAGTTTTCCTTTCACAGTTTTGTAGCAAAGCAGCAGTGACAGAGGGTAACCAGAAAAGTGTCACACTCAGCTTTGCAACATGCAGTGTTTGAAGTCCAAAACTGACAATAATCCCAAAGCAGAATGGAACTGAATCCTGATCAGTTAAGGTAAGGGAAGAGATCTGTACAGCTTCCTTGGATTGTAGATCTTTCCTTTACTTCACCCAAGCACAGGTGATTCCCACAAATCTGCTGGCAGTACAAGAAATTATCCTGATGCTGTAGCAGATCTTGGTGTAGAAAAAAAAGGTATGATCTGAGGGGAAGTACAGCACTACCTAGACACTTTAGGTAGACTATGTAAAATAACTACTTAACAACAGTGTAACAATTTGTAGATTAAAGAGACCAGGCTATGAGACAGTGCAGAGGTTTCTCTCAAACTTTTGAATAACAGCTCAGCTATCTGGAAAGTACTTCATGAGCACTTCCAGTTCTGTCAATGACTCTCAGTAACCTGGGCAGAGTCCTGAAATAGATTCAGTCTGTAAAAGGGGGAGTAACAGAAATATTTTGAGATGGTGCATCCAAGCATATTTTGCACCATCACCCTTACCTTTCTTCTGCTGCTTCAGCTGCTTCTGTTTTTTCATCTTCAAGTTTTTTCAGTAGGCTGCTCTTCTCCAGTCGGCCAAACAGATCCAAGATCTCCAGCTCAAATGCCTGTGTGATTCTTTTCTGGGCCTTGTACCTACTTTCTACTGCTTGCAGCTGACCTCTTAACAGAAAAAGAAACCAGAAACCATCAGGTTCAGTGTCTCCGGATTCTGCCACAACTATGATAGTGCATCTGTCAATGCATGGTTAAAGTTTTACATAGGAAGCTCCTACCTTGCTTGGATTTTGACATCTTCCAGGTACTTCTTTTGCTCCAGGAAGAGGTGGTCTTTTTTAGCAAGCTGAGATTCCAGTTCAGCTATCCGTTTCTGGGAAGCATCAAGCCTTTGGCTTTGCTGTTGAACACACAATTTTGCTTTCTCCAGTTCTTTCCGAAAAGCAGCGTGCAACATTTCAACCTCCTTGAGGGAAAGAACACAATGTTAAAGTAGAATTTGATTGTGTGTTATTTTTATTAATATTTAAGCATGTTTCTCGTGCTATAAACAGGCACGTTTTTAAACTAGATGGAATAAAAGAATCATTTCTAAAAACAGATACAGAAAACTGGATACTGTGAGGATGTACACTATTTAGTTACTGTGAAAATAATGATGCATCACTGAAATTTATTAACACATTAATGTTCCTTATGAGAAGCTCTTTTCAGCAAAGTAAACTTGCCAGTTCTGCACCAGATTAGAACCGACACACTCCATTTAACATCTGTTTTCACAACATGACCTTCATTAAATACCAGTAAAAGACTTCTTTTTTCCTTTTGGCTTATTATTCACCTTCTTTAATTACTTGCTCTCACGCAGAAACAGTTACATTGTTGTGTAATTTACTTGCTTCTAATTAAAAAAGGTTTCTTTGAAGTCAGGAAGTAAAACCATATGAACCGCAGAAGTTTTAAAGTTAGTACTAACTCTTAATAGGAAAATGACTGTGTGAGAACAGTAAGACTGCTTGTTTTAAAACAGCACGTCACAAACCCCAGTAAAATCCTGGCTCAATCTTTCTACAAATTCTAGCAATACTAGCCTACCTTAAACACTTTCACAAACATAAGAGCCCAATGTTACTTTACCAGCAGCAGTCTGCTGCCAATTACATTAAGATCACAGTAAAGTCTCAGCCTTTGGCAAGAAAAAATGGCAAAGAATTTACATCAAGTGCCTAAAAGTGACTTCAACAGCGTACCCTAACATCCTTGTCTTAGCTTTTATGCCCAAGGAGCATGAGGAGATGCCATAACGACACAGTACATGAAAACATCTGAATGGAAGATTAAATATGAAATCCAATCCCCGAAAACCAATTTCAAAACAAAGTATCTGTTAAGTTATGAAGCATTTCCTTCATTCTGAACACAAGGCTGAACAGCTTGATGATGACCTCAAGTTCCGTCTTCCCAAAAGGCCTTGTCTGCAACTCCACAATCGTACCTTTGTAGTGTCCGTGTGCTTGTGCTGCAGCTGCTCCAGGTACAACTCATTCACCTCTCCAAGAACCAGAAGTTGCCTGTTCAAGAACTCCATCTGCTGTTGCACTGATTCACTGTTGGAAAGCTTTACAGAGAAATTGAACAGAATCAAACATTGGAATGAATAGTTCAGCAGAAGAGTCACAGCTGATAGGCACTGTGTTCACAGGGTATTTTTATAAAGGCAGACAAAAACAAGAATCCAATGCATCATAGGTAGTGTTAAATAAATTAGCTGTGATAGAGCTGGTGACAGTCCATACAAAGCTGCACCATATAGGCACTGCTTCCCTTAACATAACCATGTTTCCACTTACACAAGAAGTCCATTCAACTTCTGATACAAACAAGATCTCTAAGAAGCCAAGATTTAGCAAAGCTTTAATACAAATTCATATTGCTCAATCCACAAATTCCTACTGTGGAAAATGCAGCCAAATGAGAAGTTTCAGAAGCCTCTGAACTGAGTTTAAAGTTTCTTCACCAAAATATGTTTCTCTCTTTTTTTTTTTTTCAATTTATATCAGATTCTATGGAACTAAGCACAGGCTTCTTCCAGAACAAGAAAGAGAAAGCATCTGACAACAATTATCAGAAAAAATTAAACAGTAAGACACAAAGTGACCCTGGGAACAGCAACTCTTCTTACCTTTTGAGAAACTTGGCTAAGAAGCAATTCAGTGTGACACACCTTGTTGTTAGCCTTCTTTAATTCTAACCTCAGATCTGCAATCATATTCCGGCAGTCTTCCAGCTTGGTCTGTTCAAATAAAAAAAAAATCTCACTCTGGGTTCTGAAACCTTAATAAGGGCTACCAACGGCATATGGCTGGAGGGCCGTAACGCCTGGCACTGTGAACCAAGTTATACCGAGCACTTGTGAAAGCCCCAAAACTAGCTACAAAACTGCATTTTCCTATTTCCAGACTGAAGACGGGACAAAACAGAACTATAAAAGGATGATGACTAAGCTAGGCATTTCCAATTATGCATTGTCTTATTCTGAGTTAGGACAATATCTCTAATAGAGATCTGTAACTTTCTCTTAGGTATTTCATGCCATGTTATTAGGAAGGTTATTTTTAAAGCCACACTAAGTAGATAACGTAATTTTGTTCAGTGTTGTGCTTCATACCTGCAATTCCTGGCTCTGGTTGTAGAATTCCTCCCGGTCGTGTTGCAGCTGTCTGATCTGGCTGTGAAGCTGAGCCACTATATTTTCATGTTCCTCCTGAAACTGGTAGTACCTTGCCTGTTCTTTCTGCAGACTCAATTTCAAGGCCTGGATTTCTTTTTCCTGTAGTTTCAGCTGATCTTTCTGTTAAGAACCCCATATGAAGCATCAGACAAGACACCTGCTTTACCAGTTAGAACATCTGTCCTAAGCTGCTAGCTAAGTAAAGCACTAGTTGTCAATTAATAGCATGCAGGTGTAACACTTTTGCACACACAGAAGTTTTTATATAGACCATGCTCTTAATGCTTTGGGCTTTTTTTTTTGGCTGAGAAAGAGATTAAATGGTGCTAGAGTGGACAGCCCGAAAACTCCAAGTCACATCCAGAGGCACAATGAGCAATAGCAGGTTCTTCCACTGCACCTCACACTTTCGACAGGTACTTGGGCTTCACAGCTGAAGCTACACTTCATTTTCTAAAACCTATCTGGAAACCTATTTTTGTCTTTTCTACTGAATTATCAAAAGGTGAAACTGTAGATGGAAGTAGCTGTAATATGGAAGTACAGAATGAAACATGCCTATATCTGTTACAAGACATCCTTCCACATACGTGTAACTTCAAATTCTATCATAGTAAATACCTCTGGAAAAGAATACTTGAGTCTTCAAAGTTTTGGCTATTGCTCCTCAGTTGAGGAGTGGAAGGACAGTACTTCTCCAAATAATGCAATAAAGTGTCTAGCCACGCATTAAGTAACCACTCCACTAACTGTGAAGCCTTTAACATTATCCAAAGGTAAGCGCTGGCAGGGATCAAGCATGCCGACATCCACCAAACCAGTTGCCTACAGTCAAATAGAAACTACTGGTTTTAATAAGCACGGTGCACGTAACTCACCCACAAGTACCCACAAGTCATTCCACAAACATTGACTCTTAATAAGGTGAGAAACAAGGCTTCTTTTCAACTGAGTGGTACTGGAAGACGCCGGCCAAGCCTATTCATATCTGTTCTAGCACCAGTGTGTTTAAATTACTGCTAGATTTGTATCCCTGCTCACCATGGCAGCATTATGTTCCTCTAGCGCTGTTGCTTTAATCACTTTTCGCAAGAGTCGACGGTTCCGAAGGGCATGTTGCTGTCTTTTGAAGCGTTCATACAATAACTGGTTGTGCAGCAAAAGCAATTGGTTACGCAGGGTATGAATCTCATCCGACGGGGGAGAACCTGGATTGGAGTTAGAAGATACAAGAGGTTACTGAACCGTACTGTCCCTGTTCCTCATATGGGAAATATTTTCTAAAATAAGCAAAGAAGATTTCTTTGAAATTACATCTTAAAAATCTGTCTGTTCCATTTGATCTCCAACACAAACTTAATTTTAAACATTTTTCCCAGAGCAACAGGTATATGCTTCATATGGATTGCTCCTTATATTAAGAAAAAAAAGCCAAGCTCACCATCACCACAGAAGCCTAAGAGCACAAAACTGTGACACACACATGCAGCAACAAGAAAAACAATTATCAGTTTTATATTCAAGTAGTATTTCAAAGGTGGCAGGATCTGTCAGATGATCAGCATCACTCTGAAGGCTAGCAGATCTTAAATGGTCAAAAGCAGAAACGTCTAGAGTTGTGGGGAATGCAGTTTTCACTTTTCAAAGATAGAAAAAACCAGCTTATTTCACTGGAAAACAGATGTCTATCTGCTAAGCAGATAAACCATGACTTAATGGAGGGCACCATCTTTTTTTTTTTTAATAATGTGGCAGAAAAAGTATGCAGGTCATTGTTTAAGCAAGTCTAATAACAGAGGAGCAGAATGCCAAAACACAGGAGAAACCTCCTCACCTCCAAAGTGAGTCCAGTCAGCAGATTTGCTTGGCAGAGACAATCTGAAAAAAGAAAATGCAGTATTAAATAGTAAGTTTAAATATACAGACACTCTGCAATTCACTTTAAAATGGAATGCCCACCTCAAAAGAGCTTACAGCCTAATAAAAGTACAATTATGGTCAGTTGGTATGAAGGTAATAAGGAGGAACCGTGCAAGCAGCAGGCTGCAAGGGCAGATGATGGAGGGCATAGTTTCTTGGAAGCGAGAGAAAAATTCTCTGAAGCACAGAAAACAGCATAAGGACAAAGCAGAAGACAGGGCAATAAGATGAAAAGAAGGAATACCACAGACACACCTAAACCTTAAATCGGGTTCTCCAGTTTTTAGCTTCATGTATATTAGAAAGTGTCGATCTTCCCATGGTGTCTACACTTGCTCTTGACTACCTAGTGTGGGACTTAAACCTGGTTTGGTAAACACATCTCACTAACAGTGGCACCAAAACCACACCTGCAGCACAGCCAACAGCCCTGCTGCTTCATCCCAAGCTCTGTCAGCGAAGGCAGCAAGTCGTACGGTCACAGCCCCCATTTTTACACCAAAGCAAACTAGTTACCACTGCAAATACAAAAATCCTCCACCCAGAACCCCCTAGCTCAGTTAACAGCCATGTTTCACAGAACACAGTTTCACTGTAGATTTCCAGACACACCTGCTTTTCAGGCACAGCTATTAAAATAAAGCCAGCACAAAAAGCATTACCTAGAAAGTTTACAAAGTAAGATCTTCAGTCACCTACTTGTTCAGCTCCTTAGTGTGTGCATCCGCTCCTTGCTGTATCAGTCTGTCCAGTACTTCCACAGGAGAAGTAGAGGACATGTAGTCATCATCCTGGGTTCCCCTGGCTTTCTTTAGCAGCTCCTCAGTCTTCTTCCCAACAAAGAGGTAGGCAGTCTTTGGTAATGCAACTTCAAAAAGGTGCTCATACAGGGGAGGCTGCCCACTCCCAAACACCGCTCTTCTTTGTGCTGGTACTTTGCAAGGGCTGGGAGTGACAATACTCATCTCCCCAGAGGTTCCTTCCCTGTTACCAGCAGGGCTTTCACCAGAGCCTCCACAGGGCTTATCTATGGGAGTAAACGTTTGTTTGGGTGTTTCCCGCGCGCTCTCAGGCCCAGGCTTGTCCAGAGAAGATGTTAAAGGCTCAGAGGTCTGACTGTGTCCCTGAACACTAGATACTACTGAATGGGTCTTCTTTTGAGAGCCTGACAGACTTTCATTTGTGTGGTAAAATGGAGAATCAAATCCTCCTCGAGGCACCATGTGTTCAGCATCGGTTGTGATCTCAGAGATCTCTTTAGATATTGCATCTGAAAATGATGGGAAGGGGGAGTATAATTATGTATCTTGTATTTCGACATTACATACATTTCCTTAGCTAAGATGTATGTAAGGATGACAGAAATTACCTTCCTCTCTGTCCTTTTCAGCACTATCTTCAAAAGACAAACCACCTAAAAACTCTGGAAGATCACTTAAGGTTACTGAACTTTTACTACTAGGTGTGTCTGTAGAAAAGAAAAGAAAAAAGAAAAGTTAGTTACACAGAAGCTGTTTTCCCCAGCCTTATCACAGCACAAACCAGAAGCCTTAGAATAAGCTTCTCTCCCTTTCAGATGCTTCTTCAAAGGAGGAAGCTATCTGATTCCTGTTCCATTCCATGTGGAAACCAGTTCAGAGATCAGTCACTGGTCAGTCCTGATCCCAAAATGTAATTTTGTAAATTTAGTATTTGCTATTGCAAAACAAGTGTAGGCAACCACCTCTATGAATAAGGATGTGCTGTTTGCAACTGAACCCATTAAATACATTTAAGAAGTGGCTTAAGTGTACAGTGACTACCATACTTCCACATTAGCATTAAACTCCCCTTTAGCTTCTGATCAAGCTACACAAGGCCACAGTACTTACCCGAGAAAAATGAAGTTTAGCCAATTGATGTAATAAAAACTTGACAGTATGTGACTACTGATCAAAACTCAGCTGCCAGGGAGATATACACTAAAGCATGCAGGATAGAAACCTCATGCTCACAGCTCAGTCACAGATGAGGAATCCAGTGAAAAACCTAGCCTGTTCTTAACTTGTAATTCAGGAAGTTCAACTACACCAAGGAATACCAAATTCAAATTTCACTATCATCTCCACTTTGAGGATGGTAAAGATTTGTAGTCTCAAATACAGTGCCAAAATCCCTTTCTACAGCTGTCACAGCTATAGATGACAGAGAATGGAAAATGGAATCTAGATTTACCTATTAGAAGCTGAGTTCCTCAACCATCCACTGTTGATTTCAATATTCCACAGGACTTCAAAAAAAAGGTTCAAGTACAGCAATATAATTTGCAGACAAAAAACAATTTTTTCCCCAAGACCACTGAAAAGCGAGCATCGTATCTATCCTTAAGTGCAGCCTTACAGTTTGATCCAGACACGTGACATAAAACTTGAAGTAAGACTTCACACACAACTTGTTGCTTCTAATAAAAAAAAAAATCACCCTCAAAGAATCAGATTTAAAAAAAAAAATAAATCCCTTTTCAGCTTTCAGTGTAGATCTGCATATTTAATCATGCATAAGAATGCATCAGGGCCAGTTCAGAAAAATTCTGCAAGATATTTCTGAAGGTGAATATTAAAATGAAATCAAAAGCATCACAAGAAGATTTTATGTTGAATCACAGGTTAAGGCAGCATCCCAGAACTACAAAGAACTCGGGGG
>Ga0065711_1044425_pt1 | contig 14112 bp, 7 predicted proteins | sample Hoacrofraction12_FD_59098 | JGI IMG/M metagenome (GOLD analysis project Ga0065711, IMG submission 59098) | Hoatzin crop microbial communities from Cojedes, Venezuela - Epithelial fraction 12 v2 (version 2) | ecosystem: Host-associated > Birds > Digestive system > Esophagus > Crop | place...
CTGGAACAGGCTGCCCAGGGAGGTTGTGGGGTCTCCTTCTCTGGAGATATTCAAGACCCGCCTGGACAAGGTCCTGTGCAGCCTGCTGTAGGTGACCCTGCTTCGGCAGGGGGGTTGGACTGGGTGACCCACACAGGTCCCTTCCAACCCTGAACATTCTGTGATTCTGTGAATGCATTGGCAGCCCTTCCAGGGTAGGGTTCAGCAATCATGGAGTTTAGCTACGGTAGTCCTCATGCTTGCGAAAAAACCAATATACAATAAGGATTGGTTTGAGTCAAATATATTTGATGAATTGGTTGGGGTTTTTTCCCTAAACGTCCAGGCTAACTCACAGATTTAGATCTATTCTAGGATAAGACAAAAGTCTTGTTTTCTGTAGGCAGCCAGATGAGCAACTATAGGGAATATAGATATAAGGAATTTTAAATTTCAGGGATTAGGGCCAGTGTCTTGCACAAAGGAATCCTGGTCAAGATTTGGAGCCACTATAAATATATATTACCATGATACAAATAACGATTCTCCTTTTTGAGGTACAAATCCTGCCAGAAAACAGGAGATGGCCTCTGGCCCGCCAAAGCTGCTGTGCAGTGAGGGTGGGCAGTCGCTGCTGGGTTTGCGTGGCCGCATTCCACGCAAGGCGCACACGTGTATTCCCCAGCTCGTTTGCAGTGAAAAGAACACCGATGGCTTTGCTACAGACAAGTTTCTTTTTATCTTTTGTGGCTGGGTTGGGTCAAAATGAGAAAGCGCATGAAAGGGTGAATACGGACTGCATTTAAAAAATTATATCGATGCGTACAAATTATCAGAGATGTTAACTTCTAAATGTATTCCAAGCTCATGGAAAGGCCTGAGAGTCTTTGTTTATACTGGCTAGAGAATTCACAATCTATGACTTTAGTTAAAGACTGGTCTTCAAATTCTCCTTGAATACGGATCTGATTAAATCAATTTCTGTTACAGTTTAGCCAGCCAGTGTGGAAGGTCATCTTTTGTCTGTGATATTTTTGTAGTCCAGTAAGAATGGGAGACCAGAATTCGAAGGAGAAATGAGAAGCAAGAAAAGCAGATCCTTAAAAACAATGCAGTATGATTCTTTGTACATAGTATTAAGAGGAGCTCAGACTGCTAAACCGGAGTGAATAAATTAACCACCTGTGATAACACACCAGTCTGCTGAAGAACTTGACTTCATAACTCAAATACGTACATGGAGCATATGGAAGTTAAAATGAAAACTCTAGCTCATAAACAACAGGGGATTAACGTTATGAATAGCTACAGGAAATTCGAATGTGCCAAAATGCTGACTCTTTCTTGCAACACGCAAACCACAGAAAACACAGGTTAAAACAGTTGTGCTCTGTGCTGTGCAAAACTCACTTTCTGAAGCTCCTTTACCAGTAAACAAGGCTTAACTTTTCTGTGATGGCAGAGCCCCTAAAAGACCCTTCGACACAGAAAAACTGAGTGCTTTTATATTACATGTCCTACTCAGACCAGAGGGAGCAGCTAATGAAATTACCAGATTGAAAAAAGGTTAGACCTTGCAGCATGCTCTGGGGTGTCTGAGAGCTCTGCAGAGAGAACATTCTAAACTGCTGCTGTCTGCTTAGTTTTCCCCCGCTTTAATGCCTGCGGGTAGGATATTCCTGCTGTGTTTGTAAACCTTTTGAGGGGAATGGTGGACCTTCTGGTGGCTGAAATATCCTTATTTCTGCTACTTTCCCGGGGCAGTGGGAAAAGGTGAGTTGGGGAAAATGTGAGGATTTCTTTAAGCTCAGCTTAAAGATCCTAGGCTATGATTTGTCAGGGTGCCCAAGAAAGTCAGAAAATCAACTTGGAGCAAATTTTTTTTCCTGTAGCTCAGGAGAGGCTCACTGACCTTTTATCCTTACAGAAATTTCTCCTTTAGCAAACGGGCTGACTAAGAAATGGATTTAGTTGATCTTTCAATACCTTGTAAAGTTTCCTGAAACAAATATCAAGTCTTTTTTAAAGAAGACCTATAACTTTAAGTAAACCTCAATAGTTGCTGTCTGATTGCTGAAGAACTGTTCAAGAAGTAGATTTCCTTTTTAGCAGAAAAAGTGCAAGGTTTCTTAAAAAGAAAATAAAACTTTAAGCTGAAAATCGTGATCTTGAAACTTAATCTATCCAGCATGAGTGTGAAAAAATTCGATGTAAAGGCCAGTGTTTTGGAAATGCTAGTAAGTATAAGCATTTGGAAAGCTTAGCAATTCCAGCAATACGTAATTTCTGCTAACAGCTACTGCAATTAGAAGGCTGGTATTTCAGCTATGCAGTCAGTTCTTTTTCTTAGCTAAGTTGCTGTCTTTCTCCATACTGTGAAAAATTTTACAGTTCCATTCCATGCACTGATGTTTGTGTTCATTTATAGACATGAGGAAAAAACCAAGCCTTTAGTTTTCTGAATTTTCCTCAAGTAATTTCCTCTACTCTGTCAGTTTGCGCTGTTCCATCTGCTGATTTAATTCATCAAAGTCTTCCAGCCCGCTGTAGTCCTTTGGCATTCTGATTTGCGCTGGATTTGTACTTCTCGAAAATCTTGAAGTATATGTCACTGGTAGGAGGGCATCTTAAAAAAAAAAAAGGTAGTATTGAAAACTGAAATGGTTAATAGAATATTTTTTTTTCTCTACTACTTGCAGAAGGACATGCACTGCTCAATTTCCATATGTTCAATAGTCCTCCTTGTGCACTTTGTGTTGTGAGGAGAGTATCAATATACTAAGTTTACTTTCATTTGCTTGCTCTGCTATACAGTCTCAACAGCAATTAAGATGGAGGAAAAGGCAGGGCAGGCTTTAGGGTATTTTTAAGATGTATAAATTTTTCCTACTCCTAGAAGATGACAAAATGTGTGGATGTTTCTGAGGGGAAGATTCTATTCAGCTGCTTTAGACTAAAAAAAATAAATTTTATATATATATCACAGATAGCTATTCTCTGTGTACTAAACGGGTGGTGGTGTGAAAATAATACATTTCTAATCTCTAGAAATGAGTTGCACAATTGAAAAAGCCTTAGCAGATGCGAAAGCGCTGGTGGAACGGCTCAGGGAACATGACAACGCAGCAGAAGCTCTTATTGAACAGACTACAGCTCTTAACAAGCGGGTTGAAGCAATGAAACAGGTTTGTTAAAAGAACGACTTGGAAACACATAATTTAAAATATTTTTTGTGTGCTATTATACAATGTAGGGTCAGTATGTTATTTGGTTAATCCTTTAATACCATACTAAATATTTTCATTATAGGCATGACTATGATCTAAAAATAGGTTGTTTATATATTTAGTTTGATCCTGTGAAGAAGTTTTCTCTGTTACGGTGGCTTAAATATTGAAAACGAGCATTTATTTGAAGAACCCTGGTAGAAATGAGGTTGGCATCTGACAAACCATTGTGTGGTGTCTTGTGTTTTGCTCTTCTGTGAAATACTGTTTGTTTTATTAATTTCAAGATGCACATTTAATCATACAGAGGCCCTGTTATGCTTTCTTCTGTTCAGAATACATTATCTTTTCACAGTCTCCTTTTGTTTCAAAGTAGCCTCTTAAGCTTATTCGTGATCATTTCCATTCTGATGTTAAACTGTCCAAGATAATGTTGTTAAATTGGGTGTGACTTTCACTAGAGAGCTTCTGGAAGAATAAAAAGGTGTCTGCTGACTTTCCATATGTGAGTTCATCCTGTCATTTTAATAGAACACAGGAGGTGTTAACGGGCCTGTAAAATAATAAAGCCCTACATGGGCTTCATCCCTGTAGTTGTGCAGGGGCTCCATGACTTCAAATCAAGAGTATTACATTTACTCCTTTGTTGAGAGTCAGGATCCATTCATTCAGGTCGATGTGACTTGTATCCACACAGCCTTGTGGTGTAAGGTGTTGGGAAGCCCCAGTAAATATCTACAGGTTAATACCTCATGGTTTTTCTTCACCATACATATATCAGTTTTAAATTACTTGGTGGTGAATTTGACCTGCCTTAATTGAAGGTTAAATAATAACCACTACACACATCTGAGGTGTGAAACTTGTTTTAAAACAAAGGTGTTACTTTTGTGTCTCTAGAGGGCGGTATGTGGGCGACACCTTCAGAAGTGTGTTTGTTTGTTTGTTATTATTTAAAAACAAGCATTATCTTGCTGGTTACGGACTTTTACGGACAGTAGAACTGGTCCTTTGTGACTTGCTGAGTAGTGCTTGCCTTCGGTTACTCAAATGTGTTGTGGTTGTGTTTTTTAATAACTAGTACCAAGAAGAAATTCAAGACCTCAATGAAGTAGCAAGACATCGCCCTCGATCTACGTTAGTGATGGGTATCCAACAAGAAAACAGGCAGATTAGGGAACTGCAACAGGAAAATAAAGGTAAAATATCCTTTTCAAGTTCTAGCCGGCACCACTGGAATCAGAGAGACTTTTACGGTTTATTTATTCTCAAAAAATTGTTGTTGAAGAATTTTTTTTCTTCTAATCTAAATGTCAGTTTAACTGATCATAATGCAATCTAGTAAGAGTCCTAATGCCCAAACATTGACAAAAAGAGGTGTGGAAAATTAATTTTTCAGTCCTTATATAATATTCAGCAGAAGTGAGGCGATAAATAGAACTTAATTCTGCAGTATAGGTATCTGTTTGGAAATGTGTTTTCCCACTGCTAAAAATAACTAATTTAGGAGCAGTAAGGACAGGCTGTAGTGTAAGTGTAGTAGTATAATTCATTCTGGACTACTGTACACTAGGAATATACTGTTCCTCCTGGAATACTTGAGGTATTCTAACAGTTACATTCAGCAAAGGATTCAGTGATCTCTATTTGTATGAATCTCATCTTATCTCAGGAGTTATTTGTCTTTTGACTTGGTATATTTAGAACACAAGCATTTTTAACTCCTGTTTTACCAAGCTGCAGATTAAAATAGATCTGTGAACTTCTTTCTAGCTTTTGTACAGTGTTGCTTATAGTGGCTAGCATAAAGCTCCCCAGCTACACTCAAGATGGCTTATGCCAGCTAAAGGGACTGAATATGAAGTCACGTTAACAAAAGACCTTCTGTTTCTGACTGAAGAAGAATTTTCCCAGCGCAGTCACCACTGAAGACGTTTGCAGAGCCTATGTAGATTTTATGGTGCGAGCTGCAAACAGAGGGGAAACTCAATTAAAGGCTTATTTTGGTTTTCTCAAGCTGAAGTACTTCTGCATTTTGTTTCAGTTCTTCTCTGCTAAAGTTTTAACTGAATTTAAAATTATGTTGACAGAACTGCGCACATCTCTTGAAGAACATCAGTCTGCTTTGGAACTCATAATGAGCAAGTACAGAGAACAGATGTTTAGGTTGCTAATGGCGAGCAAAAAGGATGATCCAAGTATAATAATGAAGTTGAAAGAGCAACATTCCAAGGTAATAACTTCATTGGGTTTTTACCTTTTGTTGTTTTAGTTAACACTTTAGTTTATAGTGGATCAGTGCAAAGCTTAGTTCGTCTCAGTTTTTATATCATTGTACTAACAAGTCCTAATTTTTATAATCTAGTCCATGAAACTCGAGCAGGAAACTTCATCAGTCGAGCTTCTCATTTATTTAAGCTTTTAACAAGTAGCATTTCATTACTGTATCTACTTAATTTACTTTTGCTTTGGTCTTTAAGGCAACTGCCATATTATGCTTCCAGATGCCCGCAGGTCTCGGTAATATGCAGACTGGTTTAACTTACAGTTGTGACTCCAATAAATAATTAATAAACCTGTGCTTACTGGGGATAGTAGAAGGAGTAAGCTTTTTTAAATTCAATACTCATTTTTTTTTTCCTCTATCATAATTTTTTTGAAAATATTTTTAAAGCCCTTTTGCATGTTGAGTCACTGAACCTACACTTCTCTGCTTTGCTGCTTCAACCCTTGGTGCTTGTTTCAGTACTGATCAGGATTGCTGACTAGAATGCAGCTCAGCGCGAGAGGCTTGAATGCCAGTGAAAGTTGCTGGTATTAGGTGTGCTTCATCGTACAGCTTTTGAAAACTAGAAAAGCAAAGTGCCATTAAGCAACATTTTTGTAAACTGTCGTGAGGTACGTATGAACATTCAGCAGCTTCATATGAGATTAATATCTGTTTTTATAGCATTAATATATAGTTTAGGCTTTTTTATGTATTTTCAGGAAAATTCATTATTCTAGGTCACTAACAGGTCTAAGCAGGAGCTTTCTAACAAAGTGGTGTATTACGTTTTAAATGAAACGTAATCATCAGAGCGCAGAGTAGCTGCGTAGACAAACATTAGTTTTAAGTGTTAAATAATCTTTGGCCTCAACAAGCTAAAGCTGCAAAGCAGAGTTAGGGTCTGCATACTGGGAAAACAAAGTTTAAGAATTTGATGCTTTCATCCCTCCTTATAAAATCACATGTATGTAATTAGTGCCATTGAAATCAATGGGACTACTTAGATTGTTATGAAAAAATTTACTGTATTAGAACTATAACATAAACTCGTAAAAAATGACAGGTAAATATCTTTTAAAAAAGAAGTTACCTTAGCATATAGTATAATGTATGTTGGAGCCTCAGGAGTACTAAGATGAGGGTAAAATTATATCCATCCTGAAATGGACTTTGAAATTTCATTTAGGAACACTTCTATGGATTAAAAGCTTAGCGTAAAAAAAAAAAAAGTTACCAAACAATATTTTCAACATTTTGGTTAAATCTGATCCCACAAGAATACCTGATGAAAAGGTTTTATCACCCTTAAACTGACACTTAGGATTTCTGGAATTTCATTATTTATTCCTCTGGTCAGCCTTCACATTCAGTAAGATTGAACAATCTTGAAGCAGTTTTTAAATACTTCTCTCTTGTTAATTAAACAATCTGTCATACCTAAGGAACTAATCTCACTGTTACCAGGAACTGCTGTTCCCTCAAGTGCCAGCTATTAACTTCAGTGCCTATTATTAAATTAAATTAAAGATCATTACAAAATCATTGATTTCTGCAGATCAACAAGCACTCCTTTAAATAGAAAAAAAATTTCTTTTAGCAGTGTTGTATGCAAGAGAAAAGTGTGTTTTTGTAGTGGTGACCCTGATCTAAGTGCGCTGTTTGATTTTGCTCGGCTGAAACAAGGCCTAAAAATGTGTGTCGCTTTTTTCCTTCTTCCTCTCCAGACATAAACAACAATGTATGGCAAACAAAAAGGAGACAGATACAAAGGCATTCATGCATGTTTGAGGTTGTCTTTGTAAAGAAACACTTTCATTGCATTCTTTGGTATTACAGCAGCTAAGTTTTACACAGGGTAGAGCCTTACAGTTTTGTGTTAGCGTCTGATCTAACATTAGTGACCTTGGAACAGGCCCTGAATCATATTGATCAAGAGGCCAGGTAAGCAGGAAAAATAGGAAGTAGGGAGGACAGCAGTATCTCTGAAACCCACTAACTCCTTCCCAGTCCTTCTCAATGGTACATCCTTCCAACTTTTATCACTGATCACAGCTGCCTTTCAAGATAAATTTAGGTTTTTTTGCTGAAAATGTGTTTCATGTTATCACCTTCACTGGAAACCGAGAAGAAAATAAAGATTTACAGCAAGTTCTACCCCTGTCCCACCACTGTGAGTTGGCATTTAATGAGTAAACAGCTAAACTATATCTTTGGTAATTGGAATGGCAGAGAGGAAAGGATGGAAAGGGCTGATGTTCATTTTAGTAAAGTGTATTTGTTTTGGTCAGAGAAAGTTTATGATTCCAAGTGAGGCAGTTTTCAGGTAGTGTAATCCTGTCTGGTAGTTTAAAGGCAAGCTGATGTCTGCTAGATGTACGGACCTCCAGTCAAACTCATGATTTAAAAATGGGATTTAACTTCAGTCTGTACTGTTCTTCATTTCAGTCCTACTGTTCTGCTTCATGGGTAGGCTAGCATGGTAGCAGAGGTGGAATAAAAGACACATTGAGGAAAGGACAATGAAAAATAAAAGCATCTGGAAATACTGAACAGCAACAAATGCCAAAGGCGTAGGCTTTTTAATCTAGATCTGCAGGGGAAAAGAAGTAGTGACCCTTTAAGCGTTTCCTGCTGGTAGGTTGGCCAGTGAGAAGATAAACCATCACCTGAACCAGCAAGGTCCAGGTAAGAGGTCGCTTATCTGCAAACAGTGAAGATTATAAAAAAATCTAGCTTCCTTGCAAAGGTTGTTACGCCTGTGGGAATGGCTCCTACCATCCCACTCCTAGCAGTGGAACAAGAGCAAACCAAGCTACTCCTCTTTTTTTCCTTCTTCTTGAATCTTTCAGTGTGATGTGGTAGTTATCTATTTATAATAGGAAAGTACCCTACTAGCATTAATGAACAGACAAAGAGATCAGTCAGGACACAGAAGCTTTTCTTACAATTCAGCAAGAACAAGCACCTCTGAATTCCAGATCGCAGATAAGCTGGAATTTGAAGTGGATTCATGCGGAAGTACCTAAAAAAGAGCAAAGGATGACAGCTTCACCTGGTCTTTTTAAGAGATAAATGCCTACCCACGGGCTGGTACTGGCTGAACCAAACCTGGGATCAGGTTTCAAACAAATAGAAAGAATGTCACATACCCTGCTGCTCTTAGATGAGTTTGGTCTTTCTGCATATCCAAAATGATACACAACAGTTCCTGTAACACAGGATGCTCTTGTCAGAGCAAGCACGTGGCTAACTTGTAGCCATTTGGAAGATGCAGAAGCTACGGAAGACAGTCGTTTAAGCATTGCCTTTAATATAAAATTCTAATAAAAGGGATCAGGGATCACTGTGGGAAACCAGGTTTATTTAAACGAACAGGACAATAGTGGCTGCTCATGCTGTAAAGCTATAGAGAGCTTGTTTTCTGAAATACAAGTCTGTGTTCACCTTTTTATTAAGTGGCACAGCAGTAAAAAATGCACATTTAGTGCTTCGCTTATTTTTAATAATGCAGAAAATACATTACTAAAGCTGTCATTCAATTCGCATGTCTTAGGAGCTGCAAGTGCATGTGGACCAAATTACAGAAATGGCAGCAGTCATGAGAAAAGCCATTGAAATTGATGAGAAGCATGGCTGCAAAGAGCGGGAACGGATCATTCAGCTTGAGGTAAGTATGAAATCGGAACAGCAGTGGCACAAACAGCGAGGGAGTAAATGTTATCATAATTATTTCCATGGAGTTACTGTATCTCTTATGGGTTACTGTATCAGTCACACTGCTATTTTGTTACACTTTCCTTCTTGGAGGACTGCAAGCACTGTTTTCCCCACTGTGGCTTACTCTCAGGTCTTGCATAGGTGATACTACATCACCAGAAATCAGTGATTCATATTTATATACTGGCTTAAGCTTTCTCTTTTTTGAAGTCTCTGTGGCTGTAGCAAAAAGCTAGGAAATGATACAAAATTCATCCTAACAAGACACTAGGATGCAAATAATAATACCCACACCTTTGGCTTTTAAATATTACTTTTTTTTAATAATGATTTTTGTGCCTTTGGGGATTTCTCCGTTGCTTAGTATTGGAGGATCAACACTATCGCTCTTTGATTAAGTGCTGGCAAAGCAGTTCGTTATGGGACAGGGTGTGTGGAAAGAATGGGAGATTTTTGAACTTAATTACCCTTTTCTTAACCATCTTTGTGGTTTGGGGTTTTTTTTTAAGCTTAATGCCCATTCAAGAGAGCAAGAGGGTCAGAAACCTAGTATTTTTAGTTTTAGAAGATAACATAGCACTGATTGCACATCAGTATTTTAATCCTTATACATATGTTTGCAGTAGAGAGGAGATTATTCATGTAGTTATCTTGACTTCTTTCTAGAGTTCTATTAAATGCCTTTTTCTTTCTCTGGTTATAGCAAGAAAACAAAGGCTTGAGAGAAATTCTCCAGATAACTAGAGAATCATTTCTGAACCTCAGGAAAGAGGATGCATCGGAGAGCACGTCTCTGTCAGGATTAGTAACAAGCAGTGATCTGAGCCTGAGGAAAAGCTGAAGACAGTGGAAGTCAACAAGCTTCAGTTGCACACTTTACAAACAGAGCATCAGGGGTCACTTGTCAAGCACTTGTTACTGAATAGGGCACCAGCACGCTAAAGCATCTGAAACTCCAGTTTAGCAGCTTTTATACTGCATAAAATAAATTAAAATTGGTATTCGACAAAAACCTTAGTGACAGATTAATTGCCATAGATCTAACTTCAGTAGGAAATGGATTAATGTACTTACTGAATTAGGAGTTATTTTTATATGAAGTGATTTTACAGATAAAAGGCAAGATTTCACATAATTTATATAAATTATTGCTCATACAAAGTTTCAGTGCACCTATTACATAATAAAGGTAAGATTTAAAGTCTGATCTCTGGCTGAAAAGTAGTAACTTATAAATATGCTTTGTGCATGATCCACATTACATTTTTTCCTTTTAGTGAGTTTTTAATAAACTGTCATTTTGCAAACCTGATTAATGGAAAGGGTATGTAGGCAGCATAAAACTTAAGGATTTCTGTTATTTAGCCACAGAGTATCCTGTTCGAATATAAGGCCAATTGTTTAAACATAAGCAATGCTTCTGCAATTGTTCAATTTTTTTTTTTAATTGAACAAGATTCTTGAAAAACTGTATACTTAATGGTATTTTCAAGACATGAAAAGAGCTGCTCCCACTTTATTGTTTTCTGGAACTCAGTTAGCATAGTATAATTCTGCCTTAGCAGTAAAACTTTCATGAGAGAAAGCCAAGCTCAGTTCTCGATACATAAGCAGCCACAGTCGTCCCATCTGTTTCTTCTCTGGTTGCCTGCCCAAACTCCCTCCCCGGGAAATGGCAGTTTGAAAGCACCCGAACAGCAGCAGCAGAAAGGTGGTTGTGGGAAGGAGGGAGAAGCTCTGTGGCAAAGCTGTCAGTCTGCACATCTTTTTTTCTTTCTTAAGCACTAGTCAAGAAGGTTTTTAGGTAAGTTTCAGGTAAGTGTTACATTTGCACTAGGAAAAGTTTCAGTATGCTATACTGACAGATAGACTGCTCGCTTTTAATCCTGAAATACTTGCAGAAGTGAAAAGGAATTGGCTTTTCTAGATCAAAGCGCAGCTGATATCGTAGGCAGCTATGACAGAACTACTACCTGAGACAGGCTTGTAGTAAAAAGGTGCAGAAATAAAGAAAAGCCAAATATGAATTACTGCTGCTTGGTCAAGGCAGCAAGAACACTCCTCGTGTGGGTGTGTATCACCGCTTTTTGTTCAGCATGTTAATGTACTCTCTACTTGGAATGCGTACTCAAAGAAGCAGTGAAAGCTTTCAACTGCAGAAAACTGTAGATCTTCAAATGCCACTCACAGCTGAATATTTTGGCTGTTTAATAACTCACCTGGTAAAATGAGTTGAACTCTATTCTGAAATCAACTCTTAATTAAATTTGATTTTCAGTTACAACAATGCAAAAAGAATTAAGCACTTTGAAGTGTGTCAGTTCTAAATACAACTTCCTTGGACTCCGTACAGCTTCCCTGCACTCAGGGTAAATGCACCACAGGTTCTAAGGGTGAACTTTCAGTTCCCAGTGGTGTAGTTTATAGGGAACTAAACATTTTTGTTCTGTTGCTGTCAGTTGCTGCTCTCCTTCCTGGAGTGCTCTTAAGAGGAGAGAGTGACATGGTGGGAACGAGGAGTGTTTAGGAGAGACAATAAGAGCTAGTTTTCAATTAACTGATACGTATAGCAGGAAATGCAATTGAAGAGCTCAGAAAGGACAGATCAATCAAGCTCTCCAAATTTTCACAGCAGTTTTTATAAATTGAGAAACTGCTACTTCTCTTTCCAGAACATCTTAGCTTGTTTCTAGGTGTAAGAATGTATTGAAGACATTCATGTGCATAGAAAAAAGTTTTAACCCATTTCCAAATTTACTAAACATCTGGTGGGAATTTTTTGGGGAACATTTTAGCTCAAACACAAATTCTACTTGTCTGCTATTATTACCTGTAAAACTTTGGGAATGCTTCTATAACTTAGTTTTTGCATTTCTACTGTGGCTTGCAAGCTGGTGATTTGGCAGAAGCAACATCTTTTTTTAGTGGCGTGAGTTTTGTTGTTGCAAACTTAATCAACTGAACCCAAAAATTTCTTTTAAGTTATTATTTTTTGAAGTGTCTTTTCAGCCATTGACTGGCATCAGAGGCATTATATCCATTTAATGCTGAATGCGGTTTCATGGCCGACTTTCTGGTTTGTCTTTCAAATACAATCTCCAGAGTCGCATAGCAGGAAGGGTTGTTAGCCTGTGGCAGTTCTTTAAGGTTGCTCTATTATGAAATAATGCTTGATTAGTGTTTATTTTTGTAAATTAAAAAAACGTGACTTAATTTATCTACTCCTCATCTTCACACTTGATATGTCTCCCCTGTCATTCCCCTGACCTGATACCTTTAGGATTTTAAAGAACCTTCACAGTGTGTGGAGTGACTATTTTTCATTGCATACCTGTTATTTTTGTAATGCAGATGGCTTGAAAAGAATTTATGGCTAGAATTGTGTACTGTACAGTATTTTATCAATAAAGTTGACTGAAAACATGGATGCCTTCATGATTACAGCAAGGTACCAAACCCAAAATGAGCCTTGTTAGTAACACATAGCAAAATGATGTCTTTACTTCCTATTTACTCAGCTCATTTTTGTGCTTTAAGGCAGGCAGACCCATTTCTAGTGCTTTTATTCAGGTTACTATACACCAAAAGAAAAAAAATCTCCTGTAAAGTCTTTGTTTTCTCTTGGAAAACAAACAGTAACTTCTACACAGGCAGTTATTCCTCTTTCAAATGAGCAACTGGAACTGTTTACTAATACAGAGGAGCAGCAAGAATAAACAAAAAGCAGCCCCCTGGGCTCTGAGTTTTAGATCAAACATATTTTGATACAGAGAGGATGTGACAGTTGTGGGTTTTTCTTGAAGATTAAAAAAAGTCACTTTGACTTGACTCAAGCTCTGGGTTCCTGCTCTGTGATGTGTAAATGAGAATGTCAGTGGATTACATTCGTCAGCTGGCAATGTAATGTTTTCTCCACTTCCTCATGATTTCTCCGAAGAGAAACTTGTTTTCAATATCAAATTCTGAGTTTAAAGACCGGTAATAAATGTCAAGCTAAATCATAATAGATGTAGCAGCTACTCAACTGAGGTAAAACTGAAGGGCAGCTGGAGACTAAATGTGGCTGGTTTGTACAACTAAAAGCTTTAAAGAGCTTTAGCTTTAACAAAGGCAGTGGATTAGAAGATTATGGTACAACACAGAACTGATGGCACTGTTTTCAGGCAGAATCACATTTACTAGGATCCCTTTGTAGATACCCAAAAGAAGATTTACACCGGCTCATGATGACAGGTGGTTAAGTTGGCTAACAAAACACTAGTGCTAGTGACAGTAGGACAGGTTGTATACTATGACAGCGGGAAGAGGAGACAGGAGAGCAAAACAAATCCTAGGCTGAAAGTGAAGGCACATGGTAGAGCGGTAAGTTTTAAGGTCAGACAACTTCTTTACCAGCCTTTCCAACATCATACTGTTGGTGACCTTTCAGTTCTGGAAGCAGAATCAAGCTACACGCTGCCACCAGAGACAAAAAAAAGGACAAAAAGCAACGAGATGTGGTGGGAACACCATTCAGCAGTGGGTGTCCAGAAGCAGTCTTGTTCAACTTCTTCATCAATGACCTGGATGAAGGGACAGAGTGTACCCTCAGCAAGTTTGCTGATGACACAAAACTGGGAGGAGTGGTGGATACACCAGAAGGCTGTGCTGCCATTCAGCGTGACCTGGACAGGCTGGAGAGTTGGGTGCAGAGGAACCTGATGAAGTTCAAGAAGGGCAAGTGCAGGGTCCTGCACCTGGAAAGGAAAAACCCTGTGCACCAGTACAGGCTTGGGTTGGACCTGCTGGAGAGCAGCTCTGCAGAGAGGGACCTGGGTGTGCTGGTGGATGACAGGTTAACCATGAGCCAGCAGTGTGCCCTGGCTGCCAAGAAGGCCAATGGGATCCTGGGGTGCATCAAGAAGAGTGTGGCCAGCAGGT
>Ga0065711_1008223_pt1 | contig 14111 bp, 8 predicted proteins | sample Hoacrofraction12_FD_59098 | JGI IMG/M metagenome (GOLD analysis project Ga0065711, IMG submission 59098) | Hoatzin crop microbial communities from Cojedes, Venezuela - Epithelial fraction 12 v2 (version 2) | ecosystem: Host-associated > Birds > Digestive system > Esophagus > Crop | place...
ACTGACTCTGCCTATGTCGCTCAACGTCTCTGCCCACCACTGGAAGGAGCGATGAAAAGATAACCTGTGCTCCAGATTCCTTTACTAATCGTCCTAGGGCTTTGAATTCTTTTTTAATTGCCCTTGGGCTACTTACTGCAACTTCGTCTGCACCCACATGGAAAAGCAGCAGAGGATAATAGTCTGAGGGTCGGACCAGTCTAGGAAGTTTCCTAGCAATGTCCTTGACCCATGCTCCCGGGAGGCAACAGACTTCCCTGAGAGGAGGGTCTGCCCAGCATATCAGACCATCTGTTCCCTCAGCTGGGAGTCTCCTACAACTATGACTCTTCTCTTCTTCCTTGTGGAGCTGGTAGTAATACGAGAGGGAGGTCCTTCTGATCTTTGTGCCTCCTCCGATGTGGATGAGTCAACCCCTGCACCTTCCATCACCTTGTCCTCCACATCTAGAGCCTCATACCTATTATGCAGAGGCACCTGTGAAGATGTGGTGGGCAAGGGAAGTGTTCGTCTCCTGCCCCGATTGCGGACCCGCTTCCACTCACTGTTTTCCTGTGCGTCCCTTCCTTCAGCCCTATGGGGGGATGTTACTAGTGCCCTTTGGTCCCGGGCCTTTTCTACAGGTTGTTCATGGGTACACTCCTGGGTTGTCAGGGCACGGCTCCACCAGTCGATCTCTTGTTCAGCCTCCCTGATGCTCCATAGCCTATCTACCTCTTCTCTTAGCTCTGCCACCAGACAGAGTAGGTAGTCCACCTTGTCGCACCTTATGCACATATTCCCTTTGCTACTGTCCATTTCCAGCGCTAGCTGGTGGCACTCGCTGCTGCCAGAGACCTGGACAGCTGTGTGCTTTCTAGGGACCTCAGTCTGGGTTGCAGCTTCCTTTCTGACCAGCAGGGAAGAAGCAGCCTTCTGACGGCNGGGTGCCATGGCTGGGCTTCCTTCCTGCAGATGAGTTGCCTGAGCTTGCCTCGGGAGCCTCCTCCTTCCCTGCANGCCCTGCCTGCGCGAACTGCCGCGCAAACTGCCGCGCCACTCCCTTCTGCCGCGCCACACCCTGTTTGCCCGCCCTGTTCGCCGCGCTCCTGGTCGCTCGCGCTCCCTAGGGGGTGCTCTTGTACTCAGGAGGGTCACGCCTCCGTCACTGCTGACTCCGCCTCCGCTGAGTCAGAGCTGCCCACTCGTTAGCAGCTGACTCCTGCCTGTTCTGAGGGGGAGGGGGGGCTGGGGTGCCCTCTCCCTCCCTGCGCTTTTGACTGCACGATACTGCCGCTGTGGGAAAGGGTCCCCCGGCACGGTTGTCCACTCCGGAGCCTTTCGCCTCAGTGGCTTCGCTCAAAATGACCCATTATCATTACGGGAAAATATTTAAATGCAGACCCCATGCAAATGAAATGTAAAAAACATATCTTTAACTGTTCAGTTACTAATTTTACACAGGTCATTATGGAGTTTCTGTAGTGATGTGTGCTTAGAACATTGCTTTTTGCTTTAACAAAAATATCATATACATTCTCAAGTCTGTATCTTGGTGAAGATTTGAAATCAATCAATTGATTGATTCAGCCAATTTAGTTTATCTTAGAATTGTTTTTAAAAGATCTGGCATTCTTTGTAAAAACTTTGACTTTCTTATAAATGTGGACTCTCTCAGTGGGGCAACACTAAATGCAGAAATAAAAATAGAACCAGATTGCAGGTTATTTAGCAACTTCACGTAAGTCATAAACAGCTAAACAGCTACTTGGTATCGAAGCATCTGCTTGGGTAGCGGACTGATTTGTATCCTGTTGTCCTCTGCCTTCAGTTTTACTCAGGAGTCTAAGCGGTAGCTTGGTCCTACCTAGGTACAAGTTCTTACAGCCCTGCAAAGAGACTGCCAGGCAATTCAGTTACGCTGACCAAAGAAGCTGAACCAGTAGTCTTGTACTGGGGTTCCATGCACACTCCAGCTTGCTGAATATTTTAGCTGGGTGTGGCTATTCACCTCTGTTCAGCAGAGGTTTGTCCTACAGCCGTCGCAAATGTGATACTCCTGAAGATGTGCAATGGAAAAGTGATGACTAGCAAGGGTCAGGGCAGAGATTCATCAGACCCAGCTCCCTCACAGGGGCTGTGCTGAACAGGCGGCTTACTGCCCTCCTCCGTAGGCTGCAGTTCAGCCTTGGCGTGCTCAAGCCACCCAGTGAAGTGAGGAAACCCACGATGAGGGTTCTGACTGGCCTCGGGAGGCGAGCTCCCTCCACCGCAGAGCCGAGCGCTCATGATGGCGGGGGGCATTCCCACCGCGGTGTGCTTTCTTGTGGCGAGGTGTCAGTTAGCACAGGTGGGTATGAGATGCCACACGTGTCCTCGGCTCCTCTGGGAGGGATGCACCTCTCCCCGTAAGGCGGCTGCCTCTGCCAGGCTTGAGAACATGCAGTTCTCCCAGGTGCTAAGTGTGTGCCCATCCCTTGGGAAAACAAGACAGACAGTTTTCTCTGAGATGATGTCAAGTTGTAGAGCATCTCAAAAGATGAGCAGTCTGGTCAGTTTGTGATTGCTGGCCATTGGAGGTGACACCGTGTGTTTTGCTGGCAAGGTAATGTAAGCCAGCCTTGCAGGTGTATGAGCTGTGAAATGCCACAGAATTAGACTGGAGGTAGTTTTAGTGCTTGTTTATGACAAGTTTGCAAGAAGAAAAGCAGATGTTAAAAGGTACTGTCATTTTTATAGACAGGCTACTTTATTTGCAATTGCAGTGCACCACAGTTAAAATGGAAATCAATTTTAATGCCTTACGAAAATGCAGGAATATTTATCTCATTTACAGCACTACCAAAAAGGACAGATAGTAAAATTCCCCCTTAACAATCTATAATTTTATGTGCTCTGTGGTGTCTTGTTCAGTACATCTATCCGCATAAACATTTCAAAATAATAAGCAAAGGTAGATCTGAACAAAATCCCTAAATCTAACTTCACACTGAATTTCAGGTTGTAGAAACTCTGTATATATATTCAAAGCCATCTTTGATCTGAATATTCCTGAACTTTGGGGAAGCAGATACTCTAAAAATCTTTAACCAAACATTTCTGAAGCAACATCTTAGTACCTGTCTGGACTACAAAAAACAAAGCAGTCAGGGACCTGCCTATATAAAAAGAGCCTATGGAATGTAACAGTTGGAATAACTGCACTCTATAGGAAGAGAATGGCATTCTATAAAAGGACTCTAAAGATAGTAGAATTAAATGGAAGATGACATTTTTGTAGAAAGTGAGCTGTACTAAAATATTGTGTTGACTTGACACAATTCTTGAGAACCTTTGAATGCCCAACTGAAAAATTAGCGGAATCATTTTGTGATTCATGTGGATTTATAGCACAGTTATCTCATGAGCCATTAAAATGAGATTACAAAATTGTGTGGGATTCTTCCGTGTATTTTGTGGCAGTGTTAACACCATAAATTAAGGCTTTAGCCTCATTCTATCACATGTTACAACAAAGTTTGTTCTTTTGTGGCTGTTGTGGTTGAGGACTCTGGTGGCACTCTTTATGGAGTGCAGGTGTGTGCTTGTAGCAAGTTAGCCTTAAGTTTAATAAGTTTTCTTGAATCCATCCGCCTTTCTGTTCATATGTATAAAACCATGTAATATGCAATATGATATGCATAATTCTTAGAAAGAGGCAAGTATCATTTATTATGTTGCTTATGCTCCTCAGAATAGAGGACAAATTCTATCGATTGCTTGGAAGTGTTGAGTCTGCCATTTGGATTTGCTGCAGATTGCACACTTGTCCTTTGAGAGAGAAATGTTAAAATGCATTTTTTCATCCTCTTTTCCTTATTTTTGTTTTTGTCTTTCCTACATCAGATTTGCAACTAGCTTCCCTAAACTTGACAAGATACTACATTAATCTGATGAGCTGCTTTCCTGCTGGATAAAATTTTAAAGTAGAAAAAAAGAAGGCTGGTGTCTGAGCCAGGAAACATCAAAGCACGGTTAGCATTTCATGCACAAGCTTAGCATTTGCAAAGCTTTCAAAAACAAGCAATCAGGAAAACACAAATAATGGTCAGTCTGCTTACTGAATGAAAATTTGATTCCAAATTGCCTTTGTTTAAGTCAGCTGCTTACACTTTGGCTCCTCTGCCCACCAAGGATTCTGTTACCTAACATATTTCAAAATGCAGGCTGTCAAAAATACTGACAGCTCGCACTAGCTGAATAGCATTTCCCGCAACAAAAATGTGATCCATTTAAGGCTCTGTGTTTCGGATTGTGAAACACTTCCTGAATTCCACAGATTTATTTGCCATTCATGAACATTGATAAGTAAACTGTACAAAAAATAATGGCCCAATGGATATATTTCTGCTGAGAGCAGGTGGAAGGGAGCTGGTGGGAAGAGAGGTTGACTCAGCAGCCAAATACTGTCTGTGCTCTGAATGTGATGTTTGGTGTCTTACTTTTGATTCTTTTGCAATATTTGTACTAGAATCTTGGTTGTCAAAAGAGCTGGCTGAATAACTCCCCTCCCCATCCCGCCCCCAAACCCACATGTATGAATGTTCTGGCAGACAAGCTGTCCAAATTAAATTGGCTACTATTCCAAGGGTAATATTTTTTGTTATGGGGTGTGTTTTACAAGGTGCTTGCAGCTGAGAGCATTTACTAGTTGACAGGATTAGGCTCTGATCACAAATGTTCAAATGAGTGTCTATTTGGTACTTCTTGTAATCCTATACTTCCCGAAATGTCACTTTTGAAATGTATATAATTTTGATACTTTTCACACACTGCCCCAGAACCAACAGATCAAACTCATCCTTAGAGATGATACTGAAAAAACATGACTTGGAGTACTCTGAACAGAAGTGATGAAATTAAGAATGAAATAAAATTAAGTAATGTCAAACTTAGGAAAAACAACTTGCTGAAATTCAGATAGACTAGACTCTGTAGGTAGCACAAGGGAAGTTGGTGGAGCTGATTTGCTAAGGTCCATTAAAAGAAATCTGAAAAAAAAAGTTGGAGAGTATGCAATAGGAACAAAATACAGCATTGGCCAGGAGTTGGATTTGATTAATATTTTCCCGCTAGGACGAAGGTATGTGAGAATGAATAGTTGAAGTCTGAAGAATTTTACTTGTTAGGATTGTTGTCATCTTGGGATTCCAATTCTGATAATGGAAAAAAAGATGGTTCAGTTTAGTAATGCAGTTTCAGTCTGTTTCATTTCCAGACCATCTCTACAAACTTTTCATTTGTACACAGGCTTGCAACCCATATATGAACCATCACTGCCAGCATTTCCAAAAAGGAGAAATGATACAGTATTTAAATATTCTGCTTTTCTGCACAGTCTAGTTGCATTACAATTGCACAGTAAGACAGGAAAGATGGCGGGTTTTTGCTGCTCTTAAAAAATCAGCTCAGTTTAGAGGTGAGAATTTCAAAGTGGAATGTAGGATCAGAACCACATTAGGGCTTTGAGAAACTGTGTCTGCATGTAGATCTGTGGCTCATGACTTCATGGCTCAGCCTCTTTGCCTAAGTAAATGACATCACACATGATCTAAGTATGAAATACGCAAAGTTAATTTTTTTTCCAGAATCCAAAATCACTGTAATATTTGTAGGGCATGCTTCTTTTGCTTTTTTTTCTCCTTGCCTTTATTGGTCTTAACTGCCATGCTCTACAGCGATCAATATAATATAATGTAATATACAGAGAATGGGGTATGGCATTGCTACATTTTTCAGCAGGAAAAGGGAACTTTCTTGTTACTGGGAGCTGAAGAAGCCATTGAAACCCTTTGGTTGTCCACCTGTCATTTTGAATAGATGTGTATTGAGTTAAGCCCCTATTTTTATGAAGCATTTGTATTACCCAAATCAGGGAGGTGCTGCTGTTTGAAATAATTCAGAACAAGCCTGGGTTCAGTCAACTTCAAAAGTCTGTCTTTTGGTTACTAGAAATTCTTCTTGATACTCCCATCCCACTGTAGCTCTGTCAGAATCAACACAAGCGCACGGACGCTCACTGCTGTCTCTTGTATAATGCTGCCAATTCTCTGAGACACTTCCAGGGAGCTGCAGTTTAACAAGAAGCTACCGAGGAGAAAGTAATTTTTATTTATTTTCTATTCCCAAACATACCTCCATGTAACGCTGCCTCACCCTGTCCTCCCCAAAGGAATTGCTAGGAGAGGATACCAGCGCCTGGACTCTTTACGGCTTGTTGGTTTAACTGAGTGCTCAGTTTTGCTTTTCAGTTCACCTTCCCTAACCTTTCTTTTCCATATGGAATTTTACTTCTGGTACCAAGCACTGAGACAACAAAAATGCATGTTTCTTCAAACTGTCCCCTTCTTATTAACATTCAAAAAGATGTTTGCTGATGTATTCAGTAGGAGAGGAAACTGATTGCTACCTCACATTGAAGTTTCTCTGTTTTGAATGTTAATTGTTTTAAGCACTCTGGAGTTTTCTGTGACCTCTAGGTCATTTTTTTTAAATAATGGCTGATACGATCTCTCGGAAGAAGGGGACAAAAAAAGCATTTTGCTGGCCTAGTTTCAGGTAACCTCTAAAAGTTCAAGTGGACCAATTACACATAAAAGAACAACAACTTTTGTAAAGCTTCATTTGAATCCCAGAGAAGAAATATGATTGAAAATCAATTAACTTTCCACATGAAAAAATAGCTCATATTGCTAAGCTTTCCTTGCATAGTTTCTTGATTATGTTGGGAAGCAAATTGCCTTGATTATACCTTTGACGGGAAGGAAAGCCTTTTAATTAATTTAATACATGCTATAGCAGTGCTAAATTGTATCATGGAACAATTAAGTGTGCCTACACCGATATTTTTGCCCTGTTGAAAATGGATATTGCTCACTTAGTGAGTCATGCTCTTGCTGGGTTGACGCAGTTATCCGTTCGTTGAAGAGCTTGTGACATAAAAGCTATTAGGCCCTTTCATATAGAAGAGAGGCTAAATGGAGTAAACAAAAAGCCAGTTTTGGTGAAGATTCTGAAATGTCTCCTCTGGTCAAAAATACGGAGTAATCTGAGCTAAACATCAGAGCCTGTACTCACACTGAGGCCTGAACCAGACCCCCCCGAGACAGCCCCTACTTTGGGAATATTCAGACTTCGGATCTATTTTGTATTGGTCCTGGGCTGATATGAGGAATTGAAGCGATGCTCTGTTTGTCGTGTACTGACAGGTGATCGTCAAACTTTTGTGCAGCTATGAACTATTGATGGCAAATTTGTAGTAGCATCTACAGTAGCTGCTGCTCTGGCTGCTTCTTAAACCAATTTTTGCCTCAGGCTCTTAGCTGAAAATAAGTACATTTGTTATGTTTGCCGAGAAAAGGATTTTTAAATGGCACTTCATGCAAATGTTCTAAATATAACAAGAAACAACACATTCGGTTTCTTTTTTTTTTTTTTTACAAATAATGTGTGCTCTTGTATCATTAATGATGTTACATTATATTGTTGAAAGAAAATAATACTAAGAATCTTCTTGAATTGTCTCTGTTGATGATGTACATGTTCTTATCTTGCGAAACTAGTACAACTGGGTCACTTTACTTTCCCTGATGGATCTTGCCTGTTGGGAATGCATTTGCCTGCACCATGCTTTTTGTACTGAGGTCTGCTGGGTTTTTCGTAGTAAGCTGTAGAATCAAATACCCAAAAGCTGAATAATAAAAGTTCTGGTTCACCACCAGAGAATCTCTCTTATGAATTCACTTATAGCTGTCTAAACTCACATAAAATATTATCACACATTTTTCTAATATCCCAAGGCCATAAACAATGACAAATAAAAACCCGTGGAAGTGAGGAACAGTACTCTCACTGCATGCTCTCTGTTCTTTCTGATTTTTTAGAGAAGAGCCAACTGGTGAAGGATTTGTTTATAAAAGGAAGCTAGTAACCATGGTTAGGGAAGGACTCGAGACGGGAGAAGCAGCTTTCTTGCAGAAGCATGAAGGTGAATCTCTGCTAGAAATGAATTTCGGAGGTGTGGAATCGTGTCTGTGAGTGCTGTACCACAGGACTGCAGTGTTCTGAGCTAGTGCGTTCTATGTTTAGAGATTTACTTTAATTAGAAATCTTAGATTTAAGAACTAGCATTTCGAATTGTGACAGAATTGGGCTGGAAAACATCAGTATGCAAGGAGCGCTGTCAGATGCACTCTCTAGGCTTGTGTACCAGTAAAAATATTTAGTATTGACCAGAATGCCAAAGCCAGTAACCAGAATGGCTGCATGGCATTGCCTGACATTAGGTAGAGTGATGCAATTTGCACCATTTATTTCAGTAAAGACTGACTTTCTTGAGGACAAGTTTCAGATCTGCTTATGGTTCACTAAGGGAGCCAATACAGGGCTAACTCAGTACCTCTCTCTCCCTGGTCCCAGCTGGTTGCTGCCAGTGTTTTGGATCAACTGGGGACTGTAGCTTCAGTGACCTTGACTGTGGTGTTAAGGCTTAATTGACTGAGTGCAGTCAGTAAACGTATCTGAGAAAGCAAATGTATTTGTTTTCCACACTGCTGGTACGAACACGTATTTACTTTTTGCATCTGTGGCATGACTGGTCCAGTGTAGCCCTCTACCTTGCCATCAATAGGGATTATGCAAAAAAACCCCTTTTTCCTTTTTTGTTATTTAAATTTGTCTTTCCTATCATCATGGATGCCATACATTTATGTACTTTTTTTAGTTCTTCTAAGTGAAAAATAGCAAAAGTATAATATGAATTCGCACTATTATATTTTGATTGCATTAGTGTTCTATTTTTAATGTTTAGCTTTCTTCATCAAGGGAAAAAAAATACATTCTCATTGTGTTGAAAGGCAAGACAGGTGGTTTGGGAACTGTGTTATTGCTGGGATCAGCATCACAGTTAGCCAAGATCTAACCCCTCTGAAAGACAGAAGAGTGTGTCAAAGATGATTGAAAATGTCACTGATCTATAAAGTCAACCATGTATGGCTAATACTCTAACTGGAATGTGATTTCCATCGGATTACTCTAGGAAAGACTCTGCTTGACAGTTTCAGCAAAAATATTAAAGAAAGACAGCATTTTTAGAAAAAAAACCACCTGATCTATTTCAGTTCTTGAATTTTCCACTTAGACTTGGGATCATTCATTCCTAATTCAAGTTGTGCCCCATGAGAGCAACAGACCAGTAAGAGACTCCGAAGCATGCTGCTGGCTGACTGACTCTTCTCTTAAGAGACTAATGGATGATGGGCAGGGCTTAAGGGAAGTCTGGCAAAGGGAGAGAAGAAAGGTCACTAACTAAAAACTTTTTTTCTTTTGAGCAAGATAGATTAAAGGGGTGAGAGCAAATAAGTGACTGAGTTTGGGAAACTGGATTAGAAGATCAAAATGGGGCTTGCTGAGCATCTCGTAAGAGTTCCAGAATGCTCCGGGCACTGTTTCTCAGTACCGAAGTCCACAATAAAAAAATGTTTTGTTTGGGAGAAATTGCTTAGTTATCCTCAATTTTTTTCTTATTTCTCTAAAATGACACGAAAAGGAGGGTAACTGTATTGACACCGTAAAACCAATTCGCCGGGCGGAACACGTGGTGGCAATGTTGCACCACTGCTGAACGACTGTTACGAGGCACTTACCCAGCCAGTATTCATTTACTGAGCAATAAATAGGTAGATGCAGCAGAATGCTGCTTTACCTAGGGAATATTGTACGTGGTAGCACTGATTATGTTTTTTATTAAAATAGAGAGTAAGGTATAGGAAAAAGACTTATTTTTTTTCTTTTCTTTTTACCACTCTTGTATTATTTGTATTATTTGCATGCATCCTAAGCGCTGGTACAGTTTAAGTTTTGTGGAAATAATGTAGCTGCTATTGGAAAAAGATATGACTAATTAGTTTCATTCCCAAATACAGCTGCCTTAGAGGAGCACTTAGGATAATAAAAACCTCTACCTGTCACGCACACAGAGAAGCTAGGAACTGTGAAGGTTTCTCCCTCTCTAAAGAAAGCTTTAGTGTTCAAACAAGCTAGTCCCTTTCAAAAAGATCTCTAGCCTATGTATAAGCTTTCCTAAATGTCTACAAAGAAATAGTGGCATTGCAGAAGAACTTAGCAGGAAAAGTTTCGAGCACATATAGGGGTGAGTTTCTGGGTTCAGCGGCCATGGACGGCTCTCAGCACAAAACCACTCAGAGCCAGTGTGTTTTGGCTGAACCCTTCATCAGATCGCTGCAGCAGAGCAGCCCAGGGTTCATGCACCTGTGGCTCTCTTCTCTGCTCAGCCTGGCAGGAGGGCCCTTCAGAGGCAGACCAAGTAGGAGAGGACTTACACTACAAAGACATTGCTGACTGCTGAGTGTTTCAGGTCGCTGGGGCTGTCGTCTTTCATATTTGTCCTGCTTTTGGTGGATTGTTGCAGCTCCACCAGCTCGGTTCCCAAGCTGTGGTCTTCCCTGGTTTTTCCTCTGCTTTTGTCGAGCTCTGCGCCCCAGCAGACAAACTCTTCCCTGTGCTTCTGTCGTGGCTCAACTGATCTTCATTCCATGAACAGAGAATGAGATTTCTTTGCCTGCTCTTTTTCAGCCTCTTAGGCCTAGACGTGTTACCAGCCACTGCTGGGTCATCACGATAGTCCTGAGCTCTGAGAGTCTGGATCCAACTGGAGATCTCGGTGGCAGGAGAAATGCGCTGAGCAGGTGTCCCCAGCCTGCCCTCCACAGCACTGCCTTGCTCTCCAAGTGGGACAGGCCTAGGGGAGTAGCAGAGCTGTAAGGGCTCGAGATGCCTTCTTACAGTGCAAAAAGGAAAATGCAGGGTTTTTCAGCTAACAAGCAATGCTGTGCTATCTTTGTTCCTTTCTCTCTATTCTAACAGACACAAATGTAAAACAAAATGAAAATAAAACCAGATCCTGAAGCATGACAGCAAGCACTCCAAGTAAGCCACAGTCAACCAACTGCTTAGATTCATGCTTAGGAGATCAGTACTTTCAAACTGGTTGGTATAGGTTGATTTTTGTGAGCAACACATACCCACACGGGCTAGCAAAACATAACCCATACGTTATAATCTTTATTTCTACTGTCAGTAAATTTTAACAAGAAAAATGAACAAGAAGAAGTGGCTATGGTAATGAATTTTTTTGAAGTGTGTGGTTCTTGAGAAATTCAGCTGGAACTGTACAGATCCCACTTCAATCAGTGCACAGGAGTCAAAAGATGTGCCTCCTCTACCACTGTCTCCCCAGGGCAGTAGGACACGGTTACTGATCTTTCAATCCTATTACCCAGCCTAAGAGCAGCCTCTCTGTGTGGCTGGTGAAGCCCCTTCCAACTTGCCACTGTTCCTGCCTCAGAAATGCAATGATAGCTCCCATACCCCTTCAGCCAGTGCTTTTTTTCTTTCATTTCTCCCTGCAGCCTCTCCCAGATTTCCGCTTGCCCAGCATTTCTGCCAATAGTGCATCAGGACTGTACTAGTTTTTGTGTGATTTTCTGCACTCTGCCTCATAGCCCGCACTGCTGGAGATGAACAATCCGGATGAGTTTCATTAGGAGCCCTTGGCCCAGCTGCCTAGAGTCACAAGGCAAAGAAATGCACCACCCTGTATGCTGATGTGATTTGGTTTACCTGCATCTTTCTCGTTTTATTTTAAACCTGAGCTTGAACTGACAAGAAAGAAACTCAAACACTACTAGTAAGAAAATGATGAAACCCTTTTGAAAAAAATATCATCTGTGAAGTGCAGAGAAATAGCTAAGCTAAACATTTGTAATTTAGAAAGAAGGGCATTAAGAAGATCCATTCCAAAACACACATCTTAAAAAAAATTTCCTGCTGGCTTTTGCTTGTTTTCTCCCCTCAGACATAAGTAAAATATTAGTTCCCTTGTCTCAAACAAATGCTAAAAACCCAAACATTCATCAGTTGCTCTATTATTGCTTAGGATAAAAAACTAGGCTTTTGGCACTTTGTATTAATGGCACAATGATCTTCTGCAGCATTTTCTGCCAGTCTTTTTTAAAGAACAGTACGAGTGTCATTTTTGTAGTTGAGACATTAAGTCCCCAGGGTGCCCAGACAGGCCTCCTTGGTGTGCAGATTTATTTCCACTGAGCAGCTAGAAGTATTTCAGCGAAGGAAAGATACTGAAGAGAAATACAGTAGCTATAGATAGTAAAGGCAGATGCTGTAGAGTACTGATTGAGGGCTGGAAAGCTACAGGGAAGTGATATTTAACGCTCATCACTAGTTCACAGCTGATGTACCTTTACTCTCCTACCCTGATAATATTTTACTTGGTGAAGGTTTGATGGTAACAAACAACAAGATCCATAGTACATCCTACATTTTCTCTGCTGTGGGAATGGCACACGGGAAAATTGTGAACTTCGCATACAGATGCTGAATTAACAGTCATTTTCATGAAGTACATAGAAAGGATTTATGGGGTGGGTTTCAGATATAATAAAAGCTCTTTTAGAAGCAGAGGGCAAGATTCCCTATTCACTTCCACAAGTGTGGATGGAATAGAACACAAGCAGTTCAGACAGGATCATGGAAATGCAATTGCCCAGCCTGCCTCGCTTCTGAAACGAGTTTGCCCTCATACAAAGTGACACAGGCTAGAAAGTGGCTAGTGGAGGGAATGGCTCTGCTATCTTGATTATCTTTCTCTTTATTCTTCTCTGCTACCTTGCGATCACTGGGCAATCTGTTTTGTAGCAAACACCATGTGAGGCTGCATTGTCTTTGGGTTACTTCCTTTACACGCTTTATTACATCTCAGTGGAAGCTGCTTGTTTTGGGGGATCTGGGCATCTGCAGCAGTAGAAGAGAGCTCCTGCAAGATGCTTAAAATATATTCCAACATTTTCCATGCTATTCTGTGACAGATGTTTTGTCCGGTCATATTAATCTTATCATCTTGAAAAGTAGTTCCTATGAAAGAAAATGCAGACCTCATTCCCCCCCCCTTTCCTTATCTGCTCCAGTGCTTTATTGAGGTCAGACTAGAGGACCAGCAGTAGCACGCATTAATTTTTACCCCTTCCATAAAGTTATTATCTTTCTGTTCCCAGTCATATAGTATTTTCCAAATTGAAAATTTATTAAAAATACTTTCTACTCAGCTTGTGACTCAGTCTGCTGGGTTTCTTGTAGTTCTGGGATGAACTGTATCTGGTTCACTTTACTGAGATCACTGGGCATTTGCTTCTTCCCCAGAAGCTGTTATTCTGCTTTTGAGATCCTTGGTTCCATTAGCAACCATGCTTTTGCCCTCATGTTTAACATTGTCGTTGCTACTGAAAACAAAGACTGGGTTTTAGTTTGTGGGCTATAGAGTGTTCTTAATCTCCCTGCTATACTCCTTGCCCCCTGCATGATGATACCATTTCTTCTTTCATTAATATCTGTGATACAGAAAGGATGTGTCTGCTAATAAAATTTACTGGTGGCAATGCTGGGAAGTGCTTTCAATATAGAAAAGGACCAGAACACCACTCAGGGGACAGTGGTTTCCCTTGAGAACAGAAGCACCACGAATTAGATAAAATTCAGTAACATGAAGTGAAAGAAAATTCATGTGAGGAGGAATTTACCAATAAGCAGCCCTCCTGGGAACACTGCATACTTCCAGTAAGAAGAGTGGGAAGGGGACTTTGACGTTGTCAATATAACAGAAATTCAGCCCAGCTTGAAGTCTAATCTTCTATCCTGTCCCTTTACAATGCAGGCTTCCTTAACAAATATCATCTTGGACAATAACAAGGATTTAATGTGGGTTTTTTTCCCGTGACATGATAAAAGCAAATATCTGTTCATATAATTTATTAATGGCTCATTGGTGTCTTTGCAACAGAAGATTTTTGCTGTTCCAAACATCTGAAAGACAGAGGGAAAGAAAAGTTTATTGTTGAAGTTTTGGTTTTCTTTAAATGTTCTCCCTGAACATTTAAATGTTCTCCCTGAACCTCAGGAGGGCTGACTTTGGCCTCTTCAAGGAGCTACTGGGAGGAATCCCGTGGGCCAGGGCTCTCGAAGGCAGGGGGGTCCATGAGTGCTGGTCGCTTTTTAAACAA
>Ga0065711_1008836_pt1 | contig 14111 bp, 13 predicted proteins | sample Hoacrofraction12_FD_59098 | JGI IMG/M metagenome (GOLD analysis project Ga0065711, IMG submission 59098) | Hoatzin crop microbial communities from Cojedes, Venezuela - Epithelial fraction 12 v2 (version 2) | ecosystem: Host-associated > Birds > Digestive system > Esophagus > Crop | place...
TGATGGCTGTGGTAGGATTTAGGGTTCGGGTCCCTCGATGTGTTAGTATCTGCTGCACTCCTTACGCAGGAACGGCAATTCTAACCGGGAAGCCGCAGAACACCGTATTTGGGATTCAGGCGTCTTCCTGCTGAGCGACTTTTTTGAACACAAGGCAGGGAAATCGATCAAGAAAACCACTTTGCTGTCACTCCAAATTTGCCAGCCCGAGGATTTGCCAAGGTTTTTTTGCAAAAATAAAACCTGAGCCTACGCGTCAAAAGCAGTGCCACATGGAACGCCTGAAAGGACATAAAATGACAAAGCTCCTTGAATCCCCCGGCTATTCCTCACGATGCCTGTGGCAGGAATTACGGCTTAGCAGCATGGAGCACCTTGCGTAGGAAAGCAGAAAGCAGCAGCCTTTTCCAAATTATACTGAAGACAGCAATTTCAAAGCATGTTAAGGAATCCCTTTTTTTTCCTGTTACCTCACTAAGCACATTATCACAAGTAGTGCTGTGGGACCATAGGTGATCACAAGCGGTACAGTCTCCAGTTCATGGACTACTCGAGATGCTGTTTGCGGGAGCAGGAGCCCCTGGGGAAGCTGCTGGTGCTCTGGCTGCCAAGGGGCACTGTGTCTCCTGCAGAAACGATAATTTGGGGGGGAACAGAAGGAAAAAAAATACAGGAGGGGTCACTCACACACTTAGAAACAAGCATATTATTAAGAAATTCACTGAACAGTGATTTACTTCACCATCAGAATCTAGAGCATCGTACAAACGCTATAACCACCCCTCCATCAACTACTGAGCTAGCACAGTTTTTCTAGAAGGGTGGCAGCTACTGTACTAGAGCTTCATGAAAAAATGTAACTAGAGATTTCCTCCCAGGAAAATATAGGCTTTCAATTCAGTAAAAAAACCCCAGCTTTCTGATAAGTTGTTTACTTTCCTTAGAACGTGCAAATGGGTACATCAGAAAAGTGATAACTGAAAGCATTTTGCTTTCCAGAAGTTTTCACTCATGTCTTTTAGATCAAGAAAGTTTATGGCAGAAAACATCAGGTTTTATTTAATAGATCCTTGTTTTCTGTGTTGTAGGAAAAGAAAACTTTTCTCTCTAGTTTAAATGATAGATGTGTGAGACATCTTAGTGTTAACACATTTTTCTTTCTTTTTTAAAAGTGAATCTACTGGGAAGTAACAGGCTGACACAGTCTGAGACCGAAGAGTCAGCCTGTGCATGATGCACATAAACACCACCTGACATTTATGCTGCTAGAAGCAAGGTAGGAAGCAGGTTCAGGCTTGCTCGGTGTATTTAATCTAAGCCTCCAGGACAGTCTCTGTGAGTTTCTGCACAGGACCCCAATGCTGATCCTGGGAGTGGGAAAAGGGGTTGGGACACAATCTTGAATCTCATGGGAACCTGAGGACCCAATTGCCTCTGGTTCCTTTTCCCCTTATTGACTTGGTATTGCATGGAGGAGACGACAGCACGGACATCACAGGGTCTCGGGCAGCTCTGGAAAGCCTGTCTTCTAGGAGCCATGATGATAAACCACAGCAAAGGTGAGAACTGGACCCAGCTGGTACATCAGCTGAACTCAGCCTTGCAGAAGGCCAGGCCAACAACCCCAACCAAGGGGCCGGTCTTGTCTGAAGCCTTCAGGACTGGGGCAGAGTCAAGCGAAGGCGTCAGAGCTTCTTAACAGCACATTTGGGGGCAGCAATAGTGAAGCAGGGTGTGCTCCAGCAGCATTTCTTTTTGGAGAGAGAGAAAAGGAGATGCCCCAGAAAAAACATCTGGGGAGATGGGACTGGAGAATGCAGAGGGAAGAAAAGGAAAGGAAAAAAGGGAAGACAGGCGAGGTAAAATCAACACCTGACAAAAACACAGATGAAGGCACCAGAGATATTTTTCTCCTAATTCCGATGTCTATGAAAAAAATCATCTGACTGCGAAATGAATGCATTGAAGAGCAGGCGCTACCCAAATAGCAGCCTTGGTGCCACAGCCCTCCCCGCTGAGCTGCGAGACAGCCTGCCTGACCATCCCATGCGAGCACCACGCAGCGGCTCTCCAGCCACGCAGGACCTCAGCCCTGCAACCCCTGCAGAGGGACCGGCCTTCCCCTGGGAGCTGGCGTCCCCATAGCGCCAAGCCCTTACTGGTCCCAATGTCCCTGACCAGCTTCACGTGGGACATTCCAGATCAAGAGACGTTGCCATAACTTTGGAGATGAACAACAAGTTTCTCTGGAAATGGGCAGTGTTAGAGAGAGGCTAGCATGAACATCACTTTCACCTTCTGCGTGTCGCCTTTCGTGTAGTGACACTGCAGCCAGGTTTCCCTCCTTGTCTTCTCCAGGCTGAACAAGCCCCGCTCCAGCAGCCTCGCCTTGTGTATCACGTGTGGCAGTCCACACACAACTCGGTGGCTCTCCTCCGGGCTTGCTCCAGCTTGTTAACGTCCCTCTTGCAACAGGGAGCTCAAAACTAGACATGGTGTCAGGTGTGGCCTCACGAAAGGGAAATCAACACTTCCTCTGACCTGTGGCTACGCTTTTGCTAATGCAACCCAACACACCATTGTTTGATTAATGGTTGCACTGGTGGTAGTCTTTCTTACGCTGAGGAGTCTCAGAGGGTAAGGAGTGGCAAAGGATTCCCCCTCCAGCCTCTCCAGGGAACTGCCAGACATTCGAGACAGTTTTGTGTAAGAGCATGACAATAGGGTGAGGTTGTTGTCTGGACTTCACAAAGTGATTTGCAAACAAGTTAAACTGTTGTGAAACAATCCTACAGAGCTTTGCAATGCTCACTTCCATTCCCACTGTTGCTAAGGAAAGCAGAGGATATTCAGCATCTTTGAGAGACATTTGCAGGCCATGATGTAAAGGTGTCTCAGTGACTTCAGCGTGCTGTCAGTATTGGCCGTGTAGCATAAGATATGCTCATAAAAGGAAATAAAGAGCCCCAAATCTCTTTTCCATTCTGCTTTTTTGGTTTTACTTTCGACATTTGCTGAAGCCACCCTGCTCTGCATCAGTTTACACAATGGAAGACAGAATTAGGTCCCAGGTATTTAACTACAGATGACTTTGTTCCTCGGAAAAATGACCCAACTGCAAGCTCTTGCGCCTCATGTTTGGAATCACAAATGACTCAGCAGAAGTCAAGAGGACATTTGGTTTCCTTGTCAGAACGCAAGAGTGAAGGAGCAAGTAAGAATCTCTTCCAGCTGTTGGGTAACTGAGGGGGGACCGAGGCGAAGACAAACAGTGTGGGATTCTCTAGGTTTAATATATATAACGCAAACTGGAATTACAGTTAACTGCAGTGACCAATCCTGGCTGATTAAATCGCTGTCACTGGAAAAAAATCCTGAAAACAAACAACCAAGTATGCAGTCACAAGTGGAGATTTCTTTTTTTCTCTCCAGCCAAGCTCTGCATCCAGCTCAACCCAAAAGCATGTTTGTTTTGGAAGCCGTAGTCTGCTGAAAAGTGTTTGGCCAAAATCCAAGGGGCCAGTAAGTCTAGATGAGCTGAACAAGCTGTGTCCTTGGATCATGAGATGCAAACGTATTATTCAATCCTGCATTGCATGCATGCATATTATTGTTGGGTTTTTTTTGTTACAGCCTGTGGACCAAAATGCCTTGATCTGAACTAAATTTATGTCCCCAAATTAACTGTTTACAATTCACAGTTTTATTGTGTGCTTTTGATTTCATGGACCACAGCTCACAGCACTAGAATAGCTCCTCCAAGGACAATGAGACCGTACCGACTTACGTCAAATGAGAAATCTTTAGCGATAGTACATAAACCAACGGAGTTGTTGGCAATTATGTTTGTTTCAGGGCCGTCTAGAGAAGAGCATCTATTTTTTTTCTTAAATATTTGTTATGGGAACTGATCCATCCTGAGCCACTCCAGGTGATCGGAGCCTGTTTTTTTTCTGGGGTTACTCTGTCTGTGACCTGTTCTCAGGGCTCACCGTGCCAGCGCAAATCTTCCAGTTTATTGAAGAGGCAACAGATCTGCTGCTAAAACATAAGGAAGGTAGTTATGATAACCAGCACGGGTGGTTTTCTTTTTGAATAGCACTTTAACTACCTCAGTTTTCCAGTGAGGGACAAGCTAGCTTGCTTCCACCACAGGAACAAAACACAAGTTGTTACTGCAAAGCAGTGGACACATGACAAATCCCTACCCTACCCTTGGTAATGCTTCCGCGCAGCCAGGCATTCAGATCTGAGGCTGAGCTGATGGGAATAGCAAGCAGCACAAGCAACTGATTTGACTCTAACCTCATGCTGTTGCCTGGTTTGATCCACAGTACCTTAGTGAAAATATGTTAAGTACTTCTGCACATCAGTATAACCACGTAGCTAACCCTATGCAAAAGCACTAAAGCCTAGTGCTAGACTAGCAGCAATGCTGGGAAATAGGACATTTTACATAAAACAAAGAGTTTTCCTGAAATAAAACAGTCAGTCAGCCTACTTTGAGCCACCTTCCAGTGTAATACAATAGGAGACAGATGCACGAACTGATTTGCTTGTTGAGGCTGTATATCTGGATCCTCAGGTTTCCTAAGGGCCTAGAAGCAAGCACATGAGAAGAAAGAATACGCTTCTTTATACAGGATACACCAGGTGGACAGGTCAGCAGAACTGGGTATACCAGTGACAGACAAATTGTAGCACAGGACAGATTTCAGAATCCAGTCAGATAAGCTGCAGCCCTTCCATGCCAGCTCACCAGAGAGCAGCGCTTTGCAAAGGCAACAACGAGAGCAATAGGAAATGTGGGGAAGGGAAGGGGACATGTATGGGGCATGTATGGATGCCACATTCTGTGAATCTTGAGCAAACCTGTAGACATTGTGTTGCAGATTTTAAACAGCAACTTGCAGATTTCTAAAGAAGACAAGGATGATATCAAATAGGATTTGTTTTCTAAAACCTCTGTAACAATCAACATGCAGATCTACAAGCCACTTGGGTGACTGTGAAATTTCTTCCGTATGAAATTTCTCATTTATGTTTGCATTCTCCACAACCCCAGTTTATGCTGAGCTGGTCATCAGCTGTCATGAAGGTGTTAACTTGAATTCATTCCCATTCTTTCCCCAGAAGTGGACAATGAGGGATGAATGAACTAAGAAGCAAGGGGTCTTGAAGTGACATCAGTGTCAAAGAGACAGTCATGTTCTGGCTAGGCAGGTGGACTAGTCAGCCTCTGGCATGTAGGGAAGTCCATTAGGGTTATAAAAAGGATAATAAAGAAAATATTTTTAATTTAAAAAAATAGTGCTAGATTGCATTTCTAAGAAAAAAAAAAATATGCCAGCCGGCAAATCTTTGTTTTTGGAAAACTGAGCAGTTTGATGAAAGTCCAAAACTTCAATAACAATGATAAAAGCAGCCTGCTTGTCTTCTTTGAAACAGAAAGCGTTTCCCAACCAGTCCTGGCATGACACCAACTTGTGCCAGCTGTGAAAATGGCCAAAGATCAGTAGGGCCCAGGTGCAGGATCAGTGTCCCAGCAGCTGATGAACCTGTGCATCCAGGGCGCAATGTGTCACGCCAGTTGCTCCTTGCCAGCAGCGTGACAGGCTAAGAAGGCGACACGGAGATCGACTGTCGCTGCAAGACACAAAGAAATATTGTGGCTGCCAATCTACCTGAAAAGCCATTCTGTGATGGAAAATCTGAATTGAGACCTATCTTTGCCAGACTTCCACTGAATCTAATTATTCCTTGTCTCCAAGCTCCAGGTGCCCCCATCACAGAAATACCTCAACAAACAGACCCCAGCGTTTGAGCAAAGCTGAGCTATCACACTTCTTAAGTGAAAAAATGAAGTCACTGTTACTCATCTTGCCCTGCTCTTTACAAAGTTTGATTTCCGTGTCGCTTTAAAGTAATCTAGAATTGTATATTAGTCTTGCAGTAGCTTGGGAAACCTTTCTGCTTTCCTTGCATTAGAAGTACTGGGTACAAGAGCAACGCTTGGTTCAATCATGGACTTCTTCATTTACTGCTTATGTTTTCAGAATAAAAAGTTACTCTTAAAACTTACAGAGCAAATGTTTCTCGGATGAAGTTCTGAGATCCCACTAAAAAATAAGCGTTGGAGCTAAAGAGCAACACCTACAATTGTACTGAAGCAATTCTAACCATATCAGTCACATGCTATGTTATCACGGCCCCACAGCAAAAGGGCCCTTGGATGGTTATCAGGCTGTCTGCATATTCTGTCTTTTGACAGTTTCACTGCATGCCCCCCTCCTTCTTTGCATTTTCCGTTCTTCGTTTCTTTAACCTCAGCCTTTGCATCTCTTCTTCCAGAGTGCAGAGTCAAGAGAAACATGAACACAAGAGACTGGAGTAAGTTTAAAATTAGGTTAGAACAAATTTTATTATCTATTCTCATCTTCTATCTAACAGGGGGAAATTACCCTATTAGTTTATTGGAAACTGTCAGTAAATGCAGTGGCATACATTACCATGCCTCAGGTCATAGAACTGGAGAAAGATTTAGGTTGGAAAGGGCCCCTGGAGGCTTCTAGTCCAAGCTGAGATAACAGAAACACCGATTCCCAAGCTACATCAGCTCACTCAGGATGTTGCCCACTCAGGTTTTGAATATCTCCAGGACTGTGGGCTACAGCCTCTCTGGGCATCTGCTCGAGTGCCACATCACTCTCAGGAGATTTTTAGATTCTCTCCAGTCAAAATTTCCTTTGTTTGAACTTGTAACCATAGTATATTTTACCCTAAATTATTGATACTTACTCTCAGTCTTAATGGATTTTAGTGCACAGGTTTTGTCCAGAAATTGTACATTACAGAGGACCGTTAGCGCAGACCGTTTGAAACAAAGCACTGTCCGTGGAGATGACTGGGAACCAATTCACTCACCTTTTAATTTTTTTCCTGAGCAACATAAAAAGTATGTTGCATGTTCTGCTCCTGCTTTGTTAGGTTCAATTCCTCCTTTTTTCAGTGCCATTCATTAAGCTAATATCACTCTGTTTGGTCTGCAAACACTACTCAGAAATGCTTTATAGTTGCATTTCAAATTTGTTTGTCAAAATCTTTTGTAATTTCAGTGTACCTTGTAAATCTTGCAAGGCTATTCTTCGTTTCTTTATGTCTGACACCAAACTATATAGAGGTCTATTTTTAAAACGTCTCTTCGTCAGAAAGAAGAACTTGCATAACCCCTAAAATTCAGGTGCAAAGCTGTGAAGACAGACTGGTGAGGTTAGACTGCCTAGACATCACCTTCACTTACGTCTGGATCAAATATCATTGCTGTAAAGTTGAAAATTCAAGGGTTGTGAATACTGTACTGAATTTTTCCTCCAAAAAACAGCTTTCAAAACATAAAATAAGAAAACTATTGTAAAAAAAAAAAGTGTCTTTTAAAACTTTTGCTTCTGCTTGTAAGGCTGCCATCTCCACCCCTCCTAACACCTTGCGTAAGGGCATGCATTTCTTAAGAGTAAACTCGTTGCAGCTGAGAAACTAAATGTCCTTCAAAGACTGCAGGTAGTTTGCCATGCTAGCAAACTACATTTCACAACACTTAGGCACTCCAGCCGAAGTGCCACCAACCCCTACCGGTTTTTAAAAGAGACGAGGAGTTTACACATCTAAAGAAGCATCTATGAAGTTGAGTTCTATAAGGGTATGGAGTCAATATAGTGGTCATAATAAAATATTAAATGTGATAAAAGCATCAAGAAACTTAAGTTCTCCTCAACCCCGAGCACCCAAATGCTTCTGTTTCAAGTCTGGAAAAGGATTCCCCAAGGCCATGCTTCTATTTATACTGACTCTGCTTCCAGTACTGAGAAGAGTAGAACAGAATTACAAGGTAACAGAGCCACTGTGAGCAGAACGCTTCATAGGCAGCTGAGCAACAGCCTTTAAACAGGAGTGCATCCAAGAGGAGTCTTTCAGAGGCTGCTTTTTATCTTTTTGCTCCCTTCACCTGCAGATGAAAAGGAAGATATTATAGGTATCTTACTGGTTAAAAAAAATTGAAAAAGGGAAAAAATAAAGAAGCAACGTCTTACTGATTCTTTCAGTGCCACCAGCTCTCCAGATGCTTCAGCTGCTGGTTCGGCTGCTGCTCGCCCCTGAGGATGCTTGCCAGGGCTCTGCCGGCCAAGGTTGTCCTCTGCTGGCTCCTCCACTCTGGGAGATGCACCCCAATCCGCAGCAAACCCGCAGAACACGTGCTGCCTGGTATGCTTTCAACATCCTTTTCATCTCAGGTGCGACTGGCTAAAGGGCATTTAGTTATACCACATTAGGGAATATAGGAAACAATGGAGATGTGTCCACGGAAGACAGAAGGGTCGTGCGGTACAACAAGGGATGGAGAAGTGCTGCAGATTCTTAGGGTCAGGCATGTGGATTTTATTTTTTACAAGGTGGACTGAAGCAATTGGAGGTGTTCAGGCTGGGATGTGAGCAGCAGGAGCAACAATCCAAGGTCACTCAGTGAAAGCACAGAGGGATCTCCACGTGAAAACTCAAGTTGACTTGGACTGTGTGGCTCTGAGGAGAAAAAACACCCAAGAGCTGATACAAGTATGTGTGTGGGAGCAGAATTAACCTAAAACTCTTTCACTCTTATGGTACATTATATGAAATTACAAGTTGCAAGCTGAGAGATCAAAATATATATTTTCAAATATATATAAGTATTTTAAGCCACAGATTATCAGGAGGACTTACTACCACAAGACAATGAGAAAGGGCATTCGGTTCAGCCACCTGCATCTTTCAAGAAGATTACCTCAGAGTTTGCTTATGGACAAAGAGGGGGAACTCCCGCAGACAAAGATGAAAAGAGGTCTGTCTTCTTGCCCTCTTCCTTCACTTTCTTGGTGTACACTTTCACATCTCTCACTCCCACCTTGACTGCTTGCCTCCTACAGACTGCTATCCTAGGACCCACCCTCAGATCCCCCCAGATTTTTCTCATTTCTCTCACTCTAGGCCAAGTACATCCCCTCCTCTATGTACCACCAAGCATATTAGCTGATCTATGGGGTTGCTTGTGTCCAGGTGCTGACCTGAGCTGTAGGAGAAGCAGGTCTCTGCATGCGAATGGGGCTTACCATCCTCAGAGAAGCAGGTGCCACCAGCTGGGAGACTCCATTTCAATAAACTCGAAGCATCTCTTTGGAAATGGACAGTATCAGCAGCTCTCATCACAAATTGTAACCACTCTCTATTTCTCAATACCTAAGAAAATTCAGACCCTTTAAAATGACAGAAACACTCTCTGTTCAGAAAACACAACCTTTTAGGGACTGGTTCTGCTTTGACCGGGAGCTCTGCCAAGGATTTCAGCTGGAGGAGGAGTGAGGCTCTTCATTTCAGTTACAGCAAAACAACACAAACAGCATCAAAAATGCCCATCTGGGACATTTACAGGCACAGAAGACTGATTTCTTCTCTACCTCCTCAGAATACAGCAAAACATTGGGGTTTTCTCTTTCTGCCTGTCTTTCTTGCATTAAATTTTGACAGCTCATAGTCTCTAAAGCCGCTAGTAAAAAGTTGCCCCCCTTTTGGACTTGTGAACCAGAGCTGAAAGCTTATGTCAATCTTCTGCCTAACTGGAAAGAAAAGCGCCAAGAAGAAAAGACAGGCACTTCTCAGGAAGATCTTCATCCTGCGTCCTGTAGAGAAAGGCATCGAGGAAGCTACTCCAGCAATATCACAGTCTGAGCTGCCTGTGCATGTGACTTAGCACTTCTGAAGCTGGACATGGATTTCCAAAATGTCTACTATGTAGAGAAAGGGTGAGGGGAAAAAATAGAAGACCCAGGACAACATATTTGGCAAGCACACTGCAGAAACTGCTAGGACATGCTGCGGTCCCAGACCCAGTGGGTTGTGCTTACCTCATTTGTTTCACGTAGGTGAACCTAGCCAGGATGTTTTCTTTAGTCGTGGGCAGTGTGACAAGAATGGGACATCCAAATAAGGTCACTCAGGATGTGTTTAACAACACCGGGTAAAGTCTGTGGCAAAGGCTCATGCACACACATACACACAGAGCATCCACTGTACATACCGTGGACTTAGTGCGTCAGTATTCCTAGAATAACTTCTGGAGAGGCACTCCACCCTTGTATTTCCAGCGCTGAAGATGTGATTGCCCCAGAGCCAGTTATTACAGTGATTTTAAGGAACAGTAGGGAGAGGGAAGGGCACCTGATTTCTCTGACCTCTTTGAAGAGGTGCAATGCGAAGAAAACTGTTAAAAGCAGAGGTAGTTTCAGATCTGTCAACCCAAATTCCCTTGTGACCTTTGAAACAGGAGAGAGCAAGAGGCTTCCTGAGGCTGTCCCAGAAAACCAGATAGCACAGAGTTCTGCAAAAGGAGAAGACACATAAGTCAATAAGCTTTATTAAACTACAGGTGCTCCTACATGATGAAAGGTAGTCCAGCACCGTGCGGGAACATGCGTTTTCACTTGTAGGAGAATCCTGGAAGGCAACTCCATTATACTGAGTACGAAACTCATTTTTTTCACCTGCAAATTTCTGAAGGTGCACAAAGAACTTTCAAGGGGTCTGCAAAAGGCAACTGAGAGCAAATCACTTGTAGTCACTTAAATTTGTTGTAAAAAAAAATTATCTTTTCCTTGTAAGTCCTCTGCAGTTGACTGCAGTCATAAGCAATAGAAGAAAGGAGATTTTTGCTAGCAGCTGTAGGAGGGATGACATACAGTTGCTGAGATCAGGGTTTTACAGATTTGAAATGGTGCGTTTTGATAAAAAAAATTACCTAAAGCTGAAACTCAAAGCAGCCAAAATGGGGTAAAATCAGATCCCAGGCTGCTCCCATGGCCCTAACCCAGTTTCTTCTGTGAACAGTTCTGGGTATACTTTGCAGTTAAATGATCATATTTCAATAAATCACAAAACTTTCCGCTGCACATCTGCTTTGTTCAGCGCAGAAAGTGGTGCTGTTGATGCGCGGACGCTCAGGGTTGTGAGTCCCGTTAGCTGCGTGCCCTGGGGCAGCGCTCCTCGAACACCCCGCACCACAGGGCACGGGCGTTGCAGGCGTCGCAGTCGGGGCGCCCGGACCGACCAGCTCAGCCAGACCTCGGCTGCCTCTGCAGCGAGGAGAGGCCTGGGATGAAGACATGGCAGAGAGAGGGAGGGGAATGGGACCCACTGAGCATCAACAACGCTCTCAAATAAATTTCAGCCCGCCAGCTGAGACCTGTCTCATCTGCCTTTTCCTTCCAGCCTTTTCTGAAGTGAGAATTTCCCCACCCCACCTCGGTGGTTTCCACCTCGCAGCTGCCCGTGCAGGGTGCTTCCAAGGAATGCCCTACGCCACCCCGGCACCTGACGCTGGCTGCATCCCATCCCTGCAATGGGAAGCGGAAAGTGTGGCAATGCGGCCATCCTGACCGTGGGAACGTCCGCATTGAGTCCTAAGGCACAGGTTGGCCCTGTCCTTTCCCACCAGCATGCCCCCAGCTCCACGTGTGCTCACACTGCTCTTTCCACAGCAGCTGCTTCCCCTCCTACCCGCTGAAAAGTGCAGGCTCCTCTGGAGGAGAAATTCACCTGTTTCCATGCATGAACAAAACTTAACACTAGCCGAACTATTCATTTGGACTAAGGCAGCAGTTAAAGAAGAACAAGAGTTCTGACTTTGCGAAAGGGGTTTTGGTCTTCAAATTCAGTTCCTACTTTTCTTCCGTCTAAATCAAGGAAAATCTGTAAGACTCTGGACCTAATTCTTTACTGAGAACTGAGAAAAGCTGTCTTAATTGGTCAAACATCTCAGAACAACACAGAGATCTAAAAAAGCAGTGTTAACATAAGTGGTAAAAGCTGCAGAAATATTGTTGCTACTGAAGCAACAGCATCTGCCCCTCCGCTCTGGTGAGACCCCACCTGGAGTACTGCATCCAGCTCTGGAGCCCTCAGCACACAAAACACATGGACCTGTTGGAGCGGGTCCAGAGGAGGGTGACAAAGATGATCTGAAGGCTGGAGCACCTCTCCTGTGAGGAAAGGCTGAGAGAGTTGGGGCTGTTCAGTCTGGAGAAGAGATAGCTCTCAGGAGACCCTACTGCAGCCTTTCAGGGGGCCTGTAAAAATAATGGGGCAAACTTTTTAGCAGGGTCTACTGTGATAGGACAAGGGGTAATGGTTTTAAACTAAGGAAGGGTAGATTTAGACTGGATACAAAGAAGAGAATTTTTACAATGAGGGTGGTGAAACCATAGAACAGGTTGCCCAGAGAGGCGGTAGATGCCCCATCCCTGGAAACAATCAAGGTCTGGCTGCACAGCACTCTGAGCAAGCTGATCGAGTGATAGGTGTCCCTGCTCATTGCAGGGGGTTTGGACTAGATGGCCTTTAAAGATCCCTTCCAACTCAAACTGTTCTATAATTCTATGACAATACAAGAGAAGAAAGATCATCATCAGTTCTATTAAACTAATATACACAGCTGAATAAATAATAAATAACACACCTGGTTGCTTCATCAACAGCTGAATGGGCAGGAGAAGGTAAGTGGCATACCAACAGAGGGAATAAATGGATCAGCCTGAAGTAAAAAAAAGACATGGACTGTTCAGAAAAAAACAAACACACGCATGGGCTTTTATAGGTTTTAAATAAAAAAAAAGTCTATGAAAAGGCAAAATCTGCATTATCATCCTCACAAGCAGAGACTTCAGTAAATTCGTTTTAGCCCAGCAGCTTAAAGAGAACTCTGCAAAGTTTTGCTGACCCTATAGGAAACTTTTGAAAATGCCAAACAATTTAAGCATGTGAAAGTAGTCTGTGCTTCTTTTCACATAAAACAAGGAAACAGCTGCTCACAACTGGCATGTGCTAAAATGGGGTTTGAATAACTTTTTCAAACATCTGAGAACAGTTTCTCTACAGCTAAGACACCAGAGAGAGATCAGATCAGTGCGTAATGACAAGCACAGAAAAATTTCATGATGAATATGAAATATCAAACCAGAAAAACTGCATTCGCAAAAGAATCACAAAAAATTCCAAGAGGACCCAGTATCCTACAAGTGCCTCTCGCAGAAGCTTTTGCAACTGTTTCTGAGGTACACATATCCGCATTTCCGTGGCAGTCTAATGAAAGGCAGCGAAAGAAAAACAGAAGAAACATACAACAACAAAAAATCTCAAACGTCTGTTTTAATACCAGAGTGAAAAATATTGGTGGATAATTTTAGTAATAAATAGATCTAATATTTAAATAGCTTTAAAAAAGAGCAGAAAGAATAGCCCTCCTGTCCTTCCAAGCTATCTTTTAAATGAAAGCATTTCAGATGTTCTAACCAGTAAAACGTCTGTAGCCTGCATTGCCTCTCGGTGAAGACAGCTTTGCCAGCCTACCCAGTTAAAGATTCGACCCTTATACACTTTGGCTAAAAAATGCTGTCATTTACACAGGTGTATATACACTGACGCAAGCCTCTAGATTTACACAGGTGTGACAGAAGAATTTGGCAGAGTTTTGCTAATTTTAAACACTAAAAAAAATCAGATCAGCTTTCGCAGTTAGTTACGGTTGTGACAAGCCACAATGTGTCTGGTGCTGATGGCACTGCTCCACAGCCTGTTAATGTTGTTAATGAAACTAAGAATTTTGCATACTGTGTCCAGCTAGAGACTGTAACTGAACCTAAGACTGCTACAGTTAAAATCCTCAGATTTCTTTAAAAAAAAATAGTAATTTATTGTTTGGTACTCTTTCCAGTTTTGTATTGATTTTTGGAAGAAACCTTAACATGGTCTAGTTTTATAACCTGTTATTCCTGTCATCATTGTTTTACCCATATACACAATGTCCCATTAGCACAGCATTTTCATACAATAAATGGAACCCTATTTTTTTAAATCATAAAACTTGTCTGTAAAGCCGCAGAACATTGGCAGGACAACTGAAAAGCAGGTATTGTATCTTGGAAGATTTTTTAACATCACTGTCCATTTATTACTTTTCAGCTTGGTCATGTCCCTTTGTAGTTCTTCCAAGTTTGCTTGCTGTTCCTGAGGTAATACAAATGTGCCAATAT
>Ga0065711_1009796_pt1 | contig 14111 bp, 6 predicted proteins | sample Hoacrofraction12_FD_59098 | JGI IMG/M metagenome (GOLD analysis project Ga0065711, IMG submission 59098) | Hoatzin crop microbial communities from Cojedes, Venezuela - Epithelial fraction 12 v2 (version 2) | ecosystem: Host-associated > Birds > Digestive system > Esophagus > Crop | place...
GGGTGATGGAGCCCTGGCCCAGGCTGCCCAGGGAGGCTGTGGAGTCTCCTTCTCTGGAGATATTCAAGACCCGTCCGAATGTGGTCCTGTGCAGCCTGCTCTGGGTGACCCTGCTTCGGCAGGGGTGTTGGACTAGATGACCCACAGATGTCCCTTCCAACCACAATCATTCTGTGATTCTGTGATTTCCATGCTTTAAGGGGAGATGGTGGGGAGAGGGGCTGTTTTATGGTTGTCCTTGTCCGTGGTCATCACAGTGGCGCATGGTTGGAGGGACTGGAGAGCACAGTGCATGCCTGGGTGTAATTGCGCCGGAGCTCTGTCTGACCTGAAGTGCTAGGGATGCTGCTGTGCACCGAGATGTCAAGTTATGCGGCTTGGCTGTTGTTCATTTGGGACTTACAAAAGGTACCTGAAAGCCCCACGCAGCCCTTACTCTTTCTCTGCTTGAAACTGTTCCTTGTGTGGAAACAGCTATCTTAGCCAAGTAATCTTAGTGCCACTGTGCATTTAATTAATTTAGTGGGTGATGTTTTTTGTTTGGTGGGGTTTGGTTGAAGATGCAGAGCAGCTGACCTGATATGCTCAAAAATACCCTGACCTACTCATTTGGAAAATAACCACCTGTTATGTTGTATTCATTTAACTTATGTAGTCTAATCCACTGCACAAGTGTGGCGGCAGGCTTGCTGCTTGCTTCTCTGGTGGCTTTATAATTGCTCCCTCTTCCAGATAGCTGCCTAGTGTCAGATCCTCCAGTCCCTGTGTGTATCCCTGTTGTTCAGGTGCAACAAAAAAAAGTAGCAGAGCTTTTGAAAAATATGCTTTAAAGGAGCACTAGAGTATTAGTGTTTTCCAATTTTTGGAGGTCACACCACATTATAAGCAATTTTTCTGTTGTTGCTCAAGAATGTTTAGATTGTTACTCAGTTCAGATCCACATTATTTTGAAATTCATGGCTTTTAGATTTGAACTGGATATTNAAAAAGTGGAAACCCATTTCAAGTTCCTTCATTTGTTTTTATGATGGTAGCATTTGGTGCCAAATGGGGCATTTTAATCAGTTTTTTAATGCTGAAGTTATGTGATTTTTTTTTTCCGCATTCCACATCAGAGAAGTAAAGTAATTAGAAGATTCATTTGTGTGTCTATAGAGGTATACTTAGCAGTCTACTGAATTGTCATTTGAATTTCAAAATGCTTTTAGAAGTACAGGTTTACATTTATTAAAAAAGAAAAAAAAGGCCTCAGCAAGAAATTTTTTGCAGGGCAAGCACCGTATGTAGTTTTATTGTATTGTATATGGTGGTGATTTTAGCTTTTTAAGGAATACAGAGTTAGAAGTAAACCTGCATCTACACTCTGCTCTTTTGTTTTTTCATCGTTGAAACTTCATTGATTTAAAAACTACAGGTGTGAAATTTTCCTCATTAAATTGCATACTACAGTTGATAGAGCAAATCCATCTAAACCATTATCTTCTCTCTGGAAAATGGAAAAAAGATCTGAAATGTTGCTGACCTGTTCTATCTGAGTATCATTATAGGAAAAAAAGAAAATAAGGGAAAGCATGCTCTTAAAATATTTAAGAATATGATGCATCTTTTAAAAAAGTAAAGTTTAGGGAGGCTGAGAAAAAAAGACCTTTGCATTATTTGGTATTAGGTGGTTCTTACAAGCCCATCAAATGTAGCTTTTGAGGGTAACTGTGGTGTACGCACACTCTTGTTGGTATTGATTATTCCAATAAGTTCAAAGATAATAAGACTGCATGCTGGATGGAGTTTTGGCATAGAATAAGCTTAACAGTCAACAAACTGGGTGTGAAGGAGAAGCTGGAAGAGGGACTGTGAAATAAGAGCTACTTTGAAGCTTTAGCTTCTATTTTTTCCTTGCTGAAAGTGAAAGAGTTGTGTATGTGCACTTCACATGTAGAACTTCTCCCACTAACTTATGTCCTAATGAACAAAACAGCCTGTTCTTTTGTGGTGTGTCAGGAAAAATGGCACAAGGCTGGAGGGAAGTTAGTTACGCAGGCTTTCGCAGTTGGCACATGGGGTGAAATGGTGTCCCTTTAGAAAACCAACACACAACTCCCACCTGTGGGTACCGGGTTTCTGCAGAGGACTCAAACTTAGCAAGTCATTTTTACACTGTGACAATCCCTGGGACGGGGTGTATTTGACAATATATGATAGTGCCAGTGAAATACTTGACTGGTTATGTGAATGTTTCACCAGTCACGACTGCCAGCTTGTGCACGTCCCAGCGCTCCCTGAGTCACGCTGGTGATGGCCCAGGCAGCAAAGTCAGTATCGGTGCCAGCTCAGTGTGTGCTTAATCTTGAAAAATTACCCCAAATTTTGTAGCCCTTTTTATTACTTAATGAGGGCCTCTAAAGATCTGTTTGTGTTTGGCTATTAATTTGTCACTACAGTTAAAAGTGTTTACACTTGTTAATGTTTTTTTAAAAAATGTTCTGAAAAGAAAAAGTTAATGGCCCTTCGGTTTAAGCTGTTTTAAACTGTTTATCATTTTGCTTCTAGGCACGTGTGTCTGCTTCCATTAGTACTGCTACTGTTTGCCATAGTCAGACTGCCATAAGTAGGACCCATTGCATTGCAAGTGCTTCCTCTTGTGTGTAGCTGTGTCTGAGATCATTAAAGAAAGTTTCTTTTCTTCAAATAAAGGATTTGACTTTTTTATTAGACCTGAAGGCTATTAAGTTTTAAATGCCATTTGTTTTTCATTAAAAAGGCTTTTCTTTTTTAAATCCTTGACTTATTTTTATTAGAAAAGTAATATTCAGCTTTTTGGGTTTTTTAATTTATTGGTACTTAATCCATCAGCTAAATACAGAGCTGTAATCCCATATGGCAAAGTATGCCTTGCTCTGTGTGGGGGTGTGCGCACATGCGTGCAAGTGCATAGATATTTTTATGCTTCCACAGTTCTCTATTTTTCTCCTTTGACTTCCTCTGCTTCCTCTAAATTTGTCCTTGATTAAAGATTTATTTACATTCACATGCAGAACTGGAAAATCAATGCAGTCCTGAAGGGACTACTGTTCATTCTTCTTTTCTTTCATTCTGTCCGTAATTAGAGATGCTCTTTGAATGTACTTTCTAAAATAAAAACTTCTGTCTTTTTTCCTCAGTTGATCTACATGTAGTTGCAGTGCTACCTCCCGTTTCAAAATCAGACAGATGAACCGTCTGCTGGAGGCATATGAGCGTTGTAGATGGGATCATACCTACAATTTTATCAGCTGTACCCTTGTTAGGTGTTGCCATATTGATAGTGATCTCAGCAGTGGCTTTGGGGAGGAAGTGGGAGGTGGCATAAGAAACTTGAAAGCTGTGAAGCTGAAAGTAATACGTATTCCCAGTAGATCTTGCTGACAGGAAACTTTGATTTGATTGTAGCATGGTTGTAGTGCAATTGTAGTGGAGCAGAAGCAAAAGTTCTTAACTACAGAAGTACACTAAAACAGCACATTGCAATTTCTGCATCTTCTCTTTTCTGGTGAATTTTTATGCAAGGTGCAAGGCTCCCACGCAACATCTTCCCTAACCTCGTGAGTCTCGTGTAAAGGAGACGTGCCCAGGTGGGGGGAACTGTGTGATGCCCTGGCTCGGGAGGGAAAGGGGCCGTAGGCAGTGCTCTGGAGGCTAGCAAAGGGGAGGGTAGTTGAGATCTTCTTCGGAGATTCACTTACTGTGTTGTGCTGCAGAACTGATCAAGAGATCTTCATGCTGGTTGTCAAACTAAACTCGTTTGATTTATGCATATGACCCAAAGTCTTCATTCTTGCCTGTCACTGTCATCAACATGCATTCATGTGTTTAATTTTGGCCAACTGTGGTTGGAGTCAATGACTGTTAGAGATAACTGTGCAAAGAAGCAGCGATGCAGTCTCCGAAGACACAGCATAGCAGTTATCGCGCTGGGCACAAATTAGCATGAATCTATTATGGAGTTGTGCCTCGACACAAAACTGTAACACAGAGAGAGGTGATGCTGTCCTGAAATAAACTACAAAAAGCAGGATGGGTTTTTCAGCTGTTGATTTTTTTCTGATTAATTTGAACAGGCTTTTCTGTGCTTGCAAAAAGTGTAAGAGAATGACAAAAATTCTTCTCTTATGCAAGTTAAATTATTTAATAGTCCTTTTGACCTTTTGCTTATGAATTATGAATTACAAAATTTTGCAGGGGTGTCAGCATCTGCTGCAAAATCTTGAATTATTAGAACTCAAGTTTGGCATCTTCAAATGCCAAAATCTTATCTGACAGATTTGGCTTGGAAAAGTAGTTTGATCTGTCTGTTTCATACTCATATTCTGCATAAAATTTACTAAACTATTATTGAATTAAAAACATTTAAGTTTTTTGTTTTGACAGTTCACTTTTGTTTATGCGTTTCTCCTTTAGGTAGAAAATAGGTTGACCATACAATTTTTACATGTGCAGGCTGCTACAGCTGAGAAAAATACAAGTAAGCAGATTGATTTCACTGGCAACTATTGCCGTTTTTGTTTTTAAATATCAGTTCTGCAAATAGTTAAGGTCTCTATTTGAAGGTAAAAGTCTGCAAACACGTTTTTGGCTTCATCTCTAACTGTGGCTGTGTTGGTGTTATTTCTTTGCCAGCTGATACTTGGGGAGAGACTGGAGTAGTTTTGCAGCTGACAAGAGAGAGAGATTCTTTCGACTTTGTGGGCTATCATGGTTTAGGCCTGATCCTGATAGGAAGCAGCTTTTTGAAAAACAGGTAATAGTTTAAAGGTTGCAACCTGGAAAATCTTTTTTTGTACGTTAGACTTATAGGTCTGATTTTTATCATTGTCATAATTCTAAAAAGGAAAAATGCTGCACTAATTCCTCATTTTTAGCCTTTAATCCAGTGTGAAATTGGAGATGTTGGTTAAAGTTTAATCTAAGTGACCAAGGGTTATTTGAGAATCAAAGATTCTAAAATGGTTCCAGTTAACAGAGAAGATGTAATCTTAGTTTTTTCCTGAATCCTTGGACTTACCAAACAGAAGTGTTTTCCATGACAAAATTTGAATCCTGTAGGTAAGGTTGCTGCCATGTGCAGGAGCTGTTGCCCAGAGGAGGAATTATATAGAGTAAGAAAAACTGTATTGCAGGAAATTGGGTTGAAATATTTTTTTGTCAACTAAAGGGGAGAAAAAAGTGTGATTAAGGAGTTCTTTTGACTGAACTCCAGACTGTCCACTGCTATTTATCTTATTATTTCCTTTCTGGAAAGGTGCCATTTCATTTCTTTGCATGTTTTTGTGTCTGAATACTGTGATGACCTCTGTGCTTGCCATCTCCCCAGTGGTCCAGAAAAGTGAATTTTAAACAACTAGATCAATGTTAGGCAGAAATTCTTCAGTTCTTTTGTCATGAGTTTCTGACCTGGACTCCTGTCCCCATGCAGAACCCCACGAATTTCCAATGGACTGTGTCTGGTTTTGCCCCAGTGGGTTTCAGTGTAGACTGAAGTTTACAGCTTAGCTGGGAAGAAAACCCTGGGGAGATAATTTCAGACTGTTAAGTTATTCACTAGAGAACACTGCTTCTCATACAAATTGCTACAAATCTCTGTACTTAGTGAGGCCAACTGTGAAATGAGAATAATAATGCTTATGCACCTTTGTAAAGTGATTTCAAATCTACAAATGGAAATTTAAGTTCAAAGCATTATTATTAAACACATTTTCCAGATAGGGTAATGAAGAAGAGAGAAGCTTAACTCCTTTTCTTAGTATCTTTTTCCAAAATGTATTAGCTCGCTGGTCAGGGTGTATTTTCTGTGCCTTTCTGGATCTGATAAACAGCTGATAAGTCTTTTACAGCTAATATTTAGTCTGTGTAAATTATGCTTTTAGATAGTCAGCTGTAATTTCCTCTATAAGTTGACCCAAATGTTGCTTAACACATAAAAAAGTGCTTGTCAAGATAGAAACCACTGAAGTTTTTGAGGAAACTTTTATTTTAAGGAGGTGGCTGTAGACTGACTATTAAATGATCAGCAGCTCAAAAAATTGAACTACTCTGTTAGTCTAAGAAGCACACGAAGAAAGCCAAAGGTTTCCTCATACAATCATATTACAAAAATCATTAGATTAAGAAATATTAATAAATACTGTTTAATTACCCTTCTATTTTTAAGCCTTTAGGATTTGCATTTTGAAGTGTAGCTTCTTTGCTGTAGAGGCCAGAAAATTGCTTTAAATAAATTAAAATTAATGGTAAGACTGTGTGGGGGACTTTTTTTAACACTGAAAATGGCAGAATTCCATTGACTTTTAAAACCTGTTAAATACTGTGAGGTTCAACCCTTTGAAGCACTATAAGCAGATGTCTGTTGAATTTCAGTGTCTTCTTGCAAGTGCCAATATGATTCAAATTGCTCTGTGTTTTGTGAGTTGGCCTTGTGGTCAGCAGGACACTGATTGGACAGAGGTTCTGGTGGAATACCTAAGCACAGCGAAAATGGAAAAAAATGTGTAGTTCCCCTGGAATGGGTGAGGTGGCTTTAAGGTTTAAATCTAAGCCTGCACTATGATGTCATTTTGGTGGATTTTTTGGAGTGGGTCATTGGTGTCTGAGACTGGGTGTGCTGACTGTTAAAGGTGTTTTTAAAGGGCAGCAGTTGAGCAGTGAGCTCTTGATGCTTCTTTCTCAATATCATTCTGCTTGAGGCTGTGAGGACATGTGGACAGCAGTGCACACTCCAAAGGCAAAGTGACTTTAGAAAGAAAATAGTAAAAGAAGCTGGAGAGAAATGCAGTTTTCTGCAGAGTTTTTTGAAGGATCACAAAAAGCTATGGAGAATTTGGATGGAATAGCAGTGTAAGCACTAGAATATGCATCGAGGTCCACTTTAAATAGTCAAATAAACCAGAAGGCATCAGGATGAAATTATTTTATGATGGTCTTTATATTCACTGCAGGAGAAGCAATAAAAATATTTACAATACCAAGTAGTGTATAAGGAACCTAAATTAGGTCTCAGAAAGAGATATTGCTTATTTAAAAAGAGATGTTCACTAAGGTGGTCATGTTACTTTTCTGCTGTATGGATTTATGGTTTTGAAATCGTTATGCCCCATAACTCTTAATTAAGTTTGACAGTTTTAGTGTTGAAATTGAAGGAGCTGGTTGGAAAGACAGTCTGAAAACAAGGGCCTCTCTTAATGGTCCCAGAGCTTGTCTTTGTTTACAGGCTTTACTGTATTGTGGAGGAAGGAAGAAAGTAACAGTTATCTTTAATTATACATGATCTGCAGCGTGTCAAAACAAGGGACTATAAACAAGCACAAGTGGCTTATAATAAAAGCAGCTATCATAGACTTTGTGTAGTGACTAAACCTACCAAACCTTGTTTGTATGACAAGTACCTTACGGGAACAGATTGTCGTAATGATTTGGTGGCTCTGCTTGTGTAAGTAGTCTACTTACAGGTGTGCTGGGGGGCACGTACTTTCTTGTGAGGCTGTATTTGTTGGATATGGTATCCTGGTCTACCAGACTACAAAGCGATCCCAAAAATCTTATCAGACCATTTACTTGCAAAGGGCTTTTTCAATCTTGTTTAGAAGTTAGATGAAGCATAGAGAGCTCTCACTCCAAAATTTTCATCATTAAGTAATTTTTTTATACCTCTGGGAGAAGCATCAATGTTCTGGCAGTGTTCTATGTTTGTTACCTTATCACTCAGTAATTTTATTCCAAAATGCAAATGTTGGCCGGTTCCTGAATTTAGTAAGCCCACCAAATAGCTTATCAGAGCTATTCAGTCCACAGAACTTTGATTTTAGGTCTTATTTTTCTGCCAGATGCAACATGATGACATATGGCCGAATAAAATCTGAAGAGGGACTTTGTCCAGGTTACATAAAAATTCCTTACGTGACTGATCATGTAATGCAATTTTTATTGCCTTTGGTTTTTTAGCTTTCTTTTTGTTTATTTTAGCTTGTTTTCTCCAGATGTAGATGTATCTATCTATAAAATATATAGAGGTAGGTGTTTAAAATGTTTTCTTAAAAAAAGAAGCCAGTAATGGATAAGTTATAGAATGTCCTAAAACAGGCAGCAGAACTGAGCTGCCTCCACTAGGTAAAAAATTAACTATAGAAATAATAAAATGAAGCTCATGAAAACAAAAGACATTGTTTTAGAAGTGAAATGTTTGTGAAGGTTGTTGGCAAGTTGCAGTCGTTGCCTTTCCTTCCTACATCTGTTAAAGGGATTCTCAGGATAATAGTGGAAGGTGTTCTCCTCCTCATCACTCTTTACCAGAACCTCTTGCTAGGAGCCTGGACACCCTCCCACCGCCACCACTATTTATATGGGCTGTTGTTCTGACCACAGTGAAAGCCCCTGTTGCCCTTGTGAACCTTCTGGTTGACACTCTGGGCCTTGCATCAGATCTGCTCCCTTCAAAGTACTTCTTTGTGAAAACCACAAGACTGAAAAGGAGGTATGGACACAAACGTAGTCTCTGGCATCCAGCCCAAAGAGGCAGGAGGTCTTGCAGAGCCTACTGTCTCAGCATGGATTTTCATCAGAGCATGTGAGGTGAAATCCTGGGATTCGATGGGAGTTTTCTCATCAGTCTCACTCGTTATATCTGAGGAGTAAATAATTGATGGTTGCAGAGATCACTTATAATTTACCCAACTCATTTAAACTCGGTGAACCTTCTAAATACAAAACCCAGCCAACTCCAAAGTCCACAGTAGCCTGGTTGAATGCTATGTGCAGTTAAATAAGTGCTTAATTTGTACACAAGAGTTCAAGACAGTAAGAGATACATCATTTCATTGGGATGGCTGAAGAGAAATAGAGGAACAGAAGTTTGTAAAGTTGTCCAAACTAGAATTTGGCCAGAAGCCATGTGTGATTTGTAGTGTTTGTTATAAGATCAGGCTTAGAAGCAGGAAGGAGCTTTTGGTTTTTAGTATTTGCTCATTTGCTGAATCAGGATGTGATCTTCCTGCAGTCACATAATGCCTATTTTCCCATATCTGAAAATGGGATGTTACTGTCTGCACTTGCAACATTATACAGGAGTTTAGCCCTTGGGCTTTTCAGCAAATGCACATATGACTTTTATCCATGGTGTACTTGTCTTGAGCATGGCGGTTTGACTGTGTATACAGGAGAGAGAGAGAATTTGGTGTATACAGGGTACAATCCATCAGAAAAAGTGTACTAAGAAGGAAGCAGGCTGAGCTTGTCAGTGGGTATACTGTGAGCAGCGGGAAGAATGAAGCGTCTAAAATTCTGCTCGGTTGAACTTAGGCCTCTTATGCTGTGCTGCAGAAAATTATTTTCTCCTTTTGTGAATCCAAGTGCTGAATCTTCTGAAGACAGTGAGAAAACCACTTTTCTCACCTGGAAAATATCCTACAAAACCAGAGGTTATGCTTTTCTCTGAAACTGCATCGCATGTTAGGAAAGAGGCAATAGTGGGTATGATGTTCTTGTAACACTGGGGTGAAGTAACTGGAGGATTTATTCAAGGTGTGAAAGAGAGGTTTGGAGAAGTAAATGTTGGAGAAGAAGCTGTATCCAGGTCAGTGGACTGCAGAGTTGGACTTCCACATGCTCCTCCTGTTTAACTGTTTTATGAAAACTATTTGTATAGGAAACTGTTCATGAAAATTAATGTATTTATCTTCTGGAGCAGGGAGGGAAGGATCTGTTTCCCTGAGAATAACGTCGTGTCTGGGGAAGAGAGCGCTGTCTTGACTGAAGCAGGATTTGGGTGTGAATTCCCTCTGATAGAGAAGGAACATGAATGTGGGTCATCAGCCTCCTGAGCGAGCACTCCAACTATTAATTTGTGCTGATAAAAGGTATAGCTCCTTCTCGATTTTTAAAAAGGAGGTGGCTGACACTGTGAAGCCAGATCTATTAGGCATTCTCTGAGAACAGCTAGTTCAAATGAGATCAGCAGAGAAATGTCTAGTTGGTGGATAGCAGTGGTGTTTTGAGATCAAAGGAGGCATCAGGTTGTGTCAGCCTCTTAAACTTCAGGTACATCTCTGTGCAAACAGAAAGCAGACTTTTATGTGCATGGGAAATGTTAATGCCAATAACAGAAGTATCAGTGGAGTGCTTGGTGGCAGCAGAGCAGGGGTTTGGAGTGCTGAGCAGTCAGGCACGTACACATTCATGTGGATCTTACTCTTTGGTCAGTACTCTGATATGTAAATCGTTAGATAGCTATTAAATTCTGTTAATCCTATAGAAGATACCCAAAGATATCAGTTGTCCACAGAGAGGTGAAATAAGATGGCATTATATTGTTCGCAGAGCTGAATGTTTTCCAATGAATGTTGTGTTGTGCTTCATACTAATTCGTCCACAGAGACCACCGACATCTGCCTTCTCTGCCCTGCGCTTCCTTGAAGTCACCTTACTCTTGCAGCGTGCAGACTGAGCTGACGAGAAGGGCTGAAGTTCTCAAGTCAGCCGGGGAGTTTGTATGCCTAGTTGTATCCCTAGGAGCAGAGATGTCCCAGATAACGAGTATTGTTAGCGTAGTGTATTCAGACAATGTGATGCGTGTGTTTAAAATGGAAGGAGGACATTAGACTAGACTTGGCTATTAATCAGCTAGAAAGTAAGCAACTGTCTTGGGTTTTCTTTTATGGTTGGAACTTACTTGAATAGTAATAGTAACTTGGGGGGCACTGAAGAGGTGGGTTGGTGGCTCCTAAAGTTTCTCTGAAGTGAAGATATTTTAATACGTTTTTGAGGAAAAAAGGTTAAAACTAGACGCTAATGTCTTATAGTAATTTGTGTTTATTTATCAGCCTGAAGATAAAATGGAGATTTCATAGATTCTCTCCGCATTCACTTTCATTTTTGCTTTGATCCAATCCTAATGCTGTGCCTAGAAATTTTAAACAGGAAATCCATATTTAGCATAACACTATCAGTATTTTTATAGCAAGCCTCTATGTCTAATTCTTGTCTTTTGAGAGCTTCCGATTAGTATTGAACTTAGAAGGCGTAAAATGGGTACTGTCTCAGAAGATGACCTGCCTGTGAATGACAAAGCAAAGCATTTAGCGTAGTTACCTTTTTTTAGAAGGTGATTGCAATGAAATTCATGCATTTTTAAAGTTTATCTGAGATATGAAAGGTTGTGTCAGATCCTGCAACCTTGGGGACTAGACTTCCTCTGCTGCAGAAAATTGTCCCTCCTCCTGCTATTTTACTCCCTATTCATCTCTTCAGCCTCAGCTGGCTATTTTTTCCATGCCACAGGATGAAATATATCTGACTAATCTCCTAGACACTAACTTGTCTGTGCCTAAATCAGAAGTCTCTTTCTTTTTTGGATTGCTGGGCAATTGGAGTCCAAATGGTAATCTTGAAAACTGGAAGAGTATAACCGCTTAGGTGATAACATCTCAGCTAAAAAAACCCCATGCTGCTTCCAGCTAATTCTAACTCTGCTGTGCTCAGGTTGAAATGAAAGTCCTGTTTGCACAAAGCACAGAAAGATGGATGGATGGTCCAGCAGCATCTCTGGAGACGAGCGGCAAGGTTACGAGGTAAACCAAGCCAAAGGCCTCGCAGTAGCACATGGTGCATACGTCAGTGTGTCTGTCCAAGAGCCAGTTAGGGCTTATGTACCTTGCTTCCTTCCCGAATTGATTGGTTACTCCAATGACTTTATTTTTAAACGAGAGTTGGTAATGGGGAACAAGCATCATTTCCATGTATATAATAGTGAAAAGTGTGATTGTGATGATTTGTATTTAAATAGACAGTTCTCATGATTCACTTCAGTTGAATGTTGCCCTGGGGAGTTGGATCCTGCCATGAAGTTTCTTCATGATGCTGGACAAGTTATCTAAAACTGAAGATTCACTACTGGGAACTGTGTGTTCTTATTCTGCTTGACCGGACTGAGGTGTTTGACACATAAAGAGCAGAAGTCCCAAGCACTCAGAAATGCAGCTAGAGACTATAGGAGTTTGTATGAAAAGTGTCCCATCACATTCTGGGATAAAAAACGCAGCCCTTGTTGTCTCCAGAGGAGCACCGGAGTTAACTGACAAGTTTTCATCGCAAGGCATAGCTCCCTTCTAGGAGCAGCAGTGGTCAATGATGTAGGTGGGTTATTCTGCATGTATGGCCATGTTTGTGACTTAATGTAAAAAATTAGTTGTTCTGAACTCATCCACATAAATTCTTACAGGGGGTCTCCAGAGAGTACCACATTGCAGCTTTTCAGTAAGACTGTTTGCGCAAATCCCTCTTCCTTCCTACCCCTCTTGCTGGATTTGCCTGGAGAATTAAGAGCTGTAAAATATTTAAAAATCAATAGAATTTACATGAAAAAATGAACACTAAAATGCATTGACAGGGATAATACTGCATTTGCACAAAAAGCAGCTGGGTATGCATATTTGATTTATTCATTCAATAAGTTTGAGAACATGTTTGTAAAGGTCTGTGATCCTTTTGCATAATTTGTGCTGGTTTATTATTGGAGTTGTCACTCTTACGAGGAAAATTAAATCGCTTGTTTGGAGGCTTGGGATTCAGTGTGGTAAAATGCAGCTACACAATGTTTTATAAGTAGTGGCTATAATTAATACAATAGTCCAAGCTTAACTGTTTCTCTGAATTAAAGCTGACAACTACCTTGTTAGAAGGAGCACAGACATAGGGAGTGGGTTTTACTGACTGACTTGAAAGAAATTTTTCCATTTTCAAAGTAGCAGTTCTGCAGGAGTTGTGAAACTTTTTAAACGTGAACCATTTACATTTCAGAGTGTTGATGTGGGCTGCGTAAGTTTGAAACGATCCTTTTTAGGTTCTCTGGTATCACAGCCGAGCACTGGGTTTCCCGGTGAAGGAAAGCAGTGCTGGGGAAATCGTAGTTCAAGAAAGAGAACAGCAGGGTGAGTACCTTTTGTATAAGCTGCACTATTTGTTCAGCATACAGTGAGTTTTTGTTCTGAAAGGTGACCTTAAAAAGTAGTATTTTAAGATTCGATGTTAAATGCTTTTCTTGGAATTTATAATGCAGATTAGCTCAAGTTTTGGGTTAACACTCCCATGCCACCCGCCTTCCCTACACAACAGATACAATCAAGTTGCCTCTTAAGTCTAACAATTTTAAGTTACAGCCAAATTTTGATGAGTTTAAGATTACAAAAATCTGTTGCTCATTTAAATTAAGCTGTGGCATTAATTGTCTTAGTTTGCTAAAGACATTGTTTAAAAAAAAAAAAAATTCATAAGCTAAAAGCCATGTGACTGTTGGTATATTTACATTAGCATTTTATTTTGGGTGAATATGCTTTTGAAGCAAGCCTCCTGATCCTGCCTATTTACTGTGCTTTGCTTTACATTGCAAAGTGGTTTTGGAATAAGTAAGCTAATTTCCTTTTGGATGAAACTAAGATGTTCTCCAGGAGTGCACATAATGCTCTCCTACTGCTAATGGGTATTTAGTCTACAGGACCAGAGTAGACTTTACCTGAAGTAGCCTCCCTCTCTCCCTTGCTTCCCAAAACTAGTGTGAATATCATAACTTGAGCATCAACAGTTTTTCTTGATAGACTTGGTTTTATTGTGCTGTGCTACTTGCTAACGTAGACATAGATAGTGCTCACAGTTGGTGAGTTGCCAAAGACTTTCACTGATAAAACCAGAATCTTGTCTTGTGAGGCAGAAGTCAACTTTCAGGAATAATTGCTACATCAGCAAGGAAATTGCCTATTAGGAACTGCATCTGTGTATCGGGTAGGATCCAACAGGTGATGTTGTTTCAATGTCTAAAAAACCCAAAGAACCATGATGAAGACGCCCTTTCAGGAAATGGGTGATGCTCCATAGTCTGATGGACTCATTCACAGAATCACAGAATTTTAGGGGTTGGAAGGGACGTCTGTTGGTCATCTAGTCCAACTCTCCCGCTGAAGCAGGGTCACCTACAGCAGGCCGCAGAGGACCTTGTCCAGGTGGGTCTTGAATATCTCCAGAGAAGGAGACTCCACAGCCTCCCTGGGCAGCCTGTGCCAGGGCTCCGTCACCCTCAGAGGGAAGAAGTTCTTCCT
>Ga0065711_1044426_pt1 | contig 14109 bp, 17 predicted proteins | sample Hoacrofraction12_FD_59098 | JGI IMG/M metagenome (GOLD analysis project Ga0065711, IMG submission 59098) | Hoatzin crop microbial communities from Cojedes, Venezuela - Epithelial fraction 12 v2 (version 2) | ecosystem: Host-associated > Birds > Digestive system > Esophagus > Crop | place...
CGCGGGTCTCTGACCCCTTCAGCACAAACCCCGTCTGGCAGGAGAAGGCACATGTGGATCTGAAGGCGAAGTCCCCGTGGAGGTGGGAGCAGTTCAGCTCTCCCCAGTCTGGAGCTCTGAGGACTGGGCATGTGATGGCTGCAATAGGAGAGGAGGTCTCAGAGACGGGATGGATGAGGTTACATCTAGGGATTAGGGCTGAATCCCAAGCAAATAAAACCAAATCTATGGGGATATGTCTTTGATTTACCTTTCTCACCCAGACAAGTCTTGCTTCTTCAAAAACAGTAATAACATGTTTGGTAAAATGACTTTCTGCCATACAAGTGAGTTCTTGGGGGTACAGGGGGAGGCAGTTTCTGCTCTGCCAGAGCCCTGTTTGTCCCCTGCGCTACTGTGGGTCGCAGCCCCCGGGACGAGGGACCTGGCTGCTGCAGCCTGACTTGCCCGCCTCCCTGGAGGGGAGCGGAGACCTGCCTCCAGCCTTGTCACAGCGGCACGGAGAAGGACATCCAGACGGCTTTGAGCTGTAGGGGACTGGGGTGGGATGACGGCAATAGCTACGGGGGTTGCGTACCAGCCTCCCCGGGCTGTGCCTGGCCTGCTTCGCTGCATGCCGGGGCAGCACCCAACATTTTCTGGGAAAGGGGCTCCGCTGCCTATGGGACCACTGCAGGCTGGTGCCAGGAGGACATCTAACACCACCGGCACCCAGCCCGGGTGAGGCAGACCCCATTCCCTGCGCCTTCTGCTTTCAGACTGACACCAAACCTTTCCTTGGTAGACTTTTCCTTTCAAGCTATTTTACAGGCAAGCCTGGTTTCCCACAGAATCCTCGGAGGTGTCTATGGGGGCCCCAAAACCCAGTGCTGAGGCACCCCCAGCTCTACCTTCACAGCGCCACGGGGGGCCATCCAGAGACCTCCGGCCGTGCACCGCAGCCTTCACGCTCCCGTCGCCTCAAGCCCCTCTGGGCAGGAGAAATCACACGTGGTGTTGAAGGCGAACGCACCATGCAGGTGGGGAGCAATGGACACGGCCCCCTTCGGGGACAGCCAGCTGGGGACACGATGGCTGCAGGCAGGCGCAGGGCAGGGCAGGCAGCCCTGTCCCTTGCGGTGCCTGCAGCACCATCAGCCTCACCGCAGCAGGAGCCTCTGCTCCCTTTTGGAGTAAACCCAGCTGGCAATGCTTACTAACGCAGCTTCGTTATCAGCAAGGGCGACCGACTGACTCATCTGATTCTTTGCAATAAAGAAGAATCAATCATACGTGCAGGCAGCAGGAAAAAACAATGAGCTGGGAAAGCAAGCCTTGGGGACCTGGAAAAGCCTGGCTCAGCCCAGCTTGCCTAGGGGAACTTCCACAAAGTTGGGAGCCAGCTCCTGACCCTGCCACCGCTGGGAACGCTGGCCACGGGACAGGCACATCACATCTCTGTGCCTGTTCTCCTGAACTGCAGGAAGTTTTGCTGGTCTCAGCTGCCTGAAACAAGCCCTGGGTTGGACCACAGGCCGACCCAGTACAGGCGTCATTGGCAGCACTAACTTCAAGGCAGGCTTTTTTGTTTTTTTTTTAATATTATGTACAGAGATCCTGCCCACCCCCTGACCCCTCCTGCTAGGTCTCCCAATCCAGAGGGTCCCCATTTGTGTCCTGTGTCTGCCTCGGTCCTCGAGTCATCCCATCCTTGTGCAAGGCTGCAGATGCACCACACAGCAGCACAGGGAAGGTGGAGCAGGGCTCTCGCAACCCCCAAAAAAGGCTCTTGCAACCCCAAAAACCCCCCTCTGGGGTGCCTGGGTGAAAACCCTCCAGCCACCGATGGGAAGACTTTCCCTGCCCCTGCAGCGTGACGTACCGCAGCTTTCTCTCCTTTGTGGCTTCCTGCCCTGCTCTGTCCCTCCCAGCTTATATCTAACCTCATCTCACTGGTCCTCGCCCCGCTTGCGGTGGCCCAGCCCTGCCAGGATACACCCTTCCCCTGGCCACAGGACCACAGCCCCCTTCACTCTTCTCTGAGGACCCCCAAGATGCTGAGCACCTTCCCAAGGCAGATGGGGGTGGGCTTGGGGAGCCGGAGCCGGTGCCACCGGGGTGATGGAAGTGCCCAGACGCTGTCCTGCCCCAGTGCTCAGTGCGCTCAGGATGCTGGTGCCTGGGTGGGATTCAGGACAGCGAGCAAGGGCACCAGGACAGCAGGGGAGGGCAGGGGGCTTATCCGGATCTCACAGCCGCTCTGCCCATTGCAGCCTCGTTGGGAACCGCTCCCTACATGCAGCACCAGGAGCCGCTTCCCGAAGGGCAGGGGCATGGCAAGCCCAGCCCGTTGTGTGCCTGAGCAGCGTTGGGCACGCAGGGCTGGCCCCCCCGAAGCATCAATGCCGCGTCCCTGAGACCCCCAGCCCCTGGCAGGCCCTACCTGTGCAGGTGGGGGTCTCTGCTGACCACTGCTGGGAAGCGAGGCACCGCAGCGTGCCTGCCCCTCGCTGCTCGAACCCCTCCTGGCACCGGAACGCGCAGGTGGAGTTGTAGCTGAAGTCTCCGAAGGGATGGCTGCAGTTCATGCGCGCTCCCTTCGGCTCGAGCTCAGCGCACTGCACAACTGGGAGAGACACAGTGCCACTGGCTCGTTAGGAGCATAACGAACCTGCCTGCTTTGCCGCCGGGCCTCAGGCTCTCCAGCAAGGAGGGAGGAACGGGGATGGGTGGCTCACCATGCTCGCACTCGGGGCCATGGAAGCCGGGGTAGCACTCGCAGCGGTAGCTCCCGATGGTCTCCACGCACTCGCCGCGCTGGCTGCATGGCAAGGGCTGGCAGGAGGCTGTGCACACAGAGTACGGTCGTGAGGAGCTGCCGGCCACCCTGCCGAGGTCCCCAGCCTGCCCGACCCGGGTCCGTGCTGCAGTCCCCCCGCTCACCCTGGTAGCACAGCGCCTTTTTCTTCCGGCTGCAGGGCTCGTCGTTCCACTTGCCCGACTCCTGCTGCCGCTTGATGTAGATCTCCACGCAGTCCTGGTTGGAGCGGCGGTTGTTGGGCTCCCCGGCTGCCCAGTTCTCCGCCTCCTTCGTCAATGCCTTCCTGGTGCCCACCCAGGTCCAGATGCCACCCAGTTTGCGGATGCCGATCCAGTAGTAGCGCCCATGGAAGGGCAGGCTCTTGTTGAGGTACTCGATCTCCTGCTTGTTCTGGATTGCCACCAGGTCGGTAAAGAAGGTCTGGCAGTAGTTCCTGGCCTGCTCCCACATGTAGTCCCCTTGGTCACTGTAGTGGTACGTCCAGGCACCCACCTCCACCCGTATCACCGTGCCTGTGAGAGAGCATGAGGTCCGGGATAGACGCAGAAAGGATGGGAGCCAGCTTTGGGATGGGGTTCCTTGGGACACGAGGGTGGGCTAGGGCTGGCATCGGGGCCAAGAGATGCCAGTGATCAGATGGGTGAGAGGATGGCACGAAGGGATAAGCATGGGTGAGAACGGAGCTCTAAGGGTACACAGAGACCTGGGTGGATCAGGCGTGGCAGAAAGAGCTGAGGTGGGACGGAGGTGGATGGCACAGGGATGGGGAAGGTGGGCGAGGTGGGGTGAAGGCTGAGACAGAGGGATGGGGTGGGCACAGCGCAGGTGGCAGAAGAGCCCTGAGCAGTGATGCCAATCCCCCCTCCAGCACAAGGGGTGCAAACCCAGCCCCACAGCCCTGCTCCTGTGGCCACAAAGGCTTCTCAAAGGGGAAAACCCAACATCAAGATGGTTCCTTAAACATGGTTCCTTCCTCGAGTGCAGAAGTGTACTACTTCGGTGTTCTTGCTTTACACTTCTACATGAGAGTCAGCTTGGAGCAAGGCAGACCAACGAGCATGCCCTCACCCCCAAAAGCATTTGGATCCTGAGCCACTCATCTGATCCAGACGTGGTCTGAGGAGTCTTGTAAAATTCAGTATTGCAAAACAACATCTTGCAAAAGTAAAGTTCACATCCTGGTCGTGCCCACCAGACAGGGCAGAGCCAGAGGTTAACTGGAACCCACACCCAAAGTGAAGGGCACTTTGATGAAACCCTGCTCTTATTTACAGCACTTCGTACCACAACTTGATGCAATCAAAGGGTTTTAGCCACAAAAAAAAAAAAAGCTTCCTCCCTCCTCCCCAGAAGCAGGCATCTCCACAAATGCAGAAAGCAATATGGGGATCATATCTCCATCTGTGCAGAAAGAGAGATGGGGATCAAAGTTTTCTCCAAGCAGCCAGCCTGGGGTACCCTGTGTCTCGGAATAGGGTATCACACTGTGGCATGCAGGCAAAGGTCTGGGCATCACAAATTAGATGCAAATCTAGGGCTTCCCAGGTCTAATTAGGGCTCTAGTTTGGTCAATCATTATGCATTTTTCGAAGAAATGTTCCCACAATCTGTCTGTTTTTTCTTGCGAAAGAGGAAGCTATCCACTTTGTTCAACAAAGCTAAAGCTGAGGAAAATGTGGCCTTCGACAACAGCCTTCCTCTTCACCCCTTGGGAGTTTGAGGCTGCAGGACAGAAGCTCAGGGCAGCTCCTGGGAGCCTGCCCCATCCTCAGCTCCCACCCCCCACCTCCTGGCCCTCGCTGCCCCCCAGTACAGCTCAGGGCAGCCGCCCTGCTTCCCTCACACACCCCATCCCAAACCGAGAGGAACTGAGGGAGCCCATCTGCTACGTGCCCATCCTCTGCAAGCTCTCCTGCCTCCTTCCTCCAGCTCCACCAGTGACACCCTCTCTGTAGCACAGCTCATCCCCACTCCTTCCCTGCAGCCTCACGTTACTTCTCCCTGAGGCTGCACCCTTGAGTGGGTGCTGTTTGCCTGCGTTTTGACGCCTCAGCTCCTCTAGCAGCCCCAAACGCCTCCCCCCAGGGCAGCACTCAGCATCCACCACACTGGGGATGCCTTTGCATTTTTGTTTTCCTCTCAGAGCTAAATCTCAGCCTCCTGCTGACACTTCTGCATTTGCCTCTGTTACTTAGCTCAAGCACGAAAGGTCCTTTGCAAAAGAGCTCAGCTCATGGAGGATCCCTAGGGACAGAGCAGGCACTGGCAGGTTTTGCTCTGTGCAATGCCAACATGTGAAGCAAATACCCTGCAGGAAGCAAAGCCAAATGCGTTCCTACTCTGATTTCTTCTCCTGATGTCAATTAGCAGCTTTAACTCTGCGGTGCTGCCCCAGCTGTGCTCCCAACCCTTGCACCTGTGTGTCTTGTGGCTATGCTCGTGCCCAGCTCCACAGCACAGGCATGGGCGCAGAGCTGCTACAGCCTTTCTCCAGTTCACGGTACAATGCACGAGCTGCCATGCTGCTTTTGGGGTACCAGACACCCTGCGGGGACCCCGCTCGTGGCCTGGCCCTCCCCAGGGGAGCACGGTCCTGCGACGGGTCTGGCTGGAGGGAGCTGGCTGGGGCAGACGAGCCCCCTCGCAGCCTAGAAGGAGCCAGCCCTGGGGCTGGTGGCCATGGAGGTGTGACTGATGGGGCCCCCCAAAATCACATTGCTGCTCTTCTCTGGTTTCCCAGACCTGCAGGCTCCTCTCCAGCAGGGTGACGCTGGGCTTGCAGAGCAGGCGGCGGGCGGCTTACCCCATGCGATGGCAGCGATGCCCAGGTAGCAGATGCCACGGGCGCCCAGAGCCCACGTCCTCCCAGCAGACTGCAGTCCTGCAGCAGTGCCCTGTGTGCCAGGGAGAGATGTGTGAGCACCCACGTCCCACGGGGACTCACGCAGCCCACCACGCACCCTCGCTGCTGCCAGGTGGTCCTGGTAGCCCCAGGGACACGTTGCTTGTGCCAGCTCACACTCTGGCACACGTGGTGCTGCTGGCCAGGTACAGGCTCTGCTGCAGAAAGGGTCCCTCCAGCAAGGTGCTTTGGGGGGGCTGTGCCAGCAGCGCAGCTCACTCCTGAGGAGCCCCTAAGCCCAGCCCTGTGCCCCCACCCCTCTCCCCCCACCTACAGCTGGCAGCTGCCTCCGCAGCGGCAGTGCCCTGTGCGCCTGGCATGGCCTCGCTGCCCGCGGCAGGGTCTCTCCAGGACAGCCTGGGTCCATCCTGCAGGTCACCGGCAGCGGCACCGGTTCCTTGCAGCATCTGCCCCCAGCCCTGCACTCACCTAACCCCCTTTTCCGGGCAGACCCCGACGCGTCCGCACGGGCAGGAGCGGGACCTACCATGTCGGTGCCGCAGATGCGCGGTGCCCAGCCACCAGCAGTGCCCGGCGCATCTGGCCCTCGGCGGGCAGCAGTGCTCGCACTTCCTCCGAGTGCGCAGAGCATCGCTCCCTGCCCTTGGCCTCTTCCCCTCCCGCCCAGCCCCGCTGCCAGCCCGCATCCTGCCCGCGCCCATGCTTTCCCCGCCGCAGGGCTCTCCCACCCCCTGAGACCCCACTCCCAGTCCGGGGCCAGGGAGCAACAGCGGGGTCAGCCCTTCTCGGCACTGCCCCGTGCCATGGGACCTGGGTGGATGTCCATGCTGCCACAGGATGCAGCCCGCCATGAGCCGGGCCTGCCCGGGACCCCAGGAGGTGCAGAAGGACCCAGCCCCAGCCCGCGGTGCCCAGGGCACCGAGACCTCTCCGACCCACCATGCCCACGCCACAGTGCCCGCGCTGGCGGTCGGAGGACGGAGGAGGGACAGCGAGGTGCGATGAGCTCCTACGCGGGCTGAGCGGGAGCGTGGCTCGCAGCCTCCCGGCTCCTGCGCCGGATGCTCTTCTTGCTCGCAGGCTTTTTGCTCTGGCTGTGAAACACCATATACCGTTTATAAACAGTTACTGACACAACGTATTTTCCTGTCTTTGCCTTCAATTCTTTATGAGAAAGGTCCAAGAACATGCCAGAGGAACTTCCCCTGTGTTGTTAATGTCCTCTTTGAACTTCCACTGATGCTGCAGGAACATGCCTCATTGTGTCCACCTCCCCTTGGATCATTCTTGAATCATCATAAATCTTTCCTTACCCTGTTGTTCTTGTAAGTAAAATTGCCTTGGCAGGGTTTTCTGCAGGAATTACTCCACTCAATTCCAGCTAAAGCCAAAGCAGGAGCCACACAGGTCACATGCATTTTCCGGTTCCAGAGAAAATGATGCTGCCCCAGCGGGACTCACGCTAGACAAAAGGAGGAACCCATCCCACAAAAGCCAGAACCCACTACAATGACTTTAGACTTGGCCAATGTAAATTAAACTCGGTTCCCATCTCTGGGTATCTTCCTTGCACAATGTTTTACTGCCATTGTCTATTTTTATGGCATTGATGAGGATGAGCCTGGTTGTCCAGTAATTCAGGAGCGCTCGCTTTCTGGCAGCTCATCTGCAGAAGGTGCGCAGTCACGGCAAGGGAAGAAGCAGCCGGGCGGGCAGAGAGGCTGAGGGGCAGCTGCCAGCGCAGGAGAGCATCTCCAAACGCTGAAGGTCACCTGGGCAGGGTGGGAACTGCCTCTCCCGTGTGGTGGGAGACCCGGCGGGAGTCAGAGGGGTGCTCGTGGGTGCACAGCCCTGGGGGGAGCAGGCTGTGCCCCTGCCAGTTTCACTTCTGCTGAGACCCGACACGGTAGGGCAGAGCAGTAGAAAAAAATATTCCCACCTTTATTTTTGCAACTGCAAATAGATTCTGGTATTGTTTTAAAAAAACGGAAGCAAGGTAGCTGAGACCCAGAGGCTGCCACTGTGAAGGGCAGAATGTGGCCGAGTTGAAAGCTGTTTGTGGAGACAGGTACCCTGTGCCTGTGGGTACCTGGGCTCGGAGAGGGGGTCCTGCACGGCAGGACGGGTACCAAGGGCTGCTTTGCAGGTAGTGGAAAAAGCTATACGTGGTGGGAGGGAGAGAAGACCCGAAGCAGCTCTGCTGGGAGCTCGCTAATCACCAAGAGCCCTTTCGTAACTCAAGTGGTTTCCAAGGTCACCGTCCCTCTGGGCGCTGCAGGGAGCTGGAATGGCAACGTGTCCCCTTTGCCATGCCCCAGCCCACACCCACAGACGGAGGGGATGCTCTCTCCCAGGGGCTGTATCTGTGGGGAAGGGGCACGAGTGCCCCACGTGTGGCAGCTCCGAACTGCTGCCGAGGGTGCTGTGGGGCTGGTGGGGTTGGGCAACCCACCCGCAGGCTGCGACCGCAGGGCTCGCCGGGGGCAAGCGGCTCAGCTCTGCTCCCTCCCGGAGTGCTTGGCCGTGCCGCAGGCTGGGTGCTGTGTGGTGCCTGCACGAGCATCCCGACGGTGCTGGGAGCGCCCGGGTGCGGATGGGACCTACGGTGACAGGGGCTGGACGTGCTGCATGGGGAGGTGGGTGCTGGCAGAGGCGCGTGGCTGCCCCGGGGCTCAGCCGCTGCAGAGATCCATGGCCAAGGGCAGGCTGCTCCCCACACTGTGTCCCCAGCGAGCACCCAGGACCCGGTGGAGTGAGGCCCTGGGGGCAAGGGGGTGCAAGGGGCACCCCCACCACCAGCACGCCGCACCCCCCGCTGCAGAGGCACGCTTGTGGTGTTTGCAGCAGAAGCTCCCACCCCGCAATGGCACAGCCCGTTCCCCTCCTTGTGCAATGTCCCCTGGCAAACCGCAGAGGAACTGAGTCACCCTGACACAGCCTGCCCGGCTCGGCTGCTGCCGGCGATACAGTGGGCACCTTCCTGGGGAGCCCCCGCTCCCCTTGCCCCTGCCGCCGGGGAGGGCTCAGCAGCCCACTGCTGGGGTGCAGCCCTGCTCCTGCTGTCCCCCCCCATTCCACCCTGGGGACCAAGGTGGCTCTCCCCAGGTCCTGCAACGCTCTGGTGAGCGGCAGCTTCGGAGGCACCTCCTGAGCATGGGCAGCGATGGGTCCCCCCCCCACAGGTCCCCAGAGGGTGTTTGACCCAAAGGGTGTCCCTGAGCTGCAGGGTGCCTTTGGGCATGTCTCCCAGCACAACGCCCGGCCCTCGGCCCCAGCAGCCGGCCCTTCCTCTGACGGCCCTGGAGGAGAGCAGCGCCCGATAAAATCTTTCTCACAAGTTGAAAATGTTTGGTCACAGGGTTATCCGAGTGCCGCCCTGGCTTGGAGGGGGTGAGGTGGTTGCAAGAATTAGCTGGGGCCAGAAGCACGGGGATGCTTCCGAGACAGCCCATGGGCCGTGGCACCCCATGTCCCCCACCTGTAGGGACCCCGCAGTGCTGGGGCAGCACTGGCTGTGGGGTGCAGGGGCAGTTTTGGGCAAATCACTTGTGCCCACCCCGCAGGGTCCCTCTGAGAGATGTTTCTTCAGTCTCAGCTGTAGGACAACTTTCTGCCTTGTGCCTTTCCCCCACCACACTGGTGATGGACATCCTTTTCGCTGGGCACCGCTGCCCGCCGGGTACCCCTGCCCACGCTGCCTGCCAGCTCCCTGGCGCCTGGCAGCAGCGACACATGAGTGGCACGGATAAGGGTTCGCCAAACAGGATGCCGGGGCTGTAGATAACACCGCAGTTATCTCACTGCTCGTGTGGCAGGGAGTAAACAAGCGGCTCTGCCCACCCTGGGGAACCCCAGGCAGCTCCTCTGCCCTGCCAGCGAGCCGGGGCACAGGGTGGGTACAGGGTGCTGGGGTGCAGCTCTGGGGATGTGCCGCATGCAGGGGCAGCCCCGCCGACACGCAGGCAGCCTTTGCCCCAAGCGAGAGCAGAACCACCACGCTCCTGGGGACCATGCTCCAGGCTCCCCATGGCACCGTGCGTCCCTGGAGGGCTGGGCTTGGCCACCGACCCGCCTGGCCCTCCCTCGATGGCACCCATCTTCTCAGCACGGGAGTGACACCTGGAGCCGTTATGCTGGCTCAACATGGGGCAACAGCCGCAGGCGGTGGAGGCGGTGGCAGCCAACGGAGCAGGCCACCGACACCCCAGACATCACCAGTGCTTTTGTCACATGTCTGGTTTAATGCAGAGATTTCAGCCTTCTCCTGTCTCACAAGGCAAGCCCAGTGACAGATTCCTCTACTTGTCACCTCCGTCACCCCCTGCGCACGATGGCCGGCTCCCCTCCCCTCCTGTCTGGCTCTTTGCAGCGTGGGCTCTGTCCTCCCGGGCTCCCGGAGCAGAGCTGCCGCAGCCCGCCCGGGGCCGGCAGATGAACATACTCAGCCCTGAGAGTGACGTCTCCAGCCAGGGCCAGCCCGTGGAGCAAACACCGTCCTCTGCTCCGGCCAGGAAATCCTGCCGCATCCCCTCCGGCAGGCACTGGGCCCAGCTGCTTTCTCCCCTGAGATGGTGGCATCCCTGAGGACGTTCCACTCCTTTTCGCAGGATGAGGCTGAGCTTTCCTCTGCTCTTTGTCACCTCCCTGCTTCAGCACAGCCAGCAGTCTGATGCTTTCTCCCCTGGGATCTCGGCTACCTTTCTGCTCCAAGCAGCTACCGTGTCCTGAGACTTGCCAGTCTATTTAAATTGCCAATTTATTTTCTGCGGGTGGAGCAGGTGCTGGCACAACGTGCGTTCCAAGGTCTTTCTTACATCTCAACCATTTCGCTTTTGCGGATCTGTGCACTGCCCCGTCCACACCGCTTTGCCCCGTGCGGCATCCCCCGGCATCCCAGGAGCCCCGTCCGAAGCACTGTTGCTGTGGCCATCCAGCTCTCCGGGCACGGGGTCGGCGGCGCCTGCTGAAGCTGCCCCTCTCTAACAGTCCTGACTTTTGGGGCAAGCCCCTGCAAGAAAAAGACAAAAGCTAAAATAACGAGGTGAAGGATGTTCCGAACATTTGCTGTCACCTTTGAACTGAATTCCTCCTCCTCTGACCTCTCGCAGCTCTGCTTCAAAAGCAAGATGGCTGCAAACACCATTTTAGCTGTGCTTTGGCCATGGGCAGAGGGGTGCAGGCTCCTCCACGGCTAAGCAGCCAGAGCAAGAGGTTGTTTCTGCTTGGAAACTGGAAGGCAACATAGGGAGCACTTTCCTAGCTTCTTTTTATTTCTATTTACCCTTGAAAGGAAAAGGGCTGTTTTGCAGAGAGGCATTTCGGGTGGACTCACCGGCCCGAGAGGAGGCAAGGCAGGATGTTCTTCCTCCACCCCATGCCTGCTGCTCCGCTGGGACTCAGCGGGCCCAGCCCCACGCCGGGACCATACCTGGCTCCTCGGGGGAGAGCCGCGTGCAAGGGGAGCTGCCCAGGCTGTCCAGCTCCAACCACCGCCACCGACCCTCCTCTGCGGCTCTGGCGCTGTCACACCGACCTCACGCGAAGGCTTCCCAGCACCCAGCAAGAGCTAGGACCCCGCTTTTGCTCTACGGGCGCTGACGTCCTTCGACAAAGGCGTGGGGCTGGGACCAGCGTCTGTCCCGACGGACACTGGTGCGGGCAGCGAGCGAAGCTGTGCCGGCTGCGGCGCTGGTCCCCTCTGCCATGGGGGTGCCGTGGGGATGCCGCGGGGGTGCTGGGGGCCCCCGTGCTGTGTCCGCTGGCGTGCGGGGCGTTGCTCTCCACGATGAGCCGCAGGAGCCCTGTTCCGGGGAAGTCCATGATGACCACCCCCCAGCGCACGGGCTGCCCGCGCCGGCGCTGCAGGTGCTGGTAGCAGCGGGGGTTCACGAAGCGGGCCACCTCCTCGGGGCAGGTGAAGAGCCCGTTGCCGGAGCAGAAGGTGAGGTGCATGGTGGCGGGGTCCCCGCCGGCCGCCCGCTCCAGGTGCCGCCGCGCCCGGGCCCACTTGCGCTCCAGTGAGAGCACGTTCCAGGCGTCGCTGATGCTCAGCTGCTCGTAGGGGATGCCCAGCACCTCCCGTGCCAGCGCCTCCAGCACCACAATCTTCCCCCGCACCTGGCCCAGCGTCGGCACCTCCTCTCGGCACCACACGCGGCCCTGTCCCTCCTCCAGCAAGCAGCGTTGGAGCCGGGCGGCGAAGCTGTGCCGGGGGAAGATGGGCAGCTCCTCCTTGATGCGCATGAGCACGGCCTCGCCGGGGTGGGCATGGAGGAAGCGCAGGGTGCGGCGCAGGACCCCGCGCAGGCTGGCCCGCTGGAAGGTGCAGAGGTGGTAGACGTGGAGCTCGCCCCGCGCCAGCTTGCAGCGCACGTCCAGGAATCGGACGCCGGCCGCCAGCTGGGCCTCCAGCCCCCAGCTCTGGCACCGCAGCCGCCGGCCGCCGAACAGGCTGAGGGAGTCGTGCGTGCCGGGGATGGAGAGGCGGGAGAGGGGCAGGGCGTCGGGCAGCTTGGCCATCCAGTTTGGGCAGCAGGCTGCCGGCTGCGGCGCGCAGTCGAACGCCGCGCTGTGCCGGCACCGCGCCTCCATGCTGCTGGGAGAACAGCCGCCCCAGCGCCCGGCCAGCCCCGCTGAGCCCTGATGTGGAGGAGAAGCAGCACCATGAGCGGCGGGAGCGCGGCATGGCCCCCATGCATCCCGATCCCCCTCCTCCCCAGAGGTATCCCCACCACCTCACGCACCCCATAGCACGCTGCGTGCCCCATTTACATCGCTGCCAACACCCCGCGCTGTTGTACTCTACAGTTCCCCTCCCACTCCCCAGCACTCCCCAGTGCTCCTCGCCCAGCCCGTCCGGGGCTGTGCCACCCCGCTGTCCCCAGGCTCTGGCATATCCCGGTCTCCCCCTCCTGCACCCACCTGGGTTTGCCTGCGGCAGCGAGGTGCAGCCCGCCGGACGGGGTGCGTGGCCGTGGGGTGCCGGCGGCACACTGGCAGGCAGAGCGGGATGCCAGCCATTAACCCGGTGACGGTCATGACGCGCGTCCTGCCTCGCACGTGGCACGTGCGCCGAGGATTCATCCTCAGCCCTCGGCCGAGAAGAGCTCTTGGTGGACACTCCGGGCTGGAAAATCGCCTGGCTGATCCACCATTCAGGCCTCTGCACCTCCCTCCCCAGGAATCAGGACAAACGGGATCAGGGTGCCCTGGGGCCCCTTGACGCTGCCCGTGGGAGCGGCTGCGCAGAGCCCCCGGGTTCCCACACGCCCGCTCCAGAGCCATGCCCAGGGCTGGATCCCGGTGGGACCTGGCCCTCCCCAGGTCATGTCTGCCATTGCCCCTGTCAGAGGGACAACCTCCCGGCAGGGATCTGGGGCAGAGGGTCTGTGCTTGCCAGCGCTCCCCAGGACCTGCCTGGCCAGGGTCCCCCAGCAAGCGGGCTCCATCCCCTGGCCCCCTTGCTGGAGTCACCATGGGGCTGCCATCACCCCTGGGGTGCGGGTCCCGCAGCCATGGCTGGGTCCAGCGGTGGTGCCCGGGGGGTGACTCGCCTCGTGTCCAGCGGACATGGCTGCAGGGCACCCCGGTCCGCATCGCACACCAAGCCCAGGGGGTTTGGGGAAGGAGGTGCGCGGCAGGTCACAGACCCCTCTGAGCATCCCCCCCCCGGGACACAACCCCTCCACCCGAGCGGGGAGGGCACAGAGACCCTCCAGGGACACTTTCTGCCGTGCGCTCTGCCACCGCAAGGACCTGGGTGGAGGGACAGGAGCGGGGACAGCAGCGGGGACAGCAGCAGGGGCAGGAGCAGACATCCTTCCCTGCGGGATGGGAGAGCAGCGAGGCTGAGGGGGGTCCCCTGGGGCAGCCCTGCGCTCGGGGGGGTCAGAGACCCTGCAGTCCCCCCGGCAGCCTCCCCCAGCCCCTGAAAAAGGTCTGGTCTTGTGTTTCACTGCAGTGTGCTCACTGACGCTTGTGCCTGCCGGGAAGAGTCCGCCTGTTACCTTGCTGACGTACATGTAGATGTATTTTAATCACGTGAACTAACAGTTAAGAATAAGGTGATAATTTAAGGGTAGTTACTCACTCATGAAGAAGTATCTAATCTAACTAGCAGGCAGTGTTCCAGGTAAGGAGCACCTGATGGTTACAGACTTGTTCAAGCACAGAGATTGCTGAGGAGTGGGGGGCATGAAGTCATCTCCAGTCAGAAGAACAAACGCTTGGTAGCTTCAACCGAGAACACACTGCAGCAACTGGACCTTGAGGGCGGTTAATCATAGAATCACAGAACAGTTTGGGTTGGAAGGGACCAAAGATCATCTGGTTCCAACCCCCCTGCCATGGGCAGGGACATCTTCCACCAGACCAGGTTGCTCAGAGCTCCATCCAACCTGGCCTTGAACACTGCCAGGGAGGGGGCAGCCACAGCTTCTCTGGGCAA
>Ga0065711_1044427_pt1 | contig 14108 bp, 4 predicted proteins | sample Hoacrofraction12_FD_59098 | JGI IMG/M metagenome (GOLD analysis project Ga0065711, IMG submission 59098) | Hoatzin crop microbial communities from Cojedes, Venezuela - Epithelial fraction 12 v2 (version 2) | ecosystem: Host-associated > Birds > Digestive system > Esophagus > Crop | place...
CCCCCCCCCCCAATGAGAATGCATAGACTACAGCTTGCATATTGTCTTCCTTGGACAGACTTTGGGTCCACTGGATTTCCAGTGGGCAAAGCCACGAAGTTGCTTATAATTATGAGGGAGTTGTTTCTAAGTGGGAGGAACAAATGAGGAATTTTGATAGCCAGGCTGGCTGGATAAGCTGTCTTTTAAAATGTCTTGTGTCTTTAAAGTACTTTAGGATGGTTCCATATGAATTTTAACTTTGGTGCAATCATAAAGAGGTTACTCATGAAGATGATGGTGTTGTTTTCCTAGGATGTTGATTACTTTTCTATTTCGCACATGAAAATAGAGAGAAGCCTTTAAAAATAATGCCTTTTAGTATTTTTCAAGGTTCTAAAATACATGAAATGTAGCTTCTCAGTGTGTATTCCCAACAAGTCATGCTATTATTCTGTTTTTAAATATCCAGGTCTAAAGTTGTTTGAGAAATCCCATTGTGTAAGTCTTAGATTTAAAAAAAAAAGCGTACTGTTTCCAGTAGTTAAAATAATAGTCTGTTAGCTGGGTGTGTAACACGTTACTAAATTTCAGTCATTCTGTGACCTATGTTTCGTGTTTTATCTTTGCTAAAAATGAAAGTGTTCACCTTGATGTCAGCCAAGTTGCCTGTGTGGTGATGGTTGCTCTCAAATGGCATCCGGTTTATCTGGGCAAAGTTTCCTCCATAATAAGGATAGAATTTCCTGAAGTATTATTGAACACTAGCCAACAGAATTAGTCTGGATGAATTCTTCCTTGTAAAACCTACACTTGTTCAGTGCGAAAGTAGTTGAAAACCTCACTTGTGGTTCGTGTGTAAGGGGGGGTGGATGAGGGTCAGAGAACCCATGGAAAGCGCAGCCGTCTGCGGGCGTTGGCATTCCCCACGGCCCCTGCCTTTCTTCATGCTATGGGATTTTCACACTATTTTATCCTAGTGATTACACAGAATGATTTGCTGATGTATCCAAACTTCTCTGAGTGAACATAACACCTTGTTTGACTCTGTGTTATTCACACAAGAAGAATATCATATAATTTTCATTGAATACTTAATCAGCAGTTACTCCACATGGTTTGTGATTTCGATTTGCTGTTTAGCAAGACTGCAGACTTGAAAAATCCTGCTTATTCTTTTGTATTTTACGTATGCAAATAGAATTTTTTTAAAAAGAAGTCATTGTTTCCTGGCCATTTCCTGCTGGCTCTTGATTTTCATCTATAGTTAGCATAATCACAATAATTAGCATAATTTAACATAAATGTCAACTGAAAAATAATTCCTCTGGATTATGGTGCCCCTCCATGCTCAGTTGATGTCAGGACCCAGTCTGGTTAAGGCTCAGTCATTTTGTTTACCATATTCTGTGTGTCGCCATTTGCTTACATGGTATGTCTTTGTCTGATCCTTCTCTATATTGCTAATGCTTTCTCAAAAGTATCTGTTTTTAAAGCCCGGAACTTTCTGCATGCTTGAAATAAGTAAATCAATTTATAAATTGCCTTTTTTTTTTTTTTCCTTTAAATGAACAGTGAAACAATAGGACAAAATGTTTATCTAGTTTGGGGACAGGGAGGAGGGATTTTGGACTGCCTGTGGTTAGTTACTGCAACATTATTTGTTTCCTACGTTGTATCAGGTAAAAACTGTAGTCTTGAGTTGTATCTGTTAATCACTGAAGATGTCATGTGAATGAAAGTCATTTATCATAACCCAGCAGCAGTTTGCAGGTAAATTTTATTTAGCCCACTTGTCGATTCTAGTAAGAATATCATTTTGCGGAGCTAAAACATTTATGTGTGGCATGTACCAGAAATACAGAATTAAAATTGGGTACGTATAACATTATTATTACTGTTGATACAGTCTCTGTTGTAATGTGGCATTACGGCTGCATTGTAAGAAAAAAAAAATATTTTTGACTTGTAAACTCTGCAAGTTTCACACAGGTGATGTTTGCATTGTTTTGCATTGTAAGGAAGCTTTGGCAAGTATGCTGTACATCATGGTGGGTTTCCAGGTGACATTAGTGGCATCAACTACCAGTTTGGCCAAACAACCTTATGCTGGATTGCCTCCTCTATATAATGCCCTCTATAATGTGTGTGTGCTATATATGCATTTTCGTTTCTTTATGTCTCAGCTTTATTTCTGTGAAACAGACTGCAGGAAGAATACTCTGTTTTGGATATATTGAATTTTGATCATCTTTCCTTTACAGTGTTTTAGTTTCCCTGTGCTTTTGAAAAAATACTTGAAATTTGGCATCAAGCTGGTCTTTGGCCATTCTTATGAAACCTCACCCAAGTTTATCTAATTCGGAGGTCTTTGCCAAACGCAGAATTTGATTGTTTCAGTACAAGTTTTTAACACTTTGGATGTAGTCCCTAATAGCTGAATTCTTAGGGGAGCGTGTGCAACCTGGGCGTGCTGTACTGTTGAGAGCAGAGCAGGGGTTTCTCAGCTGTGAATGCCTTGAATGAAAGCAAGAAAACATCTCCCTGGTTTTGCCACTAAGAAGCCAGGCAGCCTCAGTGAGGAAGCCGCTTTGTTTAGATGCAGAGAGGGTGACAGATGACAGCAAAGATCTTGAGCACAACTGCCCTTCTTTTGGGTCAGTAAGGGTTTCAAAGCTGCTGGACTATACAGTGGGGTAGGTGGTGGCCTGGCTCTCCTGCAAAAAGACCAGCAATAGCCTGGAAAATACAGTTTGTAGCTCTCTGATTCAGAGTGCTGCACAGTGTATGTGCAGAAAAGGACTGAACTAAGCTTGCTTAGGAAATTTAGCCATTGTTATAATTATTTCTGCTCGATAAAATCTGTTCTTTTCTGAAGAGATTTTCTTACATAACTGTATGTGCTAATTTGCTGTAGGTGAGTTTTAAAAATACATGATTCCGAAGTGGACTTCCAAGATGGTACTAAAGATGTTTTTCAGCAGTGCAGAAGTTAAATGTATTTTGAGAGTTTCAGATACTTTAGCTCTGAAGATATAGTGGGCATCTGCAAAGATTATTTTCAGACGAAATAGAGATAAATGTGATCTTTTTAAAAATCTTACCCTTTTCTAATGAGTATGCACGTGTACACATATGTACACACACACACACACACACATCCCCAATGAGATATGCATATGGTAAGTTGGTAAGAAGAGCTGTGCATGCTCCAGAGGCTTTCAAGCGACATCAAGGGTCAAAGCAGTCCCTTGGGAACAGCAAGTGGACCCAGTCTGCTGCTGATGGAAAGCTGCCACATCTCCATGTCTTCTAGTGTTTCCTTATATAAGCAGCCAGCTCAGGACCGAAAATAGGGTTGACACAAAGTAGACTCTGTTAAAGGTATCCTCAATTTACAGCTCCCTGCATGGAATCATCTTATTATTTTGCTTTGGAATTTCTATGCAATTTAAGTTCTATTCACTTTTATTACATCCAAAACCAGCATAGGCAGCACGGTAAGCACCGCTTACCTCCACTAGGATTAATTTCTCCTCTCCCTCCTCCTTCATCTTCCCTGTTCCAGTTTTGCTTTTCTAGTAACAATTACAACTAGAGCTCTAGGTTTTTGTGCTTGGGCCATAAATACTGCTTGTCTGTTTGGACTGCTGAATGGATTACATTTGTGTACACCAAAGTTATGTAACTTGATTTGGAAAGATTACTCTTTCCCATTCCAAATATTTCGTCAGCCACTCTGCAAGTAATCGTTGCTGCATAACACATGAAAATTCTCAAAAATATGACTCATCCTTTGTGTCTTTTTCCAGGGTAGTGACATAAATTTTAAACAGTCCTGTTTAAATAATTTAGGATAGGAATATATTGCGTTTCATGCTTATGACAGTGGGCATAGGTTTTATTGATTATTTTTATTTTAAGGGCTCTTTATTATAATCCAGGGAAATCAAAGATGGCTATTAACAAACACTAACAGTACATTAAAAATATTTTTCCTTCCAATATGTACTAAAACAGATGTTAATACAAAGGATACGTAATCTTAATAAATCCCTTTCTGCCTGTTTGCTTTTTGTTGCAGTTCTAGAAGTCTTCACATTTTAGAAACAGAGATTTTGTACAGCACAGAAATATAGTTCTATTTTTAATAAAAAACAGTAGAAGTAATAGCAAATGCTTAAGAGAATGCCAAACTATATATTTTCAATGTACTACATATGGATTTAGCTGTGTACCTTCCATTACATTTAAACACAAAAGGATGCATACTTACACCTCTGCAAGCTGCTTCAAATATTGACTGCTTTTTCACATGACTGCAGTTAACCTGTGATTGTATAATAGTCTAATAACTATTTCTTAGTAATGTAGATTTTTGGGTATTTTAAATATTTGTAATTTTCCCACTTATATCATATTTAGACTATCATTTATTGCAATAACATTCAGTACTTACAGAACCCAAGTATAGATGTTGCTTTCTGACACGACTTTTGCACTTATTTTTTGAAGGAAAAGAGCCTTTACTTGACAAATTAATCAAAACAACTTTTGGTGTGGATGGCAACATGAAGTGTATTAAACAGTCAACTTGGGTGGGGTTTGACTGGTTCCAATGTTTTACCAAGCTGATCTGGCTCACTGCACTGAGTGATGCCTGCAGTCTTTTAGAATTCTCAATGCTGCTGCTTTTTTCTTTGCTGATAGGACTTGCACATCTATTTCTGTGGACTTGACAGAAGCTTTCAGCTTAGTTCGTTAAGTTTTTACAGTGGCAGCTGGAGTCAGTTGGATTTTTAGACAGTTGAGATTTTTAGGAAGAATGGTTTTCTGCCATGGAGCTATAAGTTTGAAAGTCTATGCTCTGCATACTCCATTCTCTGCAGCTGATACCCTTAAGAGGTAAATGTTTCATTAAACAGTGATGAGAGGATTATTCTACTTGTTCAAATTAAGTACATCCACCATCTCTACTATGGGATACAGAAGGTTCCTCTTTGAAAGGAGAATTAAGGTTACAAACGCAAGTACCCCAAAATTTGCAAGTATGCACAACCTGAATCCAGCCTTCTTGTGCTGTTGGGTATAGTCATTAATTACATGATTATGGGTTATGTTACTGTAGGCTTCCTTGCCAGTTTCAGTTCACAGAATGGATTATGTCCACTTGGTGAGCCACTGTTCAGTATTTTCTTTCCACCTCTTTGTTCGGTTACAGACTTATGCCTGGTTTTCAGCACACTATTCAAACTATTTTGAATTAATTAGCTATTTTTTTTTTCTCTGGTGCCCATCAAGATAGTATCTGAGTGCTTCACAGATGTAATTACGTTTCACAACGTTCTTGTGAGATAAGAGGTTGGTATAATCTCCACTTTCTAGGAGATAAAGCAGGAGTTGAGGTGCAGAGAGAATTAACACCAAAAAGCCCTGTTACTACTGAAGGTGCAGACTGAATCAGCTAGGACTGCATTATCTCAGTGCTTTACTAAACCATACAGTTAATCTTTCCAAACCACAGCTTCCAGTTGCACCCATAAGTGTTCACTATTACTACGAATGAGACTGAATCACAAGTCAGGCACTTGGACCAGTGTTTACTGCTGAAAAGTTGGGGTTAAATGACTTTCCTTACACCACAGAGGAACTCTGGAAGATGTGCAAGTAAAATCCAGTTCTGTGAGGCTCTATTCAGCTTATCTAAGCACAGGAGTGGACTTTCTGTCCTTGCAGTCTTGGCCTCCTTCATCACACACCTTTCGCGGTTTGCAGCAGAACTGCCGAGCAGTTCAGTTCTCTGCACTGAATGAGCAAGAGGTCCCATGGCAATGTGGTGCAGCAGATTTTCTGTAAAGACTTTATCATTAATGCAGATGCACAATTGGGCAGATCAGGTCACTGGAACAGTCTTTTTCTTGACGTTTCCAAACTTTGCTCAACTTTACAACCTTAAAACTATTGACTTAATGGAAGCTGGGTTTTGGGGGTTAGGGGTGGGTGGGTGATGTGGTTTTGTACCACCAGGTTGTAGATGTTAATCTGTTGGCTTTTAGAGCAAATTAACATTTCTAAACAGATTATATCATATAATTTGATGTTTTCATCTATGTAAGAGAGGCAAGGTTGAAACTCTTATCTTTACCCTTTGGGATAATAAAGTGAAATACTGCATTAGGAGGTCACTGGATTCAGTGTAGACCATTAACGTAGTGGCGTGCAGTGTTTTTTCCAGTGAGTTTTGCATGTGTTTGCTGACAGCAAAGAGACTGAAAGACTTGAACATTTTTCAAGTTGAAGAGCAGAAAGTACCAAAGGGACTTGGGGGAAAAAGAGAATGATCCAAGCTTTACCTCCTGCTTTACATTCACCTACTTGTCCACTAGAAGTTATTTGCCCGATTCTGGGTCCTCCACCAGTCCTAAACTCAGAATTTATTTGGGTTTGTCTCGCAGGGTACGATCAGTAAAACAGATCCAGTTCAAAAGCTTAATTGCCTCCATCTCTTATGTTGCACCTAAATCTCCCCTTGCTCTCCTACCCCAGCCCTACCCACATGGAGAGCAGCTGCTGAATACCTTTCTGTAAAATCATATGGAACAATGTAACAGTTACAGTAGTTTTATGTTGACTACCATTAAAACTACCTTGGTAGTCCTAAAATTTGAATTGGGGAAGAAGTTGAAGGATGGAGGGTGAGGAGTAGGCCCTGTTTACCAGGAGGTTGGGTTGCTGAGTGCCATTCTGGGCTCACCTGCTTGACGTGTTTTACCTTGCAATGCCATGTTGTCCTTAGCTGGTTTATTCACTGACATTTTTCACTGTATTTTCCCTGTTACTGTCTAATCAGCTCCTGTTCTCATTTCTCCCTCCCAAGTTTTCCCTTGGTTTCCCTTGATGGCTTCCAGCCGTATGTTTTCTGGTGGAACTTGAATTTCGAGGGATGGAGATGAGGGGCAGTAAGTTTTTCTTGCCCCAGTTCCTGCTCAGAAAATCCCCACTCTCTCTCTGCTGTTTGACTCTTATACTGGACTCCAGTCCCAGTCTGCCCCAGTTATTTTGCCCATCCCTTCTCCTGAAATAATCTGTTGCTTTCCTACTCTTTTTACTCCCTGCTTGGTTTCTAGCCTTTCCCTGGCATGTTCTGGTTCCAGCTCTGACTTACGGTCTTGTACGCAGTTGTCAGTTTTCCGCTGGTTTGACATCAGCCTACCTTTCCAGCGGCAGTCTGTCTTTTCAGGCTTCTTCTCCCAAGTTGCTCTTGCTTGTAGCTGGTCCTTGTCTTTGCCATCTTTCCCTAGTTGGTGTGAGGAGGGGAGGTGATGTTTCCAAAGGAGAAGGAACCAGGAGAAATTCCTGCTGGCATGCTTGGAAGACACCCAGCTGTGGTCGGAGCAGTGAGAGCTGTGACTAGAGAGAAAGCTGTTCTCGGCCTCGGTTAGAGCATGTCCAGCATGTAATCCTCAGGAAATTAAGCTGCAGAGAATGTGCAAAACGGCATTTATTTCCAAGAGCTTTTAGCTTTCAGGAATGGAAAAAGTTTTACCCTGGCCAAAAGAAAAAAAAAAAAAAGTGCTATCTTCTCCCCAGATTTTTAGATTCTTCTCCAGAGTGTTGAGTTGTTAGAGCTTCTACAAGGACTAATAGTTTATTGTGACTAAAACTGTATTAACCTGTGAGTTTTGTTTTCATAAACAGTGATTTTTCTTTTACTGAAAGTTTTTATGGACATTGTGCGTGTGTGTGAATATGCGTGCTTAGCCTGGGACAGCTAGCATGGAAGATGTCCTGTGGACTGATGAAGGCCTGGCAAAGTTACCAGCCATGTAAAGTAAGATCTATTAATGGAGATCACCATAGTAATGCACATCCAGCAATCGAGAGGCTAGTTTGGTTGGAGTTTCAGATGAAAGCTGTGCATGTAAAGTGACTTTAACACAGATGTTTACAAATATTAAAATATATTTGGTCATTTGCACTTTTGTTTAAAAATAATTTTATATGTAAAACAATGATGTGTTTTTCAAAGAAAATATTCCTGCTTGAAATATCAGTCTTTAGGTGAATTTTGTTTTTAAAAAAGGTGTATGAAGCACTCAATTGTAATCAAGTGACTGAAATGTAATGCCAGCTGTCATTGATTCTTGTGCTTTTAGGGCAAGTCAGCTTGACTGTTGCTGGTTGCATAAAACTCTCATAGAAGTGCTGTGAGAAGAGTTATTACATATTTTTCCATCTTTGAGGCACACCAATATACATTTACATGTTAGCTTAGTATTAAGTTTATCATTAGACTGAAATTGCTTTGCCAATTAAGGATGATGCTATCTTCCTCTTGTAGGTCTTTAAATATTCCTGGGTTATCTTAGCGGTGTTTAACATGCAGATCTTTCATATGGAACAAGACATTTAACTACTATGTAAACATCTGTTCTCTAAACGTTATGAATTAATTTGATTAAGGAACTTTTTTATTATTTTTGGAAGATGGCGATGACACTGGGTCTGCGGAGCAGATCAATGGCACACGTGCAGAGTGGCTGCGCAGGCTGCAGCAGAGCACTGCCGTCGAGTTTCGGCTGTGATTCAGCCAGAGCCCAGATCTCTTTTTACCTCAGTCCAGATTTTTTTTTGCCTACCTCCCTTCTTAATTCTTTAGCACCAGAGAGCACAACTTGAATCAAAGTTGTGTTCTTTAAATTGTATTTTTTGTATTTCGACAGTGCTTTTTATTTAGCAGATTCAGAGTGGTTGAGGGAAAGCTCTCCGTCGTTCCATACATGCTTGCAACGTGGAAGTTCAGGTGCGGAGGTGCTGGGTAACTTGACAGGTCCCGTGGTTTCCAAATCACCCCCGTCTAACAGCAGCTGCCACTAAAAAAGGGGCAGCCTTCCAGCCTCCTCGTTCTGAACCACACGCATCCCTTCGCTGTACTGGCTGTAGCTGCTGATGGGATCCATTGAGCTGGCGTGCCTGCAGCTGGTGGGTGAGAGGCAGAGGGGCAGAGGGAAGGCAAGGTGAGCTCCTGGGCTTTGGCAGCAGCCTGCATTCGAACGGGGTTAAGCCATCCATTAAACCACACCGCCGGCCGAGGTGCTCAGTGCCCGGCTCACCGGAGCGTGCCGCACTCCTTACAATAACACATGCTTACAATGTTGCAAGCTGCAGTGTATAATATACTGGAAATGCATGTCTGAGTTACATTTTGTGGTCTTTCATAATGCAACTGCTTTCTTGGTGCACTGGGAGTCACCTAACGCACTTAATCGATGCGTTTTCTCTAAATCCTGCTCATCAGAAACTGGTTAAACTAGTTTGCCATTGGAACGCTCCCTGTCCCCTCTCCTGGACCCCGTCCCACCCTCTGTAAATCATCACCTTCCCGAGGCTGCTGAAACTCTTCCTCATATCAGCTAGGCTGTGGTTTATATCTTGACACTTAAGCTCTTGCTTTCTCAACCAGAGAGAGGAAGCTTTTTATTTGTGGAAGCTTTTCAAAGCCTTATTAGCCACATCCTTAAGGTTCCCAAGCCCTTCATTCTGGGAGGAAAGATATGCCACTTGCTCGAGTTTCTTCATGGTTAAGAAAACCGCACTCCCAGGCTAGGCGGTTTGCTCTTTGGGAGAGAAATGAGTGGGCACTATTTCCTGATCTTTCTCATACTCTGGTGTACACACAGTTCCTGTTACTTATTATTTTCGGTCCAAACTGATTAACAGCAGAGCTCAGAATTTACGATTGCATTTTTACCTTCCGGAGTCTCAGCAAACCCAGCTGAGTTTAAGATACTGTCTATGGTCAGTGAGCAGCAAGGGTTTTACTGTTGAAACCATTGCTCTCTGTACCCCTGTGTCAGACACTGAACTTAGTCCTTGTGTGTGCCGTACCAGTCTCATTTCAATTCCTGAGGAGTTCCTGACACTATTTACTGAAATTGGATATTCTGCTATTGCACTGGAATAAATCTTTGAAGTTAAATAGGTATGATGCCGAATACAAACAAAAATGACAAGATGAAAAGAAGGCTGAATGCAAGTACCTGCCTGCCCAACACTGCTGGTGAACAGGGTTAGGTTTTCTATTCAAGGAAATTCTGTGGAAGGTCATTTTGAGAGAATGTAACTATTTTTACATAAAAATGTTTATTTTTTTAAAAAAAGAAAAATACCTTAATACTTTTATCTGAAACTCTACTGTAGTTATAGGTAAAAAGAGAACATTTTATGTAGCACAGAAACATCTTTATTGGATATTTTTATAAACAAATTATGATAATTCAGAATACAAACTGAGGGAAGAACTCAGCATTGCAGAGGCTGTGATTTTTCAGTTTTCCTGTAGGAACGTGATAGTATTATATGGAGTATTGGTGCCCAGTTTGCTTCTTGCTGGGGGCAGGTTGCTTTAGAACTCTTTTGCAGCAAAACTCACTATTACAGAATGCTAGCAGTTTCCAGCCCTGTTCCTAAATTACTGGTTTTCTTATTATTTTAAATGAAGTAGGGATAAGAAGAGTTTGAACAATTGTTACTGACCTGAAAGTTAATCTACTGACGATTCAGCTAACACCAGGCAGGACTCCCTGAGTAAAAGAGCAATCACCATAAAACAGATCTCAGGGGTCACCAAACTCCTGTGGGAGGTCAGTGGAGGAGATAAGGAGGTGGTCATTTGTTTATGGATGGTTATCCTTCTAGAGAGAAGAAGAAAGTTCTGTAATAAAATCTCCAGTTCTTGCAGTAAATGTTACTTAAAATCTTGATACGGAGAAAGAAGTTGCTGATTAAACCGAGAGAATCAGTTTGAAGAGCAGAGAGACAACAGTCTTGCATTTATCGTGCTGAATCAGTTTACAGTTAGAAACTCATATAGAACTAAATCAGTCTTTTGTATTTTTAGCAATGTACAGGTTTTCTTTCCTCCCTCCCCCCTCTCCTTTGCTCCTCCAAATCTTAGCACTTGTGGTTACTGAAGATGCAATAAAGCTCTTGTACCTTTTTTGCAAAACTGCAAGGATTTATTCTGGCGCTCTGGCTCATTTCCCAGGTTTCATCTACAAAGAAGCCCCTACATTTCAAAAAGAGATGCTCTGTTCTGTTTTCTCACCCTTCCGCAGCGTACCAGTGTTCAGTAGCTGCTCTGTTACCCCTTGGAGATGAGAGCGTCTGTCGCGTGGAACACTACAGATGTTGGCTAATGCCCGGAAGAAACATCCACCTATGGAAAATCCTGTCTATCTTAGGCACTGTGTTAGCACAGAGTTCTACACAGACAATAAAACTTTCTTGAAAGTTTTTCTTTGGGAAGAAAATTATATTCAATAAATATAGCATTTTTCATTTACATAATACCTTTTTAGTAAATGCTAGCCTGAAAAATCACACTCATTTCAGGCATGTAATTTAAGAGTGTTTCACAGTTTAAGAATATGTAGACTTGATGTAGAAGTGATAAAGTTGCATCTTTATTGGACCATTATTGTAAGCAAAAGTTTACCCTTGCCAATTCTCCTTTAAATACCAGCACACTTGGAAATTCTGGAAAGGTTAGTCAGTGGAATAAGACTTTTTTGTAACAGATTTGTATAGTATTGAATCCCAGATGGAATCAAAGGAGCAAAACGATTTAAGCCTTTAACCAGCATGCAAGGGTATTTTAATGAAAATTAGCCCCATTCTCCCTTTGAAGCTGTGCATGTGCTGAAAAGGAATGCTACAGATATTCCTTTAGGTAATGCTGGGGCTTTATCTACCATTACTTAAGTCAGATTGCAAACTCTTGAAAGCATATATTTATTCATAATCAATATTATAATCAACTGCCATCTGTTCTATTATGATTTCTTAACCTTATTTACCTACATATTTCCTATTAATATTTACATCCGTGGCACTTACAATTAGGTAAATGCTGACAAATCTAAATCAGTCTAAGTCTAGTAGCAACATTTGAATTGCTGCAAACTCAAGAGATGGTCTGGGCAAGATTTGCACAATTACTTATTTTTAGATGGTATAAGGAAAGGAGTGGAAATAATCTTTTGCATTATTACAATTATGCTTATTGTGCCACTTAGTACTAATGACTTCAGCTCCGGATCTGGTTACTGGCCTCCTTTACTCCTTTTCCTGAGTTCTGCGTTCCTGTCCTTGCTTCCAGAACATTGCCCAGCACCATCTCACCAGGCACCTGTTTTCATTTTCTCCAATGCTTATTTTCATTTTGGTCTTTTTCAGTCTTTCCTTTTATTTTTTCTCCCCTCTCATCATCTTGTATGTCAAATCAGGAGCTGTCTTACTAATGTTCCAAGTAATGTGGTTTTCCTGAAGTGCATGCTTTCCAAAAACAATGTAATTATTCCTATTTCAGGATAAGTCCTCATGTGCTGTTCCATCTCAGTCCAAACTTACAATAAGCAGCCTAGGACAGGAAATGCACCAGTTTGTTTATATAAGATGAATGCATAGATTGTCCTGGATTTGTTTGCAATGCAAATGACTGTACGCTTCGTCAAGAGAACCTGAGATATTCTTTGTTATTTTATTTCCCTTTTAGATGCACTGTATTTACCAACATCAGGGACAGCAAAGGAAGAAGCAGCTCAGGAAGAACCTGGCTGCCTTGCAAAATATTTCAGTGTTGTGTGGTGTAAGGCATCAAAGAAAAAGCACAAGAAGTGGGAAGGCGATGCTGTTCTTATTACAAAAGGAAAGTCAGTAATATTGAAAGATATGGAAGGCAAAGACATTGGAAGAGGTACTGTAGATTTGCATACTTGTGTAAGTGAACAACTGGCTTAATATTGTTGTGCTTTGAATAAGAGCCACAGCTCTTTAGGTAATTTAGAGTTCTCCATACCAATGTCGACCACAGGATGCAAAAACAGTAGGATTTAGGGGGGGGAGGAGACGGAAGGAAAGCTTTATATTCCTTTCATATAAGGCAGATGCATGGGGGAGGCTGGGGCAGGCTGAATAACATTATGCACAGAAACACCAAATGCTAGTCCAAGGAGAGGATCTGGGAGCGAACGGCTGTACTAATTCAGCAGAGATGCCAAATGAGGGATGAGTAGTTGATTTCGGTTGCTCACATAATGTAATGGAGAAGGTGTTACAATAAGGGGAAGATACACAGGTAGGTTTCTTGTAGATATCCCAGTCAGTAGTATGGCAACCAGGAATGCCACAGGTTGGACCTGTACTTTTCAGCCAGTCAGACAGCTAAAAATACTATCTTTGTTGGAAAGACAAGCAAACAGCAACATTTTCCAGCCCAGCCAGTCAACTGTGTAGCAATTTTTAGTCTTGTAGTTTTAGCAGCAGCTGCTGCTGTAAGACACAGTTTGGGTTGATATCAGAGTTAAAAATAAGACTTGCAAACTATAGGCTGCAGTCAGCTTGAAGCAGTAATTTTTTACTGAAAGCAAAGCAAGAATTAACTTTGCTAGCTGAGCCAAAGATATCTTGTAAGGGAGTAGGATTGAACAATGTTGCTACAAAACATAATTTGATTAATTCCAGGGCTGAGATGGCTTCTCTGCTCTTTTGTTACAGTCATGATATTGTGAGCCTTGTTAGGACCAGGCAGTTTTGATTTGAAAATTTAAGTCTGTGACTTAGAAGTTAATTTATAGCAAAGCAATATATGTACAGACTTGCTTGGTTTTGAAAAAGGCAGAGAGAGCGAGCGAGTAATGTCTGGAATGCATCAGCCACCACCCTGTTGTTCTTGTGTTTTTTTTCAAGTCCTGTCTTCTTGAATTAGCAGAAAACACAACAGAAAAATGAGTATTCTGATTTTCGCTGGTAAAAGTCTTTTTGCTGTGTTTGGTGGTGTCAGGAAGCACAATGATACCAGTGTTATTGGTGCTAACTTGCCCATTCAGAGTTGCTTTCAATACTTGTTGATTCCAAGAAAATCATATCTTGACCAATTTAAGCAGTGTAAGTTTTAAATTTCTGCAATTATTTTACAATCCCACTGAGTGAGAAAGAAAGGTCTGGTAGTGGTGCTTACCTCCAAAATTGCATTTAACTAGGAAGTATACAGTGAATGAGCATCCAGGATTGCTTTTGAATGGGAAGAAAAGGGCAAAGGATTTTTTTTTTTTTTTTTTTTTTTTTTT
>Ga0065711_1013149_pt1 | contig 14106 bp, 18 predicted proteins | sample Hoacrofraction12_FD_59098 | JGI IMG/M metagenome (GOLD analysis project Ga0065711, IMG submission 59098) | Hoatzin crop microbial communities from Cojedes, Venezuela - Epithelial fraction 12 v2 (version 2) | ecosystem: Host-associated > Birds > Digestive system > Esophagus > Crop | place...
TGAGCAAAGAGAGCTGATCTTCATCTTTACTGGGGCAACCTGACCAGGAGGCTCCTGCTTTTCTCTTCCTGCGTTTCGTCTCTTCCCCCCACCAGAAGCAGCCGAGGGCTGTCCCTGGCACCGGGGCCGGCGGATCGGCCGTTTCAGCGCGGCCGAGCTGCCGGTGTTTGCTCTCCCTGCTCCGTGCACCGAACCTCGGCGCGGCTGAGTCACGCTCTCCGCTGCCGGCTGACTCACCGTCGTGCCCAGATCGCCGAGAAACCTCCGGAGCCAGGCAGAGAAATCCACTCCCGGGCTGCAAGGTTTAATCCCGCGGCGCCGGAGCTCCAGCTCTTCCCGCTGGGACCCGAAGCGATGCTGGAAAGGAGAGGGGAGAAGCCTCGGGGGACACAGAGCCCCGGCCGGGCACGAAGGCGCGATGGTCCCGGTGCCGGGGTGGGCTGGAGGCAGGGCGCAGGTTTCCAGGATTTGGCCTTGCTTTTGCCACAATCTGGCAATGAAATAATTAAACGAAACCTCCTCGTTATTTCACCCGAATGTTATTGCTATTTATTGTGCTGCAGCTTGGGCGTCACTTCGAAATACCTGATATGTTGGAAATTGTATTTTTGATTAATGCGATGTATTTAGACATGATGTATCTGTTACCATTTGTGAGAAAAAAACAAACAAACAACCACCTTTAATGCTCTTCGTGAAACAAGGCTGGGTTTAGCAGCTCTGCTAAGGCCTTGCACCTTGGCCAGCCCCGTGCTGGGCATCGCCCCACGCACGTGCTGACCCCCAGCGCTGCGTTACAGCAGCTCAAGCGTGCCTGAAATTCAGGCTATTTAGGACCTGCTATGAGATGAGCTGTGCCCCTGCTGCCAGCTCTGTGGGGACACACCGAGGGCTGCGGCAGGTGTGCTGTGGTGCTGCACATCTGGACCACTGGCACATCTGGACAGCGGCTCCGGGAGGGACGGAGCAGTGTCGGGGGGGGTAAGCAGGACGGGCAGGGGGAACAGCTGGGGCGTGTTAGAGACGGTCCGGCTCTCCGGCTGCTCGTCACCCCGCGGTCGGACGCAGCCAAGCTGCCGTTGGGTGGGAAACAGGCTTTTCAGGAGAAATCCGTCACGCTCGGTTGGACGTTTCTGTAAACGAGGAGGGCTGCAGGGAGCGGGGCCTGCAGCGTGGCAGCGGCTGCTGACCTGCCCCCGCGGTTGGGTTTGTCTGCTAGAAAAACATCCAGTTTTGATATTTAAGATTTCCAGCAATGGAAAATTCACAGCAGCTGCGGGCCGGGGAGCCAGGCGCTAATTGGCGGAACTTGTAGAAAAAGCCTCCCTTCAGCTCTTTTCCATTGGAAAATCCAAGAGCTTTCTCCAGCTGTTGATTTCTTATAAAAACTAAAGCAAAACACACTGGTTGGGGAAGCGGGGGTGAATGAAGATTTTGACAATGTTGGAGCAGCCCTTTTCACTCCGTCAGGACAAATATTTACGTTTTTTCATTTTCAAGTTACTCTTGTTTGGAAATCTTTTGGTTTATATCACATTCTGTTACCACGCTTTGAGAAATGACACAGAAAACAAAATGATTTTGCAGAAACACAATGTTTTGGCCAGAGCAGAATGACTTTTTTTTTTTTTTCCCCTAGTTTTCCCTGGGAACATTGACATTTTGGGGCCTTTTCCAACTTGGAAATTTCAGAGTGATCTCTTGTCCCCATTTGTCCAGCTACAGCATAGAATAATAATTCTTGAAGAGTTAATGATAAATCTTTTAATACATTTTTACTCGATCCTTGGCGTCCATCAGGCACTTGCACTGCCTGTTTCTCAGGACTGGAGCCATCTGCGACGCTTCCTACCGCTGCTCAAACCCACCCGGAGCATCTGCTGCTCCCGTCGGTGGCATTGCTGCCGTTTAATACATCAGTCAGAAATCGTTAACAAGCGAGCACTGCAGGTAGCACCTATAGATCTTGCAAGTGGCATTTGAAAAGAAAATCTTCTCCTGTTGCAGAGCCATCTCTCGCCGGGCGCGCGCGGGTGCGTTTCTCCCTGGGTGGAGGCTGGAACGTCCTTCCAGGTGTCAGATCGCTGCGGTTATTTTCCCCGCGCTGGAGAGGGTGGGAGTGATTCGGGTAATTAGCGCTGGGAATATGACCATAACTAGCAGGGCCAGGCGAGGGCTGCGTGGTCGTGTCCCTGCCCGTGGTGGGAATCTGCTCCGTGTTTCTCACGGAGCAATAGATGGGAGGTGAAGGACGGGCGAGGTCCCGGGATGGCTGTGGGCTCAGAAAGGGCTCTGAATCATCCACGTGATATCACATCATGGCGAAATCCAGGCTCAGCTTGGGGTTTTCCTTCGGGAGGTGGATTTGAGACCCGCTGAAGTGACCGTCCCTGTAACCCTGGGGNGGGTTGNAGCAAGGTGGGTGAGGGTGCTTTGCATCCCAGAACTCGTGATGCCACCCCTGTCCCCAGGGCAGCGGCTCCGGTGTTGCAATCCTGGCCGTGCCTTTCCTTCCCAAAACCTCCCTCGGCTCCTGAGCTCCTCCGATCCTGACGTTTTCCCCACTGCAGCCGAAGCGCCTTGCGATGCATCCCAGCACCCGTGGGTGAGGAGAGGCCCTGTCCCTTTCATCCTGCGGAGCCGTTCCCATCAGGAGCTTTGCTGCAGGGCTCTGGGGAGCGGGAGAGCCGATGCCGAGGCTCCAGCTTCCCTTCTCAGCAGCGTGAACCTCCTTGTCCCCGGGGACGTGCTTGAGAAAAGCCACCGCCGAGGTGGCGGGTGCATCCCACAGCGAACAATGTGCATGGTTGGGTGTCACGGCCGGGGGGGCCTCGTGTCCCCGTGGCTGCTCGTGTCCCCGTGGCTGCCCACTCTGGCTGGCGAGGCCATCCCTGCTCCGACCACGGGGAAACCAGCCCTGACGGGCACCAGCAGCTCCCATCTAGCCCAGGGCTGTGGGGTTTTTGCGGAGTCCAGGGTGTGGGTTTGGGGACGGGCAGCTCGCTGGCCGGGAGCTTTCTGCTGGAAAAGTTCCTTTCTGCTGAAAACGAGCCCTTTGCACGTCAGCTGGGGGGAAGCTAACCTGGGCTTGCAGGTGTAGGCAGTTGGCTCGGATGCCTGGAGTAGGGTTAAGCCGTGCCTACCCCACGGGGACGGAAAAGGGCCCTTCCCTCCTTTAAAAGCCCTTTGCAGGGAGCCCACATTCCCCCTGGTTCCCTGCCCGTAGCTGGATGTGCTGTGCTGCCTGGTGTGAGCTCTCCCTCTGCTTCCAGCGGGTCCAGCGTCGCCTCCCACCCCACGTCTCCCGGCCCCGCTTCCAGCTCTCCCTCAAGGTGAGCAGGCTTTCTGGACCCCTGGTCCTTTGTGCAGCTTTTCAAGATGCTGCCCCGCTCCGAGGCCTCCAGGCAGGGACCCCAGGGTCATGGGCGCAGCCAGACCCCGCACCACTCGCTGCTGAGCTCCTGCAGGGACAGTGCGTGAGCAGGGGCTCCCGCTGTGCCCCCTGCTTTGCTGTCAGCCCCGCCGCCATGTTCTGGCCCCACAGCATGAGCTGGGCACCAGCACTTAGGGCAGGGGTGTGGGCACCCTCTCCAGCACCCCTCTTCGGGATGCTTTGGGGAAGTGGAAAGCCCAGGGGAGGCTGGTGGGGGGGGTGCCGGGGGGTCTCGGCTCACATGGGGCCATCTGCCCCTGCCTGTTCCCCCCCTTCCCTCCAACACATCCCCTCGCTCACACGCTTCCTTCCTCCCATCCCATTTTTCCGGCGATGCGTCGCCTCTGCCGCTGTCTCCTGTCCCAGCAGCTGTTTCGTAGCGCCGGCTATTTTGACTACTCGGTTAACTATTTATCCCGACGGAGCGGGTCTGTTGCTGTGCGCCTGGCACGCTTTTTCCATATACAAATTCTGTGCCGAAGCGGAGAGGACAGAGCCCAACAAACTCTGTGAGCTGTCCTGAGCGCTGGGCGTGCTCGCCTCGGTGGGTGTTCAGGCTCCCCAGGTCCCAGCCCCTGCTCCAGCCCCTGCCATCACCCTTCTTTACAGCCAGCGCGGGGTTTCTGTCCTCCCCAGCCCCGCTCTTTCCCTCGCACCGGTCACGCCGTCAGACCTCGCCCTCCTCGCCCTGGCCCAGCTGCAGTAAGGAACTGGCGTGCCTTTATTTTCCTAGCACTTAATTTTAATGAAATGCAAATCCTGAACACTTTGCAAACCCAGCAACCCGTGTGGCTGTTAATTGCCGGGACTGGGGATGGTGTTTGCTGCCCTGGGAAGGGGCAGGATGGGACCCCTGTCCCCTGCTGGGGTGACGGGGCAGTGTGGCCCTGTGGCCATTCCTGGCTCTGCCCAAAATCCGAGTCCTGCCAGGTACCCAGCCTCCAGCAAGTGAGCCCAGGGAGGATTCTGGGACCTGTGCATCCTCGCAGGGGCCTGGATGCTGCGCTGGGGTTTTGGGGCTGAGCCTCCTATTAGGGCACAAACCTGCTGCAGAGCTCAGCCTCCTTATCTACACCTTTTTCACCCATTTCTGCTACTAGAGAAGGACTCTTGGCTTAAAGCTGCCTTTTCCCGGGCAGCCTGGTACGATCGCCTCTCCAAGCCTCGGGCCTCCCCATCTCCCTTAGGGACAAGAAATGGCTTCACCCGAGCACCTCCCTGAGCCAGTTCCTCAGAGGATTCTTTGCCTCCATCCCGGGCTCCAGCAGGACGGAGGACTCCCCCGTGAGCGAAGCCCGTGGCTGGTGGCCAGCGGAGCTGAGGGGACCCTTACACCTGTGGTCCCAGGGACCACAGCAGGGACCGGATTTGGCTGCTCAGCACCATTTGCATTGAAAATCCCAGCTTTGAAATGCAAAAAGTGCCCGGCTGCCATGGGAGACATTGCAACAGGGAGTTTATAGCAAAGCCTCAATATCTATCCAGAAACCTTGCGTTTTCCCTCTGCTCTCGAATTTCGTGTTTATTTCCTTTGCTCCCTCCTGGGCTGGGGATGAGCAAGGGCAGCCCCCGGCTCAGTCGCGCTGGAGGGGACATTCCTCGCCATCTCACAGCAAAACTAGCTGAAACTCAGAAAAACCACGCCAAAACTTGCTCCTCCAGCACAATTGTTTTCTTTTCAACTCTTTTCTTCGCGGAGACCCTGAAGTTTCCGAGTGCACTTGTCGCTCGGCACATGAAAGGAAAGTTGGCAGCTCTCCGGGCTATTGTCAAACCCCTTTACGAAACTCCAGGATTTCAGCGGCGTTTCCTACCCGCCGGCCTTATCAAGGTTTCGCATGCTCTTGGCATTTCTTCGTGCCACCGGGGTGGTTGCACGGTGCAAAACGCTGACAGCATCGCGGCGCTNTNNGNGCNGCGGCCCCTCGCCCCGATGCTGCCAGCCCCTGCTTGGAGTGCATCCCCTGTGCATGGGTATTTTAATGGAGAGAAGTGATTCCCGGCACAATTTAGTGAATTCCTCGCTATTTCTGTCTGTGAGTTGTCAGCCCACGTTTGTCAAGCAGCTCGTGCTCATTTGTTGCCTGTGGTTGGTTGCTGCAGGCTTTGCAGCAGCTTGGGGTGCAGCTCTGGGTCACTCGCGTCGCTTGGGGACACCTGGGGACCTCGAATGTCAGATCTCACCCAAATAGCGTGGTGTTTGCCTTCGGCATGTCTCCTCTTGACGTTCCAACCCTGCCTCTTAGCGTGTCTGTGAAAAGCAGTGCAGAAGTTGATGCAATGACGCCTCGCAGCGGGTGTGCGGGCAGGGATGGTGGCTCTGGTGCCCTGTCCCCAAGGGTGTCCTCAAGAAAGACATCAGCAGCACATGCTGGGGTCTGCTGGCCTCCATGGGAAGTCATCCCACACCAGGGTCACCCGGCGCTACGAGACAAGACCAAACCCCCCTGAGGATTCACCCCAGCAGTCAGAGGCATGCTTGGTCTTTCTTTCAGAGTGAGCTTAATATCACGGCCAAGTGCTGCTGTGTGCTCGAGCAACACTCATTTCCCAGGAAGGCTTTTGGGCCCAGGCTGGCTATTTATGGTAGGTAAGTGGCTCCCGTGCCAGGAGAGCAAGCCTTACTTTTCAGGACCAGGGGTGTGGTACGTAGGCGATGCAGAATCCATCCGTGGCTGCAGCTAGCACTGCGGGCACACATCCCATGAGCTGCCCGAGGATGGATGATGCTGCTGGACCTTCATGAACTGGGTTGTGGAGCCCGTTGGTGGGGGATGAGGGACAAAATGTGGGCTGGGGCAGCTTCTCCCCCATAAGAGCTCTCACGCAGGAGCAAAGCCATGTGCAGTGGGTGCCATGCTGAGTTCAATACTCGGGGGTGTTTGGGGCTTTGCATGTGCCCTGGGTGAGGGTCTCTTTGGGGACCTCACCACCTGCCCAGCACACAGTGGTGGCAGATTGTGCTTGATCTGCACCCCGGGGCCGTTGCTGGCGTCCTCTGGAGCACAGCAAGGAGGTGACTGGGGAGGGACCAGGCGTGGGGAAGCAGCAGATGTGGGGTTGCGATGCTGCCTCTGCCGATTCACCAGCCCCACAACGCCCCAAAGCGCATCCCCAAAGGCTTTTTCTGGGCGAGCATCAGCACCCACGGGGCTGGGATCGCCGGTTGCACAGCAAGGACGTGTCCACACGGATTTGCGTGACTTAAGAGTGAAATCGGGTCAAAAATATTGATCTTCAGTCTGTGCTGCTCGTGGGGGCATGCTGCTGCCCTGGGATGCTGCCCACCAAACCCCGTGTGCCGTGCCCACAGCGGGAGCAACCGGCCCCACCGTGTTTGTGCGAAACACAAGTGTAGCCTTGGCCGGCAGCCACTGAGCAACGGCGTGAGGGTGTTCGGCTTTCTTGAGCCCGCCTGGCCACGGAGATAAGCGCCGGAGCAGGAAGCGTCTCACTCCGTGCTTGGCTGGAGCGTGTTTGGGCTCCTCACGTGGGGAGGCTGCGAGCCAAAGGGCAGCACCCCAGCTTCTTGCCGGTGGATGGTGGTGGTGGGGATGTCCCTGGGGTTTGCCTCGCGCTTTCCGGCGAGGTCCCCCCCTGGAGATGGTCCCAGTGTGGGTGTGGTGGGACTGGAGGAGGCAGCAGGCAGCACCTGCCAACGTCCCCATCCTACGGCTGCTTGGGTAGGCACAAGCATCATGGCATGAGCACCCCGTGGTCTGGGCCACGCTCAGCCCAGTGAAACGAGTCCCCCATTTCACAGGGGAACGCGGGCGTAGCGCCGGCCATCTGCAGAGACAAGGACATCTCTGTGCGCTCGTTAGTAGCTGATCTGCCCGGGGAAAGGGAGGCTTTTGCATGCTGTGCACCGGCATCGAGGGATTTCCTCATGCCCAGCGCTTGCTGGGGCACGGAAGACCCCTCTGCCCCCGCTGGCTCCGGTGCTGGTGTCGGAGCGTTATGTTGCACCCTCTTTGCGTGCATCCAGCGCGTCCGCTACTGAGGTTTGTGCTGGGCTGTGTTTTGCCAACAGCATTTAGTAAACAGCCCTGCGTGTGGTGCATGAGAGAGATTCTAATCTGGCTCAGAGAAAGCAAACCAGCCCAAAGTTATCTCCGCAAGCCAAGTCTGCAAGTGCAGGAAGAATTCCTGCACCCTCTGCAGAGCAGCATCTGCCTTCCTCCTTGGCGGGGAGAACCGCTCCGTCTCCCAGCAAGCTGCTCCTGGCAGCGCTCGGCTGGGACACGGTGTCCCGGGGACCGGCTGCTTCCCCCGAGACGTTTGCTCGCTGCCGTCGCGGAGGAGGGATTTGCTTCTCGAGAGGAGCAGGTGGAGAGCAGGAGGAGAGGGTCAGCGTGGCTGGAGGCTGCCGGAGGGTTTGCAGAACAACAGCGCTTAGTAAGAGCCCCTAAGATCTCCTAGAATCATAGAATCCCCGGTCGGAAGGGACCTCAGGGATTGCCTGGCCCAACCTTTCCTGGCAAAGCATGGTCTAGGCAAGATGGCCCAGCACCCTGTCCTGCTGAATCTTGAAAAGCATCCGCTGTTGGGGAATCCACCGCTTCCCTGGGGACATTATTCCAATCGCTGATCGTTCTAATGGTGAAAAATTTTCCTTTTGTGTCCAGTCGGAATCTCCCCAGGAGTTACTTGTACCCACTGTGTGGGCTGAAAAGGGCTCTTGCATACCAGCTTTTCCCGGAGGAAAAAAAAAATATTAATTGGAGTAAAAAATGAAATTAAGTGGAGTAATAAAACAGGGGGTGCACACAGGGCTGAGCATCAGCGAACCCCAGCACATCCCCTCCCAGCAGCTCTGTATCTTCATTATTTTTTTTAGTGTAGTGAAGGTAGGAGGGAGCGATGGTTTGGCTCAGCGGGGCCAGAATTAGTCCGGCCGCGCCTGGGGTCAGGTCCGCGATGAGCTCGAGGAGGGAGGCTTCACCCAGGCAGTCACTAGCAGATTGTTCAGGGGTTTTATTTCTTTATTGGTGATTAATGGCAGTGTTTCGTTTCTAATGGAAGGAAATAGGGAGGAAATGGTTTCTTGCCTTCATTTGTCAGGGATTTGTTTAAACGGGCGCTCGCGTTCCCTGGAAATAGGTCACGGTTGTGTATTTTCACGGGCAAGAAGCCGGTCGGGCTGGGGCTGGATGTCAGATGCTTGGACGGCGGAGCGCTCGCTGGCTTTCCTGTGCGAGGCCATTCCCCTCGCCTTTCCCATCCCCATCCTCTCGGCCCCGTGCCAGGGACATCCTGCTGCCGGTGGACGGGGCGAGAGGCTTTGCAGTTCCCAGCCAAAGCAGCCTCTGACGGCTATTTCCAGGCTGCGTAGGGGATCAGCGGTTAATTAGGTGGAAATTAATTTTCCCGGCATCTCCCTGCAGTGGGGCTCTGCCCCGGGCTGCGTGGGGTGTGCGAGGCGGGCGCATCGCCTCCGTGAGATGCGTGTCCCTTCGAGCGTTTCAGAGCCAGCAGTCATCGGGCACAGAGCTTTTAAAAGAGAAATCCCATTTTTGAGTGGAGCGATGGTGTTGCCCACAACTTCCCCTGCAAAATGGGGGCTGGAAAGAGTCTGGTTCAGGCTCCAAAAAGTCCCAGACTTCCCGCGGATCCTGTGCAGGTGCTTTAGACGCTTCGAGACGGAGCCCTGTGAGCATGGGGAGCTTTGCGGCTGTTTAAATAGCCCCAAAGTTCTGGTCCTCTGCGTGCCTGGAGCCCAGGGCTGTGGAACAGCCTTGCTGCCAACAAGGACCGACTCCTGCCGTGCGAAGGATGCTGCCCCGGGAGGCAAGGCTGGGGCAGTCGCGCGGGCAGGGGATGGCAAAGCCACCGTCCCGTGTCCTCGCCGCTGCCCAGGCAGCAGCGCTGAGACGGGGTCACCGCTGCTGGAGGGTTTGCCTTGTGCCCTGCCTCGGGTGTCGGCCACACGGTGGGATGGAGCAGGGAGACATGGCGGGGGGGTTTAATGGGGCTTCACCCCTCGTTGCTGCCCTGATGTTGTGGTTGGTTTGGTGCTGGGGGAGAGTTTCAGGGGTAAATAGGGATGTCTTGTGTCTTATAAATACCAATTTCTGGTCATTTTGGGCATTGACGTTGAGATGTTTCCGTGAGCTCAGAGCTTGGGACTGGGGCTGAGCAAACTCAGGGCATTGGGTCACTTGGGGTGGCTCTCAGCACCATCCCAAAACCCGCAGCAGACACATCCTTGAGGCCCACGGGAGCCAAAAGCGTTATTGATAACTGAGATGTGAGCCATTTAGAAAAATGCATTTGTGCACTGGAAGGACTCAGCCTTTGGAAGAGTTACTCATCTTCCTCTTCGTCTCAAATGACACCATTCCTCACGGCTGTCCTTCCCCAGCATCGCCGGGTGCTCTCAGCCTGGCCAGGCAGCCGGAGCCCGAAAATCCTAGCAACAATGACATTGTTTTCTATATTTGCATCACTTCAGGCTGAGCAGAACCGATGACACACCGTGGAGCTGGCAGCGAAGCCGGTATCGATGCCATCTGCAGAGAGCCGCCTCCTCACCGTGTTAAAATTAAATTTACTCAGCTGTTTGGTTTGTGCTTCTCCGGGGCCGGCGTGCAGCGTGCTTGTGGTGGGCACCACAGTGCCCGGCCGGGAGCCCGGGGTGGTCCCCGACTGAGGGATGCTCTTTGCATCTTCACCGGGCGCGGATGTGGAGGTATCACATCTCGTCCCGTTCCTTGGCGCGTGTTGTGCGCACAGGCTCCTTCCAGACATCGCGCCCTTCCCATGAGCGGTTCCCAGCAGCAAATGTTCTTGTGATTTTATTTTTTTCTTTTCTTTTTATCACAGGCTGCTTCTGATGTGGGAGACAAGTGCTCAGCTCCACTCCGTCTGTGGAGAGATGCAGGCTGGGTGGCTGGCAAACCCTCTTAGGCTTTATGCACCTTTGGACGCTTGTGTTTGAAAAGTCAGTCTGGCTCTTTGTGTTTGACTTGAAGCGCACGTAGGGGCTCGTGATCTTGTGTGATCAGGTTGACTGTGGGGAGAGAGCTTCTGGCCTCGTAGGGAAGCTTGAAAACAGGCAAATGTCATTTCACGGGCTGGGAAAAAACAGCATGGCCTTTGCTTTCGAGTTTTGGGGGGGTTCGTTGTGCAGAGCCACAGGCGCTTGGATGCCTGCTGAGAGCACCAGGTCTGGCCGGGGCCGAGCAAGCATCTCCCTGCTGCGTTAAATCTCCCTGGGAAAAATCCACCCGTGGTGGAAAATCCTCCGCCGTGCCCGCAGGGTCTCTCCCAGCCCGGCTTCGTGCTGCCGCTGAGCAGAGCGGACAGCAGTGAAGGTCGGGTTCCCGGCGACCCCTCGGAGACGCGGGAGCTCCCAGCCCGGCCGAGCTCCTTCCAGGCACGGCCGCTCAGGGGGACGGAGGAAGCCACACCGCACAGCCGCAGCCCACCGGTGACAGGAGATGCCCTGTGCCGTCCTCCCTCCTGAGCCGTGCGTTTGGGCCTTAGAGCAATGGATTTGGGTTTTTTTTAAATAAATGCTAGATTCTAAGTGCCTGAATTCTGGGGTTTGCATTTGGAGAGCACTTGCTGCATGTCTACAGCTAGAAACTCGGAGTGTAAAAATAATGTAAAAGCCAAGCCTGGTGTGAGCGACTTCCAGGAGCAGAGGCAGGCAGGCACGCAGCGCACCACGGCTCGCACGAAACCCTGTGGGCTGGTGTGGGGGGCCCAGCGCAGCCCCAAAACGCTGTCAGGGCTGCAGCGTGGTGGTGGGGATCCCGCACCCCCAGCCACGGCGCAGGGGGAGACGCACGAAGCGGGGAAACGTGGTGGTGGCTGTGGGCTGAGCGCATCCCTCTGCCCTCCTCCTGCCCGGCCACGGGGTGAGCGAGGGAGCAGAAACAGAACAGGGAAATTACAGCTGGGAGGTGGAAATGAAACAGCGGAGGGATGAGGATGGGGATGGCTCTGTTTCGTCGCTGAGGTTGCGCTTGGTAGCGGCGATGCTGTCGGCAACAGGTGAACTGACTGCTCGTTGCTGCCGGGGAGGGGAGCCCAGCCAGTCGAGGGTTGATTTCCCTACCTGTCATGGCCTAATTTTGCTTAGTAAATGGTGATGACTTACAGATACTAAAAATAATCTAAGCAAACCAAACCCATCCTGGTCCCGCTGGCCCCACAGGCAGGCAGCCCTGCATCGAGCCAGCCCCGAAGGAGCCTGTTTAACAGTATTTTACCAGTTCCTCGGTGCGGGGCCAGCACTTTTCACGCTGTTGGCTTGCTTGTCCTCTTCACAGCTTTGCATGGGAATAAAAGAAGCGGCTTTGGGAGACAAGTTACCCCACAGGTCTCATCTTTTTCCCTCGAGCCGCGGGGTTTATTTTCCTCCGCGCGCCTGGTCCTGCCAAGCACTGAGCCCAGCGCAGACCTGGGCTGATGGGGAGCGTTTCCCACAGCCATCGCTGGAAGCAGAGCCCATCCCAGCGCTCTGCTCAGGTGGCATTTTAAGCATCATTGGTTTTGGCTCTCCCACTCCACCTGGTCCCACGGGCAGCTGCCTGTGCCAGGCATGCCCATGCCCAGCAGTGGAGCCACTCAGCATCCTCAGCCCTCTCCATCGCTCCAGGGCACCGCAAGAACCTCGTGGTTTGGGGTTCAGCAGCAGCGGCACATCCCGGGGCGATGGAGAACGTTTTCTCAGTAGCGGGTGCTTTTGCCGCCCGGGCTGAGCGTGAGAGAGTGCGGCCGGCTCTGTTTTAATTGGCAGTAGTCAATCAGCCCCGCGAGCACTGGGCTTGATTATCGCTGCCGGTGTTTACGAGAGGGTACGTTTTCTGCTCGCGCGACGAGGGCAGGAGCCAGGAGAAGCCTCCGTGGCCGTGCCAGGGCTGAGTCACCCGGGTTAGGAGGAAGGGAGCGTGTGTGGGAATTAAACAGTCAATCATGCTTTCAGCAAGCCTGAAATCATGTGTGATATTTTTATTTTCAGATTCCCAGCTTCGATTTTTGTGGCAAGGTTGTTCCCGACATCCCGACCGCAGTGACGCCACGCCGAGGGCAGCCTCCGCCGCGCCGGTGCCGGGGGCGGCGAGCGAAGCCTGGCTGCGTCCCACCATGGTCCCAGAGCCCCCGCTCTCCCCTGCCAAACAAGCTGGCGACGGGGGGCATCTCTCAGCACCCCATTTGCTTGGCAGCCCCTCGATTGCCCAGGGGAATGTGGGCACCTTTTCCTCTCGGCCGCGGGCTCCCCGTGCACAGCCCTGATGGCTGCGGAGCCGCAGAGATTCCTGGGAGCCACCTGCCATGGCTGGGAGTTGCGTGCGAATGGAAAGGTTTTTCTGGGAAAGCCCAGCGATGGAGGGGGCCTGCTGGGACAGAGCCTCTGCGCTCGAGTGAGCGAGAGCAGGAGGGCAAAGCAAGCCGGGGCCATCGCTCACGACGTTACTGTACATCTCAGGAATGTGTTTGCTCCCGAAGCCGCAGTCTCTGGAGCCGTGCAAAGTGAAGAATTTCAAAGGGTTGGATTTTCTAGGTTGTTTTCTTTATTTTTACCTCCTCAGCCCCTGGTTCCTGGGCACAGGGGCAGCCTGAACCCGCTTGGTCTAAGCAAGAAGGTAAGAAGAGCTAAAGCAACTTGACTTGGAGGGATGCTCAGGCATGATGTCTGAGCCGGGAAACCATCACCAATTCCTCAAGCTGGAAAAAAACATGTTAAAAAAAAAAAATAAATGGTGGGAAAAAAGATTTACATCTCCCACAAAGGCCACCGCCTTCGGTGTGAGCAGCCGTCAGCATTTCTGGGCTCGGCGTCCAAACCGAAGCAAACTGAGCAATCACACACGTTCTTCCTTGCAGAGCCAAGAGCTGTTCCTGTCATGCTATGTATTTGCTCTCTGATTAATGTAGCATATAGATGTTTTTTCAGCGAAGAGAATCGGAGAAACCGACAGCAGCATGTTAAGTATTTTGCAAACAATTTCCTTTATGTTGCGCGTAGGTAGAGCTCGATATACTCGCAAGCTATATATAGCTAAGTTCATATATATCCCACTCCACATAATGTTTCCACGTTTTTGCAGACTACCTGCAAATCCCAGGCACTACCGGCAGCTGTGGGTACAGTCATTGCATCACCGGCCGACAGCCAGTTCTCTAAAGCTCTTCGATGCAAAACATTTTTGTGTTTTCCAGGGAAAGACAATGGGGTTTCGGTCCTGTCTTGCCCAGCCTGCAGGCAGGGTTGTGGCCCACGCGTTTCGTGGCGTCGATGCACCCTGAAGAATAAGATGGCCTGGAGCTGTAGATGTGAGTGGGTAATTCACGACAAATTTTCGAGGAGGTGTTTGAGAATTTTTCTTGGTGCGGGCATCAATTTGGGGTGGTGGTGGCTTGGCTTCTCCTTTCAACACAAAAAAATAAAAACTTTGGGAAAAGGAGCTACAAGAAATGAAACCTTTCATTTTTATTGTTTTAGATTCCTACCCTTCTTAAACAGAGCTAAATCTGTGTTGCTTCAAAGGGAAAAATTCCTAGGTTTTTTGTTGAGGAAGTGTTGGATCAAGATCCAGGGACTTTTGGAAAAAAGAATGCTGCTGCTTTTTATTTTTCCCCCGTTCCTTCCAGCTTGACTCCCCAGTCAAACTGGTCCCTTTTACCCCTGGTTGCATTTTTTTTTTTTTTTTTTTTTTTTT
>Ga0065711_1044428_pt1 | contig 14105 bp, 17 predicted proteins | sample Hoacrofraction12_FD_59098 | JGI IMG/M metagenome (GOLD analysis project Ga0065711, IMG submission 59098) | Hoatzin crop microbial communities from Cojedes, Venezuela - Epithelial fraction 12 v2 (version 2) | ecosystem: Host-associated > Birds > Digestive system > Esophagus > Crop | place...
GCCAGTGGCTGCAGCTAGCTTTTGGCTTTGAATAAGGCAGTCTCAATATCCTTGCTTAAATTAGATGTTAGGATCCTTCTCCTTGTCTCTTGGGTGCAGTTATTTTAATAGCAAGGAGCCTGTCTTCACAAAGCATTTCTACAGTCAGGGATGAGTGAGCCGTCACCAGCACGACTGAAACAGTCGTTTATTGCCCATGAGAGGTTCCAGAGAAGAGTCAAAACCAGCAAAGTTTGGAAAAGCTCATTGCTGTGCCCAGAAAAAGATCCAGGTCCTAATTTCTGGCTCTTCCAGTGACTGACTTTGAGCAAGGGCTGATCCGTTTATACTACCGAGCTCTGGATGTTGTTTCCCCTTTCAGTATGAAGTGGTAACATTGTTCTTCTTTGCTTCCCACCATAAACTCTTCTTTATCCTATAAATACAGTTTATAGGCTGTGCATGTGCCATGGGTGCCAGGCAGTCAATTCATGTCACCAATAACATTCCCTATGTTCAGACCCAGAATCCATCACAAATATGGATTCACACCCCCATTCCCTCAAGTTCAGAGCTTTTTTTTGGTCTGACACAGAGCATCCCTCAGACGGCTCCAGGAGGGGCTGCCCCGAGAGCTGGCTCTTCTTACAGTGCAAACAAGCACCTATCCCACTCACCCACTGGGAGTCACAGGCTGTAATTAACACTCAGACTGATCATTTCGCGTGGCCAGGCACCACGAGTATTTTTTCTCTTTTTTTAGGTTTTTGCTCAGACACAACAGGAAGCGAAGCTGAGGCTGCAAGACAGCAGTGAGGAGACAGTGCTGGGGTCAGGATTAGTTCCTTGGGGCCTCTGGGGTGCATACTCATGTGCGAGCATGCATACTCTCTCTTCCCTTCCCTTGGCTGGAGACCACTGAACCTTCCAACCCTTACCATTCTATGAACCTCCAGGTTTTAACCCTCTCCAGGGTTTCGTATTGGAGCTTTTGGCTCCTTGTGGTCTCAGGGTCTAGCCTGGAAATTGCCTGAAAGCTCCATCCTCCAGCCCAAAGGAGCTGGGATTCCTCCTGCTGCATCTCAGCCAGACTCCCACTGATCCAGGCTTTCCAAATCTCTTCCTGTTTGGCACCGGAGCAAGTTGTCATGAAGATGTCCTGCATGTGAAACACCCCCTGACCCTCTCTGCTGGCCCATTCCCAGGGCACAATCACATCCCGGCTCAGCTTGTACACACATCCAGCCCTTGCAGCCTCCCATGCGGCAGCAAGTCCTGGGATTGCTTGGTCACCTCGCAGCCCTGGATGTGCCTCGATGGCAGGAGAGCAGAGCTGTCAGTGCTGCAGGTGAGGGTTGCCAATGCTATGGACAACAGTATTCTGAGGCTGGGGGGTTTTTTTGCTGCTATGGGAAATATCTAACCTGATATGTTTCAGGATTTCATTTTCTTTTTTTATGACTGTCACACTGGCAGGTGATAGCCCAGAACTAACGCATCTGGCACCTCTTGCCACTTCCAGCAGCAAAGTAGCAGAAACTGCTGAATTCCAATATTGCAAAATTAAATTCTGTTGCATTTCCACTCCCCTGGTCCATGGCGAAGCTTTAGTTTCCCTGTTTGGTGTTTCAGTCTCTCTCTGCCATAGCAGCCTTTCTCAGCGCTTTGTCCGTCATCAGTATCTTTCTATTTTTATGTCATTTTATTCCTGAAGTATTGATTCCAATGCCAATCTTAGAGATATTTTGCTAGAAATCTGCCTTCTGCCCAGTATTTCCAATTTAAAAGCCGCCTGCTATCCCGTTGCTTGTGTCCCTTACAGTTTACCTTTTAAACTTCATCTTCTCTGTTTGAAGTATGTATTTCCTGTGGTATGTCATACATCTCATGCGTTACATATATCTGGGTGAAGAACTACCACATATGTTTGATCTACAGAAATGACTTAATGTACTGACAGACCAAGTTGCATCAGTAGTGAATGCCTTGTCTATTTTATTCCCCTGTCCAGTTGCACCCACATCTTTTAATTGTTTTCTTTCCTTCAGACAGTTTTCTAAAGCCTTAGTAATGCTGATGTCAGCCTAGCAGGCTTGTTGCTGCCTGAATCCTGTCTTCTAGCCAAACTCTTCAATTCAGGCACTGGGTTTGCTGTTGTGGTTGCAGAGAACCTCCCTCCATAATGAAGAGTCTCTGCAGCAAAACCAGCAAATTCTTTCACTGGTGCTTCCAGGAGTCTGGAATGGGCATGATCCAGTCTTTCCCTCATCTCACACATGTCTGGCTGTCTTCACAATCAACTAGTGCACATAAATATCCACAGCTTTAAAAATCTATTCCCTTTTCCAAAGAGAACTGGCAATTCATTGAAACCCCAGATCCTGCTGCAGTATTGATGTCACACCGCTGCAAGAGAATAGCTTCGGTTTTGGTGGGACAGCATTAAATTCTGGGCTGTAGGGGGAAAGGAGGGAGGGACAGTGTTGCTTTTTTAAGCTCTGAAGGAAAGACTGAAAGCACTTGTAGCACAGGAGACTCCAAAATGTGCCTGGGCTCCCTTTCAGGCTCATCTCATTCAGTGATTTATGGTCAATGTTACTGCCTTAGCATGGGATTTTCGGTCCTTTGCTCTGTGCCACTCCTATTCCCTTGCCTCAGCCTTTGAAGAAGCAAAGGACAAATGTGATATTTCCTTCTGCCCGTCTCAGTGAAAAACATTTTGGATTTGGATCATGGGCATACACTGTCTTGATACTTGTTATCCAAATAGCGATCCAGCAGTTGCCGAGGGTTGCTGTTTTCTCCCCTTTAGAAACACTATACCTTGGCTAAGTGACTTCACTGCTTTTGGGTGCAATTGTGGCGATGCTGAATTTCTGAGGATTACCACTGCATGTGGTGGAATCTGGGAACCTCAGCAACAAGCTATAAAGTCAGGAGGAAAGCCAGGATGTGAAGATCTTGGCAGCTCCCCCATGATGGAAGATCCTGCTGTACTCAGGGCCATGGTGCCAAAATGCAGCACGAACCATTAATTTACTCTGATGATACTGCCTCCTCAACACTGTCATATATTTCCTTGGCCTTCCCAAACTTCTTGGAGTTCCAGGAGCGTCCTAGGGATGGGTAAGCCAATGGTACAGGGGATGGGGTGACTGACTTGCTCTCAGCATGAACAACTGGAAGAAGAGGGATGTGTAAAGGCCATTGCCTTTCTGTCCCCTTCCTCCCTCCTCCTCCTTACAGTCCAGGCAGCATCCCAGATCTGATGGAAGAAACAGGCACAGATCAAGAATCGAGCTTTTCCCCAGCTCCCCCTCCATGTTTGGTTTCCTCTCCAGCTGTGCAGTTCAGCCAGCTGTGGAGCCCCTTGAGCTCAGCCTTCCTGAGGTGAGCCATTGCCTGCTTGGGGTAGGTGGTGAAGGCGAGGATGGGATGGGGACAGCAATCAGGGACCAGGATGGGGAGAGACCTCCAGGATGGGAGCATGGTGTGGGATGGCGTGGTGCGGTGGTTGGGACGGAGCAACCAGGGAAGAGGAGTTTTGTGTTGGAATGATGGCTGGGCTGTGTTCACAGAGCTGCATGGTGAATACCCAGGGTCTGACGACGGGGGTGGACTGGGAGAGGAGAGCATCAACAGAGACATTGCAGGTGCTGGGGCTGATGGATGGTGAACGGGGGATGGCCACAGGTTGGGGTCATGGGGTAGAGCTGTGCTAGGTGGCAAAGCCTGGTCTGAGGCAGGCTGGACTCTGTTAAATCACCATCTACAGCCTCCCACTGGCTCAGGCAGGTTGTAGCAGCCCTGGCCTGCCTACCACTGTGACGGCCAATGTTTCTGTGCCGGGCGATCCCAGATGTTTTGGGGATGCTTTGGGCACAGGCGGCCAGGACTGGCCTCCATTGAAGCCCACACTGCCGGCCACAGGCATTTGCAGCCACTCTGACCCCAGCCCTGCAAAGGACAGGTGGTTTGGTCCCACGGGGGACAAGGTTCGGCTGCTGGCCCCGCACACACTGGTGCCGGTGTGGTCCTGTGCCGAGCCGCACACGGTTGCAGCTGCTGCATCTTCCACCTCTGCTCCAGGGTTTAACACTGTCTTCAACAGTCATCCCCATGGCCCGGACAGGAGCCCGTTTGCTTTTCTCCTTGGGATGCTGCATGTAGCACGAGCAGATGGTTTCTGAGGGGAGAGGCTTCCTGCAGTTGGAGCTTTGTACAAACCTGCTGTCGGGCCAGACATTTGCTCCGAAGGGCTTGGCGGGCGCCCCGGGCAGGGGATGGTGTCATCGCTTTGGAGAGCAGAAGCTGTCAAGACACAGTGCATGTGGAGCGGTGGCATCTTTCCCCTGCCAGCTCATCACTCCCAGGCTCCTCCAGCCACACGGCAGCAGCCTGGCAGCTTTTTTTCCTTTTTTTAAATTTTCTCTTTCCCTTTTTTTTCTGGAACCCTGTACAGCATGAGCATAGCAGGGATCCTAAGGGGTTTGCTGCTATCCGGCTTGTTCTCTGCCAGATCTTGCGCTGGGGAAAAGCTGGAGGAAATCCATTTTGCAACGTTTCTTCTGGGGCTGTTGGCAAGAATCATGCGAGGTGCAGCAGTCCCTGGCCAGGCTCGTTCCTCTGCTGCAGCAGCACGGAAGGGCGCAGCCCAGAGCGGGCAGAGCAGGGATCTGACCTGCCCAACCTCTGCTCACTCCTCGCTTTACTGCAGATCTGCCTTTTGTTCATCCTAAAGAGCCTTCTGCCGAGCCAGCCCGCTCCTCCAGGGCCATGACCTGACCCTGCACTGGGCACCAAAGCCTGTCCCTGGGACAGCATTTCCACATGCCCCTGCACAGCAGCAGCACAAGCAATTTGCATTTCTAGCAGCTTCAGGTCAGCCTCAGCCACCTGGGGTTTGCTTATGTCCTGTGTAAGAAAGGTTCTGGTTGATGCACGTGTTAATCTCGAAAACAAACGCCTCCACATTGCTTTTACTAAATATAGGATGAGTGCTGCGGTGCAGGGTGCTCACAGACGGCCCACAGCGGGGTCATGTTCTTAAATCGAACAGGATTTTATCAGCCCCAACCAGGAAAGGGACTCGAGTTTAATGCTCCCTGCTTGCAGGTTTGAGCTGCAGTGAGTCAAGTTTTTCAAGGTTGGTCTCATGCCCGGTCATTTGCAGAGGGCTGAGCCTGGAAAAGTAAAATGGGGCTCCTGTGGGACGAGCATCTCAGCCCAGCGCTGTGTGTGTTGGATCTTCCGCTTATCTCTCGTTAGCACAGATGCCGTTTCCCCCTCCTGTGGGGTAACTGGTGCAGGGGGTTGAGGAAGAAACCCTAACGTCTCGTTGAGTCACAGCTCGATCAATCCAGTGCTGCAGGAAGTGTCATTTCCCACGAACACGCAAGCGTACAGGCACTGCTGATGATATCTTGTGAGGTCAGGCAGTCATTTCCCCCTAATTGCAGCTCCAGGAGTGATTAATGTTTAGCTTAAACCCTGCTAAGTGCTTTGGAGCAGTTTTCATTTCAGCAAAATAGAAACATGTGGAAAAGAAGATGGGATTTGGATTTTTCCTTCTGGTTATTTTGGTTAAAAAGATGCCTTCTGCGTCTTGTACAACAAATTTGTTTTTGTTTGGGGGCAGTCAGTGAACGAAAAGATCCAGAGCCCCAAACTGTCATGCAAAAAGCCTTTGTGTTAGAAACCTTCACGTTGCCAAGAATGGTTTGTGTGAGATGCTTTTCCCTCCACCACATACATCCCTCTGAGAGTTTAGAAGATCCATGTAGGAGCACGAACTTGGAGGACTGGAAGAACTTCCCCTTCAGAAAAAAACTCCTCTTCCATTTTAAAATTCACAGTGTAATTTCTTCTGTGGAAGCCAACCCCAGGGCTGCACAACCTGATGGTTAGAAAGCTGCTTCTCATAGGAGAACTGTCGTAGCATCCTCTGCCCACAGAGAGGGTCAGATAGAAGAAGCAGAGGGTGGGTGAGAGGTGGGACAGCTGCTCGGCGATCTTACTGCAAGGGAGAGCCTGCGTCGCTGTCATGGCTGGCTCCATGCATTAGGTTTGGGATGTCTGTGTGGTTCTGCCCACGCTGTGCTGGAAACAGGTCCCCAGGGCTGAGGGACGGCAGCTAAAGCAGATGCTTCATAGCCTGGAAAGTGGTTGCATCCCTACATAATTTATGAACATGAGAACTTCAGCGTCTGTCACCAACTGGGTGTCCGGCACCGCATTCGTTGCTGGCCAGACCCAGCCTCGGGTTTGGTGCTGCTGCAAATAGACCCTCAAAATCAAACCATCCAATCCATATGGCAGGGGAGAGGTGAGGACTGCTTGGGTGGCTGTCTTCAGCTTCAAACACTCATGGACATGTTGCTGGTTTAGAAGGGAAGAAAAAAAAAATAGCAAATAAGAACTTAAGACAACCTAACAGTCAGACGAAGCATCTGACCAATTGGTCTATTAAGGACTGTGTCTGTGAGCCTGGAAATGCAGACTCCGAGCCCGTGGGGCTCAGCACAGAGCCGCCAGTGTTGGATCTGTCCCTTATGTCTGCCAAGCACCGATGTTGTCTCACCCTCACGGGGCCGCGGCAATGCTGGTCAGGGTCCTGTCACCTCCTCGGTCATTCCCTCGCCAATGAAGCCTGCACGCAGTGGCATTTCCCAAATGGACATGGATCAAACTGTTCCCAGCTGCTTTTGAAATTGTAACAAGCTGTTGTCATTATTTATGGTCTTTTATTTGTTTAAAAGTTAGGTCTTTTGAACCTTAACTGCAGGTTTTGTTAAAAAGTAAGGGAGATCTTCTCCCAGGGCCAAAAGAAATTTGCCTTTTCTTGGGGGACATTGCCTAATCCCAACTTGGGCATCTCCAGAGGGGGTGAGGGAAGCAGCCCTTCCCAACACCACTGATTTTTCTCACTCCTTTTCCAGCAGCAGAAGACAGGGTTATGAGATCTACCTGGCAGGGGAAGGCCGGTCGCAGCCCACTCCAGGCCCTGTACGAGAGCGACCAGGTAAGGTGACAGAGAGAGGGAGCTGGGGGGGGAGGGCCATGAGGGTTGACACCTTCTTCCACCCCTCCGGTGTGTGGGGCACTGCACAGTCTCCAGCCACCCCCAAGGTCCTCAAGCCTGAACTTCTGGCCGTGTCCAAAAGAAAAGAGCACACCACTTTGGGGAGTAATTGTTGATAAAAAACTGCTTATAGCCCTTGCTGGAACTTGGGCAAATGGTTCCGTTACCGGTGGGCTGGGCAAACACAGGAGATTTCGCCATATGAGGATTTCGAAACCAACTCTGGGCAATCATAGCAGGGCAAGAGCATCATTGCTTCACCTTCTGAGCTAATAACTGATAGATGCTTCTGTGTTGGGTGCTATATATGTATCCACACACATATATAAAGCTGGATGCAGCCATGAGGGGTATATAATCCCAGGGCTTCTCAGTCCTCTCCATCACCCTGAGCCATGCCAGCCACACGTGCAGAGAAGGGGGCAGCCAGGCACAGCCTGGGCAGGGACGTGCTCCCCTCTCCATGGGCTTAGTGGGACCCTGCCATGCAGGTTCTGCAGCAGGACAAGCCATGGTCGCTACATGACATAGGGAGCACTCGCCCTCAGCAGCCCCGATGCGTGCAGCCCAACCGGCATCAGTGACCTGGCATCACGGAAGGTGTCCTGCTTGCCCTTAGCAGCTGAATGGGAGCTTGGGGGTTCGTGGGTGAAGCTGCTAAGGTGTGCTTGCTTTCTTCTATTGCGTTTCCTCCCTGGGAGGGGAGTTTTACCCCCATGCAGCCAGACTTGTCTTTGCAGAGGGATCCTGGCCCACAACTTCCTTGCAGGAAACTACGCTCTAACCGGTGCAACGGGCTGGGCCATGGCCGCATGCCCCACCACCTGTATCTCCCCACGTCCACGGGGCAGTCGTCTTCTGCATCCCCCAACAAGCAGAGGGCTATGGCAATGCTGGTGGTCCCTGCAGCTGGCTGCCATCCCCGCTGCCTCCCCACTGCCTATCGGCAGTGCCCGCTGCAGCCAGAGCCAGATCTCCTTTCCATACGCAACGCTTTGTGTTGCTGTCTAGGTTGATCCTTTTATATCCATAAGCAGCCAAATTACATTTGCTCTGGGAAAAATGGCAAATGTGGACTTCCTTGGCCAGGATGCCAGCAAACCCTAATGCTGCTGGAATGTCCTGGTGCTACTGCCTTAGAAGTGATACTTAATTTCTCTGGCTTTTAAAGAGAAGGAAAATAATTTTGCTCTCAAGTAACTGCAAGACATGCACTTATTCCAGTGGGCGGCTGTTGAAAAGCAGTCACATTTATTTGTTGCCATGCCTGCAGACATTGCCTGTCTGTCTGTCTGTCTCTCTGGTCCAATAGTTTTGAATTATGCAAGTGCAGGGAAAAACCTGAAAAAAAAAATCACGTTATTAAAAGACCTCTTCTTTTTTTTTTAAGCACTTGCAAAAAGGTTTTCCAGTTTTAGAAGGTGATGGAGAGCCTCCAAACGAAAGAAATTTATACTGAAAGGTTTGGCTGTGTTGCAAGGAGGTATACCATGAGAATGCCTCTTCAGCTATGATTATCACCTCCCTAGGTGCTATATCTTTTTCATATCCAAGTAGCCGACAATGTCAAAGTCTTGGTGGCAGTTAGAGTCTGTTCACCTGCATTTCCTCCATCTGAGCATTTTCCCTTATCATCTCCCTGTTGGAAGGAGCAGGGATGGGGTGCTTTCTCCTGCCCCTGTCTCAGGTTACTGCCCATGCAGGTTCCTGGAGAAAGTGGTCACTAAAGTGGCCTGGACAAGGTTGTTTCTTTTGTGGAAATGAGATCCAAAAGGGTTTGAGTGTAGTTCATCCCTTGCAGGAAGAGCGTTTTGCCCAGGTGTTAGTGCCCCTCTAAAGGTGATGGGTCTGCTAGAGCATCCACGGGATGGGCAGTTTGTCTCAGGATCCCAGTTCCTGGCAGGAGCTTTGCAAAGCCCCATCTCCACAAGGCTGCCTCTCCCAGGCTCTAGTGCCTGCCAGAACCCCTTCTGGGTCCCCAGGGAGAGCCGAGGGTGCACCTGAAGCTTGGCAAAGTGTGCCCTTTGGCATGCATGAGCGATGGCAGCTGTCAGCAGCAAGGACGTAGGGAGCAAGGAGGTGGCCTGCGCTTGCCCTGCATCTTGAGGTTGCCACATCTCTGCAGGCTGCAGAGATATTTGCCGTGGCGCCCTGTGACCGGTGGGACTGTCTTCACAACCCCAAAGTGGAACCCACCATCTTCTTGCAACATGGGAGGTCATTGCATTGCATCAGAGCAACAGCTCCGCAGGGTCAGAGCTGCCCTGGGTTAGCAAACGGGTGGTTGAAGCCGTTAGCGGTCATGTCCTGGATGAGGCTGTTGGAGGTTCCCAACAATGACCTCAGGGCTGAATGCAAAACCTCCCAACCCTTGTGAGCAAAACGGGGAGGGAGTGGGCAGGAGGAGGAGGGGACCTTCCCCTTCTGAGTTCCTGGAAATAGTTTCCTTCCGCAGATGTTTTAATGACATTTTGGGATTTCTGATGAAAACCATGACAGGAAAGGTCATGTCACCAGATCTGGAGGGAAGTTTCAGCTGGGGCAGGGGTTGGGGACTCGGGGCTCCTGGGAAGCCAATGCAGCGGCTGCCAGGCATTGATGCGAGGATCAGTAGGGATAAAGAAAAAGCACGTCCCTGTGGACAAAGGAGACTGTGACCAGAGCTGAGGCATTGCACTGGCCTGTGTGGAAGAAGTCCCTCAGAAGAAACCCAAAGCCCTGGGGAAGGGCCCCACCACCACCTCACTCCTCTCCGTCACGCCCTGCCACCTCCAGCTCACCTCCAGCTCCCTATCTGCTCCCCGGGTTTGACCATCAGCATTAAAGGCCATTATCCTCCACCCGTCTCCTTTGCCTTTCCTTGGCAGCGCACCCTTTCACCGTGCATGCCTGCACTCGTGTGCCACATTCCTGCCTCTCGGCTGCAGTGCTGGCAGCAAGGCCGTGGGTGCAGGCGCCGGCGCGGCGATGCCCATCGCAGCTGGGAGGTGTGCGGGGCCCTGTGCCAGCAAAGGGGCTGTGCTGTTTGCCCCTGGAGGGGTTGGGCCATGCATGCCCCCCCGGGCTGGCATAAGGGAGAGCTTTAGCCCAGGGTGCGTGTGGGTGCCATAATAAATATTTGGTTATTGACCCTCTCTACACAGCCTGTTCTCCCCTTACCCCCTTTCACTTGACATCTCATCTGGCTCATCATCATCTTTTGTTCCGTGTTTTGCCCCCAGCAGGTCCAAGAATTAAATGCACCAAATCAAGTTGTGTTCAAAGTCAATGCTGTACCCAGAAATCCCACATGGACAACTGCTAAATCCAGGAAAGGGGAGGGAATGGAGACAGTTGTACAACAAGTGTTGTGTGTAGGCCATGATCAACATGGGCAAGCTGGTGATCATCTCTTTTTTTTTTCCCTCCCCAGTTTGAGCAGTCATCACTGCAGGTGGTTCACCAGCAGAGACGGGAGCTGTTGAGCAACATCTGCAACCGTTACACCCGCAAGCGGCGTCTCCTGCGGCCGGATGACTTGCGGCACTTGGTGGTGGATGACACGCATGGGCTGCTTTACTGCTACGTACCCAAAGTGGCCTGCACTAACTGGAAGCGGGTGATGATGGTCCTGACGGGGCAAGGCAAGTACCGGGACCCACTGGAAATCCCCGCCAATGAGGCCCACGTCTCGTCCAACCTGCGCACCCTCTCCGAGTACAGCATCCCTGAGATCAACCACCGCCTGCGCAGCTACCTCAAGTTCATCTTCGTGCGGGAGCCCTTCGAGCGCCTGGTCTCAGCGTACCGCAACAAGTTCACCCGCAGCTACAACACAGCCTTCCACAAGCGCTACGGGACCAAGATCATCCGGCGGCACCGGCAAGAGCCCAGTGACAAGGCCCTGGAGCGTGGGGATGACGTGCGCTTCGAGGAGTTTGTCTACTACCTGCTGGATCCACGGACGCAGCGGGAGGAGCCCTTCAATGAGCACTGGGAGCGGGTGCACTCGCTCTGCCACCCCTGCATCGTCCACTACGACGTGGTGGGCAAGTATGAGACCTTGGCTGAAGATGCCAACTACATTCTCCAGCTGGTTGGGGCTGACACAAGCGTGAAGTTCCCATCTTCATCCAAGACCACCAGGACAACGGACGACATGACGGCCCAGTTCTTCCAGGACATTAGCCCCTTCTACCAAAGGAGACTCTTTAATTTATACAAAATGGACTACTTGCTCTTCAATTACTCCATCCCCTCGTACCTCCGCATCCGATGAGGCAGGGGCTGGGGGGAGAGGCAAAGGAGAGCTGGGTAACTCTCATCTTGCTACAATTCCTCTCCCCCCACCCTGTGCTCATCTCTTCGTTGCGTTCTCCCCCGTGCCCTCTCCGTTCTGGTCTGCTCCACATCCTCATGCCTCATTCATGCATGGTCTGGAGGGAGGATACCTCTCAAAACACTGGGGCTGGAGTTTTTCCTTCCCTTTCTCTTCCACTCTTCAGCATCTGCAGGGGATAGTGGTGGGACCAGACACTGCTGGGCAGGAGGGTTTGCCTTTGCTGGGGACTTTCTTTAAGAGACTCCTCTGTAGATCCAAGTCTTGGAAAGGCTCCTTTTTCGGGCAGGATCCCTTCAGGTCTTTCTCCTCCTTACTGCGCTGTTTGGGGGCAGACGTGGCGTCTCGAGGGGTAGGGTGGAGCATGTCAGAGACTTGTATAGAACCAGAAATAAAGCAATAATTTAATGTAAGTTTTTCCTTTCGATTAAAATTACTCCCACCTTTTCTTTTTCGCCTTGTTCTCCTCCCTTCTCCTCCAGCTTCCCATGCCGTCCCCCATTGCTGGGGAAGGCAGTGGTGTGTTATTGTGACCCCACATTTCTCTCTGACAAAGCCTGGAAGGATTTTTTGTTCCTCTCCTTCCACGTGCTCTTGGTTGGGATGCATGCTCCAAAGAGAGAGAGAAGCTGGTTTGCAGAAGGTACGGGCCAACAGAGACACCGTGCTTTCTCCTGAACCACAATGGCAGAGCAGTCAGTGCTTGTGTGCGTGTCTTGGATTTCCGGTCAAATCTAGTAAATCCAGGCCTCACACCTCCTGTTTTTTTAAGAGCAGGTAATAACTGTTTTGCAAAGCCGCATGTGCAGCACGGGTGCAGGTGTCTGCTGAGATGGAATCATGTCCTCCACAGTGTCCTGCCTCTGGCGCTGCTGGGCTTCTCATCCCCTGCCACCATGTGCTGCTCCCTGCACAGCCGGTGCCTCCCACATGGGGTGGCCACACTGCACTGGGGTACAGAGAAAGGAGCTGGGGCGGGTTGGGGTTCTCAGGAGCTCTGGGGAGCACTGTGCTGGGATGTGGAGATCACTATGGTAAGGAAAAGGTGATGCTGGACTCACTATGGTAAGGAAAAGGTGATGCTGGACTGTGAAGGCCAGAGAAGAAGAGAGTGTGTGTGTACACACGTGTGTATACGTGCATGCATGTGTGTGTGTATGAGAAAAAATCTGAGAATAAAAATGGGGACAGAGACATCTAGAGGAAAATTCCCTTTTGGCTGGCTGACTGTGGACAATTCTTTCCTTGAAGAAGAAATGGGGGGACAGGGGGCAAAACACAAAAGAAAATGACAAACCTAATCCTAGGATTTTAAATTAAAACCAGTCAAAGGAGCTGTATTTCTTTAAAAACATATTTCAGTCTTTCCTCTTTTCTGTTCGGCTTTGGGCTGACGGCTGCCTTTGTAAATAAACATGCCGGTAATAGAATTTGCTGTAGAGTGTGTCTGCTGGCTCGGCTGTGAACACTTGACTTATTAGTGCAATACAATGGGAGGTTTTATAAAAGCCCAGTGCTCTCGGGCTCTTTTAAAAAATAATGTTTTCATCTAACAACTTTGAGCTGTTAGATCTTAACCTTTTTCCCTCTCTGCCTCTGATCAGCACCTATATGCTGACACTCCCTCCCTGGTTGCTCTATTTGGAGATGGGGTTTAGCAAAGCAATGAAAAAGGAAAGTAAATAAAATTGCTGGTGATCCTGGCAGTCTGACTGATTCTCCCAATCTGGGCTGGAGATCTCGCAGAAATGGCCTTTCTCATGCTACCTGAGTATCTCCCCAGCTAGCTGAAACCCAAAGCACAAAACCAGATTATATGATGCAACAAATTTCATCCACAGCATTCAGGCTTGGAGGGCATTCCTCCTGCTTTCTCAGGAGTCTCGCGTTCCCTGCTTAGCACTGCCTCTGCTTGGAAAAATCATTGTTCAAGTCACCACAAGCTCTTTTCATCGCTTTTGGTCATGAATCATACTTTGGGGTCAGATTCGGAGTCACAAAGGAATGGATTTTTGGATGGTTTCTTTTCTTTTTCTTTTCCTAAACACTGTTCCCTGCAGGTAACTCTTAAAAGCTGATGGCATGGTGAGTGGCAAGGACAGATACACAGCCTCTCTCCCTGTTGTGCTGTCTGGGGGTGTTTAAGCAACATCTGGCGGGTTGGGAACCGCTTTGGGCTCTCTTTGGAGTGAAAGTGAGGGAACAGCATGCTCTGGGCCTTGTCTTTTAGCCAGCTGTTTTTTAAACCTCCCTGCAGTGGTGGCCATTTGGAGACAGTCCCGTTTGTCACGGCTATTTGATGGGCAGCCTGTCACCCAGCATCCCCATCGGACCTGATCCAGTGCCCCAAACAGCAGCAAAGCCACTCGAGTATGGAGTGAACGCAGCCCTCCAGCCTCAGCCATGGTCTGCCAAGGGCAATACCCTGCTGAGATCTGGTTCTTAACTGGGCGTCCTTCGGCTCACGTAGGACCTCTGCAAATAACCCACCTTTGGGCTTTTCCTTAAAAAAAAACAACCAACAGCCACAATCCAACCCATTTAGGTCATATCCTTGGCTTTCCCCCTGCCTAAATACCGCTTTCCAAAGCAAAACCTGCCCATGGAAAACAGAAAATGGCCACTTTGTATTTCTGAAGCAACCGCCTTCAGCCCGGGCTGGAGCTTTGCGGGCCTGGAAACGCTTTGCCCGTGCCAACGCCGAGCCGCAGCCACCGGGCCGGGGCC
>Ga0065711_1044430_pt1 | contig 14104 bp, 17 predicted proteins | sample Hoacrofraction12_FD_59098 | JGI IMG/M metagenome (GOLD analysis project Ga0065711, IMG submission 59098) | Hoatzin crop microbial communities from Cojedes, Venezuela - Epithelial fraction 12 v2 (version 2) | ecosystem: Host-associated > Birds > Digestive system > Esophagus > Crop | place...
GGCCCGGGCCGGCCCTTCCCCGGGCTCCCACCGCAGCCGTGCGGGGTCCCGGCCCCCGGCCCCGCCCGCGGTGCTCTGACCGCAGCCCGGTCTTCGCTCCGAACGCCCGGTGCGGGGATGCAGCGCCGGGGCTGGGATGAGCGACGGCGGAGAGCACGCTGCCCGGTTGCGTTTCCCCTGCTTGCTCTCTCCGCGAGTGCAAGGCGGACGCGGGCCTCTCCCGGGCTGCACGCGCACGGCAGAAGGGGACGTTTTAATTCAGAGTAAAAGGAGAAACCGTGGCTCCAGTGAAACACGGCAAACGGAGCGTTAACATCCAAGCGCAGAAGCGAGGAAACGGGTTTCCGCAGCACGCGATACATCCTCGTCCCTGCGCTAGCATGCGAAGAGCTCAACGAACCCTCCATCCCCCCAGCAGCAGCGGCTCACAGCTGGCACCCAAGCCGTAGAATCATCCCCTCCTGCGCAGACGGGAATACCTGTGTAACGGGTACCTAAACGCGATTTACAGCTGCCCTTTATATAGTGCGGACACCAAGAACCACCCGTCAAAATCCACTCCCGGGCTTCGGGAAGGCAACGCGAGGGGTTGCAGGAGCGCCACGTGTCTGGCAGCAAAGGCTGGCAGAGTCACACAGCCAGACACAGGGGCTGGGCTGGCCACAGGCAGCGAGGTCGGCCAGACACCGAGGTGCTCAGCAGGGCAGGAGCTGGGTTTAGACGGGTAGGGACGGACGGAGGCCGCCACAGCCCCGCTGGCTCTCTGGCAGTGTGGCTAGACAGGGCGAGGAAGAGTGCGGGCCAGAGCAGGGAGGCTGAGGCAGCCTCGCTGCTAGCCCCACTACCTGTGGGGCTGAGTAACAGCAGGAGAACCCTCCAGAGCAGGGGCTTGGGGACCCTCTCCCTCGCCACTGCCCCTTCCTCCTGCAAACGCAACCTCTCCCCCAGTTTAAGCAAAGATGCTGTACTTGGAAACACCAAGGCACAGTTACTTAAGCAACAAAGAAGCCAAGAAGCGACAACTCGTTAAGATGCAGTGCCGCCATTGTTTGAACTTTCCACGCATACTCTTAACCTACCGGGCCAAAGCACAACTTTCTTGATAAAGCAAAAGCCAGCAAGAACGTGGTAGCACAAGAGCCTACAGCAGCTTCTCCTCCCTTACTGTCTCTCAACCATGCAGCAGCCACGACAGCAGCTCGGTCTCTGCAGAAGCAGGCAGGAAAATCCCTCAGCTACAGGGAAGAGCACAGTACGTACAGCCACAGTACCACCCCGGTGCTGCCTTCCCAGGCCACCAGAGACAGCCACGGACTCCGGGCAGGAGAGGCCCTAGCAGTGAGTGGGCAGGCTCCTGGACAGCAGGGGTCCAGGACTCCCTTGTCATAGCTGCGGGAAGCAGAAAAGACCAAGCTAGACCACCTAAGCGGAATTACTTCATCCAATCCCTAACGGTCTTGCTGTGTTTCCCCAATTCCTCCCTCTAACCGCTGCCCTCATCCCGGTTATCAGAAGCCTCACAAGCTTCCCCATCCTCTGGCAGCCACAGCTCCGTGCCCAAGCTGGAAAAGAGGAAACAGGCAGGGGAAAAGGGGAGAAGGAGTCTTTCCAGAAGCCAATGAAATGCAACTGTGAACATAGTTCCCATGGTAACAGCAGGATCCAGGGGAAGAAAAGGGAATGTAAATCGGATTATCAAGGGGATGAACAGGGAGGGACAAACGAAGCGGTTGCATCCGCCAGCCCAGCCAGGCCGCTCAGCCACCACCGGTGCTGCGTGCCTGACAACCGAATGCCCTCCTCGCCTTAACGCCTGCCCAGAATGCTCCCTGCGCAGCAGGTCGCTCTGCTCCAGAGTCACCCAGCAAGGCGAGGTCCCCGCAGCACCGCAGGGCTGACGAAGGTCACTGAGGGAGCCCAACCACCGCCGCTCCCAGCCCAGCAGCTTTCCCCTGAGTGGAGCAGTCTCCCTATAATTGATGCAATACATTACTTTCACTGTCTGACATCTTAACCATAAATGAGGAGGAGGCGGCTCAAAAATGCCCTGAACATAAAAAAAAAAAATCAAAGAAGTAACTCACGAGACCCAAGATTTACACTCCTCCACCCACAGGGGAAACAGAGTACTCCTCCACGACATTCTAGCAAGGACTTGCACTGTATTTGTAGTGAATACAGTGAAATCAAGGCAGCTTTCAATAAAGCCAGGAGAAGCACAGCAACTGCCATTTAAACTGGCACGTCCAACAGCAACAGAGCATGTTCCAGCAGGGTTCCCAGGCTTGGGAACAACCCTCCTGGCCTCAGAAAGGACTACAGCATCTTGGCTGCTCTCTGGATCTGACTCTCCCTGCATTGCTTAGGTTGCTCGCTGCACCCTCTCTCTGACGGAGCTTCCCAGCCTGGAAAGGGTTAACCCTCAAAAGGACCTCCTGGGGTTTTGCTACTTCTTTTCTGCTCTGTTTTATTTCCTCAAAGAGGGAGATCAGCTGCCTGGATCTGGCTTGACCTCACAGCAGAGCCCACGGGCGCTCTCTCTGCAGCACAGATTGCCTGCGTGCGTGTCAGCGGGCACGGGAGGGACACGCAGACTTGCTGCACTGGAGCCCTTTCAGAGACGGGCATGAATATTTCATGACAGGGAGATGATGCTTCAGCAGCACCATGCAGATGTGAATTTGTGCTGTGCTATCAGGGATGCAAAAGGACAGACCCCAGGTCAGCACTCTCCAATGCCCGGGGAGCCGGCTGAGAAGAGAAGACCCCCAAGGGTGAAGGGACCTCCTTCGCCCACGCTTGCTCTGCAGGGCCAGCAGTATGAGGAGCTACAGGTGGTGCCAGCAGCTCCCGCACAAACCTGCCATCCTCTGCCTGCCAGCAACGTCCCGGCAGAGTGAGCTGCACATTGGCCGGATCTGGGAGGGGAAGGGGAACAGCCCTATCAGTCCCCAGGACAACCCCAGGACCACAACGCCCCATCAGAACGCTGCACCGGCCCCAAAATACAAGGTGTAACCAGATGGTTGTTCCTCAGTGGAGCCCAGGTTTCAAGAAAGCCACAATATCCAACTGGAACCAGAAAAGACATCTCTAGGGGGGCTGGACTGCATTTGGCACAAACTGTATAGATGCCCTTTGATTCAGGCACTCAACACAGCTTCCTCCATTCAAAAGGAGAGCGAGGTTTGAGAACCCTGTTTTGGCTCTTCGCAATATGTAGAGCGGGTCCTGTCTAAGAGTCTCTGAAAGTCTGGTGTAAAAGGAGCACTTGTGTCTCCAGAGCGTGTGTAGAGGGCAGAAAGAAAATCCCCTGAACAGCACGATGCAGGACTGCCTAGAGCAGGGCTAAGTTCACCTCTGAAACTCTCAAGTAAAATTATCAAGGGTTTAGTACCAAAGTGTATTCCTACTGACAAACCTGTGTGGAAGGAATGGCCAGCCGCCCTGCTTCAAGTCCCCCAAAGTCCAGCCGTTCAGCAACGATGCCAATAGGAAGGAGCAGCAAGATCTCAGCAAAGGGAGCCTGTGGAGGACCACAGCTCTGGAAGTTAATTGAGACAAAGCTTCTACGCTTTTCTTGGACACGAATTTGAGTGGGAGGCGTTTGTTACCGCCAATACATTTTTCCTCATACACAGTTCTTCCACGTGAGGTTGAAACGTTAAGCGTTGACAGTGCATCTGTTAAGACTGGCTCTAGAAACCAAATGTTCTTGAAAATAAAGCAAGAAACATGCTGTGCTTGCCCTTCCCCTTCCCAGCCATCCAGCTCCCAGTACCACAGAGAAACGCCACGTGGAGCAGCCCACATGCACACGGATGGCCCAAGAGCAGCCGTGTTTACAGTATTCCTCTGTGTGAAAGGCGCAGCAGGCTGAGGAACAAGGAGAGGTTCCCCAAGGATGGAAACATTCAGTGAAAGGGCAGCGCGACAACGTTGGGCTGGTTTCTGCTGAGAGTATAAGGCTTCAAGGAAAGGTTCCGCAGAAGGTCTGGGAGAAGGGCTCTTCCCAATATTTCAAATTCCTCTCCCACTTTGTGCTTTCTTTTTACAACTGCATTTCTGTCCTACCTCCTACAGCAGCTGCCTTGGGCTTAGAGCAAACAGTGAGCCCGCCTCTCCAGAAAGCTTCTGCGCCCAGCAGATAGCTCTGCGATCACCGTGGACATGAAGCACCGGAACAGGACATTGCTGCGAACAGAGGAAGATGATCTTCCTCCAAGGTCATGAAATCTTTTCTTCAGAGGAAGAAAAAAAAAAAAGGAAAAAAGAAAGGCCAATGCAGCCTCCTCACTTGACTCCCTTTAATTAGTAACCATCTGGTTTTGAGAAGAGCTGTCAACCAGGGTAGAGCATTTGGCAAGCTTCCTCAGCTGCTGCTCTCCTAACTTCAGTTCTTGGAAATGCTTTAAGCCCTGAGATGCCAAAAGGAAACGAAGAGAAAAGCACAAGAAAGCATGCGAGCGAAGCAGAGGAGCAAGGATGCGGTATAATTGAGCGGACATGGTGAGATGTTCTCCAGTTCCACTTCCAGGTCGGGGAGCGAACTGCAAAAGCTGCCGACCGTCCGATAGCCGGGGAATCTCCCACCCAGCCAGCCACGCGGGAGGAACTGCAATACCTCAAGCACCATATTTCAAATAAGCCGTTACAAATCCCTCAACGTTTTCCAGAAGTCGGGCTGCTCACAATTTGGCATCCTGGCCAAATTCCAACTTAGGCAGTGACTTTCTATCTTCCTAAACCCCCTCCCTCACTTTAATTTCTTGTTTGTCCCAACCACCATGCGAAGGTACTGCATGCCTGCAGTTAGGTGTGCTGCTACAGCACAGCGTTCACCCACCAGGATAGACACGGACAATCTCACAAACCAAATCCATCGTGCTCCGCGGATGAGAGCCGCGACGCTCTCCCTTGAGTTTTGCCCTGGTTCTGCCTGATGCCACCCTCTGCTCAAATAGAGGGGTGCTGTTCTCCATCAAGAAGCCTGCAGGTGCAAAGGGAGCGTTTCGCCTAGCTTTTGGACGGAGCAAGGAGGCACGCTAAGCGTTCTGCTCCGCAAGCTCCCAGCCCGCCTCGCTCTCTGAGCCGCAGGAGCTCAAGTCCTCAGGCACGCTCTGCCAGCACAAGCCCTTTTGCTCTTTCCAGGGAAGCAGCCGCACTGGTAGCAAAGCTGGGTGGCAGTAGCCGGGCTGCAGCATTTTTGTGAGCGCTGCCTGCCTCATTAACATTCAGCACATGGCTCAAGCAGCTTTTAGATTACTCCTTCCTGACTCTGGGACCTCGTGCGTGAGTCAGAGGCTTGCAGATTTGCTTCCTCTGATCCCTGCGAGCCCCCAACACATGGCAAACTGCGTTTTGAACAGTTCCCTTAATTTCTGCTCGCAGACAACCTTCTTCTCACTTTTGCAAAGCAGCAGAGTCATCCTCTACTCCCCCAAACAGCGTCACGTGCGCACGGACCACCACCTTTTTTTCCTCACAGACACGTTCAGATTTTGCAGTACCCTCTTGCAAGCAGGCACATCAGACGCTGCTACGCTCGCACCCCCTCTTATTCATTTCCACCCCAATTCCCATACAGTGCTTCAGCTTCCCATGAAGCACGCGTAGCAGCCACCTCCCTTTCCCTTCTCCAGACCCACGGTGATGGGGTACAGGCACAGCGGAAGGAGTGGAGGATCCCCACGTTAAATACGTTAATGCCCCACCATAAACAGGGCAGATATGATTTCCCAAATGTGTTTCTGCAGATACATCCTACACAGCAAAGGAGTCTAAGATCCAAACCAACAAGATCCTCCCATTATACCTGCCCTGACATTCGCCAGCCTGTCAGAGCAGCATAGCTGTAATCTCTTTGACTCCTGACCTGTGAGAAAAAAGCAAGCAATAAATTCCTTCTTAGAGCATCTGAAACTGCCAGGGACCCGCACCCGATTAGCGATCTCGCACATTTCCAGAGGGGCTGATGAGCAGGGTTCAGCTGCCCTGATCTGCACGGAGCTATGAGATATTCTCACTTGCCGTCTCAGGAGCTGCACCAGACGTGTGCTTGGCTGGGATGCCCACCATCGACGGGGCAGTGGGAGCTCAGGACCTCTCTCACATCCAATTCTTTTAAGAGGATGAGCGTGCTGTCTGACACTCCTGGGACTGAAAATCCCCAGGCAGGGAACAGGGAGGCACCCAGGCAGGCGAGAGAAACACACACGGGCCGTTGGGCCTGGATCATCTTCCCGCAAGCCTCGACACAGCCAGTTTACACCAAAGGACCAAAAGCGAGAGGCTGTGGACACTGTCCCTCTTTTCGGTTTCCCAGCCTTGGCTGGGCAAAACAAAGCTCTTCCTTCACACTACCCACTCCGCTCCGAGTCACTGCAACGTCGGTGCAATACTTCCGTCTTCCACGCTTCTCCTCCAAAGCCTTTCTTCCTTGTCTATTAGCATCACGCAAAGCGCCCAACTGCCAATGCGACTTCAGGCAGAAATCCATCTATTTCTCCCCTCCAGCTCTTAATTAACATGTGGACTTTAATTACATTTCCCGTTTTGACGACAAAATACGTCTCTCTCCTCCATGAGATCATCACAAGAGCTCTGATAATAATAATAATCATCATCCATCTACCTTGAGCGCGAGGCCGGGGGCACCTGCTTCGTCTTCCCAAGTCACCCCATCCCACCTAGCCCCCGGTCACCCATCCCGCGGAGAGCCGCGTGCCCTGGTCCCGTGCCAACGGAGAGGGGTGGAAGCACTGCTAACAGGTTTGCACGATATTCTGCCAGGGCTGGATAGTGCCTGCAGGCTCTGGCTGCAGCAGAAGACATTTCAGTTCAAGGGTGGACACAGAAACAAAAACAATTCAGGGATTCTCCTGTTTTCAAAGGTAAGGACAGGCCACCCTCCTGCTGAAGAACCTCTGCCCTCACTATTCATACACGGCGGAGCAAACGCCGCGAGGAAGCTCTGCAGTAACACTCAGCTGGTTCACAAACCTGTGCGGTAAAAAAATACGAAAACTTTCTAACAGACCTCCCCATTCCCACTGATCCAGCCACCAGAAAAGCAATCACCTCAGTGAATCACAAAGCACCCCCTTCCTGGGAGAAAGCGAAAACGTAGAAATTCTTCCCTATCCAGGCAGACGGGAGCAGGCAAGAAGCTGATACAATTTACTCAAGCACGGACCTTGGTGCAGTCAGGTTTTCACGAAGTGCAGGCATTTGTCTAAATGTAACTCCAACTGCTACCACTCTCCTCATAAGTCTGGGAACCTCGCTCAGTTGCAATTTATCACAGCGGGGAGACCGAGTCCTGCACAACATTGACCTTCGATTTGCAATCCCAAAATCAGTCAGCTCTCAGACCGACTGTTTTATCTGAGTGGGTAAAATTCAACAGTCAGCTGGTGTCTTTGTCCGCTGACGGAGGTCCGGGAACTGAGATTTTCCTTGGTTGCCACTTCACACCTCAGACTCCCAGTGGTCCTCAAAGACAATCTCTGGCCCTCCCAGCAGCAGACAGTACAGCAATACTGAACTGAGTGTCAAGCTATGCCATGTTTGCTTTAGCTTGCAGACAGACCAAAGACACCGAGCTGCCCACCTCTTCCATTGCCAAGTTCTGAAGAATTAGCAATGCTTCACAGAGCAGACATGACATCAGGCTCCCGGGACAGAGACAACAGCATAAAGGCAGCATCGAGGCGACGGCAACACAAGGGAAGTATACGCAAGACTAAAAGTATGGCCCAGACAGAGTCCACAAGGCAAGGACCACATGATCCAAACACATAGCTAAGTGCATCGTGCATAGCTTGGACAGAAAAAAGAGCTCCCAGCAGAGCTCCACGCACGGGCAGCACGCATGCCACGAGCACAGACGGTGTCTCTGCTGCTCGCAGCAACTCGTATCCCTCCTCATAGTCCAACGACGCAAGAAAACCACGTAACTGCCCGAGCAAAAGCGTGTCGGTAAGCGTGGCAGAAGGGAGACGATGTCCCTTTAAATGTAACTAAAGCGTTGTCAATGGATCTGCCACGGTAGAGGAGCTAATCCCCCCCTCAGCCCCTCTCAGCCACTGTGATGGGATAATTAGATGCGAGGGCTCAGCGCAGATGATGCTCCAGTTGCTTGGCAACTAATGGTTTCTATGGAAATGGCAAAGCACAGCCTTCGGAGCAGTAAGTGAGCAGTGCAGCAGGGCAGGGAAAGATGCCTTAAACTCCTGCACTGATCCTCTCCTCCAGAAGCACTCTGAGGCCTGGAGGTATTAGGGGAATGAAAAGGGGGTGCCTTAAAGATACAAGAGCCCTGTTTCAAGCACCAGTAAAAAGAAAAGTGCTTTTTTTCAGACTAAACTTTCAGTGACACGGTCCTCCTGATCCCAGTGACCCTCCACTAGCAGGACGGGCGAGGCTGAATTGCACAGCGTGGTCTCATGCAAAGGTTCGTGCCCTGATACGTGGGTTGTCCTGCTATCACCAGCTGGACGCGATTCTAGCATCAGTTCTCACACTCAGGGGCTGAGCGGTGAACCACCCCCCCCACACTAACGTATTTAGATTTTCAGTGCCGTCCCATAAGAAGCCATGTACAGGCATCCAGCCTGGTCCTGAGCCAGCAGGCAAGAGGAGGTTTCCTGTCGATTCTGCTGCTCCGCAACGCATACAAAGGTGACACTGGCTACAGAACATGACGAGTCTCGCCAGAGTAACAGAGATCAGATTTATTAACCTTAGTCCACGTCCGCCATCTGGTACTTCCTTCGACACAACAAATTCCTACCACTTTACCAGCGCTGCTCCCTGCACCGAGTCAGCATCCCACTGTTTCCGAGCATCACAGCCATGACCCGCATCTCTCACTAAGTACTGCATGCGCTGGCAGTGCAGCTGCACTGCTGCAAACTGCAATCTCGCTATCTCGTGAGCTGAGCAGAGACAACCTCTGTTTGTATTTTGATAAGACAGCTCTGGGACACTTAGGTGGGGTTGTTGATTCAGTACTAGGTGGTCTTCACCCCCCTCGCGTGATGCAGGGATGGCCTCCATCACCACCTGCTTGCAAATCATAGCCTTACTTGTTAAAGATTTTCAAATGTCTCAAGCCCTGATGGCACAGGAGGAGGTCTGGAAACTCATGTCACAAAGACAAGCCCTGATCTCCTACCCTCCCCTCCATCCAGCCCCGCACTTGCGATAAGACGCATCCCTCGCAGAGACAGCGAGCAGACTGTGCCTTGGGCACTGGCTGCAGCACACGCACTCACTGGTTTTCCCCTTCCCACCCGGGAGGAGATTGGCAGCACGTGCTCTGCTCTGTCGCATGCTGTCTCTTCTTGGCAGAAAGCAGGCAAAATGGAGAATAGGGCAGACACCTCTCTCGGGCAGCAGCTGAGCCAGGAGGTGGCACGTACTGCTGGAGAGGGGCAGCCAGGCTGGGCCCCGGGACTCTCACGCTTGTCAGTTGGAGCCACTGACTCCGAGACGCTCTGTGGCTCTTTCCTCCCCTCGCTGCACACGTTGCTTTGCCCTCCCTGCGAACCCAGGGCACACCAGGTGTGGCATCCAGGAGGGATGAAGCATCCCGTCTCCAGCCTGTGCCGACAGCTAATTTAGTCGTGAGCGAGGTCTGAGCCCTGTCCTGATCCACCCAGCGCTTCAGGAAGGTACCGGAGCAGAGTCGCCAAAAAAGTTGCGAAGCGTTTCAGACTCTGTCTCCTATGGCTTTCAAAGGCAGAAATCAAAGGGAAGCGCCGCGCTTTGTTCCGCGGGGGAGCGGCACGAAAGGTGAGCGGCGCGAGCCCGGCAGAACCGGTCGCTTCAATCCTCCGCCAGCTCACCTTTGAAGTGGGTTTAAAAATCAGGGAGGAGGGGCAGAGACCCGAGTTCAGCTCTTTTACTGCAACTTCACAGGATTTGAGGACGTGAGGGGTAAGAGGCCGCCTTTCCCCCGCCAGAAAAATAGCATATCTGTTCAGAGAAAATAGAATACGGCTAATAAAAAAGGTTGTGATACTCATCAAGTACATCTGTTGTATCCTCACGTCCCGAGGAGGCCACAAACAGCTATGACAGCGGCAGCGTCTACCTACAGTACTACCAGACACGGAGCCAGGCATCCGCAGGATTAACCGGGCACCCTGCCACAGCCCCGGTCCGGTGCCGATGGAGCAACCGACATATATACATACCCACATATATACAAGGAACACAGTTGATTGGCATAACCAGTATCCACAAGCCCAGAGTTCCCCCAAGTCCACTGAGCTTGATTCTATAGAAAGCTCCTCAGCTGGGCAAAGCCAAGACAAGAGATGATACCCTCCTATCACCACGGACTGGCGGATGGCACTCTGTACAGACTCAAAGCTTTCAGCGGCTGTGGACTACAAGAGCCATTCGAGCCAGACTCGAATAACAACTCTGAGTCAGAAGCCAAGTTACAGAGCTCCCTATCTTTAGGGGAGAGAGGGAGCTTGGACCCAACACCTTTCAGAAACAGGAGCAAATCTAGTTTATCTGGCTTGCTGAGAAGGCCTCGCACAGCACATTCACGCATCCACGTGAAGCCATAAGCCTGGCTGCAGACATCCATATCTGCCTCACGCAGAAACGCACACGCACAAGTCAGACATCCTGAGAAGCAATTGAGCACGCTCACAGTTACGTCTCGAATCCAAAATTCCTTTTCTCTCGATTTGCAAACAAGTCTTAAACACCAGGAGATGGGACTCAGCAAGACAAGAGAGCTGCACTTGCCCCTCAATGCCAACCCGCATCCTTACAAAAGTTCCCTGCAGTTCTTGTGGTTACGAGGCGCGTGTGAGTAGGTGAGACCGATTTCCAGTAAAACTGTCCCGTCCGTTGGCTTCCGCGCAGGTAACACTCACCTGGAAAGAGCTGGCTTTGAAGAATCCAGATGTCCTGAGCGAAGACACCTCCAGCTTGATGCCTCTCTACGTTTTCAGCTCCGTTCATGATGCAGACAGAGATGCTGGCTACTTGGACCTTCTGCGTGTGTCAGTAGGTTCTCTTCTAACTTCCATTTCACCTTCCGAAGCTAGAGGGGGACCGAAAAATGAGACGGCTTTAGGAGACAAGTGTGAGCTTCTGGTCAAACTGCACGGCATAAGGAATCGGCAGCCTTTGATTTTATTCGCCACAAAGTAGCTCTGTCGGTCTGCTCAAGATCCCTCTACCCTGGGAAAGTAGGGGTAGCAAGACAGAACCCAGGGGTTACAACGGTTTCACCCAGAACACACAGTGTACAGACCCACGGGACTGGGATTCACCAGCTGAACGGCTACAGGCAAAATTAAGGCCTTTCAGCCTCTTCCTAGACTTAAGCGAAAGGTCTGTAGTTGCAACCACATATATTTAAAACATTCTGAGGCTTTAAGCTAGAAACGCACACTTCTGCTCCCAGTTTTGCCAGCTTCACTGCCCAGGCTGGGCAGACCACAGGGCTCATTTCCCTGCTTTACCCGTTCACGTTACAGCAGCGCCTCAAACCTCCACCAGCAAGAGGTAAATGTCATTGCACGGGGGAACGCTGCCCATCCCTGCAGCAGAGGCAGAAAATACTAGGGAGCATCCTTTTTGGGGGAGTACAACTGTTCAGGGCTTCTCTGGGTGGAGTACTGTATTGTATTATGTTATAGCCTCTCCCTCCCCTTCCCTCGTGTGACTTACCAGCTCTAGAGCCTTCTCCGAGGACACCGAAACCTGGGGGAAGATGGGAGAAAGGAAACTCTTATCAGCTGCAGCCAGCTGCGGCTAACAACCAGGGAAGGGCTGCAGCTGTTTCCCATCTCCCTCATTGCTCTGCGGCAGCTTTCGCTGACAGCCCCCACCTCGCTCCAGGTCAGGGCTCCGAACGAGCCGCAGGTGAATTCAGCCACTCCCTGCAAAACGCCAGCTCCCACGGCCTCTTGCGGCCAAGCCACACGCACTGGCTGTCCTCCTCCGGCTCTTCCCAGGGTGGCTGTGGGGAGCGGCAGGGAGAGCGGTCTCCTTCCCAGGGACAAGTCCATCCCCAAGTATTCTTCCGTCTTTTTTTTTGCACCGGTGCCTCGCACCTTGCCCCGCTTGCTTTTCACAGGCTGAAGAGCAAGCAGGTCAAGACACTTCATCCGCACGTGAGGTCTAGCTATTGCAGGACTTCTTCTACCCCCCCCAAATACTTACGCGGTTCTAAGATCATTAACATAACTGCATCCAGTCTCGCACTCGTGTGCGAGTTTACTGTTGAAGTAGCAGAGATTATGTGGGTAGGTGGGGCACCGAGTGAGGGTGTGTGTAGATAGTCACAGGCTTAATGAATTACTATGCCTCAGCTGATGCACACACCACTGTGTGAGAGTTTCACTCCAGATAGAAAGGGGAAAGCGGCTTTGTGGTGTGGCAGGTCGAGTGATACGTGGTCAATTATTAAACTATAGTAGCTGGCTTGTTTGCAACACATCCCAGTTCAAATATCAGGCTCCAGTTTCAGGAAGGGGAAAGGGTTTTGATCGGGGCGCGCTCAGACTTTTTTTGAGGAAAGCAGCCAACCGAGCAGGTCCTGCTCACACCTGAGGAATCTGACAGGGAGCACGTAGTCCCCACTAACGACTGAACTTTGTCACACACAGGTGGAAAAAGTTATGCCACTGTGGTCTTTTGCATCTGGCAAAAACAAAGCCATACTGACTTGATATTTGTGGAATGCCTAACAAGAACTAAGCAAACCTTAACACAGTCCGAACTACAGGCTGCTTCTACAGCAGAGGTAAAATCGAGCACGCCAGATCCTTCCCTGCCCTTGGAAGGTTACCTTTTCAAGAAAAGCGTGGTTTGGCATTTGACTTGTTTTCCAATGGCCCATCTCAAAAGATGCAAATACAGAAAGGGTGAGAACAGCGACTGCAAACAGTGAGGGAACATTTGGCCCAAACCACTGCGGAGCAAGCCTGCAGTTGGGAGAAGCATCTTACCCTTTTCTTTCATGATTCACAACGCAGAAAAAACCCAAACTCAAGGCCGCACCTTTGGTGCCAGGGTCATGGAATTCACTTTTAAGCTGAGAGTCTCCCAACATCATGACGCTAACCTTATGGCGCAATCTTTCCCAGCAACTGCCAAAACCCGCCTCTTTCTGTCCGCCTCCCTGCTACAGACTGGCAGCAAGGCCCCGCTGTACTCCTCCACTACGAGCGTAACTTGTGTGCCACAAAATGGTCAATGTACGTAGAGAGTCCGAAATCTGATTGCCTGCTGGGACCAAGCCATGGCTTGGATTTTCATTTGTAGCTACCCCGTTGCCACCCATGCCACCTACTCCCCCTGCCCCCCGAGCAGAAGAGAGATGGCGAGTGGGCAAACAGGATGAGGATGTATTACAACCACCCTTTAACAGCATGAACCGCATCGCTTCCTTCGTAATACCTGGGACGGATTAGGCAGGGGCCATGTACGAAAGATATGGTCGAAGAAACAAAAGCCCCTCAGGGAGGCACAGAATTTAGATTGCGACTTCAAGCTGCACGAAAAGTTTCCAGGGGACACACCATGAGAGCACGCCCAGCGTCTGCTTAACCTGGCTCCTTTTCCCCAACTGTGGTACCCCCCTCAGTGTTTTACCTGGGCTGATCTAAAGCAGTTTCCAGTCTTAAAACTCACTACTCCCAGGCAAGTGGGGTGAGGGAGCTGCCCGGTACCTGCAAACGCATCCCGAGCGCACTGGGTGTCCCTCAAGAGATCCATCCTGGTTCCAGAGACATCTGGGTTCTCAGATCGGGGAAGTCCACTGCCCAGCGTAGGTGACACTGTGATTTTATCAGAAGCAGGAAAAAAACCACGTTAGCCTAATGAACACAGGAACAGCTTGTTTATGAAGGCTTTAGCAAGCAAAGTAAATGGGCAGAAAACAGAGCCTGTGTGGTGCCATCTATCTTCTTCTCAATCAGGTGGCTAACTCCACCAACACAGACCATTCGCTCACTGGAAGGGGCTTTAATAGGTATTTATAAGTGTGAAATGCAGACCAGCCCTTCACCCACCTGTGTGATACCCTCTTTTTTTAAAAAAAAAAAAAAAAAAAAAAAAAAAAAAA
>Ga0065711_1044432_pt1 | contig 14104 bp, 8 predicted proteins | sample Hoacrofraction12_FD_59098 | JGI IMG/M metagenome (GOLD analysis project Ga0065711, IMG submission 59098) | Hoatzin crop microbial communities from Cojedes, Venezuela - Epithelial fraction 12 v2 (version 2) | ecosystem: Host-associated > Birds > Digestive system > Esophagus > Crop | place...
GCGCGGCCGGCGGCGCCACGGCGCCCCCGTGTGGGCGACCGCTGTCCCTGCCGCCGCGCTCCGGGCTCCGCGCAGCTGCCGCCGGACGCGGGTTTGGCGGAGAAGCGAGCACGCCCTGTGACAACCTGCCTGTTGGGCTCAGGTTTGATTTAACAAGAGGAAAAAAAAGATAGTTACATAAACGAGGATTATACCCTGCTTATCTTGTCTTGCTAGGGGGACTGGAAAATTCCAACATCTGCATTTGCAGAGTTCCTGTCATTTGTTTCTTTTTTCCACTTCTTGTTTTTTAACTTTTGCCCTCAGGAGATGCTTTCCACACTCCAGATCTGCGACACCAGCTGGGTACGAAGCCCCACGAGTCGTTGGTACTTGGCCAAAGGCCGTGGCGTGGAGCCATGTGGTCGCACTTCTTCAGGGCATGGGTAGCTGCTGCGTCGACGCTTTGCTGTAGGAGCTGCCCTGTTCCTGTCCCGTTCCCCCTGCCCTCTGCCTCGGCTCCCTCCTGGCTGCACTGCGTGGCAGGGCTTAACGCGTGAGCTGGAACCCGTGGGACTGATACCCCCTCCTGCTAGAAACCTCAGCAAAACCGGGGTGGGCACGGGCACGGAGGGGAGGGAAATGAAGTCAGAAGAAGCAGCTCCTTGGTAGCTTGTCCCTGACTGTACAGCTATCCTTTCTGAAGCCTTCATTTCCTCCAAAACACTCGCTGCGGGGCTACAGCAGACAGGAATGAGAAATGCCCGTGTTACGGATCTGGGCTACACACACCGACCTTAACCTGATCTATTTCTGTATCATCCCTCATAGGGAGAGCAGTGTGAACAAAGGCTGTGTAACATTGACAGGAGCTGTTTAAATGGTAAGACAAAGTATTTCTTAAATAGTCAGACAAATATATTTGTCAGGTAACACTGCATGTGCAATAAAACTAAGATGAGGAATCAAAGGAATTTGGAACCCAAGGCAGCAGCATTTTCTTAGGGTTTCATGTATTCTAAGTGCATCATTTTGTCAGTACAGAGGAGGTGTTTTACATAGTTTCTGAAAATATATTTACACATTTCAATATGGTGCCACTATTGTGCTTGCGCACAAGATAAAGCAGAGTCTCAGTAACTGCAGCAATAACGAGATACATCAAATGTCTGAACAGATGAGCCGCTGTTGTGGTAGGTTCTCTGTTACTCTCTTTGCCTCATTTTAGAAAAAAAATTGCAACGCCAGGTTTTTAATAGAGATGGATCAGGTATTGCAGTCCCTCTCCATCTGCTGTGCCCTTCCTCCTCTTAAAAAAATTAGAGAGGGCCAATTTGATCACAAGCCTGAAACAGATTTTGAAAGACACCTATTTACCATATTAAAAATAAGCAAAAGATTTTCCAGCTTATTAGGCTTGATAAAATGCTGACCACTTTTCTCACCTTTTTCTTCCACCAGGCCATTTTGTTACCTCTGTCTATTGGCATGCTTATTTGGCAATGTATTCCCTATTTTATCAGCAATAAAGTAAAATAAAAGAAACTTTCAGAACAGTCAAGTTCCTAAAACCATGGATGAAGCTACTAGCGTGAGTACACAGCATTTCTTAAACTCAAAAGCTAAATATTTAGCAGACTCTTGTCCTAATAAGATGCTGAAGACGCACCTACCTATGTGCCGTTTCGACCAAGAACCTCCTAACAGTTGCGCTGTGAGTATTCTACTGCAGCCTGGTTCGCTAACGCTGGTGCACTGCGCGGGAGAGGCTGAAGTTTCTGAAAACATAAAGTGTGTCATCTGCTGCTATTCAAACAGAAACAGCATGGAGAATTTCAGATTTCACCAGCATAAGTATTTAAAGGCTTGTTACTCAAAATCTTTTCTGTTTTTTCCAGCTACAGTATCATAGAATATTTGGTATAATAATGGATATTACCTCTGTCTACAAACCTTGTATAGCTATATGTCCTCCATCAACTTTGTATGAAGTAAATTATGTATTTGAAGGCAGGGATGGATTCCTGGGAATTTCCAAAGATAGGAAATGACACCAAGCCTCTGCATATGTCTGCTTTGTACAGAAGCTAAATAGTTATATTTTGACTTGCTCATGGGATTATGTGGGTTAGATAGTTGTATTTTGGGTTGCTTCTGGGTTGCTTATCAGCAGGCTGCACTAAGGCTAGCGTGTGATGTGCCAAGGAGATGAAGGGCAAGGTTAAAAAACAGCTATGGAGATGAATATAAAGCCTTTCTAAGTAGTAGGCAGGAAAAAATTAATTATGACCATCACAGAGAATGTTTTAAGGACGGACACGGGATCCATATCCTTGCTCCTGGAAGAAGAGTGGGGAGCAATCCCATTTCCAGTCAGCCACCACGCTGGAAATCATTGTAGCCGAAACATGGACATGAAGCCTGTGCTGAGTCCTGCTTCTAAAAACCACCTTCTCTCTTTTTAATTCTCCTGTAATCCAGTATCTCAGCCCTGTCTGGTGGGATTCTCTTTTGGTGGCCAGGAAGCACCACGGGCCCCGTGCTTTCTCATGTCCTCACTTCAGTTTAATCCAGCCAGAAATCAGCCACGGAGAGCGAGGCGGTAGCACATTGGCTTCGGGATGCCCAGTCAGCCAGTGCGGTGGATGATTTTGCGGCCGTGCCCTAGGGTGGCAGGGGCGGGCAGCAGCTGCTCTGTCACCCTGTGCGTGACTTTGCCCTGCAAGGCCAAGGGCAACCCCCAACAGGCGTCTCGCCCCATCCCCGGCTTGGCAGATGGGGACCTGCTATAGGGCAGCTGGTCACCCCATCCTGAGGCTGGTTTTTCTGTTTCTTAGCTCTCGCCTTCTGAGACGGGGTCCTCTTGCCCGACCTTTTAATCAACCGCTTTACGTGAAAGGCAGCAGTGCAGAGATAATCACAGAGATTTTTGAAAGGAGCTGCTTAAATTGTTGGTGCTTGCCTGGAGGTGCTTAGTTTCGATTCACAGTGTCTATATTGAACTGGAGGAGGAGTGACTTTCACACGGCAGATAAACCCACGCTGCAGGAGTGGCTGCAGAAAGGCTGCAGTACTGGGAGCCAGTCCACTAGGTGTAGCTGAAGCCCCGCGTTTCTTCTTGATTACAGTCTTTAAAAGAGCAGCCTTTTAATTTGATCGATCCGATACGTTTTAACGGAATGAAAGGCAGTCAGAGTGCAGAGTGACGGATGCTTGCGGAGTAGAGCCTTCACCTAATGGAAGAATTACATCTCGGCAATTTCGCAATGCCATCACAAAAACAGGTTAATATGCACAGGCTTCCTTCTAGTCCAGACCTCCTAGTCAGGAGTCTTTTCGAGATGGCTCGTTTTACATGTAAATATCACAAGCAATAAAATCCCCTCCATAGAAAGCTGTTAGAGGACTTGGGTTTGGTTGTGTGTTTTTCCCCCAGGCTCTGTTACCAAGGGCTGTGTTTGAAAGGGGAGGCTGGCTCCACACAAACCAGTGAAGCAGAGCACTTCTAAATTCCAAAGCTGAACTCTCGGTTAGTATTTTGGCCTAAGGAAGAAAGGGAGAATATTTTTCTTCCTGGCTGAATACTTTGCTTCCCTGCCTCTCCTTCAGATCTCTCTAGCTTTTTCTGTACAGTACAGCTTTGCCCTGAGTGGTATCCTCACCAGCTTTGATTGGAGATTAGGCAAAACAAGAAAAGACCTGGTGTTTAAGCCAAAATTCAGGAGGTCCATTCTCCATTTTGTTGGGCTTCTTTATGGCTAACTTTCAAAAGGCAGAAATCATGATTTATGAATTGTGAAAATTAACAGGAATTAAGATTATTATCCACCTGTGACTTTCCCAAATAACCTTCATCACTAGAATCTAGATCACTGGTGCTCTGGGTCTGGTTCTGACCTAGGTAACAGCTTGGCCAGTGGTGTCCAAGTCAAAATTCAAGGCTTGACTGACGGCTTACCCAGTATAGCCATGCCCTTGGGGTCCCTTTCGGAGTGGAGGCAGTACTTTATGCCAAAACTACATTGCGTAGTTTAACACAGTTATTTCAGTTTCCCCCAAGTCACCTCACCAGTGTCAGTGGGCCTAAAAGTGCTCTGAACACATTATTCATTTTAGGAAGACTATGCATTGCTTGGCCAGGGTACACCACAGGGGTGTAAATCATTCCCAGGTCTTCTAAGTCCTTCTTGAAACTCTGGAGTGGTGTTGCTGGAGTCCCTGCTTGAACAAATTAAAGTGTTGCGTGAGCACAGCACTATAGGAGCAGACATGAACCATCCTCTGTAACTCCAACACCTCATGTTATGATGATAATTTCCGATTCGAGTAAGTCAGGATTCACAATCGCTATGATGACCAGGAGCCTATCCAAGGTCCTTACTAACTTAATTCAAATATAGCATCACATATTTGAGTAAATTCTTAATGTGGTTTTTAGGCAAGGAATGGATGAGGGTATTTTCTGATCCACATTTTCATCTGACATTACTGATATATATAATAATGATTTAGTGAGATTTTCTGATGACTTTATTTCCTCAGCAGAAGATGAAATAACCTGAAAGAGTCGTCTCTCTTAGTTTTGTTGCATCACCCTGGTAGCAGATGGCCTTTAACTACTGAAAAGGAAAGGAAGGTAGATGTAAAGCTGAGTTAGTTGTTTTCTGCTGAATCTGATTGACTAACATTATTCCTAATTTATTTTTCCTCCCTCACAAAAATGAAGAGCTCCAAATTGCTTTTGGTCAGTGGCTTTTGCCAGCCTCTATAATTGTGAGGAAATTGCATGTTACTTTTTAAGGAAACCTAAGTACACACACGCTGAGTTCTTCCCTTTCATGTGTCTTGCATCTTGGGGCTGTAGCCACTTTTCTCTTTCTGGTTATTCTCCCAAAACAGGAAAGAAATAGATGTATATCGTATTTAATGTCCCAACCAATTCAGGCTGCCAGTAAAGCATCCGTTGTTATTGGGGAGGGAAGGGGGTTTATACCTGCATTTAGAAAGGCAAGTTGCCAGCTTATGCTTGCTTGTGCCAGCAGTTATCAGGTTCATGATTCCTCAGCATTTGTTGCCTGAGATGGATGATCATGCCAAAATGCTGCATTTCTCTCTTCTTCCACTTTCTGGTCAAGGTTACCTGGAAGATTGATGACCTGTGGGTATCCTTGACATCTCACAGTCTAGGACGGAACAGGATGACAGAATAGGACTTTGAAGCTGATAAAGCATAGAAGGACCCAGCTAGTCAAAAGTCAGTTGGTGACTTAAAGGGAAAGAGAAGACAGAGCAAGCCAGGTTTAAAGGAACTGTGTCTTCTCCGTGTTTGCAGTTGACTGGCACTTGGGAGGTTTCTGGGGGACTGACTGCCCAGTGTGCCCTCCAATAGCTTTTTCCTACTTGTGATTATTTGGCAGATAAATGAGAAAGAAGAATAGGGCTAAAGACAGGTTTTATTTTTCCTGTTCTCTGGCTGGTGAAACAGTCCGCAGTCTTACAAATAGTGACTATCCTTCCTGCCTGCTCTGCCAGGTGATCTCCTGGTGAGAAAAGATTACAACACGGAAGCTATCACTGAAGAGCCTGGAGGTGCAACTAGAGAGCAGGAGCATTCTGTGCCAGGAGAGTGCAAGCATGCAAGCGAAAGGTGGCCCTGGGGGATTTACCTACTGGCTATCTTATAAGACAGGAAAGGTGGGTGGGAGACTGAATGGTGAGAGAAAAAAAGAAAACAAACTGAGAAAAGGTAGTAAAGCCCCAGGATTTTATTTACATTGTCCTGTGTGGGTTGTCACAATCATGACACCTGAGGTGGCACAGAGGTCTCACAGATGTCATATGAATTTATTGAAAATCAGAATTCCAAATTTCCATGCTCATGTGAAGTAAAGTTTCTTTGTGTAGGGAACATTACTTTATATTGACTAACACTTAGGCCCTCCAGTCCTATAATTTACTTAACTTAGCCCTCCTTTTGTGCAAAACAGTGACATTTTTAGACCATCTTTGTTCAAGGTGATCAGATGGATCCTGTGAATTTCACAGCTGATGCAAACTGTTTGCGGAAACTGGAAGCACATAAAGTGCATAAAGACACTGAACATTTTTGTGAGGTAGATGTCCCCTTCACTCTCTGAGCATGCAACTCCAGTCCTCATGTATAAAGCAAGCACGCCATAATTAAAGTAGAAGCAGCTGAGCACATCTTGTTCCCATCTGTGTGACCTTGGGTGAGTCACTATTTATTGTGTACTAACATGTAACACTTTATGTCTCAGTTTACCCTCTCAAACAATGAGTACAGTGTGCTTTTTGCAGTTCATGGCTGCTTGATGTTGCTTGCTTAATAGATTGTATTAGATCCTTGCACGCAAGCTACTACAAAACTGGAAATCACTGCCACAGAAGTTTCTTCCTACATCTTTCTTTCATTCTAAAAGTTTGATTTAAATATTTTAACCCCAGATAACTGCGATTTGTAATAAAATACATTTTGGCTCAGAAAACATAACTAATAGCCAAAGAAAAATAAATTAATAAGGTAAACAGTAACTAGTGATGTGTCTTCCAATGCTGTAGGGACACAGACAATATTACAGCTTGGCTGATCATGATTTCAGAGTATCCGAGTGAACTAGAATTGTTCTCTCTGATTCCGAGGGGGGTGCTAAATGCTTGATTTTTGCCTGTTTCAGCAATTCCCCATAGTCAACTGGTTTGGAAGTCTCCAAATTACTTAACTGGTGTGCAGCTATTGAGAAGGACTGCGATTTAACCCATCCTCTCTTTTAAAGTGCCATTAGAGGAAAAAAACCTTTAAAATTTGTAATAGTAGTAGAGTTTTGGGGACACACCTGAAGATGTCTAAGACTAAATATTATGCATATATCTGTGTGTATATTCCCATTAAAGTCCAGGATCTAAATTAGAGACAAATTTGTCTTTCCCAATAAATATGACTTGCATAGGCTTTTTATATACACAAAATGAAGATTTACTATACTCTAGCAAATTGGTGACATTGGTGAAACCTCTTATATTTTGGGTTTCAGCTCAGGAAAACAGAAAATTCTCACCTGATCTTTTTTCTATTTATCCTTTCATCTCTTGGATTTTATTTTTTTCCTTACTCATTTGGTTCCCCAAACATGTTATATTTAATAAGATGATTCTACCTAAACAGCTAGAAAAGCCTTATCCACACATGCAGTTAACACTATTTCACTGTTCTGATCTGTTAATTCCATTATACTTTTTGCATCATTTTGCGTTTTCCATGTAGTGATTCTCTTTCCACGCACATCTTAAAATGGGCCATTGGTGTTTACATCAGCAGCAGTGTTAGACATCACCCAGTAGTGCTGCCAGCTCTGCAGATCGCTGCGTGGTTTGTTCTGAATAAACAGTTCGTCAGCCACCCTGTCATTATCCTATAAAATAAGATTCTCACTGGGACTTATTTCACCATCACTTTCTCTGTTATTCCCTCCCCTTCTTTCTACAGGTCTTTATCTTTCACCACAAATGTTCCTCTCATTTCCAAGCATTGTTTAGGTGTTATCTCAATCTGTGTTGTTCCCATCATGTCAGTCGCTGCTCTTCCCTCCTGTAGTCTTAGGCAGGCTAGTCGTAACCTCAGCATTGCTAAGCCCCCACCCTCCTCAGCTTACTTATGACAGTCAGCAGAATTTGGACCTTGTCCTTTACAAAGATGTTTAGCTCCAGTTACGAGATGCTTTACCGCCCATGTACAGCACGTACAGCTGAGAGAGCTAGCCTTCAATTTCTAATTTGCTTTATTCTCTATGCTGCTCACCAGCAGGTGCTGCTTGGGAAATCAATGGCAGTTTCACATAAGCAGCAGCTGCAGGACTGAGCCTTTAAGTCTTTTCCATTTCTAATTTTTACAAGCCAGTTCTAGCAGCAATCTAAAAATAAAGTTGCATATTGATAATGAAAATTATGCGAGCGAACATTACTAGCAAATGGAAGGCACTAGAAAAGGGAGGGAAAGACAAAAAGCTGCCTCGTGCTACCTCATGCTAATCGGTGCCACATGGAGCAAGTGGATTGCGTTAATCACACAGCGGGTTCAAACAGGTAACTCTGATTGTCCAGGAATCTTGGAACTGATCATGGACTGGCTAGAAGGCAAATATTTCAGAATGTCACCAGAAGAATAGGAGGTGACGCTTGCTGAAGAAGCCCCACTGTATAATGAACTACCAGAGAATGAAAAGCGGTATGCCCTGTTCACTGGTGGATCCTGCCACCTTGTAGGAAAATATTGAAAGTGGAAAGCTGCTGTATGGAGTCCTACACAACAAATCACAGGAGCTGATGAGGGGCAAGGTGAATCAAGTCAGTTTGTGGAGGTAAGAGCCATACAGCTGGCCTTAGGCATTGCTGAATGGGAAAAGTGGCCAGTACTTTATCTTCAGACTGACTCATGGATGGTGACAAATGCCTTGTGGGGATGGTTATACCAGTGGAAGCAGAGTAACTGGCAGTACAGAGGCAAGCCCAGTTGGGCTGCCCCACGGTGGCAAGGAATTGCTGTCCAGCTAGAGAACTTGACTGTGAAAGTACGCCATGTGGATGCTCATGTTCCTAAGAGCTGATCCACGGAAGAACATCAAAACAATCAATGCCCGGATCAGGCTGCAAAGATTAAAGTGGCTGAGGTGTATTTGGACTGGCAACATAAATGTGAACTATGCTTCCAGTTGTAAATGAAAAGATGTGACATACAGATGGACTCGCGACCGAGGGGTGGATTTAACTTTGAACACTATCGCACAGGTTATCCACAACTATGAAACATGCGCCGCGATCAAGCAAGCCAAAGATTTGAAGCCATTGCGGTACGGGGGCAGTGGTTGAAATATAAACATGGGGAGGCCTGGCATATTGACTGCATCACATTGCCTCAAACCAACCAGGGCAAACACTATATGCTTACAATGGTGGAAGTAACCACCAGATGGCTGGAAACTTATCCTGTGCCTCATGCCAACAGCCCAGAACACCATCCTGGGCCTTGAAAAGCAAGTCCTGTGGTGACACAGCACTCCAGAAAGAGCTGAGTCAGACAGTGGGACTCATTTTAAAAACAATCTCATAAACACCTGGGCCAAAGAGCATGGCATTGAGTGATTTTATCACATCCCCTATCACGCACCAGCTTCTGGGAAGACTGGACTATACAAAGGGTTGTTAAAAATTACCCTGAAAGCAATGGGAGGTGGAACTTTTAGAAACTGGGATAAGCATTTGGCACAAGCCACCTGGGTAGTTGACACCAGGGGATCAATCAGTTGAGCTGGCCTTGCTCAGTCAGACCTTTTACGTATAGCAGAAGAGGATAAAGTCCCTGTGGTACACGAAAGAAACACATTGGGGAAAACTGTCTGGGTTGTTCTTGCTTTGGGCAAGGCAAACCGATTTGTGTGATTGCTTTCGCTCAAGGGCCTGGATGTACTTGGTGGGTGATGCTGAGGGATGGTGAAGTCCAATGCGTACCTCAAGGAGATTTACTTCTTGATGAGAATACACGATTTTGAACCGTATGATGTTAATTGCTGCATAATACTAACAGTGTTCACCAAGTGTCTTTCAGGTTAATGCAGTGGTGATGAAACCTGAGCGAGCTTCATAGAGTGGCATCCAGTAGCTTCCTCGAGACTGACATCTCTAACATGCAACCCGTGGGCAGGAACCGCCCCAGATTACATTGCATCTCTCCTGCCCAGAGAGACTGCTGTGACAGAGGCCCACAGTCACAAATTAAATTAACTCGGTGAGCTCCTTGTGTAGAAAGATGAATCATAAACTAGTGATATATATATATATGTGTCTATATATATACTTGAAGATCGGAAAAGGCAATAGTGATTTGAGCATGATGTAAATGGTATGGAATAAGGGGTGGAATGTCCTGGGTTTGGTTAAAACAAAACCAATTGTCTTTTAGTGAATTTTCCTTTCAGCTAAGTTCTTCTCAGTAACTGCATTCTTCTGAAGCTGGCTGTGTATTTTTCAGACAATGCCCACTCCAGAGCTGGTAACAGCTGGTGTTTATAGTTTTACTGAGCTAACTGTAGGAATGCAAGGCAGAAAAGGCCCATGTTTATGATTATTATTATAGCAACCAAGATCACTGATAGACCTCTTATGTTCCACAAGTGAGGGGTCATGGAAGGGTCCTGTTTGCAGGGAGGGGCGGACAAGACAGATGACCCAATATTGACCAGGGAGGTATGCCACGCCATGCATATCATACTCGGTTTAAAGCTGGGGGATCACCAGGGTCTCACTCTCTTCATCCAAGGCCAGCTTCTGAAGAGGACCCTGCTCCTTGTCCTGCCTGAGATCCTGATCCGGATCCATGCATTCCTGAGTCCAATCCCCGCCTACCGGGGAGTCCAGCCCGGGACTTCCTGGTGCTGCCCGGCAGCCGCTGGGCCCACACCAGCCCCCGGCACCCAGCTACAGGAAACTCAGCATCCGTATTTTGCATTATTATCCGTATTATTAGTGTTATTGGTAAAGCTGTTCTACTATTTGATTTGTACGTCCCTCTGCCTGTTCCTCCTCCTGCCCTGGTGGGAGTCGGGGTTGGCAGAGAGTATCTGCTGCTCTGCCCATGACACTCACACAGAGCAAGTCTGCTTGCATTATCTGACTGGAACAGATAATGTCACCTCTACAGCTCGCCCTTGACCGGTGTACCGTAGACATTAAAAGACTTCCAAATTATGCCTGGTACGTGGTTTACAGCACGATCGCATCTGAGGCGGGCCCAGAGATTTCCCCAGGCGAGTTCACAGAATGCCCAGGGCTGATGGTTGACTTGGCCTAACTCCACTCCCACAGTCTGTTGGTAGGACCGCATTTCTAGCTAGAAGAGCATCGTTCTAAAATTAAATCAGATTAAAAATAGACTGTTTCAGGATTCTGTATCTTTTTGAAGTTTCATGCTAGATCTTATGTTAGCTTATAATGGTGTAAATCAGCAGCAATTTCACTGCAGTACCAGAATAACTGGAAGCAGCTAATACTGCTCTTTTGCTTCCTAGTAAATTACCTGCATATACTGGAGAAGAGTAGTTTCCAAACCGCAGAGATGCATTGAGGTGTGACTGCATGCCTTGCCTGAGGGATTCCTTTACCTTGTGTGGGATTTTTCAAGTGAAGCTACTCTCCACTTTGCCAAATTCTTCAAACAGCACATAGCATAATGCATTTATGGAGGGTCTATCTCTTGGGCAAGCTGAAGTGATGGAAATTGCCTGGAGAAAATTGAAACCCTGATAATTGATTTTGCTTGCTCTGAAGGTTTCAAAAAAGACTTGAATCTTTCCAAGAATAAATCAAAAAATCTTCAGTAGCGAACCATGGGGAATTCCTCCAGATTCTTGGAGTGGTTTCCTTGCTAAAATTCAGAAATTATATTCTTACTGATGTAGATAAAGAATTAAATTATTTGCTTAAAATAGTCAAGTCTGTTGCCTATTGGGATTTTCTTTGTCAGCTAATTTGGCTGCATTATTAAACTGCCATTGGTAGCCAGGGTCTCTGAGCTGCAGAAGAAAGAAAACACGGCAAACCTTAGGTATCTGACAAACCCTTCAGGCCATAAAATCTTATTAGTAGGCAAATCATAACCTCCCAACCCTTTTGAGATTGATTTGGAACTAGGAAATCGGTAAAAAAATTGATGCAGTGTGGAACACCTGCTTTGTGTATGCAAATAAATGTAAATATGGGGGGGGTTTCCCTGTTTGTTTTTTTTTCATTGACACAGGAAGAGAGAAATGATACCAAAGAGATCACCATGCACAATGTCTGATTGGTCCAGATGTTTACGACATTTGTACAGAAGTAAATTAAACCCAGTGGAGATCAGTCTTGACAGACTTTGCCTTGGGACCTCGTAAGACTCTCCCAACACTTTTCAGTTGTAGCTGCCCACAGCAGGGAAACGCTGCCAGACTCAACAGGCTTTTGCCTTCTAGACCGCTGCTTCTGTGTCTCAAGACCTGTATAAGGGCTCATTCTAAATTCTAATTATACATTTTACATTACAGACATTTCCAAATTCTTCATACACGCTATACTTTCATTGTATATCTTACGTGCCTGCTTGTTTCTGTATATTATCATGTTCTAAGTCTATAATTATATAATGGCATAAGTATATTATGGTACATTTTTAAACAGAATGGATAAATATTATTTCCAATATAATTGACTGAAATAGCAGCATTACAGGAATTGGTTCTGCCCAGGTACAATATAATTTGAAAGACTTTTATCTTTCCAAAAATAAACCAAAAAACTGTTCAGCAGGAAAGCCATGAATAACTGTTCCAGGTTCTCTGTGGAGTTTCCGTGCTAGAATCCAAAAATGGTGCTCTCGTTGATACAGATTTGGCACTGAAGTGCCGGACCGTGGCAGCCCACTGCAGTCTGCATCCCTGTGTGTGACAGGACTGGGAATGGTTGTCTCCAGATTTTCTTGCACTGCTGGCAAGCGGGGTATCATGGAGCAGAGCAGCTACAATTTGCAGAGGGGTGCAGATAGCTCTTTTCCGGCCAGTACAGAAGGCAGGAGACCTTCCCCAGCCTCTTCACCTGCTGTCAAGAGACTGGCCTGCAGGCCAAATCAATCTGTATGGCTTCCAGGGGACGTTAGGGCTTCTGCAGAAATTAAGATTTCATTTAGGTGGGTAAAGGATTAAGTCTTGCCATTGCTTGTGATGAAAAAGAGACCCTCAAAACTTTTTAAAGTGGCTTTAACCAACAGTATCGTCTGCAGATAGAGTATGCATTTTTCAAAGCCATGGAGCATGTGAGAGAGAGACTCTAAACTTGGACTATCAGTCTTTTGCCTAAACCTTCCCACTGCACACAAAAAGAATACACAAAAACCCCCAAAGTAACTGTTTCAATGCCAATAACATTAGCACTAGAGGGCGGGGGGAGAGCATCAGCAGGTGGGAGCTGAATGTTGCAGTTCAGCAAAAGGGTCTGAGGAAAGAAAGGAAAAAAAATGTCAGAAAAAGACAGGAAGAAAACCCAAAAGCTGCAATAGCACTGACTTAATGAAGAACTTGTCTTTCTCTTTGGTAAGGCTGAATGCACTGAATATCATGTAGAGTAAATGATAAATATAGTTAGAAGTTTACTTATTAGGGGTTTTCTTTCCCTGGGAAGCCTATGTTTTCAGTAGATTTATGCTGATGATGGCGATGTTTAATCCAGAGACAGGCAATTTCTGTGTAACACTACCAATGACCTCAGTGGAAATGCCGCTGCGTAACAAAGAGAGTATAGGGTTACGGATATGCAAACCAGCTCACAACTGAATACAATTGAAAAATAAATTCAGCCATGCTATGGCAAATTCTCAAGGAGTGTTCCAGCTTTAATACGAGGAAGGTACCTTTCTCCTCTTTCTCACAGATTAGAGAAAGCTTTTCTTTCTCGCCCCCTAAATAGCAACAGGAAATGCCCAAAGCATTGCAAAAGCAGAAACCTCAGAAGCACTGCAGGTTTTACAGAGAGTGTTTTCAGCCATCTCTCTCCTCAGCTCTCGAGCTGCAACCATCCCAGTGTGCAGGGTCCAAATGCCAGTCAGTTGGTTGTCCCAGCATGTAAATTGCCTGCATGGAAGTTTCAACACATTCCTCAAAATTTCTCAGTCTCAGTGTCCCTTTCCATTCTTAAGGGGGTTGTTTAAAATCACAGGCCAAAATCCAGCAGATCCCTTTTAATCTTCTGGAGCAACACAAACATACTCTCCACGTACTCAGGAACTCTGATTTTAACTGCTCCTTCGTGTTCCCTGACTGTACCAGAGACTGTTTTCTTTACTTGTGTATTTAGGAACAATTATTCAGAATCACAGAATCACAGAATCACAGAATCACAGAATGTTCGGGGTTGGAAGGGACCTCTGTGGGTCATCTAGTCTAACCCCCCTGCCAAAGCAGGGTCAGTCAGAGCAGGCCGCACAGGACCACGTCCAGGCAGGTCTTGAATATCTCCAGAGAAGGAGACTCCACAACCTCCCTGGGCGGCCTGTTCCAATGCTCCATCACCCTCAGAGGGAAGAAGTGCT
>Ga0065711_1044433_pt1 | contig 14104 bp, 13 predicted proteins | sample Hoacrofraction12_FD_59098 | JGI IMG/M metagenome (GOLD analysis project Ga0065711, IMG submission 59098) | Hoatzin crop microbial communities from Cojedes, Venezuela - Epithelial fraction 12 v2 (version 2) | ecosystem: Host-associated > Birds > Digestive system > Esophagus > Crop | place...
CAAAACCACCCCCACCCCCACCATGCTAAGAGGAATTTCAGCTTTAAACGCAGAGTATCGAAACGGAACCAAGATGAGGCCTCAGCTAGGGACCAGCCCGCACTACTGCTCCCAGCATCAGCTGCCCAGACTACCTTCTGCCCAGGCAGACGAACCACTGCTCATCAAATCACAGCCACGCACACCTACTGATGCCATATCGCTGAGCTACGTTACCAGAAGGGAAATAAAATTTTAACACCTGCTATGACGAATGGGAGTAGGAAAGTTCCATCTTCTTCCTCCATTTAACATTCAAGACTTGTTTTTATAAGCTTAGAGTATAAAAGCAGCCAAAACCTGCAACAGCCTTTCAGGCTTATATTTTCCGCTGTCTCCTTCCCACTGACGCTTCTCTTTCACCCACCTGTTCCCACACACTGGCTGCAGGGGGAAACAATCCTCTTTTGAAATCATCTTTGAAGGATAAAGAAAAAAGCATAGGCAAATAGGCAATCCCCTCCCGCCACCAGACCTGCCGAGCATCTGATAAGGGCTTGACTGCTTTCAACTACCTTATGCTGTGGGAAGAAAACCCCAAACACCAAACAAACAGAAAACCCCACACAACAGAAGAGTACAGAAGAGCTTTTTTTTTTGTTCTCTATCCACCACTGACACTTTAAAAACTCATTTCAAGCTGATTTCCTTACAGAAAATGGAACCAGACTATCACTCCATAAAGCATTCTTGAACATACCAACGAGCACTCTAGGTAGAGTTTATAAAGCTCCATACAGTGCAGCAAGGAACTAGAAATACAACCAGTAACACCAGTTATAATTAATATTCAAAACAGCCTCAATGCACGTTGAACACATTTCAGCTTGACAGGAAAAGCTTACGTGAGTAAATTCTATTAGTTTCCCTCACTAACGTGATGAATATTGAACAAAAATATCTCAGTTATTTTTTCAGCTTCAAAAGGCAGCAGCATTATTGGTATCAACTGCCATGCTTCCTCTCACAATTAAAAAAAAAAAAAGAAAGAAAAACTGTCAGTGAACTGCAAAGCGCACTTCCCGCAGTGACACAAAGACGGGGGGCTCTGCACCCCACGTAGCTAAGTGCCTGCCACGAGCCCCCAGCCCCTCAGGGGGCAAACCTCCCCGGTAACACCTCTGGGAATGATCCGTCACCTGCCACACTTCCCCTTCCGGGCAGTCATGAAATTCAAGTGAAGCACGGAGATCTTGCTGACTGCACCATGAAGAAGGAAAACCAAATTCTTTAGATGCCTGGACGTGTCTTCAGGGCTTCCAACACTGGGAGGAGATCCTAAATTAAAGCCTCCAGTTGGTATCAATACAGAAGCGCATTCTGCAGCTAGACTAAAAGTGACCAGTGTACTTCAGCAACCTACTTCTCAGATTTACTAAGACTTTGCCAAATTATTTCATGCCTGTCAATGACACAGCTTGCATTGGAAAAACTTCTTAAAATTTACTTTGTTTCTGGATTTCAGTAAACTTGAGTTTTGCCCACTTAGACAAGCAGCAGCAATCAGTAAAACTGGGAAGTAAACTCAGCTTCCTATCTCCTTCCCTTCATTTTGCATTCTTGCACGAAAAGCAATCAAAAGGCAAGTCCAATTTTACAGATTCACACTCCCACCTCCATGTTTTCGTTCTTTCCCACATTTAAGCAAACACTATTAAATAAACAGGCTCCTCTTTCTGAAATGATCTGTTCCTAACACAACTTTCACATGTGGTTAAGAACGTGAAAGATACAAAGTTTAAAGTGGAGGGAGGGAAGTGTTTTCATTTTTAAAAACACCTCAACGAAACACTAAGGACAACAACAAAAACTAGACTTCCAAGCTGGTCGTAAAGATTTCCCAAAAGACATTAATTCTCAATTTAAGAGCCTCTGGCCCACAATCAGATGCTCGGATCAATCCCTAAACTTGGGAATGACTAAATGCCCTATTTAAACGTCTTCCGTAACAAATGCCAAGGTATGCATTTACTAAAGACAAAGTGAAAACAGAGCTTTACAAATCCAGTCAACAAAGCAAAACAGCAGCTGGACTATGAATGGCAAAGCTGCAGTAAACAACACTTAGGAAAGCTGCGACACGTTGGAATAGATGGAATAGATGGAATAGATGGAGACTCCTCAGGAGGACTGGAATATGACATGCAGCAGATTAAATCCAAGGCTACATGCAAAGTAAACTGCATGAAAAACAATTATGTGCTCTCTTGTACATTATACTAAGGTTCAACAGTGACACCTCAGAAAAAGGTCCACACCATTCTGAGCAGCATAACCACGACATTTATAAACAATGAATCTTGGGACTCCTACAGAAACGTAACAGAAAACAACGCGCAGAGCATGCTGGAAATAAAACAACAGTTACCAGCAGAGAGTAAGCGAGCAGCACAGAACATACCAAAGCTTCAACAAATAAGAAATTCTAAAGACACAGAGCGCCTTCACTGTAGTTTATAACAGCACCAGGACCTTTCGTACTGGGCATAGTGCAGAGAATCTCTCGCTCTATCTCAAGAAAAAGCCCCTTCTGAAGGCTTGCGACGCGGGTACCAGCACGGAGCAGCAGAGTCAGTGCAAGGCAGCTGGTTACAAGGAGAGAGCTGAAAGAAAAGACAGTTTAGACAAAAGAGAAAGACGAGGAGGTGGGATGAACGGCAGCAAGCAAACCAAGCCAGCCTCCCTCGGCCAAAGGCCAGGTGAAGACCCCAGTGGGTGGCACCAAGGCGGCAGCCGCAGTCCCTCCGGGATGGGGCAAGGTCGCTGGGCTGCCAGTGGCCTCGGGCAGGCGCCAGGTCACCCCCGTCCCCACTCTGCTCCCCCCAGCACGGGGACAGGGGGTGCAACACCCCCCCATGACGGGCGCTCGCTCCGTGCTCAGGTATGCAACATGAACAACCGCCAGCGGGGAAAAATTAACCTGGCAAATCGATCCGCACCAGAGCGCTCAAAGAAAACCGAGCATTAATCACACACGGTACGGAGAGTGAAGTGTTACTACCGGCAGGGCTGTTGCAGCTCACCACCAGGTGTAACACGAGTTGCCACTCGTTTTTAAGAGGCTACTACATTCTTTTCATTTTTAGGTTTTACATTTAGCTGGTTTTAATCTGAAATTTAGGAAAGATGACTGGCAACGCAGAAGCTTAAGGCTATACGGATATTCCAGCAACAGAAAGAAGAAACAGTGAAAATAAAGCTAACTCCAACCAAATGGAAGATCCAAAGACCTACCATGGTGAGCTGTATGAAATTATTCCTGCTCTCCTCTATAGGAGCAAAAAACTGCATAGTTAAAAGGGCAGCACATCACTCATTCCAGAAAAGAGTTACAGATCTTGACACAGCCACAAAAAATCGGGAAAGAATTATGACACTACCAGAAAGTCCACTGCTTTGAGGGAAGGAGACTGCATCTCCCAGTGACACACAAGCCCCGCAGACACCGTGCGCCCGGCCTGCCTGCAGCCAGCTGCCACAGCACTTCTGCCTCCCTCGGAGGCTCGAGGGCCACCAACCTCCACCGCCCGCTGCCGCCGGCCAGCGACGCCCGCTGCGTCCCGCCCCGACGCCCCTCAGCCCAGCGCGGCCTCAGGGCGCCAGTTCAGCTCCCGACCCAGCGGCAGGCTGCAGACGTTCTCCTTCCTTGCTCGACTCGCTTCCTCCCAGGCTGCCGAGCTGCGACAGGGCACTGCACAACCCAGGGAAGGCCACGCGTCGCAGACCGCAGGGAACAGGGACACCTTCCCAAACAAGCGTCTCCTTTCGGCATCTCCAAGCTTCCAAACCAGGTCAAAGCCACCCTCTGTAACACCTCGCCAAGGTTGTCCAGTAACTTAACAACAACAACAAACCACCCAACAAAACAGGCCCTGTAGTTATTTTGCAGTAAACACGCGGGACAATGTCCTGTTAACTCGGCACACACGTCACCCAAGACCTGTGCTTGGTCTTCCCTAACCGACGGGCGCCTGGGGACGCTTCCCGTCGGCAGGAACCACACGGGAACCGGCGTGGAAGTGACCCCAGCTAACAGCCCAGCGCATCTACCGGGGGTAGCACAAGAGCGCTAAGGAAAAGCTGGTCCCTCTCGCAGGAAACCGCGGGAGTCCAGTGAACGTCTTCCTTTGAATCCACTGCAGCCTCAGAAAATTAACATCATGTAAAACATGATTATAAATGCTACTGCCCATTTCTCAATGCAACTTCGGCCCTGGCTCTCTTATGACCAGAAAATAATATAGAAATTCATATAGAAAATATATTCTATTACATACTTTCTACAGAAAATACTCTAGATTTTCTATAGAAAAATAGATATAATTCAAAATGGTGAAACACATTCAAGAACTTGCCAAACATTCATTTTATGACACGATAAATCTACACTTCAAGCAAAGGAATATGGATGAGCTTCTCATTAACTACAGAAAAGGTGTGTGGTAGACTTCCAGCAACTGCCAGAATGACGCTCAACTGTTTTCACCACACAACTACTAAAAAATCCTTACGTCTTCCAGTAAAAAAAGGCTACTACCTCGCAGGAAGCTTTACTTCAGTAAAATTTAAAATAAAAACAAAAAACAAAAAATAAAAAATAAAAAAAAAATCAACCCACAACTATCAGGACTGGTAACAGGTTTGATTTTCTAAAGAGCAGAACAAAGTTAAATTGAGAGCAAGAAAGGAGCAGCTCCTGTTTCATATACTTGCTAAGATTGGTCCTGTTGGCCCAGAAATCAGGCCGTGTTTCACCTTAGGGATCCTATAACCACGAGAATCATTCTCATACAGATCATCCTTCTGATTTCATTTAAGAGGGGGAACCGGACCAATGAAATGTTTGCAAGAATAACCTTACTGAATTGTTCCAAATGCTACACTTTGTATTTCGCCGTTAGATGTTCCTATTCTCTTCACCTTCACAGTGACAGAATTCAGTGCTGCTCATTCTTAACTCTGCCTGAACGATGATCACCTCCCAAGGCACCCAAAAGAGCAGCCCTGAAGTGCTGCAGTGAGGACATTCAGTTAAGCGTCCAATAAAAGCATGTATTTCTTACCAGATTTATTTGCAATTATTTCTATGAACAGATGATAAGCATGTAATTTTTTAGTAAGCTCCCTAAAGAATGTTTTCTATTTTTTTTAATATAGTGCTTACCATACATGGGAAATTGTATTTGTAAATTCTGTTCCTAGTTATCCTATAGGAAGAACATCAGCGTTTGGCACTACTGAAAATCACAGATTGGGAGGACGATTCGCTGAAACGTACCGGTACCAACACTTCTGAAAAACGCTGTGCCTCTGCCGGAAAGGACGTCACGACCTTCCAGCGGGAACTCCAGACCAGTTAAATTGTTTACGGCATCGCTTCTCGCAGCAGCGTAAAGCCGCCAACAGCCTTCAAACACATGGATATGCTCTTTTTAAATCTCAGATCACATTAGGGTTAAATCTGACATAAGGGGAAAGCTGTGAAGCAGTTGATAAATTTCAATTAATTATGCATACTAGGGCCTACTCTACAACAGGAGCAAATTTCAAGCTCATAAAGGAATAGAGTTTTCCAGAAGCCTTACCATGGAAAGTTTAAGCAGCAAGGTCATTTCTTTTCTATTTAAGAAAAAAGAACCCAACACAACACTGTATCTAGTTCTTAAATAAAGGAAGACTGAAGTGTCATCCATCTGAACTAAACAGGCCAAGCAAAATACCCTGCAATTCCTATGTTCTCCTCAATGTCGAAATGGGTGGATAAATTTAAAGCCTGCTCTCTCAGGAGTTGCTTTATAGGCAATTTTCTCCCAGTATCAAGGTCTGCAATTTCCATTTGGCTGCCAGTTTGCGATTAAATTCATCACCTTTATTATAAAAATGTGCTGCACTCCACGGCCCGCCGCACCAGAACCGCAAGGAAGCCATTTTTCACTGCTAAGAGCGGCATCGCTGCGAGGCAGCCACCGCATCCAGCCCGACCCGGCGCCTCCAGCGCGAGGCCAGCCCCGCGCCCGCGGGAAGGGCCCCCACCGCGCGCGTACCGCAGGGCAGGCTCTGCGCAGCGGGTGCCTTCGCTTCAGCCTTTTCAGGAAAGGCCACCATTACCTCTTCTAGTCAGTGCTTCTGCAAACCAACAGTGTGAAAACAAAGAGATTGACACCAAACGTGTCCACCGGCATTAATCAAAACACTCCCGAGAACAAAATCAGTGCACACACTGCCTACGCCTTGCACTCCTTACTAAAACATATTAAACTGCCTTGAAACATTTGTATCTTTAGTAAGCACCGCACAGGAATTTTTTTATGTACATTTTCACTTCATATCATGTCCCTTTCCCCCCCCCCGCAAACTTTGGTTTTTAAATTTCCACTAATTTTTCCCACCTGAACATAACCTACTTTTCTATAACAGTTTTTGGCGAGCCTGAAAAGTACTCAGGAAAAAAACACTGACTATTCACTGTCCCTTGATACGGAAGTAATAGGAGCCAACACAGCTCAAGCAAACCACACATGTTCTAATGTCCTCCTCCACTAAGAACCAGAAGAAATGCCCTGCCTTCATTTTGCTTCTTTTTATAAATGCTACCTGAGCCAAGCAGAATGTAATATAGAATTTGTACTTGAAAACCCAAATACACGACTGGAAACACAGAGCACCAAAGTGATAGCTACCAACAGCACTAAGAGCTAACTAAAAGCCACATGCCGAATCTTTATGAAGTATGGGAGTTAAATTCATATCGGTTTGCGCTTCATTGAATAAGAGACTTTAAATTACAGTAAAACAATAAAAAATAATATGCAATGAGCAATTAAAAATATTAAGCCCTTCATATTCTACTAAAAAAGCACAAGAATGTCATTTTAGCTTATGTAATTGCTGTATTAGTCACACTGAAAGGTAATCAAATTGTATTAGAGGTAAGCAATCTACACGCACAATATAACTTCATTTTACATGTTAGCTTCTTTACGTATTAATCAGTTTTATTAACTAATGTTGCATTTCAAAAGGTGCATTTCTCTCACACTGGTTCCCAAAACCACTTTGTTAAGGGCTAAGCAAACAGTATCTCATACAAAGCTGACGTATCTCAACAGTCAAGCTACCCCGGGAGATCTTCTCAACTCATTTCACTTTGTGGCCACGTCAGTGACGATAACAACACCGCAAATGGTAATGGCGGTGCTCTGGCCAATTCTCACGGGCCTTTCAAAATGTAAGAAAAACCTGTTAAACAATAAATCTCTGATATTTAACTGGTAGAAGTTAAAAAATTAAGTAAATCATGGGCACGTATCAGAAATTATTAAATCTTGCACAACGGAGACGTTCTGCACTGAATCAGCTGGGTCACACGAAATCCAATGGAAGTGCCATCTAGACTCCAACGACTAATGGAAAGGACGTACTGCCCGGCATTAACAGCACTGTAAATTACAGAAATCATCTCAGAAGCCACTTCATAAACATCAACTCTAAAAATCAAAGTTAAACAACCGAAGGCTCATTAGCCTATCTGTCTAAAAAATTAACTTAAATTTCAGCCAGAACTGTCAAACATTTGTCACATTGCAGAATAACACTAGAAACTTTCTTTTGGCAATAAAAAATGGCATCTTGTCACACTGTAATTAATCGGTTTCCACTGCAATGCAGCACAGAAAGCTGACTTCAACTCAACTTTATTGAAGACAATAGCTTGGTATTTGCAAGCTGAAGTTCCGATTATTTCACAGCCCAGCGCGTTTAACAACTGGCACATCAAGTTCCGGGATTTCGATGAAATTATCAACTAGATAAGATACTGCAGCATCAGTGTTTACCTCTTGCCACTACAGCAAAAGCTGAGATCGGAGCTTTTCTCACTGAAGCTACCATGAGAGAAGGATTACTGTTTCGTCAAAATCTGGAGAATTAACCAAAATGCGGTTTATTATAAAGGAAAGTGTTCTGCATGACACCGATTGGTATCACAAGACAGGCAACAGTCAGCATAAAAAAAATTCCGTATGTGAGTTTGTATAATGATATCCACCGCCTTCCATAAGTAAATTTCAATATTTTATTTTTATTTTTTTAAAAACAAAATACTAACTTAATTTTTGTTGTCAAAACTCAAAATGTATTTACATTTAAAAAAACCTTTCTGGTTTTAATAATAACAAAAATACTTAAAAGCTAAGCTACGTGAAAATATTCTTCATTCATAAAGAAAACATCTCAGTTGATCACAGTACATTAAAAACAGTCAGACACGTGAAGTCTAAAACAGTAGATTCTCACCGCGTCCCCTCTGGCTTTACAACTATAACAATCTTACGTATAACTTTAAGTTACATTAGAAAAAACATTTCTAGTCATCTTAAATCTTGCCCACAGAGACAGCCTTCAGAGCCGGGCACGCTCCTCCAGAGACCCTGCCCCGCGCACGGGGAGGGGGGGTGCGCCGGGGGCGACACACACGCCGGGCAGAAACACAGCGTCCAACCAAAACCGGCGCTTATTTCACCCGTCCGGCAGCCAGGATCTCTGCTGCCTGCGGAATTAAAATGGTGAAGACACCACAGGATCTCAGGGAGCAGCTACAGAATCATCAGCTCTCTCTGCAGCCGGCAGATTCCAGCGAGTCCCACGCCAGCCTGTCTCCGGAGCAAACCGACCGGCCGACAGAGCAACCCACCACACACATTGAACAGCCGGTATTTAAACTGCATGCTAATTTAACACAAGTTTATAAGGTTCTAACGCAACAGAGATTTGAATTACACTAGTTCCCTCTATCTGTTACATCCACCAGAAAGGACCTTACGAAATACGACTTTATATTCCAGATTGCTTTAAAGACTGTATTTACTACATAGGCAGGACCTCTGCCTGGACTACTATGTATTAATCAATGTTATGAGTTACATTCTGGCTTTTTTCTTCCAAGTTTGTTTATCACTAACACCAAACAACAGGTCCTATCAGTTCGGGGGAGGGGGGTTGGAGTTTGAGAGTTCCTGAAATATTTACAGCTAAAGGTACTCGAGCATCCGGAGCTTGCTTTAATGCCCTTATTGACGAATGACAACAGTGTGGCTATTTCAATGGCATTAAAATCAAAAGCTACAGATGCCCTTAAAGACAGTTTACTACTGAAATTATTCTATAATACTAGCATACCAAACACAATTCAGTGGGTTACACCTCTTGTACCTACTCTTGGCAATTAACACCCTAATATTTCAGAGTTCCAGTGCTGCAAACTGGCCTCTACTGATAGATACACAATTAGACTCTCTACACCTCATCGGGGGAACACGTCGTCACACTCAGTAGCTCAGTAAATAGGTCAGAGCAGGAAGCCCTAAGAAAAGAATAAATGCAGATAGGTGAAACAAGTTTCAATTTACACAATAGTGAGCATTATTTCCTTGAAGTTTCTTGTTTCAGAATTCTACTTTGGCCCATGGACAACTGCTACAATGAAAATGCCTTTAACCAGCGGTCTGCAACCTTTTCCACTCGCAGACTAACCAAAAGCTCCCAGAAGAGGTGAGGGCTCAGTGTCGCCTATTTCAATCTCCCAACAACAGACTTCCTTCGTCGTTATCTTCAGCAGCTCCTCCCGCGCAGTGGGTCTGCGAACCACAGGCTGAAGAACACCATTCTGGCACCTGACACGGCTTTCCACTTAGCTCCATTAACTTTGCAAACAAAAGAGATGCTGTCTACTTCAGAGAGAACACGGTCTCAGAGGTTTCATCTCAAACACTATTTTGTTTTCACGCAGCAGCAAAATATAAGCCCTTCAGAGTTCAGTTCAGGAAAAAAAAATCTCTTTGATGTTACTCTCTGTGCAAGCGACCGCACAGTTTCACTGACGGAGCTGCGAAATGAAACACGTCTGCTTTGTAATTCTTTGCTATGTCAGAAAAGGTTAGGACCAGGAGTGGCTAGAGTAGCTCAGCGTGATAAGCACGAGGAAAAATACTACAGACCAAGCTGGAAAGAGGCAGTATGTGCGGAGGAAATCTTGATTAGATTGTACGAACATTAACTTCAACGTAAAGTATCTCCATCTTTCTCACCGTAAGATAATGTCCTGCCAAACATGACCCGAAGCAGGCGACGAGCTACTTTGGATCTTACACTACAACAGCTACTGACACCTCTCTATCTCAGCGCTGTTCTCCCTTCCTGAACCAAGACTAGCACATAATCTCCTAATGTTTGCAGGATAACTTAAATTGTTCTATGATTTTTGTAAATCGGAAGCATTTTCCAAGCAGAACGGCATTTCAATTCAAAATGAAAGTACTTCATGAAAATGTATTCTGATTTTTCTGCTCCTTTCATATAATGATTTGATTAATTTCACAGTTTCAAGATCAACATATAATACAATTTTTGTAGTTACTTCTACAGTAATACATTCTTAAAAAGTACTATGCCCTTTGTGTCATTATACCAATACAGATAGGTGCATAGTATTTGCATCCATATTTATGACATTAAGTTTCACTAATTAGCTTAACAGCCTGGAAATTATCCAGGTTCCATTATTAGCAATATTCATTCCTTCACCTTCCAAGCAAAGAAAAAAAGAGGAAACCACCCCCTCGTCTATAGCAGCATAAGCTGTGTTTCAACTATACATATTACATATTATGAAAAACTGCTAATCCATACCTAGTCTAGGAAAAAAGCTCCTTAAATGTTGGTGCTTTATTAGTATCTTGCCTTTGCATCTGAAGTTTAACACTAGGAGCACGCAACAAAAGCTTGAAGAAAGAGAGAACACAATATCCTTCTGACTGTTCAGGAACACATTTTAGTTATTAACAATCGCTCTGAACTTTCAGCCTCCAAGCTGCTTGATCCAGAAGAGAAAGATGTACCAAAAATGTAGTTTGATCTGCGCAGCAGTTTCCACCATAACGTACCATTACACTACCCTAGCCATGACTACCAGACGACATCCTGAACCGCTTGTCTTCAACACCGATTCCAGCCCTGAATTCTGCTCAGGGCTGACAAAGCCTGCACATACACGCTTTCGCCTGCAACGTGTAGGTTTAGGTACCTACAGTAACCTGTCAGAAAAAATCCGTACAAACAGCCCCCACAAAGTAAAGAACTTGAATGTTATCGCATTAAACTGTTCTCCATGCATCACGTGTTCAACAATTTGACATAACGAGCAGTCAAAAACAATTCCAGCACAAACCATATTAAATGGGATTAGAAAGAGCTGTGCACATGACAAAACCCACTTAGTTATGCTACTATGTTGACAGAGCAAAAAAACAAAGGCAGTTTTGCTTCTGTTTTAACCTCCTCAAACTGACAACCATTTCCTTTATCCTAAAAAAACAAACAATTAAAAAAAACCTGAAAGTGACCGGTAACTGAAGTAACTGAAAGTAACTGAAAGCTGTGAGACCTAACAAAGGGTAGAGCAAAATTAAGTTCAAAATAAACCAAATCTGCCTCCCGGTAAGTTCTCTAGGTTTCTACTACCAAACCAGGCTGCTGAGATTGCAAACATCAAGGGAAGTCAGAGAGTCTGCCTTGTCTATCAGTCCCAAAGATTTATGCAAACCTTTCTCAGCACGGTGTAAACCAGCCGTCTCCGGGCCAGCTGAAGCTGCTGAGTTGCAGGAGAAGGTGCAGCCCTTTTGCTCCAGCTCCTCACCATCAGCTCCCCTGCCCACGCTCCTCGGAGCTGTCTGGCTGACAAATGCTCTCTTACTCATCCCACGTTAACCGGAGCCTGATGCCAGAACACCTTTCTGAAGACACTCAGCAGCACTAAAACCACCGAGCGCCCTCGGTGTGCATTAAACCTCCCGTTTGGAACCAACACGCTTCCTCATGAATAGTGATGAATAAATTACAGTTACTAAACCGGCAGGCGCTAGGTTTACGTACCCCATTACCTACAGACGGAGCTTCCGCACAGCTCCTTGCTTCCCCAGAAGCTACATCCAAATTATTAGAAATTGGAAGTACTTTGATCCATAGAGAACTTAACCTCCATTATCCCCACATAAAGTTGATATATGGAAGTTTTTCCACTCCTGCTCCTCAAAATATCAGTATATTTCTTAAATTCCACAGGTCTCTCAAAAAAGTTCTTTGAAGTCCATTAAGCTTAATAAGCTTTTCTCAAGAAAGCCAGTTGTACTTTATGCAGTTTCTTCCAAGGTGGATTTGATCTTTAGATGTTTGCTCCAGATTTTTTCCCTTGTCACAAAATTTATCCACAGAGAACAAACCTAAAACACTGCAACAAATCTCAAAATACAAGACTCAAATCTCTGTAAACATGTTATTACAACAGCTAAATACACCTCCCTTCTAAAAGCAACTGCAGCCACTAATTTTCTACCTGAGAGATACTAAAGTACCATTCTTCCCCTCCCGATGTTTTAACGAACAGGTCCTCCCAGCAGAACCCTGGTTAGAGCTCATTTCTGACCCCCACCATACCAGCTGTGCCCAGATTGTGTTCAAGTCTCTTCACCAGTTGAGCACAAAGTTGACAGGACCATGTGAAAAGTGGCAACAAAAGCACCCGTACCGGGAGGCTGGCTCCAGGTTGGTTCAGAGGCAGTATCGCACTCCCACAAAAGCCTCGAGCAGTTTACAGTAGTAGTAATTCCCTCGTAAACTGACTGTGTACGAGCCTCCCCGACGACACGTATCTTTGTGGGTGATACGATACTCACGCAGTTCAAAAGCTACCGACAGTTTGCCTCTCCCCCCGTCCTACACGCACCACTTTCTCACTGCGCAGACCATCTCCACAGCAAAACCACCACACTTTGACCACCCCAGCTGGGCCTGTTCCAGCACTGCAACCTTCAAATGCCGCACACACCAGCTGTCGGACAACACACTTGTCAATAGGTTACACACGCAGTATTTAGGCAAAGCTAGCCTGGAAGGTTGCAGGGGGAGACGACAGCACTTTGACAACTGGGGAAAACGTCCGTGTTCGTTTCTGGCGCAGGGGTGCCGCTCACGTCCTTCGGAACGAGACAAACAGAAACCAGCCAGTCCAGTTGGCTTGCTCTGTGTCTAAAAATTCAAAATTATGCATTAAGTTTTTATATAATTATTTGCAGGTTGCTAGATTAAGCTGTATTAAGAAGAATATTAACTGATTTGCTACTGCTTCGAAGTCTGGCATCAGGCAACATCAGCTGAATGTTTTAGCTGAGTTGCCATTTAAATATATGAACCAGAACATTAAGTTTTTATTCATACTTGTGCTAGTCAGATCTGTTGCTTACTTTTTAGAATTTCAGGCGTATTCCACCTCCTAGACACTAGTGAAGAAAATACGCTGCAGTGAGGATAGGACATTTTGACCAAGTAACTGTTACAGAGATTTCTGAAACGTTTCTTTAATCAGAATTAGACAACACAATAAAGTTCATTATTTCAACAGCTGAAGGATTTAACGAATTTAGCAAAGTCTGGCTTCCATCTAGTGTCAGCTAGTCTGAAAATAGTCACGCCCTTGAAATTTTGAATGGACCAGATGCATGATCAGCTGACACCAATTAGGAGTTTCAGACTTTAAAGTAAATGTTTCCGCAAATGCGCTTCTCTCCCCGAGGCTCTGCTCCGTCTCCTCAGCACCGAGCCACCTCAGCCTTGCGCCAACACAACTACACCAAGACCACACACGGCAAGTTCCACCACGGCTCTGATCCGTCGGAAGAGGAAGCCAGCACCACACAAAACCAAACTCAGAAACCCCCTGACCAGTCCAGAACGCCAGCTGACCTTCTCAGCCAAAAACCGACCCACCAGCCAAGGGTGGAAGGCACTGCACCACCTGCCCCAGCTCCACGGTCAGCAGCCATCCCCATGCACTACTCCGCAGAACTACGCCGGCCTAACCTCCCCGTGAGGTGACATGCCGGGGTTTCTTCTCCTTTTCAAACCAAGTCTTAGAGAAGCCTAAGCATCTCTAGGGTTATACAGCATTAAAAGTGTCACCTGCCCCACCAATAACGCACTCGGCATCAGCCAGTTCTCCCACAAACCGCTCCAC